>Ga0208244_100795_pt1 | contig 24048 bp, 24 predicted proteins | sample SubbioCR12Aug_5A_FD_184828 | JGI IMG/M metagenome (GOLD analysis project Ga0208244, IMG submission 184828) | Serpentinite rock and fluid subsurface biosphere microbial communities from McLaughlin Reserve, California, USA - CR12Aug_5A (SPAdes) | ecosystem: Environmental > Terrestrial > Deep... | reverse complement strand
GCATTCCCTGGACGAACAATCGTACCGAACAGATCATCGGAAGATTGAAGAACAGGTCAAAAAGGGTTCGTGGCTACAAAAGTGATCAGGGACTCCTCATGGGCAGCCTGGTTGCCAGCCAGTTCTGGACGTAGATCTTTCCTGCTCTCAGCAAGGCATTGCGCCTGATGACCAATTGCTCGAATTCGCCCACCAACTTTGTTACAGCAACTGTTGGGCGAGGGTGTTGCTTTGCGAGGATGAATCCTGTATACTCATTTTAATTGCACTGCCCCTCGTTCTCATCATAGAAGGGAGATGACTATGGAGATGATTAAAGTTTCTGCGAACTCCCGCACCTCTGCCGTCGCCGGGGCAATTGCTGGCGTCGTCCGTGAACACAAACGCGCGGAAGTGCAGGCCATCGGCGCGGGCGCGGTCAACCAGGCCGTCAAAGCGCTCGTGCTGGCCACCACCTACCTGCGCGGAGACGGCATCGAGGTCTGCTGCGTGCCAGAATTTGTCGACGTCGAAATCGAAGACAAGGTGCGCACGGCCGTCAAGCTGGTTGTCGAGCCGCGCTAAGGCCCGGAACCCGGGCAGGTTCCGGCACAAGAAAAAACGTCAGCGGGTATAATTTGGGGGAAATTGCGCCACACACAACGGCGCCCGCTTTATTTTGCCTGATACCGGTATGCAAAAAATTTCCCCTCCGCCCCGCCACCCCCTCCTGCGCGCAGACTCCCTGCGGCGTTTCGTGGCGGGGCTGGCGCTTGCCACACTGGCGCTTTCGATGCTGGCCGCGCCGGGGTTGATGCGGGTCGAGGCAGGGCGAGAGGAAATCCCTGCGCAAGCGCTTGGCACAAGTGTGATAATTAGCGAGTTTCGGACGAGAGGACCAAACGGGGCGAGCGATGAATTTATCGAGATTTTTAATCCGACACAATCTACAATACCCATCGCAGGCTGGAAGATTCGCCGCTCACCTGCCACCAGTGGAACACCACAAGACCATTTTATCTTCCCATCTGGTACAGAAATTGAATCTGGCCAGTATTTGCTGATCGCCAATAACACTGACACAACTGGCTATTCTGGAAACCTATCGTATAATTTTTCTTACACTTCTGGAATTGCAGATGAAGGTGGGATTGCTATCACAAGGTCTGATAATTCTGTTGTCGATCAAGTTGGCATGAGCACAGTTACTTTTTACGGTGAAGGAACACGACTTACCCATCTAACTGGAGACCAAAATCGCTCTTACGTGCGCAACCCTTATGGAACAGAAGGTGTTTGCCGCGATTACAACAACAATGCCACAGATTTCATTCTGACAAACCCAAGCGACCCTCAAAACTCTTCTTCTCCATATACCCTTTGCCCCGCCCCCACCGCCACCCCCGAATGGGAACGCCGCATTTTAATCAATGAAGTCGCCTGGGGCGGTACACAGGCCGACGACATCCTGGCGCAGTGGATTGAACTTCGCAACCCCAGCATGACCGATGCAATAGACCTTACCGGCTGGTATTTACAAATTCCCGGCAAGGGCAGCATTCCTCTCTCCGGCTCGATTGGGCCAAACGGCTATTATCTGATAGAAAGAAACGAAGCCGACACCAGCGCGGCATCCAGCCTGGTCTACGCCTTCCCGTTTTTGGACGTCAACGGCGACCGGCTTTTCCTGTACAACAGCACCCACAATTTGGTCGATTCGGCCAACAGCAACGGCGGCCCCTGGCCTGCGGGAAATCGCTTTGTGGACTATGCCAGCATGGAACGTATCGGGCCGCCCTATGGCGCAGATATCGACTCTGCTTGGCTGACCTTCAACAACACATACCGCCCCGCTTCAGACCGGCTAGGAAATCCAATCAACGGTTCACCTGGAGAGGTCAATCCGTCAGGAGGGCTGGTAAGCACGCCAACTTATACGCCTACCCTGACCCCAACACCGACCGCTACCTTCACCCCGACCCCTACCCTGACCCCTACCCTGACAACCACCCCTGTTGCCTTGCGTTCCATCATCATCAGCGAAGTCGCCTGGATGGGCACCCTGGCCGACGCCAACGACGAGTGGATTGAACTGCACAACCCCGGCACAACCGCCATCAACATCACCGGCTGGACCTTGTCGTCAACCACTGGAACACCCAACATCACCCTGGCAGGCACCATCGAGCCGGGCGGATACTTCCTGCTCGAGCGTACAGACAACCTGACCGTTTCGGACATCGCCGCAGACCAGATTTACGCCGGCGCATTGTCCAATGAAGGCATGGCCTTGCGGCTCAGAACGGCATCCGGTCAGGATATTGATACCGCCAACGGCAACGGCGGCCCCTGGCCTGCCGGGGATGCCGACCCGGCCAGGCGCTGCTCGATGGAACGGCGCGGGGCAAATTTTGCCGACAGCGACACCGCCTGGATAACCAACACCGGCACGTTAAGAAACGGGCTGGACTCCGGCGGCGGCCCCATTTGCGGCACGCCGCGCAACGCCAACTGGGCCTACATCGTCACCCCCACGCCCTCGCCGGTTGGCCCGGCCCGCACCCCGACCCGTACCCCAACCCGCACCCGCATCCCGGCGGCGGCGGTCAGCCAGGTCATCATCAACGAATTCCTGCCTTTCCCGCGCTCCGACTGGAACAACGACGGCCAAATCGACTCTGGCGATGAATTTATCGAACTGATGAACGTCGGCAACGTCAGCATCAACCTGCAAGGCTGGCGGCTCGACGACCAGCAAGGCGACTCAACCCCCTACACCCTTTCGGAGATTAGCCTGGCGCCCGGCGCAAAAGTGGCCTTTTTCGCCAGCCAAACCGGAATCCTGCTCAGCAACCGCTCTGACAGCGTGCGCCTGCTGATGCCCAACGGCTCATTTTCAGACGCCTTCACCTACATCACCCCCCCAAAGCCAGACCAGGCCTGGTGCCGCCTGCCCGACGGCGGGCCGGACTGGGTCTTCGGCTGCGAGCCAACCCCGGGGCTTTCGAACAAACTGGCCGAAACCATCTTCCGCGGCGAGACAAACCGGCCCGCAATCTGTGAATCACCCGACCTGCCCGTGCCCGTCTACCTGAGCGAATGCCTGCCTTCGGGCCTGGAAGCCTGGTCGCGCCGCCTGTGGGACGGCCTGCTGCCAGTTTTCCAACTGGATGCCGAAAGCCTGGGCAGGCAACACTGGTTTGAATAAATCCAATTCGGAGGGTAAAATCCAACCATGAACGCAGAAACCTTACGCACCCTTCTGCTTGCTTACATCGTCCTTTCAGTTGCGATTGCATTCGTTTACATGGCGCGCCGCCGGTTGACCTTTGGCGAATGGGTCTTCTGGGGGTTGGTAGCCATCCTGCTGCCGGTTTTTGGGCCATTTTTCGTCATCAGCGCCAGGCCCGGGCCGCGTCCGCCGCGCCGCCTTCCGCCCCAACCGTCCCAACCCGCCCATTCGGCCCAGCCACCACAAAAATAAAGGAAAAAGCCCATGAAGCAAGACCGATTCCTGCTCGGCATCCTGATAGGGATTGCTGTCCTCGTTTTATTGTCCCTGGTGGTCTTCTTCATGCGGCCCTCGGGGCTTGAATACGGTGAAGAAAGCACTCCCGAAGGAGTCGTGCGCAACTTCATCGTCGCCATCCACAAGGAAGATTACGAAAAAGCCTACGGCTACCTGGCAGAAGACGAGTACAAGCCCACCTTCGAAGCCTTTAGCCAGCCCTTATTTCTGGCATACCTTAGCCCGGCCAGCAACGGGGTCGAGGTGCTCACGTCACAAACCAGCGCCGACAGGGCCACCGTCAAAATGAGCATTTACTACAACAGCAGCGACCCATTTTCGGGCGGATACAGCAACACAGACCAGGCCTCGCTCGTGCGCCAGGACGGCCAGTGGAAAATCAGGCAGATGCCTTATCCGTTTTGGTATTATGACTGGTACCAGGAACCTTACGAGCAGCCCAAACCTTAAACAAAACTCGTCTGCCTGACAGGCAAAACCGGCGCGCCCCACCCTGCGCCTGTCTGCCGCGCAAACGGCCTTTCCCAACCCTGGAGTTTCTATGCGTACCATAAGACGAATCTATTTTTATGCCATCGCCCTCATCAGCCTTGAGGTCGTTCTCTGGGGGACCATCTCGCTCCTGCGCACCATCTTCGCGCAGGAGGTCATTTTCCCGACCGGCTCCACGCTGGCGCGCGCCCTGGCGCTCATCCTGGTCGGTGTGCCGATTTTCCTGATTCACTGGCTCTGGGCGCAACGCGCTGCCGCCAACGACACCGACGAACAGGCATCCACCGTTCGGGCGGTTTTTTTCTACCTGGTGCTGCTCTTTACGCTCATTCCGCTGGTGCAAAACGCACTGGCGCTGATTAACCGCTCCTTCATCGAAACCGTCAGCCTGGCGCGCGCCAGCGCCCTGTTTGGCGGCTCGCAGAGCGTGCTCGACAACCTGATAGCCATGCTGATGAACGGGGTCGCCGCCGCCTATTTCTGGAACATCCTGCGCGGCGTTTGGCCCGCGCTGCGCGACCGCGAAAACTTTGCCGATGTGCGCCGCCTGTACCGCTACACCTGGCTGGCCTACGGCCTGCTGATGGTCATCTTCGGCGCAAACCAGGCCATTCGTTTCCTCTTCCTGCTGCCGGGCGACACCATCTTCGGGTCAAGCGGGCAGGCCCTGGCCATCAATGGCATCGCCTTGCTGATGGTTGGCGCACCCATCTGGCTCTATACCTGGAAAACCTGCCAGGACGCCCTCGAAGACGCGCTCGAACAAGGCTCGAACCTGCGCCTGGGGGCTTTGTACCTGCTCTCGCTGGCCGGCGTGGTAGTCACACTTTTTTCGGCGGGCTTCCTGCTCGACTCCCTGCTGCGCCTGATGTTGGGCGAAAGTACCAACTTCTCGCAATTCTTGCAGCAAATCAGCTCCCCGGTTGCCATCGGCCTGCCCCTGGCGATAATTTGGGCTTATTACGGCCACTGGTTCAGGCAGGAATCCGACTCGAACCCCGACCCCGCCCGCAGCGACGGAATCAAACGCCTTTATTACTATGTGCTTGCGCCGATTGGCCTGACCGCCGCCGTCACCGGCCTGGCCCTGCTGGTTGCTTTCCTGATTGACGCCCTCTTCCTGCCCAGCACCCAATGGGGAGACCTGCTGCGCTCGCGCCTGAGCGGGGCGCTTGCCACCCTGTTGGTCGGCCTGCCGCTCTGGCTCTCGGCCTGGCATCGGATGCAGGCCGAAGCCCTGGCCGAAGGCGAAGCGGGCGACCATGCCCGAAAATCCCTCGTCCGGCGGATATACCTGTACGTCGTCATCTTTGCCGCAGTCATCGGCGGCATGGTTTCAGCCGTCGGCCTGGTCTTTACACTTCTGGATGCAGCGCTGGGCGGCGGGTCGGGCAACTTTCTGGTCTCTGTGATAAATGCCCTGCAACTGCTGTTGATTTTTAGCGGCCTGCTGGTTTACCACATCGTTGTCATGCGGCGGGATGGCCGCAGCGCGGCGGATTCGCTCTCGACCCGCTACCGCGATTTTGCGGTACTGGCCTTTGAACACGCCGAAAGCGGATTCGGCAAACGCCTGTCTGATGCGATTGCGCGGCAAGCCGCCGATTTGCCGGTCGCCGTCCAGGCGGTCGAGCAGCCCATCGCGGAGGGGGCCGAAGCGGCGCAGGTGGTGGCCCTTCCCGCCGACCTGGCGCTGAATCCGCCCGAGGCGTTGCGGCTGTGGCTCAACGCCTACCAGGGCCAAAGGGTGGTCGTTCCTTCCCCCGCGCCCGGCTGGTGGTGGGCAGGCGGCGCATCGAATCGTCCTGAAAATCAGGCCGCCCAAATCATCCGCCAGCTGGCCGATGGCGAAACCCCGCGCCAGAGCGCCGGACTGTCTGCCTGGGTGATCGTCGCCTATGTGTTTGCGGGGCTGTTTGCCCTGCAACTTTTGTTCGTTCTCTTGGGCATTGGCATTTCGTTGGTGGCCGGTTTCTAGCGAGTCATGATATACTTTTTCAAACCAATCCAGGAGAAACGCCGATGAAAGTTACCGTCCTTCAAGAAAACCTCGCACGCGGCTTGGGCATTGTTTCGCGCGCAGTCTCTCCCCGCAGCACCCTGCCTGTCCTGGCAAATGTGTTGATCGCCACCGACGAAGGCCGACTGCGCCTTTCGGCCACCAACCTGGAAATGGGCATCACCTGCTGGATTGGCGCAAAAATTGAAGAGGACGGTTCAACGACGGTTCCGGCGCGCACACTCGCCGACCTGGTAGGAACCATGCCCGACCCGCAGGTTGTGCTGACGCTCAACTCCCAAAACCAGACCCTGAACGTGCGCTCCGGCGCTTCGACCAACGACATCAAGGGCATCGATGCGCAGGAGTTCCCGCCCCTGCCCGTGCCCGATTTTGAAGACGCGATTCAGATTAACGTGTCTGATTTCAAGGAAATGATTCACCAGGTGGCCTTTGCCGCCTCGACCGACGAAGCCCGCCCGGTGCTGATGGGCGTCCTGCTGACGGTTGAAAAAGACCAGATAACCATGGCCGCCGCCGACGGGTTCCGGCTTTCGGTACGCAAAGCCGCGCTTTCGTCCTCGGTCCCGGCCCTGGTGTCGGCCATCATCCCGGCCCGCGCGCTGAACGAACTGGCGCGCATCGCCGCGGACGGCGAGCAGATGATTCAAATGGTGCTGCCGAAGGGACGCGGCCAGGTCGTTTTCCGCGTCAAGGATGCCGAACTGGTTTCGCAGTTGATTGACGGCACATTCCCCGATTACCAGCAGATTATTCCGCGCTCACACAAATCACGCACACTGGTTTCGACCGCCTCGCTACTCAAAGCCTGCCGCCAGGCCGAGATTTTTGCCCGCGAAGGCTCGAATGTGGTGCGCCTGAACATCAAAACCAACGGTGAAATGCAGCCCGGCGAGGTCGAAATTTCGGCCCACAGCGAGGAAACCGGCTCGAACGAAACCCTGGTCGAAGCGACGGTGGACGGCATCCCGCTCTTGATTGCCTTCAATGTCAAATACTTACGCGAGGTGCTTGAGGTGGTGAAATCCCCCAACGTCGCCATCGAAACCTCGGCCCAGAATGCGCCCGGCGTGGTCAAGCCGGTCGGCGACGACGACTTCCTGCACGTGATTATGCCAATGCACCTGGGGTAATCAGTAGACAGTAGACAGTATTCAGTGACCAGTAACCAGGCCCTCCTGAAGGGCAGTATTCAGAGAGATATAAAGAAGCGATGGAGAAGTTTCTCCCGCTTCTTTTTTTGTTCCCGAAAAAGCCGACTGTTCAATAGAAGGTGGGTTAGAATTGATTAACACCGACAACTGTCCACTAAATATTGGATACTGACCCCTGAATACTGATTAATAAAAATGACACTTCCCTACCCATCAGCCGACCGAATTCTCAATATTTACCTGTCCCTGACGCAATACCCCATCCTTTCGGGGCGTATTCGCGCAAAAATGCGGGCCGAGTTGTTTTCGCGCGGCATCATCATGCCCGATGCCTTCGAAGTCGAGGTGCGCGACCGGGCCATCAAATCGCAATTGCGCGAGGGGTTGCACGACCCGTTCGCGGAAGAGTCGTTCGAGATATGGGAAATGCGCATGGAGCGCATCCGCGAGGCGTTGACCGACTATTATTTCGCTTATAACATGCCGTATCGCGATTTCGAGGCCATTGTCCGCACTACGATTGGCGAGCGCGGCGAAACCCCCGATTTTATTACCTTCAACCCCGAACTTGCCCCGCAAGACATGCTCTTCGAGCAGGCGGAAATCATCGAACGCCTGCCCGCTGACAAGCGCAAGCCGCTCGAAGCGCGTTTGCAGGAAATCAAGGTCGTCTTGATTCGCACGATGATTAGCGACCAGTTGGCCTACATCAAAATTGCGCGCAAATGGTTTACGATTGCCGACCTGAGGGACATCCGCAACCGCAAAATCGGCTACGGCAAAATCGGCGGCAAGTCGGCGGGCATGATGCTGGCGCACCGAATCCTGCAAGAGGCCGCGCCGCCCGAGGTGCGCCAGGCCTTTCGCATCCCGGTCTCATACTTCCTGGCTTCGGATATTTTCTACACCTTTCTCTCGAAAAACGGGCTGATTCACTGGTCGGACCAGAAATACAAAAGCGAAGAACAAATCCGCGAGGATTATCCGCTGCTGGTCGAGGAATTTGTGCGCGGCAAATTCCCGCGCGACATCCTTGAGCGCTTTGCGCGCATCATCGAAGAAGCCGACGGCCGCCCGCTGATTGTGCGCTCCTCGAGTCAGTTGGAAGATAACTTCGGCACATCGTTTGCCGGGAAGTACGAAAGTTATTTTTGCCCCAACCAGGGCACGCTGGATGAAAACCTGGAAGCCCTGGCCACATCCATCGCGCGCGTCTACGCCAGCGGGCTCAACCCCAATGCCCTGCTGTACCGCAACCACAAAGGCCTGCTCGACTACGACGAGCGCATCGCCGTACTGATTCAATTCGTCGAAGGCGAGCAATACGGGCGCTACTTCTTCCCGCACGGGGCCGGGGTGGCCTTCAGCCGCAACCTGTACCGCTGGTCGCCGCAAATCAAGCGCGATGACGGTTTCCTGCGCCTGGTGTGGGGTATGGGAACCCGTGCTGTCGATACGGTCGCAAACGACCATCCGCGCCTGGTAGCGCTCAGCCATCCGCTGCTGCACCCGGCCGCCTCGACAAAGATGATTCGGCGCTACTCGCAACAATTTGTGGACGTGGTCGACCTGGAAGACAACAGCTTCAAAACCCTGCCCGTCTCCGAACTGATAGACCGCCGCTACCCCATCCTGCGCTACATCGGCCAGGTGGACGAGGGCGACTACCTTTCGCCGATTCGCTCCAGCACGGTCGACCCTGAACAGGTGGTCATCACCTTCGATGAACTGCTGCGGCGCACCCCTTTTGCCGCCACCATGCGGACAGCCCTGCAACTACTCGAAGAGTATTACCACGGCCCGGTCGACACCGAATTCACCATCAAAATCGAAGACCCGCTATCGATGCAGCCGCAGGTCAAAATCACCCTGTTGCAGTGCCGCCCGCAAAGCGCCATCGAGGAGGAGGAAGCCCACATCCCCGAAGAACTGGAGGAAAGCGCCGTCATCTTTTCGACCCGGCGCATGGTTCCGCGCGGGGCGGTGATGGGCATCCGCTATGTCCTTTTCGTCCCGGCGGAGGGCTACTTCTCCATCTCGTCGCCCACCGAGCGGGTGCGCCTGGAACGCGCCATCGGCGAACTGAACAAAGCCCTCAAGGACGAGGTGTTCATTTGCGTTGGGCCGGGGCGCTGGGGCACATCGACCCCCGATTTGGGCGTGCATGTCACCTATGGGGATATTTACAACACGCGCGCGCTGGTGGAAGTCTCCGGGCTGGGAGTCGGTTCTTCACCCGAGCCTTCGTTTGGCACGCACTTTTTCCAGGATTTGATGGAAGCGCACATCTACCCCCTGGCTATTTTCCTCGACGACAATGATGCAACTTTCAACCGGGACTTTTTCTACAAAACCCCCAACCGGTTGGCCGACTGGCTGCCCTCGGCCGACAAAGCCCTCGAAAAAAGCCTGCGCCTGGTCGCGGTGCAGGACTTCCACGCCGGGTACCACCTGAACCTGGTGATGGACGACGATGAGAATCGCGCGGTGGGGTATCTTGAGTCGGAGAGACCGTAGTGTTGCGGCGCGTAAAGCGGCGCAAATTAGCAATTTGCGTTACGTTATGGCTTTAGCTTATAAACCGCAAAACGCTGGTTCTTGAACACAACCTGTAACCCGACTGACGGGTTGCAGGTTTTTATTTCGTCCGGGTGAATTTGGCCGTTGCGCTCCTGCTTTTCGTGGATGACGATGTAATCAGCCTCGCCAATGCGGGCGCAGTCTTCGAGCAGGATGCTGTAACGGTCTGTCATCAACTTCATCAGGCGCGGTTTGAAGAAGACAAGGGTGCTATCTGTTTCGGTGTTTTCGCGGATGTAGGCGAACATCTCGGCGCTGATAGGGTCGAAGGGGCCGTTGATTTCCTGGCGCGCGAACAGCCGCCAGCCCGCCGACTGGAAACTCATCACCAGGGAGACGATTGCGAGTGCGCCGAACAGCCCGGCCGTCCAGTTTCCGCTGGGCAGTTGCCTATATTCAGTTTTTTGTAGGTGAAGGCGGCGGGTAAGGTCGTTCAGGCCGTGGGCGGCGAAGACGAGGTAAAAGGGCAGGATGGGATAGATGAAGCGCAGTCCCTGGCGTTCAGGCCAGGTGATGAAAAGTCCCAGGGTGAGCAGGGAGAAGGCCAGGGCGGGCAATTCGGCGCGGGCTTTTTGGAGGATGCCCCAGACGCAGGCCAGCCCCGTGAGCGCAAAGAGAAGCGCGGAAAGCGGAATCCCTTCAAAGAGCCAGCCGGGCAGGGCCAGGTAGAAGAGGAAGTTGTCAAACAGGCGCGCCGGGCTGAAAAACAGTTCGTAGTGGTTGAAGTACGAAGACTGCCCGCCGGGGAAAATGAAAAGGCTGAGGGTGAAGAGCGCGAAAAACACCAGGTAAGGCAGGGCGATTAAACGGGAACCAGGCCGGGGTCCGGCGCGCCACTGGAAAATGTCCACCAGCAGGAGCGGGCCGAGGAGCAGAATCCCGTTGGTGCGCAGGAAAAATCCCCAAAATATCATTCCACCCAGTAGAATTTTTTGCCAGGCCGGTTGGATTGGTTTGCGCCATTGACTGTCGAGTAGGAAAACAACCAGGGTTGCGGCGAACAGGAAGGGAAAATCGGCCAAAATCAGGTCGTGGGCTTTGAGCATGGCGGGGCTGAACGCCAGGACGGATGCCAGCGCGGCGCTGAGCGGCCGGTCGAAGCGGCTGCGGGCGTAGAAGTAGAAAACGACCAGGAAGACGGCGAAGGCGGCGGTGTTGACCAGTTTGAAGGCAGTGATGGACAGCCCGGCGACGGCATGGATGGGGGCCAGCAGGAGCGGGAAGCCCCAGGGGTAGGCGGCAGGGCCGACCGGGTAGGTCGATTGGGCAATGGCGCGGCCGTTTTCAGAGACGAATTCGTCCATGCGGCCATCGAGGATGGCGCGGGCTTGCAGGATGTAGGATGCGAAGTCGTCCCACCACAGGTGGCCGGTGCTAAAGAGCGAGACGCTCATCACGCTGGCAACAAATATGACAGCGATAATTGTTATTAAATCTTTTTTTGCCGTAGAAGTCATTTGTATTTGTGAGAAGCGTAACGCAAAAAAGCCCAACTCAAAGCAGAACAAATATTCCGCGTTTGGTAAAAGTAGGAACTGAAAAGGTGGTTTTTCATTTGCTGTTCTTATTTTTCTTGAAATTGAAAAAATTTGGAGCCTAATCTTGCTATGTCTGTATCCGTAATTTTAATTGATATAACCATACTTCATTATTTAAATCTATTAAAAGAAGAATGTAGAATTTTGACGATTCATAATTTTGAATAAGCCTCATAGCCACTTCTCGCTTACCTGGATCCCCCTTGAAATGGGCCTCTGCAGATGAAGCCGACAAGTATGTTATGGAAATACCTTGGGAGAGATTTCTGGCAAACCCAGATAAATAAAAAAGGGCTACACCTCGACATATTCTTTTATATTCCTTCGCTATGTATTCCCCAAGTTCGTTAGTATGGTCGACCGCGATTTTTAATGACACGGCTTTCACAACCTGACACCCTATAGCGAGAATAACTTTTGCCGTCAATGTTTCATCAGCAAGAGCCACCGATTTTGTTTTGCCAAGAATCTCGTTGTAATCTGGATCTGAGTGAGCGCCTTCTTTGTCTGCAACAGATCGTATGAAACTTCTGATTGTAGTTGAATTATCAAACAGTTTTTGTTCGAGCCATTCACTTAGATCTAATGGTTGGGTAAATTCATTGAAAAGCTCACTTAACTTGCTACCACCACGACCATTGAAAATTATTTGCGCAGGAATATAGAGAACAGGATTCTCTGTGATTATCTTTTGATTCCCAGATAATGGGAAAAGGTTAAAGTCAGGCCACAGCCTCTTTATTAGCGAATTGTCAGTTTTATTTCTGGTATCGCAAAGAAGTTTTCTAAGTTCTACTGCTACGGGCCGATATGCATGTATGTTACCTGCTTGAGAGGCTGCAACGTTTGCTGATATTACCGCGATAGATGCTTCAAGGTCATGCCACGACTTTATGTTCACGGGCTTAACCCATAGTGATGTGACTTCATCATGTTAAACATTGAATGTTTTTTATATTCCTGACTCTTAAACGTATTGGGAAAAAAGATAAAACAAATCTGTGAATTACTGTGAGTATATAAAGTTATGCTGGCAGGGAAAGAGTCGAAGTACCCGCAGGCGGCAGCAAGACCTGGATTGCCGCGCCCTTGCCGAGGCCTTCGCTTTCGGCCCAGATGCGCCCACCCTGGGTTTCTATCAGCCCCTTGGCGATGGTCAGGCCGATTCCCAGGCCGCCAAATTTGCGGGTGTTATGCGGCTCGACCTGGTAGAACTCCTGGAAAATTTTGCCGAGTTGGTCGGCCTCAATGCCGATGCCGCTGTCCCTGATGGAAACCTGCACATTGCCGCGCTGCGAGCGGGCGGCAATGGTAATTTGCCCGCCGGGCGAGGTAAAACGCACAGCGTTGTTGAGGATGTTGATGAAGGCCGGGGCCAGTTTATCGGGATCGGCGGTGACAAGCAGGGATTGGGCGGGCAGATCAAAGGTGACAATGTGATGCATTTCTTCGGCTATCGGGCGCATTTCGGCATACGCGGCGTTGAGCACCTGCTGAACCGGGACAACGCGCGGCTTAAAGGTCAGCCCCTTGGCTTGCAACAAGTGCAGGCTGGTCATGGCCTCAATGACCGAGCGCATCTGGCTGGCGGCGGCCAGCACATGCTCGGCATGTTCTGATACTTCACCGGTTTCTTCTTGCAGGAAGGATGCGTAGCCGATGATGATGCCCAGCGGGGTGCGCAGTTCGTGCGAAGCAAGCGCCAGGAAGTTGCTCTTCAGGCGGTCGGTTTCGCTGATGTTTTCATAAGCGTTTTGCAGGGCTTGAATCAGGCGCGCGTTGTGGATGGCTATGGCCGCCTGCGATGCCAGGGCCGAAAGCAGGCGCTCATCTTCAGCATTGAACTCGCCGTCGCGTTTGTTGAGGGCTTCGAGAACGCCGACACCTTTTTCGCGGATGCGCATCGGGACGCCGAGCAGCGACCTGGGCTTGAAATCCAACTGCTGTGAAACGCCGGAAAAATGGCGCGGGTCTTGCTGGACGTCGTTGATGCGAATGGCTTTGTCTTCACGGAAAATTGTCCCTGCCACGCTGCCGTCTATCGGGACGGGGATTTTGGCAATCTGGGCCGGGTCCGAACCGCTGGAGGCGGCAAAGAACAGGCGGTTGCGTTTTTCGTCGTAGAGCAGGATGGAGGCCGCTTCGCAATCGAGAATGTCTGTCGCCGCTTTGATAAGGTGGGCGAGCAATTCGTCCAGGTTGATGGTGGCGTTCAGCGTCAGGCTGACTTCCATCAGGCGCGCAAGTTGCCTTGATTCGAGGCTGGGGGCTGGCATGTTCATGGGTTAAGTGTAGCGCGAATCTGCCTATCCTAAAATAGAACTTTTGTTCTGTTTTTTTTTACAAAGAAAAAGGCCGGTTTTTGACCAGCCTTTTTTGGGCACATCCCTGGCTATCAGGCTTCTGTCGCCTCGCTTGCTGGCAACTGATTGAGCGCAACCAAGGCAGCGATAATCAAGGCCATCGGTATCCAACCCGCCAGGCCAAGCGGATTACCAGCAAGGGCAAGGTCGAGGCCTTCAGGATTCAGGAAGATGATGGCTGCCGGGCCGATGGCGTTGAATGCGCCGTGCGCCAGGGCTGGCGCCCAAGGGCTGCGAGTTTTAAGATATAGCCAGCCGAAGATGACCCCCAGCAGCATACACCCGACAATCATCACCAGCACACCCAGGTAGGGATGCTCCGGGAAGTTATGCCCGTGCAGGGCAATGGCCGGCGCATGCCACATGCCCCAGATGGCGCCGCTGAGCAGCAAGGCTTTCCACTCGCCAAGCGGAAGCAGTTTCGGCAGCAAAAATCCGCGCCAGCCGAGTTCTTCTCCCATTGCAAACAGGATGTTGATGAAAGGCGCGAGAGTCGCGGCGAAAGCGAGCTGGATGGCCAGCAAAACCTCCGGCGGTGGGAGTTCCTGGGCCTGGGGTGACTAGGCAAGCGCCTCGCGCATTGCCGTCAGGGTCGGGTCAAACACGCCCGTACCAAGCAAGACGCTTGCCGCCAGGGTCAGGACAGCCACCAGCGGTGCCAGGAACCAGGCCCAGAAGTAGTATCGCTTGGGGCCGAGCGTGTTTATCCGCAGCGAGGAGAACGGTTGGCGGTCAACAAACAGGGTCACGATGATGGCTGCGATTCCGGGCCCCCACATGGCAAGGGCGAACATTCCCTGCACGGCTATCAGATAGAGGGTTTCATCTTCCTTGAACGCCAGCGGCGCGGCGAACAAAATCCATGAAAAGACAAAGGATATGACGATGAACCAGGTGAGTGATTTCTTATCGAGCATGGTATTTCTCCTGCGAGATGAATTAATGTTGTTAGCGAGTTCCATACGAAGGCATCGAGCGCATGCGCCTGACGCGGTCGGTCAGCGGGCGCTTGGCAATCACGTTGATTTTGTTTTCATTTTCTTTGATGTGCGTGGAGACGACTTCCCAGCCCTCCTCGCCCCATTCGTTGAGCAGTTGCTCCAGTTCTTCGGCCTTCACGCCGCCAAAAAACGAGCCAACGGTTTGCACACGATATTCCCATTTTTTAATTTCTTCAGACATAAAAACTCCTTTCGCGGGACAAATTGGCACTTTGTCCTACAACCTCGCCACCAGGCTGCTGCGCTTGAAATTGCTCACGCTCAGGTAAATCAGCACCGCATCCACAGCCCAGACCAGCGTCCCGATAACCAGCACCGTGCCGACGCCCAGGAACAAGACCCCGCTGATTTGGCCAAAGACCAGCGCCAGCACCAACACCACCAGCGACCCGCTCAACTGGTAGGCCTCCATAAACGTCCGCACCCGGCTCGAGATCAGCACCGTCGCCGAAATTCCCAGCACCGCCAGGGCGGGCGTCAGCCAGAACATCATCGGCCACCACGAGGCCAGCGGGAACCACAGGCCGCCCATCAGGCTAAAACTGGCGGCATTGACCACGACGGCATAAACCAGGTAGGTCAGCCACGAAAGACCAATCGCGGGCAGCACCGCCGCCAGCACCTTGCCCAGGAACAACTCCATGTCGCTGGTCGGCGCGTAGAGCAGGGCTTCCATGGTTTTCCGCTCACGTTCGCCCACGAACGAATCCGAGCCCACAACCGAGGAAAACATCAGCGGCATAATCAGGAACATCGGCGCGAGCATAAAACCGGCCATATAAATTACGAACATTTGTTCCAGAGATTTGTCGTTAAAAATTGCCTTCATCGCGGGTGGCATATTCCTGAGCAGGGCATCGATGTCACCCAATTCGCGCTGCACATCCTCGACCGGGATAACCTGCGGCAGGATAATAAACACCAACGGCATGATGATGGCAAACACCAGCGGCACAATAATCCCCGGTGCCCAAGCCGCTTTGTTTTGCCGCACTTCCTTCAAATCCTTGCGGGCAATCGCCCAAATACTGCGCCAGTTCATGCTTCACCTGCCTGCAACGCAAAATAGATGTCTTCCAACGTGTAATCGCGCGGGTTCACTTTGAGAATCGGGATATTTTCCCGCGCCAGGGCCGATACCACCTGCGGGATGACGTCATCCGCCTCGACCTGGATAGCCAACGATTCGTTCTCCGCTGTCACCTGTCTCACGCCGCGAACGGACTGGATACCGGCCGCGGCGGATTCCGCTGACGCGCCGTTGAACAGGGTAATGTCGACCCACGTCACCGGCCACAACTTGCGGGCCAGTTCCTTGAGCGAACCCATCGCCAGGATGCGTCCCTTGTTCAGGATGGCGACCCGGTCGCACAATCGCTGGGCGTCGAGCAGGTTGTGGGTCGCCAGGACAACCGTCTGCCTGCTGCGGCGGCTCAGGCCGGCAATCAGGTCATTGACCTGCTGGGCCGCTTCCGGGTCGAGGCCGCTGGTCGGCTCGTCGAGAAACAGAAGCGGCGGCTCGTGGATGAGCGCCCGGGCCAGGGCCAGTCGTTGTTTCATCCCTTTGCTGTACGTCTCCACCTTGTCGTTTGCGCGAGATTCCAGCTCAAAAAACGATAGTATTTTTAACACGCGGCTTCCTAGCGCCTGTTCCGGAATTTCGGCCAGTGTTCCAAAAAACTCGAGGTTTTCACGCGCCGTGAGTCGCTCGTAGTGCGAGGGCGTCTCGGTGAGAACACCGGTTTGCTTGCGGACGCTTTCGCCTTCCGTTGCCGGGTCCAACCCAAAGACGCGCATCGTTCCACCCGAGGGAGGCAGGATGCCGTTGAGCAAGCGCACTGTGGTCGTTTTGCCCGCACCGTTCGGGCCGAGCAGTCCAAAGACTTCGCCCGGCTCCACCTGGAAGGTTATGCCGTCCACCGCGCGGTTTGCGCCAAAGGAACGCTCAAGATTGGTCACTTCGATGATTGGTTGAGTCATTCTAACTTCCGTTTTTTTCTTTACTATACAACCGGCAGGAAGGTTCTTCCCCCGTCGTTAGGCGGGTTCCAACCTGTCCAACCGGCCAGTGTTTCACGTGAAACGAGTTAAGGGTTCTCGCGCCGCCACAGGATGTACGAATAGACCACCGGAACCAGGGATGCGAACAAGAGCCCGGCCATCATCAGCCAAAATCCATTTTCACCCAGGAACGCGCTGACGATGGTCAGCACGCCGCCAACGCGGAAAGTCTGCGCGCCCAATTTGTGGGTCTTTTCCCAGACATCGTCGCTGGAGAGAGTCCAGGGGGTGCGGATGCCGATAAAGAAGTTGCGCTTGGCGTTTTCTATCAGGAAACTGATACCGATAAAAAGCAGCCCGACAACAGGAATCAGCATCGCCGTCATGTTGAACTGGTAGCCCAATGCCGCGGCCAGCGTCAGACCGTAGACATACAACATATAAGCCACAAAGCCGATGATAAAGGCATTGTATAGCCCGCGGAATTTTTCGATGTTGGCCTTGAGCGGGTCAATCGACGGGACAGCCGCCAGGAGCAGGGTAATTCCAAGGGTCATCAACGGCATCAGCCAAATGCCCCAGACTTTGGACATGTAGCCGTCCACTTCCCCGGCGGCGTTCCAGTGCGAAGGCATCGGGTCGGGGAGTTGGGACGAGAGAATCAGTCCGGTTGCCGCAGCAACAGCAATCAGGACAAATGAGATAGCGAGGGATGTTTTTGTGGACATTTTTTCCTTTCTGTATTGCAAGATAATATCTTGCAATACTACGTTTCACGTGAAACGTTGAATACAGGTAACTAAATGCGCTTACTTTTCCTTCGGCAGGTTCTGTTTTGCCAGCGCAGCCATCCCGCTGATGCCGCCGAGGTTCATCGTATCGATTGCTGAACTCGGAATAATCATCAGCGCGCCTTTTTCTTTCAGGCCTTCAAAGAGCATGTTCATCGCGCGCAGGTGCAGGGCGGTCGGGTTGTTTATATAGGATTGTGAGGCTTCGGCAAACGACTCGGCAATCTGCTTTTCCGATTCGCCCAGGATGACGCGCGCCTGGCGTTCTCGCTCGGCCTGCGCCTGGCGGCTCATCGCGTCTTCCAGTTCTTGTGGAATGACGATGTCGCGGATTTCAACAGACTGCACGGCCACGCCCCAGGGGGTGGTGCGCTCGTCGATAACCTGTTGCAATTCCTTATCAATCGTACTGCGTCCAACCAGGATGTCGGCCAGCATCATGCGCCCGGTGATGTCACGCAGGGCGGTCTGGGCGGCCCAGTCTACCGCGGCTTCGTAGTTCTCGACTTCGAGAGCGGCTTTTTCAGCATCCCACACCACCCAGAACAGGACAGCATCCACATCCACCGGGACGGTGTCCTTGGTCAGGGTTTTCTGCGCGGCGAAAGGCGAGACCATCACGCGATGATCTATCCAGGTTGGGACGGTGTCAATGATGGGGATAATCCAGAACAGGCCCGGCCCTCTCAGCCCCTGGAATTTTCCCAGGCGCAGGACAATGGCTTTTTCCCATTGGTCGGCGACCTTGAGCGCAAACAGGATATAGATGCCGATAAGCATCCAGCCAAGCACCCAGCCGCCCGCCACTGCATCGGGCTGTTTGCCGTCCATCAAAATTGCGCCGATGATGGCGATAACCAGCATGACGGCAAAAATCGTCCCGGCAATGGGCGGGATGCGCTGATTAATTTTATTTTTGGCGGCCAAAGCATTTCGTAACATATGAGGCTCCTTTTTTATGACAGATACTTTATGGGTTGAGCGATCGGATAATTTCTATGGCTTCCTGCTTGCCAACGCCCAAACGGGCGGTTTCTTCGAGGTAGCGACGCGCCAGGGATTCGAGCGCATCCCGCCTTAGCCGCTGGCTGGCTTCGGGAGGCGTTTTCTCCAGGATATAGGTTCCGCGTCCTTGCTGGGTAGAGATAACCCCGGCTTCATCCAGGGTGCGGTAAGCGCGCGCCACAGTATTGAAGTTGACGCGTAACTCGAGAGCCAGCGCACGCACAGTGGGCAGCTGGTCATTGGGCTTGAGCGCGCCGCCAGCTAGCTGTTGTTGAATTTGCTCAACAATCTGGTTGGTCAGCGGCACATCAGAACGGAAGTCAAGGTCTAATTTCATTATCTCCTAAAATTGTATAAATGTATCTTTGTATCATTGTATGGCTGTTTCATTTTCCTGTCAAGGCTTTTGGGGAAGGGGCACTATTTAAACTTAACAGGTATGTATATAAAGAGAATAATATATAGTAATCGTAGTAGGGCCTGTGGATATGTGGAGAAACGCTGTTTATCCCCTGCATATGCTGGCGCGAACCTTGGCAATGTCGCTATCTTCCGGTTTTTTCCCAGACAGGGCGAAAAAGACCTGTGGAGAAATAAGGGTAAAAATAGCCTTGCCAGGCAGATTGTTGTTTTCGTTTTTATGTCTCAAAAGCGCCCGCGTAGAAATGGGGTTGACAAAAAGGATACCCCCATATATGGGGGTATCCTTTTTGTCATTTTTGGAACAGTTGAGCGAGTTTTCCACACCTGACTCGGTTTATCCACAGTTTTTGGGCACTTATCCACAGGCGGGTGTGTTTTTGGTGTCTTGGCGCCGATTTCGCGTATCCCATATGTGGATATGCTACAAACCGTGTTGGACGCTAAATTCGTCCAGCAGTTCCTCCAAAACGTCCAGATAGTGGTCCATGCCTTGCAGGCGCAATTCGAGTCCCTGGCTATCCAGCCCGAGGGTTTGCAGGACGGCCTCCCAGGCTTGCCGGTGCGTCTCGTCCCAACTGCTGCTTTCGGCGGCCAGCGCCCAGGTTTGCAGCATTGGCCACAATGCGCTGGCCGGAATCTCGCTTTCGAGCAGGGATAAAAGCGCCTGTTTGTAATAAGCCAGGCGGAAGGAATGAATGCGCGTATCGAATGCAGATTGGGCCGCTTGGTTAAAGGCATCTTCCCAGGCGGGCAGCCAGGCGCGCAGGGTTTCGGGGGTTAGGTCCAGGCCGCCAATCATCGCCAGCAGGGTGTCGGAAAGTTCGGGGTGTCCGGCCAGCGCGGCTCGCTGCGGGAATTCGAGCAGGAAGCGGCGTTCGGCCAGCGGGAAGCCGGCCATAACCGCCAGGGCGTTTGCGGCATTTTCGACGGCGGGAAGGTATTCCGACAGGCGCGCTTCCCCGCCCAGTTGCATGGACGCCCAGGCTTCGCGGGCCGGAACAGAGAAGGTTTGTGCCCGTGCCAACAGGTTGACCGGGTCATCAAATTGGGCACGCAGGCTTGATTGGGTGTACTCGAAAAATTTTCCCTTTTCATGCAGCAGCAGCGGGTCCCACATTGTCCAGCCGCGCCAGGGGTCGCCGCGCAGTTCGCGCGGTTTGGCGTACAGGGCTTCCTGCTCGAAAAGAATATCGAGATGAATTTCGTTCGAAAGTTTCGCCACTTCGCGCGGAATATCCGGCTCGTTTTTGGTGATGACCAGCAGGTCGATGTCGGTTGTTCCGCCCAATAGCGGTTCATCTCTGAGCACAGAACCAACCAAAAAAACGGCGACCACGCCGGGGTCCGTTTTGAATCGTTTGTCCACCGTATCGCGCGCCAGTTTAATGAGTAAATCCCGTTTAATGCGCATTTCAGTCTCCATCCATCAGCGTGGGCTGGAAGGGGGAAATCCCCAGCGCCTCGCGCATTTTGTTTTCTATCAGGCTCAGGTGTTCAGGGTGGCGCACAAAGTCGAGCGCGTTGCTGTCGATTATGAGTTTTGGCGTTTCGGTCTGGGAAAAAAAATCGTCGTAGGCGGCGGCCAATTGGGCAATATAGGCGCGTTCCATGCTGCGCTCGTAGGGCCGGTCGCGCAGGGCAATGCGCCCCATGAGCGTATCGACGGTTGCTGAAAGGTAAACGGTCAGGTCGGGCAGGGAAATTTTCTCGGCCAGGGCCTCGTGCACACGGTGATACATGGTCAGTTCGTCGCCCTCGAGGTTGATGCGCGCAAAAAGCGAGTCTTTGGCAAAGGTGTAATCGGCCAGAAGATTTTTACCGGTCTGCAAAATGGCCGGAACGGTGCTGTTTTGTTGCCGGTAACGGCTGAGCAGGAAGAAAATTTGGGTTTGAAAGGCGTAACGCGCCCGGTCACCATAAAAATCGGACAGGAAGGGGTTTTCCTCGAAGACCTCGAGCAGGATTTCTGTATTCTCAAAGCGCGGTTGGAGCAGGCGCGCCAGGGTGGTTTTTCCGACCCCAATTACACCTTCGATGGCGATATACATGCGTCAGACTCCCGGAAAATGATGGTTAAGGATACCATAAATCAAAGTCAGAATGCTGAATGATGAAGTCAGAATTCTGAGCGTATAATTGAAGCATGTCTATTTATGAACGCCTTGTTTATGCCCGAAAAAGCCGTTTGTTCGGCAGGCTGGCCTATTTTTTGTTGAAATTGCTGGGGGTGGAGATTCCCGTTTCGGTGGATATCGGCCCCGGGTTTTTGCTCCATCATGGCGGCGTTGGAGTTGTCATCCACCCGAAGGCTGTCCTCGGCGCGCGGGTCGGAATCTACCCGGGAGTCACGCTCGGGCGCGCCGATGTCTACCGCCCGGCCTCCGACTCGGCTTTCGAGGGCATTGTCATCGAAGACGAGGTCATCCTTGGGGCCGGGGCGAAAATCCTGTGCGATGACGGAATCCTGCGCATCGGGCGTGGGACGGTGGTCGGGGCGAATGCCGTCCTGACGCAGTCGACCGGCGAAAATGAGATTTGGGCGGGCATCCCGGCCCGCAAAGTGGGTGAAAGAGACAAACAATGACAGATAATCTTGGAAATGAAATTTTCTGGGCAGTGCATCGCGACCTGCCGCGCGAAGCGCCGGGGGACGATGCTTCGACCCTGCGGGCTTTTGCGATGCTGAAAGATTTACCATCCGTTCCGGCTATTCTCGATATCGGCTGCGGCCCCGGCGCGCAGACGCTGACCTTGGCGCGTGCCAGCCAGGCAAGAGTCACGGCTGTCGATACGCACCAGCCATTTTTGGATGACCTCGTCCGGCGCGCGGAACAGGCCGGGGTGGCAGAGCGAATTAGTCCGGTCAATTTGTCGATGTTCGACCTGGCGTTTGAACAAAAATTCGATTTGCTCTGGTCTGAAGGCGCGATTTATATCATCGGCTTTGAAGAAGGCTTGCGCAAATGGCGTCCGCTGTTGAAGCCGGGCGGTTATGTGGCCGTGACAGAAATCTCCTGGCTCAAGCCGGATATTCCCGACGAAGCGGCGCGCTTCTGGCTGGAGGCTTATCCGGCCATGGCGAGTGTGCCTGAGAACCTGGCCCGGCTGGAGCGGGCCGGCTATCGTTCGCTGGGGCATTTCACATTGCCTGAGAGCGCCTGGTGGGATTTGTACTATCATCCGATGGCGGCGCGGATAGAGAAGTTGCGCCAAGAATATGCGGGCAATGCTGAGGCCCAGGGCATCCTTGACATGGAATATGCTGAAATTGAGTTGTATCGCAAATACTCGGCTTATTATGGCTACGAGTTTTATGTGATGCAGGCCGCGTAGCGGATTTTAGTCAACGGACTTTATCGCGGACTCACGGACGGAAACGGATAGGGAAACGGATATTAACTGATGACCGAGCGGATTTGTATTGTCCCAAAAGTGCATGGTGTGGGGGGCATGGTTTCTTTTCTGCACAAGTTTTCTGCGGCTGTGGAAAAACGCGGCATCGGGGTGACCTTCGACTTAACGGACAGGCCTTACAGCGCAATCCTGGTTATCGGCGGGTCGAGACAACTTCTTTCGCTTTTTCGAGCCGGGCAAAGGGTTGTCCAGCGCCTGGACGGAATCAACTGGATTCACCGTAAAAAGCCGGTTTCGCTGAAGCATTCTCTTCGCTCCGAATACGGCAACCTTGTCCTGAGCCTGATTCGGCGTTTCGCCGCTGACCGGATTATTTACCAGAGCGAATTTTCGCGGGTTTGGTGGAATGACTGGTACGGGGAACTGAAAACGCCATTTTCGGTGGCGCACAACGGGGTCGATTTGGAAAGTTACACGCCCGCGGCACGAACTGCCAATTCGCGTTACAGGTTGTTGGTTGTGGAAGGTTCGCTGGGCGGCGGCTATGAGGGCGGGCTGGCGAACGCCGTCCGGTTAGCGGAAGCGGCCTCGGGCCTGGCTTCGAAACCGTTGGAGCTGATGGTTGTCGGGGAAGTCGGCGAGGCACTCAAAGCCGAGTGGCAGGCCCGCAGCGCAGTACCGATTGAATGGGCCGGAAAGGTGGTGAGGGAGCGCATCCCGCAGTTGATGAACGAGGCAGATGCCCTGTTTTCGGCCGATGTTCACCCGGCCTGCCCGAATTCGGTCATCGAGGCCCTGGCTTGTGGCCTGCCGGTGGTCGCTTATGACACAGGCTCGCTCTCGGAACTTGTCCCGGCTTCGGCGGGATTTGTTGCGTCTTACGGAACGAATCCCTGGAATTTGGAAACTCCCATCGTCGAGCCGCTGGCGCGCGGGCTGGCGGAGGTGCTCGAAAACCAACAAAAATTCCGCGATGGCGCAAGGGCCCACGCGGAATCGGAATTTGGCGTCGAGGCGATGACAGAGAAGTATCTAGGGGCGCTGTTGGGGTAAGCGTTTTGATTCGACTTGCCCAAATGCTATAATGATTGCATGGACATTAAAGAGGAAATGAAAGCTTACCGCGAACGCTGGAAAGCCGTTGAGGAGATTGAGCGGCAGGAATTGCGCGCGTTGACAATGGAACAGCATTGGCAACAAATCAATAAACTCTTTGGCTTTGCGCTCGAACAGGGATTCGTTCGAGGCGATGATGATAGTGAAATGGTTGTTTTTCAGCGTTGGGCAAAACTCAGGAAAAACGGATGACGGCGTATCATCATATTGAACCGTTTCGCGCTGCCATTGAGTCTATTCACAGGCTTTTGGCGCACTACGATAATCGAGGTGTCATTATTGGCGGTATTGCTGTTGGTTTTTTGGGTCGTCCGCGCCTGACAGAAGATGTAGACGCAATGTTCCTGCTTTCTATACAAGAAATCCCGCGTTTTTTGGAGGATGCGGCGCAGGAAGACATTCTGCCCAGAATCCCAGACGCCGAACCATTTGCGCGTAAAAACCGTGTTTTGCTGCTAAAACATAGCCCAACATCTGTGAACATAGATATTTCCCTGGGAATTTTGCCTTTTGAAGAAGAGGTTGTGAATCGAAGCCGAATTCAATCCAGTTCGACATTGTCGGTTCGTCTCCCAACCCCCGAAGATTTGATAGTTACCTAAATTTCGCCCGAAATAGTGGCGAGATGAATTGCTGAACCTTTACAAAAAAGGTGGTGAAGAGACAAACTATAGAGAATTAGCCAAATTCGAATAGGAGCCT
>Ga0208244_100794_pt1 | contig 24050 bp, 21 predicted proteins | sample SubbioCR12Aug_5A_FD_184828 | JGI IMG/M metagenome (GOLD analysis project Ga0208244, IMG submission 184828) | Serpentinite rock and fluid subsurface biosphere microbial communities from McLaughlin Reserve, California, USA - CR12Aug_5A (SPAdes) | ecosystem: Environmental > Terrestrial > Deep... | reverse complement strand
ATCGTTTTCGATCGGAGGAAGCGCTTCTTGATCGCCACTCAGGAGCCGAAATGCCAGCCCGAAGAAAACCTTTCCGGCCGCGCGGGTTGCCGTGATCATCGCTTCGTCTTCCACCGGCTGGGTGCGGGCCGCAAAAATGAAATCCCAAACTTGCGCTTCTACTCCCATCTCGGAGAGATTGCGAATTGCTCCGGCAAAATGGAGACGATCAAGGTAGAAGTTCTCGAGTTCTCGGATCGTCTGATCGCTGATATCGACATGCACTACTCTCTCGTCGTAGACTGGGCGAAACCGGTCGATCCCCGAGCGAAAGACGAAGAGTTGATCGACAACCTGGGCATTCCACGGTTCGAAGACATTTGGAAGGATAAGGAACAGCAGATGAGAGAGGACGTAGGCGGCTGCGACGAGGGAAAGTGCAGCCGCCGCGGTCTGTTTCCTATTGGTGGTCAATGGTAAACGTTCTGCTGTAGAAATTGTTGGCCGAAATTTCTTTCGCGATCAATGCCACGTCGGGCTTCCGTGTTTCCTCCACCTTGTCCACCCCCCGGATATTCCCACCGATGCTGATGGGCCGTTCGGCAAGGGTCGTGAAGGTCTTGTAGCGCTTTCGCACGTTCCTCATTTCGGAAATGATGAGCTCGGAAAGGTCTGCTTTCTTCAGTTCATCGGCCTTCGCGTACTGAGCGAGCAGGTCTTCGAGCTCCCCCAAACGGTCGACCGACGCGAGGAGGTAAAACGATTCGGACCCGGTTATCTTGTCGAGTTTGAACCAGTCCCGTCCCAACGGGATATAGTAGTTTTTGTTCAGCGCATAATCTGTCGATAACTGTTTCAGCGTGTACGGGAAGATGAGGCTGATCGCCCCTTTGGGACTCCGATGAACGACGTAAACGTAGCATTTCTTCTTCATCTCAACCACCATTTTCAGTTCATCGCCGGTGGCGAGTTGCGTATCTTTGTTCACCGAAACAAATCTTCGTTCCTTTCCCGCGATCGCACCGAACGCCCACCGAAATTTCACATTCTCCTCGTCCTGAATGGCATGGTTCGGGTGTTCCGTCTCCTTCGTCCATGTGGCCGGTCTATCCGCTCCGACGTGCATCAGAAGACCGATGATGAACAACGCAAGTCCCTTGATCATACGATACCCCCTTGCTAGTGTGGTATGAGTGAAATGGTCATTTCTTTGTCATACTTTGTCTGGCTGCGAGTCGGATTCTGAGCCCCTCGCGTCTTTCTCTTAACCCGTTCTTCCACGTACTGCATCAACTCGTTGATTGTTACGGTATAGTCGTTGTTCAAATCGGCTTCGCCCTTCATTCCTTCGAGCAGATAGTACGTGAAAACACCATGATTGAGCTCGGGAAATTCCTGTGAAACCTCTCCCGCAGCGCTTGCGGTGAAGACAACGACCCCTTCTTTCGTACGCGAGAGATCGACCAGGTACTGGTTGATGAGATTGGACTTTGTAATATCGAGTCCCCTCGTCGCGTATCCGACGCTGATGCCGCCGCTGTGACAGGCATCAGAGAACACCACGACCCTCTTTGCGTTGATATAACGGGCTATGGCAGTCTGAATATCCCACATAGGGAAAGCGGTTGTGGGAAGCAACGACGGATCGGTGTCGTACGTGAGGAGGTAGAGATTGTCCACCCTGGCGGGTTCGGGAGCTCCATGTCCGGCGAAGAAGATGACGACGAGATCGATGTCGATCGCATTGCGAAGAAAATTGACGAGCGCATCCTTGACATTCGCCAGCGTGGCGTCGCGATTGATCAACACGCGCATGTGCGTATTGTCGAAACTTCCTCCCTGAGGTGTCCGGAGAAAGGCCGCGAATGCTTCTGCATCCTGATCGGCGTACTTGAGCGCGGGTATACCGGCATTCGCGTACTCTGAGACCCCAACCACCACAGCCCACGCTTGAGGACCCATAGAACGGTCACGCTTGATTTCACCGCCGGCTACCGGCGGCGGTGCGGCACCCCTCATCCTTCGCGTCACGTCCACAACGGCTTTGATCTTTTCCCCCGTCTGACTCGTCACTGTAATTTGGATCTGGTTGTACCCCATCACCAGCGGTACCTCTTCCTTGAAAAGACTTCCGGCGACTCTGCTCACGGGATTGCGATTCACGACGATATCAAGAAGATTGACTGCAACTGCGTAGGATTGGATAGGTATCCACACGCGGAATTCGACCGGCACGGAGACATCGTCTGTTTCGTTGTTACCTTGAGGCTCCAGAATCTCAACAATTTCGTTCGGTGAGAGGCGATAGATCGGAAGCGAATCGGACGATCGGTTCCCGAGCGCGTCCCGGGCCTCAAATGCAATCTTGTTCATTCCTTGGCGGGTCAGCGCGACTATTTGAGCAAACCGGTATCCCTTGCGCCCCTCTGCGTCGTCATCCGTTGTGGGAGAGCAGACCACTTGCGTCCCTTCTATTGTAAGCACCACCTCCCCCTCATCGTAGACGATACCGCTCAGTTCCGTTTCGGAACCATAGAGTCTCGGCGGATCACCTGTGGCCGTGCGTCCAGGTTTTTCGATGACAATTTTCGGTGGGCGCTGATCAGGGGGACGTTCGCGGACTTCCCACGATTGGAGGTTTCCTTCCCCATCCCCTGCGACCAATAATCCTCTCTCCACGAAGGCGAGCGTGCCGAAGATTCTCCGGGGAGCTGGAATCGTCTTTGACACTTCGGGCGGTGTCACTGACTGAAGAGAAATCGTGCTATCGAGTGAAGATGTTCCGCGCCATCGTCGATCGGTATCATAGGTGAGCGCGGTAACCGGTCCTGAATGTACTTTCGTGTGGCCTGTTTGTGCCCAGGCTATGATGTTCCACTCCCGAACACCGCCGGAGTTGGTTCCCACCGCCAGGAGCCTACCATCCACGGAAAACGCGAGGGACGAAGGACGTTCGGGCGAGATGTCGATAACCTTTAGGGGAGTAAGGAGAAGAAGATTGTAGATAACGATCCGCCCAGAGGGATGGGCAACGGCAAACGCCGATTTCTCAGGATGCACCGCAAACGCAACCACGTCTTCCTGCAGCGTCGGGAGTGCCCGTTTTTCTTGCCCGTTCTCTGCATCGATCAGCTTGATGTTCCGATCACCACCGATTAGGAGAATGGTGCCTTCCGGACCCGTTGCGATCCCGGCAATGTTTGCCCGATGGGCTTTGAAACTTCGCGTGACCCGTCTTTCCCGGAACCTCCACACGTGTATGTTTCCGTCCTGGCTTGCGAGGTATACAATGTTCCCATCGGCAGAGAAATCAAGCCCCGATACAGGAGCAGGGAGATATTCCAGGCTCGCGATTTCGCGAAACGAGGGAGTTTCAAAAACTTTTGCCTCGCGCGCCCCAGAGGCTGCTGCGATCAGGCTTTGTGTCCGGCCCACTGCCATTCGCATCACGGGGCCATTGAATAGCCGGTGAGGCTGACCCGCCTCAATGTAGATTGTCTCCTGCGGATGGGCAACTGCAGAAACAAGAAATACGACGAAGAGCACTGATATGATTCTTTGAATCATGCGAAGCTCCTTCGCTCCAGCTGGAGATTGATGGGTATGCGGTGCGATGGATGCGCGCCATCGGCGTCGCCCGACCGGGAGGGAGTGAAAGCGAATCGACCCAGACAAAACATATCACTTTTTCCGGTTCATTGTCAAGATGCGATTTCACTCATGGTCTTTGCGTTCGCCGGAGATTCCCCGGAAAAGAGGTTTCACGCCTCTATCTTGTATCTCATCATATTTTTGGCCATGTTTTTACTACGCTGGGGACAATCCGTGCCAAGGCCGAGTTCCCGTGCGCTTCTTGCCGCAACGCGGCCCATGATATGCTCCTCATCTTTCCATCCATCGAAATCAGTGGCGGCCGGTGTATCCAATCGGTTCAGGGTAAATCCGGCACTGATCATCTCTATCCGGACGATCCCATTAAGACTGCCGTTCTTTGGCGGGGTGAGAACGCCAAGACGCTTCATGTGATCGACATTGATGGTGTCCGTGAAGGAAAAACCGTCAACCGCGATATCATCGCCAGCATGGTTAAAGCCGTCGATATTCCCGTCCAGGTCGCCGGAGGGCTTCAAGACTATGACGAAATCTGTGATCTCATCGGCTTGGGAGCCTATCGCGTGGTGATCGGCACGGCCGCCGTCGAAAATCCCGCTCTCGTCGAGCGCGTGATCAGAAAATTTGGCGCACGCAAAGTGGTAATCAGCATTGAAACGTATAATGGGTTCATCCGGACGCGCCGAGGAAAGAGCCCCGTTACTATAACCCCAGTTCAGCACGCGTTAGCATTAAAACGACTAGGGGTTTGCCGCGTCATCTATGCGACGATTGACGAGTCTACAGGATCAAAAATCCTCGACCATGACGCGCTCCGTCACCTTGCGAGCGGGGCCGACATCCGGGTCACGGCCCAGGGTGGAGTGAATAGCTACGCCGATCTGCTGCAACTCCAGAAACTCGAAAAGATCGGCGTCGATTCGGTGATCATCGGAAAATCTCTTTACCAGAATCGTTTCCCGTGCCAGGAACTCTGGCGGCTGAACGAACGCGGCCTGAGCGACCTGGGACCCACTCGAAGAATATGAACCCAAGCAGACCGAGCTGAGGAGTTCCGCCGTCTCGTTCTTCTTTCAACAAAAATCCTTACCTTCTCTCCATTGATTCGAAGGATCACCCGATGAAGCTTACAGTAGTGGGACATCTCTGCCTTGATACCATCATGTCTGCCGCTGCTCAGGATGCGGGGGATGGAGCACATTCGATGAATGAGCTGGGAGGGATATTTTATACTGTGGTATCCCTTGCACATCTCATGGAAAAGGGAGACACGCTGAGTCCCGTTTTCGGGGTTGGAGAGAACGACTATGAACGCGTGATAGATTTCGTTGCTGCGCTCCCCCGCGTGAATGCGAAGGGAATTTTCAAGTTCAAGGGGAAGACGAATCAGGTCTATCTGTCCTACGACAAAAAGGGGGAACATCGGATTGAGTGCTCAGCCCACATCAGCCAACCTATTCCTTATGCAAAGATCAAACCGCATCTTGACGCGGATGGGATTCTGGTCAACATGATTTCCGGGTTCGACCTCACGCTGGAGACGCTCGACCAGATCCGGATGGAGGTGCGCGACCGGCGCACGCCGATGCATTTTGATTTTCATTCACTGACGCTGGGGATCGACCAGGACTCCAAGCGATTCCGCAGACCTTTGCCCGATTGGAGACGCTGGTGCTTCATGATGAACGCGGTTCAGATGAGCGGCGAGGAGGCCCGGGGTCTGACCGTCGAACGCTATTCTGAGGAGGATCTGATTCATCAGCTCATGACATTGATGGTGAACAATATGCTGATCACGCGCGGGGCCGAAGGATTGACGATTATTGAGCAGCACAACAAGAAACTGACACGGCACGACATTCCGGCCGCCGGTATCAAGGATGCAATCGACCCGACCGGTTGCGGAGATGTCCTTGGGGCGGCTTTCCTCTATTTCCTGCTCAAGACTCAGGATGTGCGGCAGGCAGGGGAGTTGGCGAGCCAAATAGCCGGTCTGAATGCCACCGCAGCGGGATCATCGGCGCTGAAGACAATTCCGGAATTCATGATGGGAATGCAATCTCCTTCTCAAAAGACATCATAGGGCTAACCGCATGATTGTGCAGAAGTTTGGAGGCACCTCTGTCGAAAGTGCCTCCGCGATGGAAAACGTCATCACCATTGTTCTCCGTGAGAAGGAGAGACAGCCAGTGGTCGTTTCGTCGGCGATTTCCGGAGCCACCAATGCGCTCCTCACGTCGGCCCATCTTGCTCTCGAGGGAAAGCTCGATCAGTCCCACGCTATGCTCAGCGATCTTCTGGAGCGACATGTTGTCATCCTCGAGAACCTTCTGACGAATCGGTCAAATATCCAGTCGCTCATTTTCCACATTCGTAAGCGAATAGACGAGTTGAAAATCCTTTGCCAGGGCATTGCGATCCTCGGAGAACTGACCAACCGCTCGCTTGATGCGATTGCCTCCCTGGGTGAATTGCTTTCCACCCGTATCCTTGCAGATACCATGTCTGAGCGCGACGTTCCTGTCGAGCTGATCGACGTGCGCACCTTCATGATCACTGACGATCAATTTGCCAGCGCTGCCCCGTTGTTCAACGAAATCGAAGAAAAGATCGGTCCAACCCTTCTCCCCCACATGGAGGCTGGAAAGATCGTCATCACCCAGGGATTCATCGGCGCGACAAGACAGGGCGTAACGTCAACGCTGGGGCGCGGGGGGTCCGACTATTCCGCAGCGATCATTGGATCGCTCCTCAATGCTGAAGAGATCCAAATCTGGACCGATGTGGATGGAATCTTAACCGCCGATCCGCGCATGGTCCCCTCCGCAAGCAAGCTGAAGGTAATCTCATTTCAGGAGGCATCGGAGCTGGCATACTTTGGGGCGAAAGTACTTCACCCAAGCACAATTCTCCCCGCTGTGAAAAAAGATATTCCCGTGATTGTTCTAAATTCCCGAAAACCTCGGAATTCGGGAACGCGCATTGTCGCCAATCCTCCAAAAACAAATGTCGCGGTGAAATCGATCGCGTCGAAAAAGAGAATTACCGTCATCAATATTCAATCGACCCGGATGCTCATGGCCCATGGATTCCTCGAGTCGATCTTCTCCGTCTTCAGTCGTCATAATACTTCGGTTGATCTCGTGAGCACATCGGAGGTCGCCGTTTCATTGACGATCGACAATACCAGGCAACTGGACAACATCGTCGCAGACCTCGAGAAGTTCGCCGAGACAACCGTCTATCACAACAAAGCGATTCTCTGCATCGTCGGCGAACAGATGCATACGACGATTGGCGTGGCAGACCGGATCTTTCATGCCCTCGGTGACATCAATGTCATGATGATCACTCAGGGAGCATCGGAAATCAATATGAGTCTCGTCATTGATGAGGACCGCGTGCAGGATGCCGTTCAGCGACTTCACAAAGCATTCTTTGAGCCGCTCCGGGAAACGGAAATTTTTGAGAGCATTCAGGCAAATTAGAGTTCGCGATCTGTCTTTCGTTCGTTCACCAATTCTCAGAGTTCGCCGATATTTGACTACCAGCTAACAACCGATCAAGCTGATATCACATGAGAAAACTCACTTACATGTTACGTGCCCTTCGTTCGCCGAAGAAGATCTTTCAATCCCTCTCGTACATCACGAATGATGAGGTCTACTGGGATTCTTATGTGAGCGACTGGCGAAGATCCATGCAAGGCAACAAACTGACCTATCTTGGCAACGAATGGAAGAATGAGGAAATATTCGTGTCTCTGCTCCAGAAATACTCCTCCGCTAGCTCTGCCTCGCTTGAAATCGGTTGCGGCGGAGGCCGGATCACCTCAAGGGCCGCAGAGTTTTTTCGCCACGTCTACGCTGCCGATATCTCATCCGGGATGCTGCGCCAATGTCAACGAGCTCTCCCTCATAAGAACATAAGCTACCACAAACTCGATGGCTTCACGCTACGCGACTTTTCTGACTCATCCATTGACCTTATTTTCTCGCACGATGTCTTCGTTCACTTTTCTTCGCTTCAACTCTATCCTTACTTCCAAGAAATGAAACGGGTACTCAGTGTTGGTGGTCTGGCGATCACATCATTCTACAACTTCCCTCACCACTTCGAGTTATTCAAAGAGATGAGCCTGAAGTTCCATCAGCAGCGGCGATTTCCACCACATATGAGGGTTCACTTTGTTACTGAAGAAATGTTGCGAATCATCCTGAAAGACCTCGGGCTAGAACTTGTTGAGATCAATACAACCAATTTTCTTGTCGCTGTTTTTCGCAAGGAGCCAAACAGCGGCTAGAAGACGCCAATTCATTTGAAAAAGGATTATGGAGTTCGCATGTGATTTTTGGCGCGTTTTGGTCTCCTAAAATCCTGAGAGAGTTCTTTCTTGGCGCAAAAATCACTTCTTTAAACGGCAAGAGGACAAATGAACATTGCACTCATCGGATACGGAAAAATGGGGAAGGAAATCGATCGGATCGCCGGCGAATACGATGCCAAGGTTTCGCTCCGCATCGATATCGACGCCCCGCCCCTTTCTGAACACGATTTCAGCAATATCGACGCAGCCGTTCACTTTGCCATTCCATCGACGGTCATTCAGCAGGTAGACGAACTCGGGGCTCTCGGAACGAATGTGGTTATCGGCACGACTGGCTGGTACGGAGAGATGGAGAAGGTTCGCGCGATCGCGGCGAAGCGAAGCATCGGCATTCTTTATGCCTCGAACTTTTCGCTGGGCGTGAATGCGTTCTTTCATCTCGTGAAGCGGGCCGGAGGGCTCTTCAATTCCTTTCCCGAGTATGATGCCTTCATCCACGAAATCCATCATCGTGATAAGATCGACGCGCCGAGTGGAACGGCTCTCACGCTGGGGAACATCCTCCTGAAGGAAATGAAACGAAAGACCGAACTTCTCACGAAGATGCCCGAGGAAAAAATCAAACCCGAGCAGCTTCAGGTCTCGTCTGCGCGGGGAGGCAGCGTCGTAGGAACCCATTCGGTTGTTTTCGATTCACCATCAGATTATCTTGAACTCACTCATAGCGCGAAGAATCGTTCCGGATTTGCCCGCGGAGCATTGCTGGCAGCCGAATGGATTCGTGGCAAGCAGGGATTTTTCACCATGGACGATCTTTTCGCCGACGTCCTGCGGTAACAGAAGGAAACCACTATGGCAAAGACCAAGAAATTCCAAGGGACCGGCACTGCGATCGTCACACCGTTCAAAAAGAACGGGGCTGTTGATGAACAGGCGCTGATTGAGTTGATCGCATTTCAGATTAAAGGGGGTGTGGAGGCGCTGATCCCGATCGGAACAACCGGCGAAAGCCCCTCCCTATCAACCGATGAACGAAACCGGATCATCGAGCTTGTTATTCAGGAATCGCGAGGCCGCGTCAAAGTTATCGCCGGCACGGGGAGCAACAGTACCCAGACAACGATCGAGCACACTCGACATGCAAAGAAAATAGGTGCAGATTATGCCCTGGTCGTCGGGCCGTACTACAACAAGCCCACGCAGGAGGGTTACTACCAGCACTACCGCGCGATCGCGGAGGCCGTAGACATCCCGATTATCGTCTATAATGTCCCGGGCCGTACGGGCGGAAACATTGAGGCAGCAACTCTTCTTCGGATGGCGGAAGAAATTCCTCTGATCGTGGGCGTCAAGGAGGCCTCAGGCAATCTGGGCCAGATCATGGAGATCGCCCGCAACAGGCCGAAGCACTTCTCCCTTCTCTCGGGAGACGATGCGTTTACCCTTCCGCTGATGGCGGTTGGGGGGGACGGCTGCATTTCCGTCGTCGCCAACGAAATTCCTCGCCTCTTTTCTGATATGGTCCGCTACTGCCTGAAGGGCAAGTGGGACAAAGCCCGCGAGCTTCACCACAAGATTCTTCCTCTCATGAACGTCAACTTCATCGAATCCAATCCGATACCGGTCAAGACCGCGCTTTCGATGATGGGGATGATTGAGGAAGTGTACCGGCTCCCTCTAGTTCCGATCAGCGACAATAATCGGGCGAAATTGAAAACTGTGATGGCGGAACTGGGATTGGTGAAAGGAACGTGATGATGAAGCTTCAGGATCAGATCGAATTCTATTTTTCGCAAGACACACAAACCCTTGACCGCGCCGCCGCGTTGCGCTCATTCAATGAACTGAAGTTTTTCCTCAACGGCGGAGAAATTCGCGCAGCGCAACGTTCGACCGATCCCGCTCACATCGCCGGATGGATTGTGAACAGCTGGGTGAAGAAAGGAATTCTCCTTGGATTCCGGCTCGGAGAATTGGTAGACGTCTCAATCAACGATCAGTTCCACTACTTCGACAAATCCACTTTTCCTCTCAAGAGGCTCACGCTCGATCAGCAGGTTCGGATCGTTCCGGGCGGATCGACTATCCGGGATGGCGCGTTCGTTGCCAAAGGAGTCGTCATGATGCCCCCGGCCTATGTGAATGTGGGGGCCTATGTGGATGAGGGAACAATGATTGATTCCCACGCGCTGGTTGGATCGTGCGCGCAGGTTGGCAAGCGCGTACACCTCAGCGCTGCGGCTCAGGTTGGCGGAGTGCTGGAACCGGTGGGCGCGATGCCTGTGGTCATCGAAGACGACGTCATGGTGGGAGGAAATTGCGGGGTTTATGAAGGAACGATTGTGAAACGCCGGGCAGTTCTTGGGGCAGGCGTGATCCTGACTGCCTCCACACCGGTTTACGATATCGTATACGACCGGATATACCGCCGGACCCCCGAGGCACCATTGATCATCCCGGAGGGAGCCGTGGTTGTTGCCGGAAGCCGCCAGCTCGAAAGCGCGTTTGCCAAATCGCATCATCTCTCAATCTATTCGCCAGTCATCATCAAGTATCGCGACGAAAAGACGGACGCGAGGACGGCGCTTGAAGAAAGCTTGCGATGAACCGGATCTTGATATGCGGCAGTAACGGTCTTCTCGGACAGCGTCTTGCGCAAATGCTCTCCCGAAAAACCGAATATGAGGTCCTGAACTCCTCCCATCATCGCACGTTTGTGTTCGATCATCAACTCTTCGATTATGCGCAGCTTGATATCACGAAGAAAGGGGATGTCAAGAGCCTCATCTCAAGCTTCCGACCTACCGTTATCATGAACGCGGCTGCAGCAACGAATGTGGACTGGTGTGAAACCCACCGCGAGCAGGCCTGGAATATCAACGTTGTGGGGGTGGAAAACCTCATCGACGCGGCGAAACGCGCGGGCGCGAAGATCATCCATGTGTCCACGGATTACGTCTTTGATGGCCAGGGAGGACCGTATGCCGAAGACGATCGACCAAATCCGATCAGCTATTATGGCAAGGCAAAACTCGCAGGCGAAAACGCGCTGCGGATTTCGGGCGTTCCTTTCGCAATCGTCCGGGCGATTGTCGTGTTCGGATATGGGATCAACGTGAAGAGTAATTTCGCGTTGTGGGTAATTGAAAACCTGCGATCGGGCAAAACTATTCGGTGTGTCGATGATCAGATCAGCAATCCGACCCACGTGAACGACCTCGCGCTGGGAATTGTCCGGATATTCGACCGACGACGCGATGGGCTGTACCACGTTTGTGGGAGTGAAACGGTCAGCCGCTATGAGTTTGCGTCTAAAATCGCTTCGGTCTTCAGACTTGACGCGTCACTGATTCAGAAGATCAAATCATCCGACCTTCAGCAGGACGCCCCCCGCCCTCTCGTCACCGGATTCATCACGCTGAAGGCAGAGACGGAACTCGGACTCAGATCGATGAATATCCTGGAAGGGCTGACATTGTTGAAGCGGGAAATGGAAAGCGCGGGAAGAAACTGATGGACTTGATCCTTGCCGTTGTCGGGGGGGTTACGCTCGGATGCATTCATGCATTTGACGTTGACCATGTCGCTGCTGTCACGGCCCTTTCCAGCAAACATGGAAACCCCAAAAAGGCTTCTCTCCTGGGAGCGGTGTGGGGATTGGGACACACGGCGACGCTGCTCGTCTTCGGGACGTTTTCGATCGCATTGAAATTTGTTATCCCCGAGGCTGTCGCTTCGATTGCGGAGCTTCTTGTGGGAGTCATGTTGATCGCGATTGGGATTTGGGTTGTGCGGGATGTGATCGCGAAAAGAGAAATTCATATTCACCGGCATTCCCATGATGGCTCGGAACACGTCCACTTCCATTCGCATTCCGAATCAAAAGAGCATGATCATACCCACTCACTGTTTTTTGTCGGAGCTGCTCACGGGTTCGCTGGGACTGCGGCCGTGCTCGTGCTGATCCCGATCACTATCAGTCAGTCTATCCTCACGGCCATTGTGTATCTTCTGCTTTTTGGAATCGGAACAATGGCCGCAATGGCGTTCTTTGCTTACTGGCTCGGCGTGATCACGAAACGCATATCATCGACCAGGATCCTCACAGTCATCCGGGGAGTGGCCGGAATAGTGAGTCTGGTTGTCGGTCTCATCTGGGTGGGCGCGTTCGTGCTATGAGCGGAGTCGATCCCAATCCTCGGAGAACGAGCATTGCGCAATGCTTGCTCCACGCATCTCTGGTTGCATTTTGTGTTCTTACGATGTTCGGATGTGCGACGAGCAGACGAGCATTTGCCCCGGACGTTCTGCGCCTCGCCACCCTGCAGATCGATCATGCGAGGGGAACCGATGGACGCGTCGATCTCAAACGCATTGTGCGTCTCCTCAAGACCGTTGATGCCGACGTGGTGGCGCTTCAAGGAGTCGATCGTTGGTCAGAACGGTCTGACAAGGACGACCAGATAGTGTCACTTGCGGAAGCTCTCGAAATGACTTACACGTACAGTCGCGTCAGCCAGCTTGAATCCGGAGAGACCGGGAATGCGCTTCTTACCCGATACCCAATAATCGAGGAACGGCATGTCGATGCGAACAAATTTGACGGTTCGGCCGATTTCATGATGGTCGTTCTCGAACGACGTGGACAGCAACTGGTGATCGTCAATACCGATCTCGGAGCGAATAAACGCCACTTTCGACTTGATCTAACGCTCAGAGGAATCGAAACAACCAGCGAAGAGTTTTCGTCGGCACCAATCTTCGTTTGCGGGTTCGTGGCGGACTATTCCAGCACGGAATCGCCGCAATGGGGCAACAATCTCTTTGGCGAACGATGGAGCGAGATCCCGTTGACGCGTGAAACCATGACCGTATCCGAATCTCATCAGATCGAGCGCGGATTCATCCTTCTCAATCGTCGTTCGATTGAATCAGGGAGCGTCGTGCCGCTCACGGCAGAGACCCTTGAAACCGACGCATCAACGCACCGACCATTCATTGTGGAATTCAGAATCAAAACAGATTGACAGAAAGAACGTGTTTCTTTATGCTTGATCTCAAATATGTCCGTGAATACCCCGAACTCGTCCGTGCGGGGGCAGAAGCCAAAGGTATCGCCGTCGATATCGAGGAGATCATCGCTCTCGATGAAAAGCGCCGTCATCTGATTCAGGATGTCGAGGCTTTGAAGGCAAAACGTAATACCGCGTCTGCACAAGTGGGAAGAATTAAGAATGAGGGAGGCGACGCCTCCTCATTGATCGCCGAGATGGAGTCGGTGAAGAATCAAATTCAGTCGATTGATACAACGCTACGAGAGTTTGAGCTACAGCTCGAGAGCCACCTCCTCTCGATTCCCAACATCCCGCATCCGTCTGTTCCAAAAGGAAGAACGCCGGACGACAATCAAGAGATCTCCCGTTGGGGGGAACTCCCTGAAGTTGATTTCCCCTTGAAGCCCCACTGGGAATTGACAGAGAAGTTCGGCATCATCGACTTCGAACGCGGTGCGAAGGTGACGGGGGCGGGATTTCCGTTCTATGTTGGCAAGGGAGCGATGTTGGAGCGCGCATTGATCAATTTTTTCCTCGATCAATCGGCACAGCGAGGATACACCGAGATCGCGCCGCCGGTCGTCGTCAACGAAGCGAGCGCACGCGGAACCGGACAGCTTCCAGACAAGGAAGATCTCATGTATGTCATTGAACGGGACGGGATGTACATGATTCCTACGGCTGAAGTCCCAGTCTCCAACTTCCTGCGCGACGAAACGCTCCATGAAAAAGACCTTCCCCGCAAGTATGCTGCATATTCACTCTGTTTCAGACGCGAGGCAGGATCGTATGGAAAAGAGGTGCGCGGACTCAACCGTCTTCATCAGTTCGACAAAGTCGAGCTGGTGAAATTTGTGAAACCCGAGGCGTCGTACAATGAGCTGGAATCGCTCCGTGAGGATGCGGAGAACCTCCTCCGGCTCCTCGCTCTCCCGTATCGGGTCCTTCTGATGTGCACCGGGGATATGGGGTTCACACAATCGAAGAAATACGATCTTGAAGTATGGGCGCCAGGCCAGAAACGGTGGCTCGAAGTCTCGTCGTGCAGCAATTTTGAGGCATTTCAGGCCCGCAGGATGAATTTACGGTACCGTCCCGCGAACGCCGGGAAGCCGGAATTTGTTCATACCTTGAACGGTTCCGGCCTCGCGCTCCCGCGCGTCGTAGCCGCTCTGATCGAACACTACCAGACCCCCGAAGGAAAGATCATCATCCCAAAGGTCCTCCATCCATACACGAAGTATGAAGTCATCGGATAAGTCGCATTGCTGAGGGACGTGGGGCACAGGAAGAAGCTGACTTCATGAAGTCTTTACTCCGACTCAAGTCATATCTCATACGGTACAAAAAGACCCTCCTCCTCGGGGTCGGCACGGTGATCATGAGCAATCTCTTCACTGTGTTCCAACCGCATTTCATCGGACTCGCGATTGATGATCTCAAGTCGGGAATCACAACGCAATCACTCGACAGTGGCCGGTTGCTCATGTGGGCAGGATTGATCGTCGGGTTCTCACTGATTGCGGGGTTCTTCACGTTTCTGACGCGCCAGACGATCATCGTGGTCTCTCGCCACATCGAGTTCGACCTCAGAAACGATCTTCTCGCACATCTCCAGAAGCTTTCCCACTCGTACTATCAGATCAAACCGACAGGGGATTTGATGGCGCATGCGACAAACGATATCGCGTCGGTGCGCAACGTCCTAGGTCCCGGCATCATGTATCCGTCAGACACCATGATGACGTTCACCATGGTTCTCACGATGATGCTTCTCAAGGACTGGCAGATGACGCTCCTGGCGCTGATTCCGCTCCCCCTTGTATCCCTCGTCGTCTACCGGCTGGGTAGGTCGATCCATAAGCGATTCATGGAACGGCAGGAACAATTTTCGCTGCTTACCACACGCGCGCAGGAGAACCTGTCCGGTATCCGCGTCATCAAGGCATATGTGCGGGAGGCCTTTGAAATCGGACGATTTCGTGAATTGAGCTGGGACTACCTGAAAAAGAATCTCGTGCTTGCACGGATCCAGTCGATTCTCTGGCCATTGATGTTTGTTCTCGTCGGCCTCTCGATGCTTATAACCATCTACGTCGGAGGAACGAGAGTCATTGAAGGTCAGATGACAATTGGAACCTTGACAGCTTTCATGGCCTACCTTGTCATGTTGATCTGGCCTGTCATCGCCTTTGGCTGGGTGATCAATCTACTGCAGCAAGGGGCCGCCTCGATGAACCGGCTGCTGGCGATCTTCGACACGGAGCCGGAGATCAGGGACTCCGACTCGACCGACCATGCCATCACATCGATCGAGGGATCAATCGAGTTCCGCGGCGTTTCCTTTACCCACAAGGGATCGCCCACACCGATACTCAGGAATATCAACTTGAAAATTGACAAAGGAATGACGGTTGCCGTTGTCGGATATACCGGCTCGGGCAAATCGACGCTTGTCAATCTTATTCCAAGGCTGTACGACGTGACCGACGGTCAGGTTTTGATTGATGGGGTTGATATCAAAACCTTGCCGCTGTCGGTCCTTCGCCGCCACATCGGATACGTTCCGCAGGAAACATTTCTCTTCTCCGACACGATCCTGGAGAACATTCGGTACGGCGTTGAGACGGAAGACGCCGATCAAATCCGCGAATCGGCAGAGATTTCCCACATCAGGCAGGATATTCTTGAATTTCCAAAGCAACTCGAGACGATGATCGGTGAACGAGGAATTACTCTCTCGGGGGGACAAAAACAGCGCACGAGCATCGCGCGTGCAATCATACGCCAACCGAATGTCCTTATTCTCGACGATGCGCTTTCCGCCGTCGATACCTACACCGAGGAGGAGATTCTCAAACGGCTGCGTGATTTCATGAAGGACCGCACGAGCATCATCATCAGCCATCGCATCTCGACAGTCAAAGATGCCGATACGATTATTGTGCTTCATGATGGTGAAATTGTTGAACGGGGGACACACGACGAACTCATCGCTCGGGGGGGCATCTACGCGGATCTCCACGAGAAACAGTTACTTGAGCAGGAGTTGGAGGGATTGTGATTCCAATGAGAAACGAAAAATGAAAAACTAAAAAAAGGGGGGAACAATGGAAAGACCTTATGATATCACAGAGAGAGCTTTCGAGTTTGCTATTGCCGTCCTTGACCTTTCCGAGCAAATCCCGTACAACAGAATTGGAAATAGGATCGCTGACCAGCTTGTTCGCTCAGGCACTTCAATTGGAGCAAACCTTGAAGAAGCCACTGCAGCTTCGAGCAGAGCTGATTTCGTGAATAAGGTGATTATTGCACTGAAAGAAGGAAGAGAGACCAGTTACTGGTTGCGCATCGTTAGACGAAAGAATCTGGCGCCTCATACATCCACAGATCCCATACTCAAGGAGTCCGAGGAAATCAAAAAGATCCTCGGAAGCATAGCCAGCAAAACACGTAAGACCGGAAAACCATAATCTGCATAATCCTTTTTTCCATTTTTCATTTTTACTTTCTCATTTTTACTTTCTCATTTTTACTTTTTCATCCCGCCAAACAGCGGCGGGATTTCGCACAAAACGCTCAATTTTTAATTGAAACATGCACGAAGAAGAAGTCCTTGGCAAAGCGTACGATGCCCGTCTGATGCGGCGGCTCCTGAGGTACCTCCGTCCGTACCGATGGCATGTTCTCCTTGGAATTGCGCTCAGCGTCATCGTGAGTGCATCGGAAGCGATCCGCCCGTACTTCACGAAGATCGCCGTCGATGTCGATATCGCGAACAGCGATCCTCATGGCCTGCTCATCACAATCCTGATGTTCCTTGCGCTCATCGTTTTTCGCGGCATCGTGCAATACTTCGCGGCGTATCTGACGCAATGGATCGGCCAACGGACGATATTCGATCTCCGCATGGAGGTCTTCAGTCACCTCCAAAAACTCAATCTTCGGTTTTACGACCGCAATCCGATCGGACGACTTATCACACGCGTCACCAACGACATTGAAGTGCTCAACGAGATGTTTTCGTCAGGCATTGTGATGGTCTTCACCGACATCTTCACCATCATCGGCATTCTCTATTTCATGTTCAGCATGAATTGGCAGTTGGCCCTGATCTCCCTGAGCGTGCTTCCTCTGTTGTTCTACGGCACATTTCTGTTCCGGAGAAAGGCTCGGGAGACCTACCGCGAAGTGCGCCAACAGATCGCGCGGATCAACAGCTTCATGCAGGAGCACATCTCCGGCATGATGGTCGATCAGATATTCAACCGCGAAAAGAAATCGTTCGAAAAGTTTTCTTCCATCAACGCGGCACATCGCGACGCAAACATCAAATCGATTCTCTACTACGCGCTCTTCTATCCGGGGGTTGAGCTCATCGGAGCCCTCTCCGTCGGCCTGATCGTCTGGTATGCCGGCCTCAACGCCCTCGACGGAACGATTACAATCGGAACGGTAATGGCATTTCTGCAGTTCAATGAGATGTTCTGGCGTCCGATCAGAGATCTTTCCGAAAAATACAACATCCTGCAGACGGCAATGGCCTCCTCCGAGCGGGTCTTTCAACTCCTCGACGACCGATCGATGATCGAGGTGAAATCGGTGCCTGCACGACTTGACGATGTGCGGGGAGAAGTCGAATTCCGAAACGTCTGGTTCGCCTACAACATCCCATCGGACGGTTCCCGCTCACCTGAGTGGATCCTGAAAGATGTCTCGTTCCGCATCCGCCCCGGCGAGGTTGTCGCCCTCGTCGGACACACCGGCGCCGGAAAGACCTCCATCATCTCTCTCATGAGCCGCTTTTACGAAGTTCAGAAGGGGGAGATCCTCATCGACGGGATCAGCATGCACGATCTGGAGCCGAGTAATCTCCGGAAACACATCGCTGTCGTGCTCCAGGATGTCTTCCTCTTCTCGGGGGACATCAAGGGGAATATCAATCTCTGGAATCCCGGAATTCCAATCGAACGTGTGAAAGCTGCTGCGCGTATCGTGGGGGCACATTCCTTCATCGAGCGGCTCCCCGCCGGCTATGATGCGGAGGTGAAGGAGCGGGGAGCGACACTCTCGGTCGGGCAGAAACAGCTACTCTCATTCGCCCGGGCCATCGCATTCAATCCGAAGATCCTTGTGCTTGATGAGGCAACATCGAGCGTGGACACGGAGACAGAACTTCTCATTCAGGAAGCGATCAGGAAACTGCTTCGCGGACGCACCTCCATTGTCATCGCCCACCGCCTCTCGACGATCCAGCATGCGGACAAGATTATCGTCATGCACAAGGGGGAAATTCGGGAGATGGGGTCGCATCAGGAATTGATCGGGCGCGACGGGATTTACCGGAAGCTGTACCGGCTGCAGTACAAGGATCAGGAAATTGCAGCATTCAGGAAATAGGTGTAAGGTCTTGCTGATTTATCAGATGCAAGTCTGGTTTGCATCACTCATTTCGTGGAGAGTTGCTGCCTGAATTCTTCAAACTCCTTGTTCGAATACTGAAAATAGGCCTTGGAGACCATATCCTCGATGAGTTGCTGGGCTTCCTCTTTCTTGAGAAATCCAAGGTCGACCGCTTCCAACAAGATGTCGAATGTAGTGACGACGTAGGGATTCCCCAGTTCCTTCCTTACGAATGCCTTCGCGGCACCATCATCAGTCGCACCTTCCAGTTGTTTTTCTTGGCAAGCTGGAAACAAGAAGCTTCCCCCGCATTGAAATTCGAAAAACTCCGCACAAGATGACGTGTTTGCTCGAGGGAGATCTTATGTACTTGAATTTCCTGTTTGTCGATTGCTCTCTGTAGATCATGATCCTGCCTGCGAACTTCACTTCTAACAAGATCAGTGATGTGCAAGCGGTCAGAAAACACTCTGAGGAGTAATTGAAAAGCCCCCGCATCGAGGAAGTTGATCAACACAGTCGCATCTGAGACAACAACATTGTGTGGAAGGAGGGGCGCGGCCATCAGTCCCGCCTAAGCCGCCGATTGTTGGAGCTGGTACTCTTTCACGAGTTTTCTCGTCTGGTAAAGATCCATACGGAGGAAATCGGCAAGCTTGCCGATGGAGATCTTCGACTGCACGTAAGCCTCAAATGCCAACGTAAGGTATCTTTCAGGGAGCTCTGATGGTCGCGGTATGACGTTGCTGCTTTTTTCCTTTGCCCGCATCGCAGAAAGAGATTTACGCCAGTTCTTAGAAATGACTTTCAAGTTGACAAGACGCCAGAGCATCGCGTCGCAACTCACGCCAAATTGCTCACAGAGATAGCTGACCACCACGGGAGTTATTCGATCCTCAATTTCGGGATCTATCGCGAGCTTCGCGATGGCGTCTTTGACTGCGAGATCCGGCATCAAGAACGCGGCAGCAAAAGCATTGGCTCGCACTTCCGACAGAACAGCTTCATTATCGTCGAACGACTCAGTTGCCTGCTTCTCGGTGAAGACGGTCGCGCTGTGCATACTATCCATCACCAGGTGCCCAAGCTCATGCGCAAGTGTGAATCGTTGACGCTCGACCGGACAATGAGTGTTCACGAAGATGCCCTGTCCGGACTCTTTGCTCGTCACGGAAAAACCCCACACTCCAGACCCAGATCGAGCTCGAAAGAGCAATTTCACGCCAGCCCGCTCGAGAATGCGGTCGAGATCGGCAACAGGCACCAATCCCAGATTCATATTGGTTCTTAGACTAGCAGCTCCCTTTTCGCCCGCAAAAACCGCCTCCCACTTGGAACGTACGGGAGCGGTCAGGTTTGGAAGAACCTGGCTTCCATCCAGATCGAACAAACGTTCAAGCGACGCGTAGTCTCGGGAGAGTGCAACGAAATCATCAACAAACGGCTTGTCCTCCTCTGTGATCTCCTCTGCTAGATAAAGCACCGCAAGAGGTTCTTCGATACTGTCTTCGTCAGCGAGATCAAGGAAAAAGGAAAGAGGTTGTTTGAGGACCCGAGAGAATGCCATGAGCTCCATACTGTCTATGGCTCGTTTCCCATTTTCGATTTGCGAAATCGCGGGTCGAGGCAATCCAACGGCACTGGCGAGTTCATCCTGGCTCATGCCAAGGTTGTTTCTTGCAGATTGGATCCTCTGGCCTAGATACTTCGGATAGGTCCACTTGTCAGTAGACATTGGTGGGTTCCCGTGGAGATGTTAGAGGTGGGTCATACTGATTGATTGTAAGATAATTATACAACATATTACTGTCAAGATACCGATGTTAGATATTCTTACAGGTTATTTTCTACAAAATTCACAGGAATTGAACGGATTGGCGTGACGAAGGGAAGACAACGGTGACCGCCAGATCAGTTGCCGTTCTGAATATCTTTGACGGCAAGCCTCATATATGATTCCTAAAGGGCGGCAAGCTTCAACTCAGGGAACCGAATGTGGAGAAACCGGCGAACTTTGACCTATTCCGACAACATTTGCTGCAGGTAGTCTTCGCTTTCCTGGAAGAGCACGTGATTCGTCGTCCATTCCTCTGCGGATCTATTCCAGCCTTGGCTAGTGAGAGATTCAATCGAAGTGGTAGAAACGATGAACGAATCAAGAGAGACATTCGGCTTCTTTAGCTTTGGCTGGATCTCCTTCAACCGATTGTGCAGATTCAATTTTGGATGATTAGGTCCAAAGTGATGAATCCCCTTGGGATCGACAAAGATGATGCGTTGCTTCTTTCCCTCTTTGATCCAAATGATGAAGTCAGGATAGAAGGAGGTGGTGTCAAAAAAGCCAATCCCACGATGCGGTAAGTTGCGCAGTACAAAGATCTTCTTGCCTCGGAGTTGTTGAGGGTTTTCGCGTACGTAACTCTTCAAATCCTCGATGAACTTTCCCTCCCCTTCCCCACCACCTTCATCCAAGGCTGGAGGATCAATTTTGAGATGGTCTGCTTTCTTCAACCGTAGTAACGGTTGATAAAGGTGCCGATCGAAGTAAACGAACTTGAGCCCGTTTGCCGACTCATCTTGCTTGAATTTCTTTTCCATCTGCTTTATCAAGTCTCGTATCTTCTGGGCAAGCTCCTCGTGACCCTTCTTGACCGAGATTGTTTAAGGTACGAAGTTCCCCCTCTCTTTGACGAGGTGGGTCAGGTCTCGGTTATCGTCCTCCCACTTCCTGCGTGAACCGATATAGAACTTGTCGAGATATTTCTTCAGAATCAGCAGCACAACGTCCTCAAGCTTTCGGAGAGTGTCGAATGTCTGGACATCCAATATTGACGGCCGACAATACAGTGTGTAATGGCCCGACACGATAATCGTCCTCAGAACCTCTCTCGGTATGTGGACGTTCCAGTACTCTTTCAGCGATTTATGTTCGAGAAGACTGAAGTATATCCTATCCCAGTCGAAAAGTGGTAGAAACCTTTCCGGGATTATCAAAGCCTCGGGCTTATCTTGTTCAGCCGTCTGCTCTCTCGCCTGGCTTTCCCTTATCTGTATTCTCGGTAGTAAGTCTACAGAGGGCCTGATCTTGGGATCTAACGCCAGGGTGAGGAAGTCGTCTGCCCAAAACTGCTTTCCCTTTTTGACGGCTGGCAGCACAAGATTATACTTGAAGAACGATTCATTTGGCCATATTTCGAGCTGAATCTTTTCCCAATCTTCTTGATCGCCGTTCTCGCGCATGTACTCCCGGAACGACGCCATGTAGTTTGCCCGTAGGCCAAAGATCGTCAGCGTTTCAAGCAGCTCGATGTTCTCAGGACGGTCAGCATCAGTGGCTTTGGTGCGTTTAAGCGAACGGTTTTTTCCCAACAAGCGCACGCCTCGACCAAACAGCTGGATGATCTGAGTACCCTCTCCGGTTCCAATGTTCATAAGGCCCATCGTCGAGACACGCCAGCTACTCCAACCCTCGATGAACTTCTTTGCGCCGATCAGTATGTTGACCGTTGATTGTGGTTTCGAGATGTCCCCAAATAGGGAAGGAGAGATGACATCGTCCTCTCTTGATACCTTCAACTGTTTCTCCTCGACCAACTTCAGGAACTCAGGAGCGTCACCAATGTTGATTACGCCAAAGTACTTCTCTTCTGATCCGGCCCGAAGACCTATTTCTCCGTCTGCACTCTTGAGAGCGCTAAGGCGCACTGTCGAACCCGACTTGCAATGGAAGACAGTTTCAAGAATAGATTTGTAGAGGCTATCAGGCGAACGCTTCCGCTTTTGGAGAAACTTGAACCTGTCCTTGAATACATCGTGTCCGTTGTCGTCCTTGAGCTGAGATTCTCCCGCCAAGATCTTCCCGATACCCTTTTGGACCCATCCACGGTCGTTTTGCAGAAAGCGAACAATGAATTCCAGGATTCGCAGCACATCCGACTGCTGCTTCTTCCCTTGTACTTTGCCACCTACAAAGATCCACAATGGTGGCTCGATGTTGTACGGGCGCAAGCACTGACGCTGTTCTTCAAAGTACAGACGCTGCTGATAGAACGAGAGCAGGTTGCCGAGCGAAAGGACGTCGGTCAAGTGTCCCTTGAAATCTTTGGTAAGATTCAAAATCGTGTAATCTTTGCCGTAGCCGTCGTTGTAGAAGAAGCGGTATGAATAATCGAAGAGGATAGACTGCGAGTACTCGCGCACCAACTCTTCATCGTGCGCAGAGTTTACGGCTTGCCCGAACGTTGCACTGTACTCGAATGTGAACCCCTTTCCTCCAACTGTTTCCCTGAGCTTCCGCCATTTCTGTTCGTCACTCTTTGTACCTTTGTGTCCTTCATCCACAAAGAGCAAGTTCTTCCCCTCCAACGACGAGACATCAATGCTCACCCCTTTCCCCTTCTTCTCCGCAGTGAGCTTTGTTATCTCGACTACCCGCACCTTGTTGCCGCTCGTGAAGAGCGTGTCACCTCCATCAACCAGAAGCGAGCATGGAATGCCACTCTTCTGCATTTCCTCAATGTGCTGTCCTGACAATCCTTCGTTCGGCGTCAGAAGAATGATGTTATCGAGTCTGCCGGTGTTGTACTTAAGGAACTGAAGATAATTGATGTGCATCAGTAATGTCTTGCCGCTTCCGGTTGCCATCCACAGCGCAAGCTTGTTCAGGTCTTCAGGAGCGAAGTGCGGATAGTGCAGGTCGGCCAGCTTCCCGTTTTGCATATCAATAAACGTATTGATTTCGGCAAGGAAGGCTTCTCTTTCATTGAAGTACCGATCCAGATAGATTTCCGTGAATAGAAGAGGGAGATACTGGAAGTACTTTAGTGTAATCGGTTCGCTTCTTCCTGCATTGATCTGGCCCCGGTAGTACCTGATGTTGTCGTCGTACAAATCCAGCTTGTCTTGCGGGACGGCAACTCCCGTTCTGCGTCGGATCACTTCAAGGAAGTTGCTGTGACCATCATCGGCATCATAGCCTTCGTTGGTATCACGAAGAGCAGCCTGGAAATCCTCGGTCTTCTCCGCACCAAAGAGGCTGCAGAAGAAGCGAAAGAGGATCAGACGGTTTTCAAGGCGTGGGAGATTGTTAGGCATTGTGTCTGATTGATTTTGGGAGTCCCGTCAGGGACGACGTGTTTGTAGAACAGCAACGTACAAGATTGGTGAACCCCGTAGGGGTGACCTGTTCACCCGGCAACAGGCCGCTCCTGACGGAGCTTTGTGAATGATCTGATTGGTTTAGTCTACAGACAGCACGCCCCTGACGGGGCTTCCACTGTTACACATTCACCGGCGCAAACATCCGCTCCTTGAATGTCTTCTCAATCGGATGGGCGTTCGGAACGAAGCTATCTCCATTGATGTACAACCAATCGAGGACTTCACACTTGAGAATTTCTTTCTCAATGAACTGCTTGTCAGCTTCGAGATCAAGTCCATCCGTATTGCGCCAAACTACTACGATCGTTTTTCCCTCGACGGCACCGAAAACTATTCGATAGATTTTTTGTTCATCATCCTTCGGATGGTAGGTTCTGATCCTATTGACGAGGATGTCCCAAAGTTAGTTGAAGATCGAAAGTGAGGGTTGGGCCTTGAAATAGAACATGGCGATGCTTATTCTGAGAAGAATAATTCTTCACAACCATTTATCTCAGAAAGGAGCAATCACCATG
>Ga0208244_100793_pt1 | contig 24096 bp, 23 predicted proteins | sample SubbioCR12Aug_5A_FD_184828 | JGI IMG/M metagenome (GOLD analysis project Ga0208244, IMG submission 184828) | Serpentinite rock and fluid subsurface biosphere microbial communities from McLaughlin Reserve, California, USA - CR12Aug_5A (SPAdes) | ecosystem: Environmental > Terrestrial > Deep... | reverse complement strand
CCCTTCCCATCCCGAACAGGACGGTGAAACGCTCCCGCGCCAATGATAGTAGGCACTGCGCCTGTGAAAGTAGGTCATCGTCAGACTCCTTATCCGTGCCCATTGGGCACACTAAAAACCCCCTCACACAATGAGGGGGTTTTTTTATGGGAATTCGCACGGCCAAGCCATGTAAAATTCCGGACGTGTACGCCCGAACCCACCAAGCGCTGTTTCCACTGCTGCGTCGCCTGTCCGATGGCCGATTTCACTCGGGTCAGACGCTTGCGCGCGAATTCAGTCTTTCCCGCTCCAGTATCTTCAATGCACTTGCCCAGGCCGAGACGATGGGCCTGACGATCCATGCGGTTCGGGGGCGCGGCTACCGTTTGTCCGAGCCCGTGGAGTGGCTGGATGGCGACGCTGTCGCACGCCACCTGGGAACGGTATCCGGGGCCTACACGATTCACGTACTCGACAGCGTGGATTCGACCAACACGGCCATGATGGCAGCGGCCCTGGACGGCGCTGCGGATGGCACCTTGTTCTGCACCGAGCACCAGCACGCCGGCAAGGGCCGGCGGGGGCGTCAGTGGCATTCGGTTCTCGGCGGCGGGCTGACGTTTTCGGTGCTGTGGCGTTTCGAGAACGGCTTGCAGTCGCTGTCCGGCCTGAGCCTGGCGGTGGGGCTCGCGATCGCGCGCGCGGTGAACCGCCATAGCCGCCACCCGGCCAGATTGAAATGGCCCAACGATGTGCTGGTGGACTACCGCAAATTGGCAGGGGTTCTGGTCGAGGTGCAGGGCGACATGCATGGGGCTGCATTCGCGGTGGTGGGGATTGGATTGAACGTCCGCCTGAACGAAGCGCAGCGCGATGCGGTCGATCAGGCCGTGGTCGACCTGGCAGAAATGGGGGTGCCGGTGGGGCGCAACCGATTGCTGGCGGACTGCCTGCTGGAGCTGCACGCGGTGTTAACCCTGTTTCGCCAAAACGGGTTCGCGTCCCTGCGCGAGGACTGGCTGGCGCTGGATGCGTATGCCGGCAGGGCGGTGTCGCTGAATCTGCCGGACGCCCGCAGCGTTCACGGTATGGCGTCGGGTGTCGACGAGACGGGCGCCTTCCTGCTGCGCGACGCGCAGGCGACGTTGCGCCCCTACAGCGGCGGTGAAATCAGCCTGCGTCTGGGTGCTGCGCGGTGAATCGGCGCTTGTTGATCGATGCCGGCAACTCGTGCCTGAAATGGGCCGTGGTTGAAGACGGGCAGTGGCGGGCGCAAGGCAGAAGCGATTACGCCGATTGGACTGACTTGAAGGTGCAGCTGACGACCGGCACCGCTTGCTTCATCGCCAGTGTGGCACGCCCCGCACAAGAACAGCAGCTTGCCGCGCTGCTGACAGCTGCGGGCGGCAGCGCGCACTGGCTGGCGGCGGAGACGGAGTTTGCCGGGGTGAAGAACAGTTACCTGAATCCGCTGCAATTAGGGACGGATCGCTGGATGGGCTTGATTGCGGCGCGCGCGCGTACCCGCGAGCCGGTGCTGGTGGTGTCGGTGGGAACGGCGATGACGGTGGATGCGCTGGCGGCCGATGGCGCGTTCCTCGGCGGGGTGATCGTGCCCGGCGTCCGTCTGATGCGGCAGGCGCTGCAGCAGGGAACGGCGCGGGTGACGGACGCGCCGGGCCACTGGCAGGCGTTTCCGCGCAGCACCGCCGATGCGGTCGAGAGCGGAATCGCGGCGGCGCTGTGCGGCGCCATTCAGCAACAGTATGCGCGTCTGGCCGGGGCTTCCGATGCGGTGCCGCACTGCCTGCTGACGGGCGGGGACGCCGGCATGGTGTTGCCGCATTTGGCGCTGCCAGTCCAGCAGGTTCCCGCCCTGGTGCTGGAAGGGGTGGACTGTGTCGCAAGAGAGAGGATGGCTCGATGAAATGGATCCTGGGTACATTGCTGGTGCTGAACCTGGCGGTGGCGGGGTTTTTCATGGGCCGCAGCCACTGGCCTCAGGTTGCATCGGACCAGCATGCGCCGATGAACGTCGAACGCCTGAGCCTCCACAGCCAGTCTGCGCCGATCCGGGAGGACGTGCCGCCGCCTCGTGTGGCGGTAGCCGAGGTGCTGTGCGTGGAGTGGCGCGGTCTGAATCCGGTTGAATTTAGTCAGGTGCGCGAACAGCTCAAGGCCCTGGTCGGGCAGCGGGCGATGTCGTTTACCGAGGTGCCGCTGAATACCCGGCATTGGGTGATCTTTCCGCCTTTGCCCAGCCCGCAGTCGGCGACGGCCAAGTTGAGCGAACTGGCCGCGGCAGGCGTTGAGGATGCCTTCGTGGTGAAGGACGGGCCGTGGCGCAACGCCATTTCGCTCGGTCTGTATGCCAACGCCGAAGCGGCGCGCCGGCGCGTGCGCGAAGTGGAGGACAAGGGCGTGCTCGGCACGCGCGTCGAGTTGCAGCCGAGGCAGGGTACGGATTTTTACTTCGTGATCCGCAGCGAAGACCCGGATGCGCTGAAGAGCCTGGGCGGGCTCAAGCAGGCCTATCCGAATAGTCAGCAGTCGCGCGTGGCCTGCCCTTCGAACGCTTAGAGGCCGCGCAGCAGGTAGTTGAGCGCAATGCCGCCAAATACCGCGGCGCCGAACCAGGTGTTGTGGAGGAAGGCGCGAAAGCATTGCTGCGGGTCGCGCTGCCGGATCAGCGCCATGTGATACAGCGCGATCGCCGCTGCCACTGCCAGGCCACCGTAGAAGGCCACGCCCATCCCCCGCTGCAACCCGACCCAGCCGAGCAGACTCAGCGTCGCCGCATAGCACACTGCAATGGCGGCCAGATCAAAACGGCCGAAGGTGATTGCCGAGGTCTTGATGCCGATCTTGAGATCGTCGGTGCGGTCGACCATGGCGTACTGCGTGTCGTAGGCGATCGCCCAGAAAACGTTGGCCGCCAGCAGAATCCAGGCTTCCAGCGGGACTTCGCCCCACAGCGCAGCATAGCTCATCGGAATGCCGAAGCCGAAGGCGATGCCGAGATAGGCCTGCGGGATCGCGAAGAAGCGCTTGGTGAACGGGTAGCTTGCGGCCAGAAACAGCGCGACGACCGAAAGTTTCAGCACCAGCGTGTTGAGCGGCAGGATCAGCAGAAAGGCCAGCAGCGACAGCCCCGCCGCCAGCAGCAATGCTTCTTTGGGCGAGACCTTGCCGGCCGCCAGCGGACGCTCGCGGGTGCGCGCCACGTGCGGGTCGATTTCGCGGTCGGCATAGTCGTTGATGACGCAGCCGGCCGAGCGCATCAGCACCACGCCCATGGCGAAAATCCACAGGATCAGCCAGTCCGGCCGCCCGTTGCTGGCCAGCCATTGAGCCCACAGCGTGGGCCACAGCAGCAGCAGGATGCCGATCGGCTTGTCGAGCCGCGTCAGCTTTTCGTAATGGGACAGGCGTTCGGTCAGGGTCATAGCGTGTCGATCGCAGGCAGAAAAATTTCGGTCACCAAAAGCGGATGGCCGTTGAGGCAGAACACCGAGCGGCGTGCCCACAGGCTGCTGGCTGCCAGCGGCTGCCGCGCGGAGATGGCGCGAAACAGCGGGTGGTCGTTTCGAATGTTGCGGTAGGCCAAAGGCTGTCGCGTAATGCGGTGATCGCTGAACAGGGCCTCGCCGAGCGAACGGCTGCCGAGCCGGGTAATGCCGTTCCAGCCGCCGCGCAGACCCGCGTGCGGCAGCACGCTGTGGGCAAACACCACAGGCTCCCCGTCGCATAGAAGCATCACTTCGCGCACATAGGCGCGGTTGCCCGGCGCCATGCCCAGCAGCGCATACTCGTCCGGATGGGGGCGGGCGATGCCGGTGGCCAGCGGCACCACGCGAAACGAGGCGCAGCGCGCTTTCAGGCGCTGGGTGAGCGAGCCGCGGTCGCTGAGCCAGGGACGCAGCGAGCGCGGAATGGGATGCGGGTGGGCAAGCCAGCCCTGAGGAGAATGCGACACGCGGTTAACGAGGCGAAAAGACCGCATTATGCCGTAGCGCTCGTCGCCGGGCAGGCCTGGTGCGATTCAGATCGTCGATAGCGATTGCCGGCTGCCGATCCAGCGCTCCAGGTGGTGGGCGGCGATGTCGGGGTGGCTGGCCAGGCAGCGCTGTGCCAGATTGCGCGCGGCTTCCAGCAGCGCGACGTCGCGCTCGAGGTCGGCAAAGCGCAGCATCGGCAGGCCGCTCTGGCGATGGCCGAGCAGTTCGCCGGGGCCGCGCAGCAGCAAGTCCTGGCGCGCGATTTCGAAGCCGTCGGCGAGCTCGAAAATGACCTTGAGCCGCGCCCGCGCCAGTTCCGAGACCGGCGCCTGGTAGAGCAGCACGCACACCGATTCGCGGCTGCCGCGCCCGACCCGCCCGCGCAGCTGGTGCAATTGAGCAAGTCCCATGCGTTCGGCGTGCTCGATCACCATCAGCGCGGCATTGGGCACGTCGACGCCGACCTCGATGACGGTGGTGGCCACCAGCAGGTCGACTTCATGCGCCTGGAATGCCGCCATCACCGCCTGTTTTTCATTCGGCTTCAGCCGCCCGTGCACCAGGCCGATGCGCAGTTCCGGAAGCTGCGCCACCAAAGCGGCATAGGTGTCCTGCGCGGTCTGCAGTTGCAGCTTCTCGGATTCCTCGATCAGCGGGCACACCCAGTAGGTCTGGCCACCGGCGAGGCAGGCCTCGCGTACGCGTGCCAGCACGTCGTCGCGGCGCGCGGCGTTGACCAGCTTGGTGACGATGGGGGTGCGGCCCGGCGGCAGTTCGTCGATCACCGAGACGTCGAGGTCAGCGAAAAAACTCATCGCCAGGGTGCGCGGGATCGGTGTCGCGCTCATCATCAACTGGTGCGGCTCGGTGCCTTTCTGCATCAGCGCCAGCCGCTGGCCGACGCCGAAACGGTGCTGCTCGTCGACCACGGCCAGGCCCAGCCGCGCGAAACTGCCGGCTTCCTGAAACAGCGCGTGGGTGCCGAACGCGAGATCGGCTTCGCCCGCAGCAATCGCCTGCCAGGCGGCGGTGCGCTCGGCCTTGCGCTGGCTGCCCGAGACCCAGGCGCAGCGCACCCCGAGTTCGGACAGGAGCGGCGCCAACTTGCGGTAATGCTGCTCGGCGAGGATTTCGGTCGGCGCCATGAAGGCGGCCTGAAAGCCGTTCTCGACCGCCTGCAGGCAGGCCAGCGCAGCCACCACGGTCTTGCCGCTGCCGACGTCGCCCTGCAGCAGGCGACGCATCGGGTGCGGTTGCGCCAGATCGGTACTGATTTCCTGCCAGGTGCGTGCCTGCGCAGCAGTTAGTTCAAATGGCAGCGCTTTGGCAAAGGCGGCGGTCAGTTGGTGCCGTGGCGGCAAGGGCAGGGTCGGGCGCGACTTGCGTTGCCGGCGCGCGGTCGCCAGCGACAGCTGCTGCGCCAGCAGTTCGTCGAAGGCCAGCCGCTGCCACGCGGGGTGCTGACGCGATTCGAGTTCGGCGAGCGCGCAATCGAGCGGCGGCTGGTGCAGCAGGCGGATGCTGGCTTCCAGCCCGGGCAGACCGAGTTCGGCCAGCCACTCGGCAGGCAGGGTGTCGGCAATCGGCGCCATCAGTGCGCGTTCGACCGCGCGGCGCAAGGTGGCCTGGCCGAGCCCGGCGGTGGTGGGGTAGACCGGGGTCAGTTGCGCCGGCAGCGGCGTGGCGTCGTCGGCCTTGGCAAAGCGCGGATGCACCATCTCCAGCCCCAGGAAGCCGCCGCGCACCTCGCCGTTGAAACGAAAGGACTCGCCCGGCTGGAACAGCTTGAGATGGCTGGGGTAGAAATTCAGGAAACGGATGCCGAGTACGCCTCCGCCGTCTTCCACCGTCACCGTCAGCATGCGGCGCGGCCGGTAGGCGACGCTGGCGTCCGTCACCACCGCCTGCACCTGCGCTGTCTGGCCCGGCAGCAGGTCGCGGATCGGCGTCAGGCGGGTTTCGTCCTCCCAGCGCAGCGGCAGGTGCAGCACCAGGTCGGCGTCGCGGGTGAGGCCGAGCTTGGCGAGTTTGGCGGCGAGCGCCGGGCTGATGGGAAAGGAAAACGGCGACGCCGTGTTCACTTTAAAACCTTATTTGAACCACGGAGGCACAGAGGCACAGAGAAAAAACAGGACAGGGCTGCTAAACCTGTGTGCCCGCCATGGGCGTATTGAACAAAGTACAAGGCGGCCTGTTTTTCGATGTTCTCAGTGTCTCTGTGCCTCTGTGGTGAGCAGTTTGGATTCAATTCAGACTAGCCAACAACCATCACGGCGTCGGCCTCGACCAGCGCATCGCGCGGCAATGCCGAGACGCCGACTGCTGCGCGCGCCGGATAGGGCTGACTGAAGTAGCCGGCCATGATTTCGTTGACCCTGGGAAAATGGCCGAGGTCGGTGAGGAATACGTTCAGCTTCACCACGTCGGCCAGCGAACCGCCTGCAGCGGTTGCCACTGCGGCCAGGTTCTTGAACACCTGGTGGATCTGCGCGTCGATGCCGTCGACCATCTGCATCGAGGTGGGGTCGAGGCCGATCTGCCCCGACATGTATACCGTGTGGTCGACCCTTACCGCCTGCGAGTAGGTTCCGATCGCGGCAGGCGCGTCGGCGGTCTGGATGATGCTTCTGTTCATGCTGGATTCCAGGTTGGGGGGATGCTTATTGGGGCGGCGCGGCGCGGCCGTCCTTCCTGCCCTTGATGCGGAAAATCCGCACCACGTCGGGCAGCACGCGCAGGCCGCGCATCACGCGTGCGAGATGCATGCGGTTTTCCACCTGCACGGTGAAGTACAGCACGGTGTAGGGGCTGCCGTCCTCTTCTTCCATTGCGATGTTGCCGATGTTGGAGCCGTGTTCGGCGATTGCCGCCGCGACCTTGGCCAGCACGCCGCGCTGGTTGCCGACGACAACCTTGATCGAAACGTCGAACATGTGGCCGGGCTCGGCTTCCCATTCGACGTCCAGCCATTTGTCCGGGTCGGTGCGGAAGGCGCGGATCGAGGTGCAGTCGTGGGTGTGGATGATGAGGCCGCGATCCTTGTGGATGAAGCCGAGAATCGGGTCGCCGGGAATCGGGTGGCAGCACTGCGCCAGCTCGACCGCGACGCCTTTGGTGCCGCGGATGCTGATGGCGTGGGGATGCGCCGGTTCGCCGGTTTTTTCGCCCTGCACGTGCAGCAGCTGGTGCGCCACCACCAGCGGCAGTTTGCGTCCCAGGCCGATGCCGGCGAACAATTCCTCGCGGGTCTGCAGGCCGTAGTCCTTGACCACGCGGTCCCACACCGCCGGGTCGGGCTCGATCGCTTCGGGATGGAGTGCGGCAATGGCGTTCTTGAGCAGGCGCTCGCCCAGCGCCGCAGCCTCTTCCACCCGCGTGTTGCGCAGGTAATTGCGGATGTGCGAGCGCGCCTTGCCGGTGACGACAAAATTGAGCCAGGCGGCGTTGGGGCCGGCATTGGCGGCGGTGAGGATCTCTACGTGGTCGCCGTTGCGAAGCTGGGTGCGCAGCGGCATCAGTTCGTAATTGATCTTCACCGCGATGCAATGGCGACCGACGTCGGTGTGGACGGCAAAGGCAAAGTCCACTGCGGTGGCGCCGCGCGGCAGCGCCATGATCTTGCCCTTGGGGGTGAACACATAGACTTCGTCGGGGAACAGGTCGATCTTGATGTGTTCGAGGAATTCGGGCGAATCGCCATGGTCGGCGTGGATGTCGAGCAGCGACTGCAGCCAGCGGTGGGTGCGGGTCTGCACGTCGTTGAGTGCGGCGTCGGCGGATTTGTACATCCAGTGCGAGGCGACGCCGGATTCGGCCAGGCGGTTCATGTCGGCGGTGCGGATCTGCACCTCGATCGGGGTGCCGTTGGGGCCGAACAGGATCGAGTGCAGCGACTGGTAGCCGTTGGCCTTCGGAATCGCGATGTAGTCCTTGAACTTGCCGGGGATCGGCTTGTACAGCGCATGCAGCGCGCCCAGCGCCATGTAGCAGCTCGGCTGGTCGCGCACCACCACGCGGAAACCGTAGATGTCGAACACCTCGGAGAACGCCAGGTTCTTTTCCTGCATCTTGCGGTAGATGCTGTAGAGGTGTTTTTCGCGGCCGGTGATGGTGGCCTCGATCTTGCAGTGCTCGAGTTTTTCCTGCAGCGCGATCTTGATCTTGTCGACCAGTTCGCGGCGATTGCCGCGTGCCGCTTTCACCGCCTTGGCCAGCACCTGATAACGATTGGGGTGGTTGTAGCGGAAGCCGAGGTCTTCCAGCTCCTGGTACACCGAATGCAGCCCCAGCCGGTTGGCGATGGGGGCGTAAATCTCAAGTGTCTCGGTGGCGATGCGGCGGCGCTTTTCGGCCGGCATCGAACCCATGGTGTGCATGTTGTGCAGGCGGTCGGCCAGCTTGATCAGGATGACCCGCACGTCCTGCGCCATCGCCAGCAGCATCTTGCGGAAGTTCTCCGCCTGCGCGTGCTGCTCGGAGGCGAACGTCAGCTTGTCGAGCTTGGATACCCCCTCCACCAGCAGCGCGACCGCCTTGCCATAACGCGCCTCGATTTCGCTCGCTGTCGCCGGGGTGTCCTCCACCACATCGTGCAGCAGCGCGGCGGTCAGGGTCTGCGCGTCGAGATGCCAGCCGGCGAGGATGCCGGCGACGGCAAGCGGGTGGGAAATATACGGTTCGCCGCTTTTGCGGAACTGCCCTTCGTGGGCACTGCGGCTGAATTCGTAAGCCTGCTCGATCTGGCTGATTTCGTCAGGCGACAGATAGGTCAGGGCCGGACGCAGCGATTCGAATTCGTGCGTCATCGCCGGCGCCCGGCTGGCGTGCGCCGGTTGACCAGGGGATGAAGGCTCAGGCACGGCCCCGGTTGAGGATTTCACGGCCGACCTTGCCGGCGGCGATTTCCCGCAGTGCGGTGACAATGGCCTTGTCCCTGGACTCGACCATGGGTTGCGAGCCCTGTGCCAGCTGGCGTGCGCGGTAGGTTACGGCAAGCGTTAGCTCGAAACGGTTGGGGAACATCTCAATGCAATCATCGACGGTGATGCGGGCCATACGGATACTCCTGCTTCAGGCGGCGCGGGTGCGCCTTAGATACGTCGGAATTCGTCGAACAGAGCGGCATGCCGGTAAAGCTGGCGTGCCGCTTCGAGGCGAACACTACGGGTGATGGCGACCAGGTCCAGCAGGGCGTGGTCAAAGTCATCGTTGACGATTATATAGTCGAACGCCTCGGCGTGAGCGACGTCGTGGGCGGCAGCGGCCAGGCGGCGCTCGATGACCTCGTCGCTATCCTGGCCACGCCCGGCCAGACGAGTGCGCAGTGCATTGAACGACGGCGGCAGGATGAATATCGCCGCAGATTGCGGAAAATGCTGCCTGACCTGCTCCGCGCCCTGCCAGTCGATTTCCAGCAGCAGGTCGTGACCGGCGTTGAGATCGCGGGCGATGCTGCCTTTCGAGGTACCGTAGAAATTACCGTATACCTCGGCGTGTTCGAGAAACTCGCCTTCGGCCAGCATCGATTCGAAGCGTTCGCGGCTGACGAAATGGTAGTCGCGGCCGTCGGTTTCGCCCGGGCGCGGCGCGCGCGTGGTGTAGGAGATCGACAGGCGGATCGCCGGGTCGGCCTTTAACAGTGCCTTGACCAGGCTGGTCTTGCCGGCGCCGGAGGGGGCGCTGACGACGTAAAGCACGCCTTGGCTGGTGGTAGGGGTCATGGTCGTTTCGGATGTCCTGTTATTTTAAATAAAAAAGCCTGTCCGCGAAGGACGCGAATGGTCGCGAAGAAAGACATCAAGGCGTTCCCTTCGCGTTTCTTCGCGTCCTTCGCGGATAAAAGTCATTCGAGATTCTGCACCTGTTCGCGCATCTGCTCGATCAGCACCTTGAGTTCGAGCGAGACGCGCGAGGTCTCCACCGCCACCGATTTCGAGCCCAGGGTGTTGGCCTCACGATGCAGCTCCTGCATCAGGAAATCGAGTCGCTTGCCGACAGCGCCGGCCTGGTTCAGCACGCGGCGCACCTCGGCAAAGTGGGTGGCGAGGCGTGAGCATTCCTCGTCGATATCGGCTTTTTGCGCTGCCAGCACGATTTCCTGCGCCAGTCGTTCGTGTCCCGCCTCGCCCAGCGCCTCGTGCAGGCGTTCCGTCAGTTTTTCGCGCTGGGCGGCAGCCAGCGCGGGCAGCAGCGGTGCGAGGCCAGCCACCTGCGCTTCGGCAGCAGCGAGCCGGTCGAGGATATGCTGTTTCAGCCTGGCGCCCTCGCGCTGGCGGCTCTCGGCCAGTTCGTCCAGCGCCTGGCGCACGCCCGTCAGCGTCGCCTCGTTCAGCGCGTCCTGCGACAGGGCGGCGGTCTGCACCGCGCCGGGCCAGCGCAGGATATCATTGACGGAGAGCGGGGCGCTGCCGGGCAGGCGCTGCAGCACGTCTGCCTGCCAGTGCGCAAGGCGCTCAAGAATATCCGGATTCAGGCCGTTATCCAGCGTGGCGGCAGGCGGCATGGTCAGGCCGATGCGGCATTCCACCTTGCCGCGTGCAAGGCGTTGATTGATCAGCTCGCGCAGTTGCGGCTCGAGGGCGCGAAATTCGTCGCCTAGGCGAAAATGCAGTTCGAGAAAGCGCTGGTTGACGCTGCGCAGGTCGATGTTGACACTGGCATGATCAAGGTTGAGGCTGTGGGCGGCGAACCCGGTCATGCTGGCTGTCATGGGTGATCTGTATATGCGTTATGAATATGATTTCCGGTTGCAACCGGGGCAGGCTTTTCGGCATGGCCGATTAACAGACAAAGATAATAGACGTTCGACTATGGCGACTCAACCCAACCAGGCGCTGCCCAACGGCTACCGGCTGAATGAATACACCATCGTGCGCAAGATCGGCGGTGGCGGCTTCAGCATGGTCTATCTGGCGCGCGACGACAACAACCAGTCGGTGGCGATCAAGGAATACCTGCCGGGCGCGCTGGTGCTGCGCACCGAGGGCTCGGTCCTGGTGCAGGCCAGTTCGACCGAGAACAACAACATCTTCCGCCACGGCATGAAATGTTTTTTCGAGGAGGGGCGGGCGCTGGCGTGCATCGACCATCCCAATGTCATCCGCGTGACCAACTTCTTCCGCGCCAACGACACCGTCTACATGGTGATGCGCTTCGAGCGCGGTAAAACGCTGCAACAGCACATCCAGGCCAATCGCGGCACCATCCGCGAAAGCTTCATCCGGCGGGTGTTCGCCCATTTGATGAACGGCCTGCGCGAGGTGCATACACACAAGCTGCTGCATCTGGACATCAAGCCGTCGAATCTATACATCCGTCTGGACGGCTCGCCCGTCCTGATCGACTTCGGCGCGGCGCGGCAGACGCTCAGCCAGGAGGAAACCAAGCTGCAACCCATGTACACCCCCGGCTTTGCCGCGCCCGAGCAGTATCACAACCGCGAACGGCTGGGGCCGTGGACTGACATCTACAGCGTCGGCGCCAGCCTGTATGCCAGCCTGGCGGGCTACCCGCCGCAGGCGGCCGATGCGCGCCTGCTCAACGACAATCTGGTGCCGGCAACGGTGAACTGGCGCGGGGCCTACTCCGACCAGTTGCTGGAAACCATCGACCAGTGCCTCAAGCTCAACTACATGGAGCGCCCGCAAAGCGTGTTCAGCCTGCAGAAAGTCCTGATGGACAACAGCGCGATGAAGCCGTCACGTTCTTCGCTGCTGACCAGCATCAAACGCTCGCTGAGCCGCGAATTGTTTTAAAGTAACTCCAATGAAATTCACCATCTACCAGGCGTCACGTCAGGGCGGGCGCAAAAACAACCAGGACCGGGTTGCCTATTCCTACAGCCGCGAAGCGCTGCTGATGGTGGTGGCGGACGGCATGGGCGGCCATATGCACGGGGAAATCGCCGCGCAGATTGCGGTGCAGACACTGACCGAGCAGTTCCAGAAAATGGCCAAGCCGCGCCTGGACGACCCCATGGCCTTCCTGGCCGATGCGACCACGCGCGCGCATTATGCGATCAACGACTACGCGGTCGAGCAGGATCTGCTGGAAATCCCCCATACCACCAGTGTCGCCGCAGTCATCCAGGACAACACGGCTTACTGGGCGCACGTTGGCGATTCTCGGCTGTACCTGTTCAGCGACGGCAGCTTGCTCGCGCGCACGGAGGACCACACCGCGGTGGCCCAACTGGTGCGCAACGGCATCATCAGCGAAGAAGAGGCGGGCACCCACCCGGAACGCAACAAGGTGTCCAACTGCCTGGGGGGCTACGTCCCGCCGCAGGTGGAATGCAACGCGCCGATCCCCTTGCACGACGCCGACACCATGCTGCTGTGCACCGACGGCATCTGGGGCATGATCAGCATGCCTGAAATTTCGGCCCTGCTGCATGCCTACACGCTGGAAGATGCTGTGCGTCACCTGATGGATCACGCCGAATTCCGCGGCGGCGAGCACGGCGACAACCTCAGCCTGATCGCCATGACCTGGGGCGAGGCGCGCATGCCGAGCAAGGACTCGATTTCCACCCTGGCGCTGCCGGATGGCGGCGTCACCACCCAGATCAACGCAATGAGCCCGCTATCCGGTTCGGCGGCGGTGTCGGACGACGAAATCGAACGCGCCATCGCCGAAATCCAGCAGGCCATCCAGAAAATCTCCGCCAAATAGCCCGGATGCGGGCTTTGTGGGTGGGGCGCGCGTGACGCGGTAAAATCGCGCTTTCCGTTTTGAACCGCCCACCATGTCCGCTCCAATTGCCCGTCCCAGCGGCCGCGCGTCCGACGCGCTGCGCGCCCTGTCTTTCATCCGCCAGTTCACCCAGCACGCCGAAGGCTCGGTGCTCGTCACCATGGGCGACACCCGCGTGCTGTGTACCGCCAGCGTGCTCGACAAGCTGCCGCAGCACAAGAAGGGCAGCGGCGAGGGCTGGCTGACCGCCGAATACGGCATGCTGCCGCGTTCCACCCACACCCGCAGCGACCGCGAAGCCGCGCGCGGCAAGCAGTCCGGGCGCACCCAGGAAATCCAGCGCCTGATCGGGCGCAGCCTGCGCGCCGTGGTCGACCTGAAGAAGCTCGGCGAACGCACCCTGCATATCGACTGCGACGTGCTGCAGGCCGACGGCGGCACCCGCTGCGCCAGCATCTGCGGTGCCTATGTCGCCGTGGCCGACGCCATCGGCTGGCTGGTGCGCGAGGGCAAACTCACCGAGACCCCGCTCATCGACAGCATCGCCGCTGTCTCGGTCGGCGTCTGGCAGGGCCAGCCGGTGCTCGACCTCGATTACGTCGAAGACTCCGACTGCGACACCGACATGAACGTGGTGATGACCGGCAGCGGCGGCATCGTCGAAGTGCAGGGCACCGCCGAAGATGCACCGTTCTCCCGCGCCACCCTCGAAGCGCTGCTCGACCTGGCGACCGCCGGCATCGCAGACATCACCGCAGCCCAGAACGCAGCGCTGCAAAATTAAAAAATGCAACCACAGAGGCACAGAGGCACGGAGAGAGCCGAATCAATAACATTGGGCGGGCTTTGTCCACCTTGTTTTTCTCCGTGCCTCTGTGCCTCTGTGGTGAAAGGTTTACCCATATGAACAAGCTAGTCATCGCATCCGGCAACGCCGGCAAGCTGCGCGAAATCGCGCGCATCCTCGAACCGCTCGGGATCAAAGCCGCGCCGCAGTCCGATTTCGGCGTCCCCGACTGCCCCGAGCCGCACGTCACCTTCGTCGAGAACTGTCTCGCCAAGGCGCGTCACGCCAGCGCCCACACCGGCCTGCCGGCGCTGGCCGACGACTCCGGCATCTGCGTCGAGGCGCTGAACGGCGCGCCCGGCGTGTATTCCGCCCGCTATGCCGGCGAGCCGAAATCCGACGCGCGCAACAACGAAAAGCTCATCGCCGCCCTCGCGGGGCAGCCCAACCGCCGCGCGCATTACTACTGCGTGATGGTTCTGGTGCGCTACGCCGACGACCCCGAGCCGCTGATCGCCGAGGGCCGCTGGTACGGCGAAATCATCGACACCCCGCGTGGCGAGGGCGGCTTCGGCTACGACCCGTATTTCCTTGTCCCGGAATTCGGCAAGACCGGCGCGGAACTTGGCGAGGACGAGAAGAACGCCATCTCGCACCGCGGCCAGGCCTTGCGCGAACTCGCCGACAAGCTGAAGCGGCTTGGCTGAGTCCGTTATTCATGTGTTCAACGGCGGCCTGAAAGTTTCACCGCCGCTGTCGCTCTACATCCACCTGCCGTGGTGCGTGAAGAAGTGCCCGTATTGCGACTTCAACTCGCATGCCGCGCAAGGCATCCCCGAAGCCGCCTACATCGACGCGCTGCTGCTCGATCTGGAGCGCGCGCTACCCGACATCTGGGGACGCAGGGTCCAGACGGTGTTCTTCGGCGGCGGCACCCCCAGCCTGTTTTCGGCGGAGGGGGTCGACCGCATCCTGACCGGCGTGCGCACGCTGACACAATTGATGCCCGGTGCGGAAATCACGCTGGAGGCAAACCCCGGCACGGTGGAAGCGGGCAAGTTCGCAGGCTTTCGCGAAGCGGGGGTGACGCGCGTCTCGCTCGGCATCCAGAGCTTCAATCCGCGCCATCTCAAGGCGCTGGGGCGCATCCATGACGATACCGAAGCGCGCCGCGCGGCCGAGCTTGCCGCCACTCATTTCGACACCTTCAACCTCGACCTGATGTTCGCCCTGCCGGGGCAGACGCTGGCCGAGGCGATGGCGGACCTCGACACCGCGCTCAGCTTCCAGCCGCCGCACCTGTCCGCCTACCACCTCACGCTCGAACCCAACACGCCGTTCGGCCATGCCGCACCGCCGAATCTGCCGGACGACGATCTCGCCGCCGACATGCAGCTGGCGATCGAGGCACGGCTGGCCGGGGAGGGTATGCAGCACTACGAGACCTCGGCCTATGCACGGCCGCATCACGCCAGCCGCCACAACCTCAACTACTGGCAGTTCGGCGACTACCTCGGCATCGGCGCCGGCGCGCATTCCAAACTCAGTTTCCACGACCGCATCCTGCGGCAGATGCGCGTGAAGCATCCGCAGCAATACATGGATGCGGTGGCGCAGGGCGCGCACATTGCCGACACCCGCAGCCTCACGCGCGGCGACCTGCCGTTCGAGTTCATGATGAACGCCCTGCGCCTCAACGAGGGCGTGCCTGCCGCGCTATTCGACGAGCGCACCGGGCTGCCGCTGATTGCCTGCGCGCCCGCACTCGAGCGCGCGCGCGGTCTGGGCTTGCTGGAGCGCGACGCGGCCCGGCTCAAGCCGACGCTGCAGGGCCAGCGTTTCTTGAACGATCTGCTGGAATTGTTTTTGCCGGGTTAGCAGGGGTATTTGGCCACCTTGCAGGATGCGGGCAGAAAGGGTTTGTCATTGCGTAGCGAAGCAATCCAGGGTGTCAGCGGAATCAACGAACTCTGGATCGCCACGCCCCTGCGGGCCTCGCGATGACGGAATAAGTCGGCGTTCCCTTAGTGATGGCTGCCGCTGGGTTTGCCTTTCAGGCGATAGAGCGTGCCGCAATAGGGGCAGAGCGCTTCGCCGCGCAACTCGATGGGCAGGTAGACGCGCGGGTGGGCATTCCAGTCCGCGTGCTGCGGCATCGGGCAGTGCAGGGGCAGTTCGCCCTCGGCGACCTCGATGACGCGCTGGGTGTTGTCGTGCCGTTCGCTCATGCTGATCTCGCTTATCTGACCGGGGTGAGCCAGTCGGTGTGGGCCGCGGCACGGCCGTGCACAGAGTCGAAATACATCGCCTGCAGCCGGGTGGTGATGGGGCCGCGGGTGCCTTCGCCGATCGCCCGGTTGTCGAGTTCGCGGATCGGCGTGACCTCGGCGGCGGTGCCGGTGAAGAAGGCCTCGTCGGCGCTATAGACCTCGTCGCGGGTAATGCGCTTTTCGACCAGCGGCAGGCCGATTTCGGCGGCAAGCGTGATGATGGTGTCGCGGGTGATGCCTTCCAGCGCGCTGGTCAAGTCCGGGGTGATGAGCTTGCCCTTGCGGATGATGAAGACGTTCTCGCCCGAGCCTTCGGCGACGAAGCCGTCGACGTCGAGCAACAGCGCTTCGTCATAGCCGTCCATCTCGGCTTCCTTGTGCGCCAGGATGGAGTTCATGTAGTTGCCGTTGGCCTTGGCCTTGCACATGGTGACGTTGACGTGGTGGCGCGAGAAGGAACTGGTCTTGACGCGGATGCCGCGCTCCAGTGCTTCCTGCCCCAGATAGGTGCCCCACGGCCAGGCGGCGACGATGACATGCACCGACAGGTTCTTGGCGGAGATGCCCATGGCCTCGGAACCGAGAAACGCCATCGGGCGCAGATAGCCCGATTCGAGGCCGTTTTCGCGCACCACGGTGCGCTGCGCTTCGGAGATCGTGTCCTTGTCGAACGGCAGCTTCATGCCGAGGATGTGGGCGGAGCGGAACAGCCGGTCGGTGTGCTCCTGCAGGCGGAAAATCGCCGTGCCCTGTTCGGCCTTGTATGCGCGCACGCCCTCGAAGACGCCCATGCCGTAGTGCAGGGTGTGGGTGAGGACGTGGGTGGTGGCGTCGCGCCAGGGAACGAGTTTGCCGTCGTACCAGATGACGCCATCGCGGTCGGCCATGGACATGGTGAAAAATCTCTCAGCGAATTGGAAAACGCCGATTTTACCGGAATCCGGACGCGGCGAGGCGGCCGCATTGTGGCACGATGCGGCCAAACGGGAGACAGAACATGCGATGGAAAAGCCTGGTTTTCGTGCTGCTGCTGGCGCCGCTCGCCGGCTGCGCCGAGCCTGCGCGTTTCGACTATTACCTGCTGGCCCTGAGCGTGGCGCCGGCGTTCTGCGAGGACGAACCGCAGCGCAAGCAGGCGTTCGCGCAATGCCGGGCCCTGTCCGAGGCCGGTTTCAGGGCGATGCCGCTGACGCTGCACGGACTGTGGCCGAATCGCACCGACCGCAAGCATCCGTCGTACTGCGGCGGTGAAACCGGCGGCGCATTCTGTCGCTTGCCGCCGTTGCGCCTGCCGGCGGCAACGCGCGCGCGGCTGGAGCAGGTGATGCCGGCGGCGGCGGACTGCCTCGACCGCTACCAGTGGGCCAAGCACGGCAGCTGCTCGGGGCTCGCCGAGGCGGATTATTTCGCCGCCTCGATTGCGCTGACCGAGCGCGTCAATCGCGCGATCGGCGGCGAGATCGCGCGCCACATGGGCCGCGAAGTCAGCCTGGCCTCCCTGCGCGAGACGCTGGCCCGCGCCGACCCGGCATTGAAGGATGCGGTGACCTTCGACTGCCGGACGCCGCGCACACCCGACCCGGCCAAGCGCCGCCCCATGTTGCGCGAGGTGCGGATCCATTTCGAGCGCGACCCGGCGACCGGGCTGCCGGGGCAACCGCTTGCCTACACCCGTGCGAACGTCAGGCATTACAACTCGGGCTGCCCGCAGGGGAAGGCCTATATCGATACGCCGCAGGATTATTGATTCGGCCTGATGAGGTTTGAAGCGATGTTGAAGGTCAGCTTGCTCGGGCTATGTGAGACAGCGCGAGAGGCCGAATAAATAGCCATTAAAAACAGCGTCCCACTCGGGACGGCGCGAAGAACACTTCATGGGTTCAAACATTACCTGGCCGTCTCAATAGTGTCGTGATGGTTTGACGCGAACGACGCCTGGGAAGTTGGTCTCACCCTATCGTCGCATTGCCGGAAGCCTTACATATAGGATTTGGCTTCCTCGCCTGGATTGGGCAGGCCGGCGATCCGCCATGCCTCGCGCGGGCTGGGGAACAGGCGCTGCATGCAGTCGGCATCCTGCCCGGTGAGATGGCAGACGCGACTCAGCGCGGGCACGCTGCCGTGCTTGGCATACTCGCGCCGCAATGCGCGCAGCAGACCGATCTGCAATTCGTTGAGTTCACCCAGGCCGTCGCTCCGGGCGACGCGGTCGGCCAGGCTTTCGCTCCACATTGCCGGGTCGAGCAGGAAACCGTCGGTATCGAAGATGGCGGGGCCGGACGGGGTAGGGGACGTGTCCATGTCGACTCCTGTGACAGGCAGACTCAAGAATACATGTATAGCACTCCCTACGGCGTCAGCCAGGTTCGTGCGGCAGCCTCAATGTTCAGGCGAGGTCGAGCTGGGCCACCAGTTTGCGCACCGGCGTGGGCAGTGCCGCATTGAGCGCGTCGGTCGGGGGCAGCCAAATCTGGCCGGGCAGCGTGGTCTGGCGCGGCGCCAGCTGCAGCTGGACGGGCTGGATGTGCAGCCTGAAGTGGGTGAAACTGTGGCTGAATCGCGGCAGCGCCTGCTGCGCGAGCGTGGTGAAGCCGAAGCGGTCACGGCAGTGGGCGGCGGCGTCGGCGTCCGGGCAGAGCTCGGGCAGGCTCCACAAGCCGCCCCATACGCCTCGCGACGGGCGTTTTTCCAGCATCAGCTCGCCTCGGTCAAGCAGCAGCAGCATCAGTACCTGTTTTTCGGGAAGGGTTTTCTTTGGGCGGGGCGTGGGCAATTCGGCGGTTCGATGCTGCGTGAATGCAACGCAATCGGTGCTGACCGGGCACATCGGGCAGGCGGGCCGGCTGCGCGTGCAGGCGAGCGCGCCCAAGTCCATCATGCCCTGGGTGTAGGTCTCGATGGCGTTGTGCGGAAGATGCGACTCGGCCAGCTGCCATAGCGCCGTTTCAACGTGCCTGTCGCCGGGCCAGCCGGCGATTCCGCCGTGGCGCGCCAGCACGCGTTTGACGTTGCCGTCGAGAATGGCGCCGCGCTGGCCGAACGCCAGCGCGGCAATGGCGGCAGCTGTCGAGCGCCCGACGCCGGGCAGCTGCGCGATGACGTCGGCCGCGGCCGGAAACATTCCAGCATGGCTTTCGACTATGGTGCGTGCGGCGGCATACAGGTTGCGCGCGCGGCTGTAGTAGCCGAGCCCGCTCCACAGCGCGAGCACAGCGTCCTCATGCGCGGCAGCGAGGGCGGCCAGATCGGGGAAGCGTGCGACAAAGCGTTCGAAGTATGGGATGACCGTGGCCACCTGGGTCTGCTGCAGCATGACCTCCGACAGCCAGATGCGGTAAGGGTCGCGGGTGTCCTGCCAGGGCAGGGCGTTGCGGCCATGCTGCTGTTGCCAGCGGATGATGCGGGAGGCAAATGATTTCACCCCGGCAGGGTAGCCGGGGTGACGGGGCGAATCAATGGGATGCTGCGCCGGGCAGGATGGCGTCGTATGCGGCAACAACCACGCGCTCAGGCGTGGCCGAGTTTCTGGCGGAACAGGTTCATCAGCTTGCCGAACGCCGATTCGGTGATGGATTTGCGTTCGACCACCACCGCTTCGCCACGGCGCAGCTTGTCGGCCAGGCGGAGCTGGCTGATGGAGAAGCTGTTCATGCCGTCCTGGTCCGAGAACAGGTAGGTGTTCTTGACGCTGCTGGCCCAACCCAGCCGCGCCCAGCGGAAGGTGCCGTCGTCGTAGTGGAATTCGACCCAGTCGCCCTTGTTCAAGGCGCGGGCGCGCTGGGTGAACTCATCCTCCACTTCGGGTGCGGCTTCGGATTCGGCCTCTGGCGCGGCGGCCTCGGCAGCTGCCGGGGTGGGTGCCAGTTCCTCGATTTCCTCGGGCGTGATGTCGGGCAGCGGCACCGGCTGGGCATTGGGGCGTACCGCGTTGGCGTGCAGAATGACCAGGGTGGCGAAGAAGCGGTCCGACAGCTTTTGCGGCAGATCGATTTCTGCCACGCCTTCGCGCAGCCGTTTCAGCAATCCGGGCAGGATGCGCACCAGCATCAGCCGTGCGTCCATGTCGGCCTTGGACTGCACGCTCCATACCAGTTCGCGCATGGTCTCGACATGGCTGTTGAAATGCGCGCCCTGCTCGCCTTCGTTGACGTAATCCAGGGTCAGCAGCTGGGCCCAATCGCGCCGCAGGAACTCGCGCAGGGCGTCCACCACCGGCTGCTCCTTGAGCGCGCGATTGATGAAGTCGTGCACGATCACCGGCGCGAGCTCTGCGCGCTCGGACTGCCTGATCTGGGCGATGTCCTGCTGCAGGCTGGCGTCGACGATTTCTTCCAGCGTCTCTTCCAGCAGACTGCCCATCGCTTCCAGTTCCACAGCAGCGGAATCGAATACGGCGATGTCCTTTTCGAAGCTGTCGAGCACCCGGCTGACCACTTGCGAAATGGCTTCCAGCCGCGCATTGCCGGCCTCGTTGTCGGGCAGGTGGACGGCCAGCGTGGCGATCGCATCCAGCATGCGACGGACCGGGTGATTCGATTGCGAGAAGAAGTTGCGGTCGAGCATCGCCGCCCTCAGCACCGGAATCTGCAGGCGGGCGATTTGCGCCTTGAGATGATCCGGGATGGCTGCGTCATCGAACACCACGTCGAACAACATCGCCACCGCGTCGACCAGCACCGCGTCGAGCGGGCTTGCCGATTGCATCACCGGGCTTTGCTGCAGGCTGCGCAGCACGTTCTGGATGGTGGCGGCTTCCAGCAGGGGCAGTTCGAAGCGGCCGCCGCCGGGCAGCATCATGGCGCCGGATTGCAGCTGGCCAAGCGAGTCGAGCAGGCTGAATCCGGCCAGACCGACTGACGCGCCCCCCGCGCCCCCCCCTGTTGCGCTGCCGCTGCCCTGCGCCAGCTGCTCGAACAGCTTGAACATGTCGCCACTCGTCTGTCCCTGCATGGCCGCGGCGGTTCCGGCTGCCCCGGCGCTGCTGGGGGCTGTCCCTTGCGCCCGGCTTTTCGCGCCGACCTTGAGGTCGGGCAGACTGCCGCGGTCGATCAGGTAACGGTTGATGGATTGATAAATGTGCGCGAGCTCGGTGGTCAGCACCAGGTCGAACTGGTTCAACAGCACGATCCGTATGTTCTGTTCGAGCTGCATGCGGCTGATGCCCTCCAGCAGCGCCTCGCACAATACACGCGGGCCGAGCGGGCTGTCGTTTTCGGACAGGTCGGAGCGGCCCAGCAGGTGGGCGATGCGCGCGTCCAGGGCAACCAGTTCTTCGGCGCAGTTGTAACGCAGCCGCGAGGTGGCTTTGTCGACCGCCAGCGTGATTTCGAAATCCTGGTCGTCCAGCAGGGACAACTCGAACAGTTCGCCGCCAGCGGGCTTTTCGCGGTTATGGGTAAAGTCGTTGAAAGTCTGGCAATACGCGTCCTTGCAGGCGCTCAGCAATTCATTGGCCCGTGTGTTGAGAATGCCCTGGGCACTGTAATACGAATTGCGCGTCTCCAGCAGCGGCGAACGATCGGCCATCGCCAGCAGGGTGTTTTCCATGGCCTCGGTTTGCCGCGTCAGCACGCGGGTCGCGCCTTCGATCAGCAGGTCGCGGCAGCCGTGCAGCATCGACAGGGTCTCGGCGGAGACTTGCGCGCGGCGTGTACGCTCAAATTGATTGAGGTTAACTACGACTGATTTGTCTGGCATCTCGGGCTCCATTTGGATCACCTCGCGGTATCGGCGGTTGGCTGACCTGAAAAGGGGGTGATTTGCGCGTGTCCGGAATGGTGCCGGCGGCCCCGCTGTCTCGGTCACGCTGCTGCGGGAACTGAGACCGGTAACTTTGCGTCCCCGCCTCGCGGTGGGTTTGCCCTGTTCGGTGGTCGGCAATAGTGTCTGAAAATCGACGCACAACCGTACAGCTGTTCTATCGGCTGGGGTGAGCGAAACTTTAGCGTGCGAATTGTAAAAATCAGCCCGGGCGGGCCGGCAGGTTTTCCTTGAGGCGCAGCATGGCTTTGCGAGTGAGCGACTGCTCCGGGATGCGCGCGCGGCCAGTACGCATTTCAGCCGCGAGCCGCTTGCAGTCGAGTGCAACAGGGCGTCCCCCCGCGCTGTCGCAGAACAGGAGGCGGCCATTCACGCCGACCCAGAGCACGCGTGCGGCCGTCAGCCCCTCGCAGGCTGGGTCGAAATCGACCCAGTCGCCTTCGCGCAACTGCTGCGCCTGTTGCAGGGCGGGGTCGTTGGCCGGGGTGTTCGCAAACTGGGGAGCGAGCGACTTGATCTGCGCCAGTGAGACGCTGCGCGGCGTAAATGAGCCGATCATTCTTTCGGGTTGACCCAGGGCGGGACGAATCCAGCATTCCTGGGTGGCGGTGATGGCGCTGAAAAAGTCCTTCAGTTGCGCAGGATCGGCCCCTTGCGCCAGCAACCCGCGGCGCAGCGCGGCGTTGATGGACGGAATCGATTGCAGGCGGGATTCCCGCGTGGCGTCGCTTTCCGGCGTCTGCAGGCTGTGAAAAAGCTGTTGCAGGGTGTGACAGGCCGTGCGCCAGTCAGGGCCCTCGCCGGATTCGGCCACATACAGCGAGGCCATGTGCGGCACCCAGGCCGCTTCCAGCCGCAGCAACACGGATTCCGGGGCAGGGTAGCGTTCGGTCAGGTCGTGCAGGTTTTCCAGCGCCAGCAGGGTGCCCAGTTCCTGGCGTTCGATGTGCTCCATCCGCGCCACTTCAGACGCCAGCCCGGGATCCGGGCGCGCCGCTTCGGTGGCCAGCCAGGCGGCCAGACTGCCGTGCGCCTGCGCAAAGGCCTCGACGGGATGCACGGGATCGTGGTGGAGGGCGGCGCAGGCGGCCTCGATGTGCTCGAGCGCAGGGACAGGCGAGGCGGCGTGCTCGGGAAAACGGCGCGCGAGCAGGCCCACCAGATCAATCAATTGGCGTGCCGGGTGCTGATCGGCGCTGAAAAAGTCGGGCGCGACCAGGGCCTCCCGCAGGGCCGGGATCTGCAGCTGCGCGACTGCAGCCCTGTAACGCGGCGACAGGCCCGGGTCGTCGAGGATGAATTGGAACAGGCCAGCGACGGCATCCAGCACGGCGAGGTCATGTGCATCGGTGCCGGAATGGCGCGCATCCTGCTGTAATTGCTGAAGAGTGCGTACGGGGGCGTCTGACGGCGCGTTCGGCAGGCGGTTTTGCCAGCCTGCCAGACTGTCGATCAGGCGGCGCGGCATGGGCGTGAGCCCGCCCGTTGGCTCGTTTGTGCCTGCCGGGCCGGTTTCGTTCGCCCGTGTGGCCACCGACTGGATATGTTTCAGGATGGCCTGCCCGGCATCGCCTGGCGTGCGCCGGGTCAGGGGGGCGGGGTGTACGACAGGAAGCTCGGGGATGTGCGCACCCAGAAACTGGTAGAGCGCCGTGTAGGTGTGCTTCAGCGTGTCGAGCAGGGGGGCGCTGGCACACTGGAGCAGGAGGGTGCCGCACGCCGAGTCGATGTCCAGCGTGTCGAGTGCGCGCGACAGCGCGCGCATGACCGGCAGCGGGCCATAGGCGTTGGCCTGGTCTGCTTGATCTTCCGGCGCTGCCCGTCGCACCGCCTGCAAACGGCCGAACAGCTGCAACATGTCGGCCCGCAGGACTTCGGTCAGTTGGGCGGCGGCTTTTTCTTCCGCCAGTTGTCGCTTGAGCGCGTCGTCGTCCAGCAGTTGCAACTCGGCCGGACGGCTGTCATGGCGAAGGGTAAACGTCTCTGGCCGGGCGAGGTGAAGCCGGAACTGGTCGGCAAACGCAGAGGACAAGGCATCCGGACGGCTATTGAGACAGTCCAGGCACGTCTGCCCGGTTGCGATGGCCGCAGGCGTCATCTGCGCCGCAATGGCGCGCAAAATGCTGCCCTGAAGCGGGGCATGGCTGCGCTGGAAAAAGTTGCCCAGCGCCTGCGTCATGCGTGCGTTGGCTTCGGATAGCAGCGCGGCAGGAGTCGGGGGAGTCGATTGGGGATTCATGGCCTGGTTGCAATAACGGCCAGGGCGTACGAATTATTGAACTGCGGCCAGTCAGATAGTGCCTGACCGAAAACCTCCTCATCCCAACAACAGCAAAGGAAGCGCTGGATTATCGGCGATGAAGAATTGACGGCGGGAGCGGCTGTTACGTTCTGAGGCACAGAAATACAAGCCTGACAGCCCACAACGGTGGAAATCTTCGCACCAAAAGCAGTTCTGGCGCAGCCAGCAAAAAATCTTCGTTCCACCTTCAAAAAGTCCTGGCATCCGAAGGCCAATACCCTTCTAATCGCGAACACCCCAAGACAAGGCCAAGCGGCCTTCCCGGAGATTGGCGATGCGCGTTGTCCAGAACACCCAGATGCA
>Ga0208244_100792_pt1 | contig 24104 bp, 17 predicted proteins | sample SubbioCR12Aug_5A_FD_184828 | JGI IMG/M metagenome (GOLD analysis project Ga0208244, IMG submission 184828) | Serpentinite rock and fluid subsurface biosphere microbial communities from McLaughlin Reserve, California, USA - CR12Aug_5A (SPAdes) | ecosystem: Environmental > Terrestrial > Deep... | reverse complement strand
CCGCCCTCCGAGCCGTTGCGTTTCGACCTGCCGACCCCCGCCGCCGAGCCGGTCTCGGCCTGGAGACCGCCGCTGTACCCCGTCCCCTGGGCCTTGAACGCCTACGACCACTTCTACTTTGCCCGCCCCATCGCCGCGGACGAGGTCAACTGGCCGCTTGCCAACTATCGTTATGGCGGCGTTTTCTTTGAGAATATCACCCACACCGGCGTCGATATCCCTGCCCGGCCCGGCACGCCTGTCCTCGCGGCAGGCCCCGGCACGGTGGTCTGGGCCGGCTGGGGACTGTTCAGCGGCGACCCGCGCAACGAGAAAGACGCCTACGGCCAGGCGGTTGCCATCCGCCACGACTTTGGCTACAACGGCCAGACCCTTTACACCGTCTACGCCCACATGCGCCAGGTCGATGTGGCCCTCAGCCAGTGGGTCGAGACCGGCCAGTATATTGGCGAAGTTGGCGACACCGGCTACACTACCGGCCCTCACCTGCACTTTGAAGTTCGCATCGGCGATAACTCCTATTTCCAGACCCGCAACCCCGAATTGTGGATAGCCCCGCCCCAGGGCTGGGGTGTTCTGGCCGGGCGGGTGATGGAGAGCAATCGCGAACTGATGCGTAAAAAGTCGGTGCTTATCGAATCCCTGCGCACAGGCCGTCAGTGGACAGTCATCACCTACGGGCCTGATTCCATCCGCCCTGACCCGTACTACAACGAAAATTTTGTCATCAGCGACCTGCCAGCCGGACTCTACAATGTTTACATCGTCTTCGATGGTCGCAGCCATCGCCTCGAACTGGAAATTCGCCCCGGGCAGGTTTCCTTTTTCACCTTTCGCGGCGAATTTGGCTACAGCCTCGACCCGCCTCCCGCCCCCGGCATGGAACGCATCTTTACCCCCACGCCAACTACCAGACCCACCCGTCAACCTTGATTCCAAGCCGAGAACCCGATATGAATGAAATCATCCAAAAATTAAACGTTTATATTGCCAAAGAAATCCTGCGTCAGCCCAACCGCGCCATCGCCGCCGATGAAAAACTTATCTCCAGTGGCCTGGTCGATTCGTTCAGCCTGGTCGACCTGGGACTGTTCATCGAAGATACCTTCGGCGTGCGCATCGAAGACACCGAACTCAACGCCGAGACCTTCGACAGCCTCGAACAACTTGCCGCGCTGATTCAATCGAGGCAGTAAGAGCCAGTAATTAGTGACCAGATATCCAGCGACCAGTTCTCAAGCCCTGAGCGCAGCGATGCCCTGAGTTTATCGAAGGGTCAAAGGGCAGTAACCATTCTGCATTCTCCATTCTCCATTCTCCATTCTCCATTCTCCATTCTCCATTCTCCATTCTCTATTCTGCCTTCCCCCTTATGCCCACCCTGCCACACCTGATTCGACAAAATTATAGCAACAACCCCCATAAAACCGCCATCGTCCTCCAGCATGCCGGACAGGGGGATGTTTTCTTGTCTTACAAAGCCCTGGTGGATGGTTCTTACCGCTACTCCTGCGCTTACCAGCGCGAGGGCATCCAGCCGGGCGAAGTGGTCATCCTGATTCTCAACCACGGCGCGGATTTGGTCTTTTCGTTCTGGGGCGCGATTTTATACGGCGCAATCCCTTCGATTATGCCTTTCCTGACCGAAAAACTCTCGCCGGAGCGTTACCGCGCCGATCTAGCGGCGCTGCTCTCGGTCACACAGCCGGCGGCGATTGTGACAACGCCTGAGTTTGAGTCGGAAGTTCGCGGCGCACTTTCCCCCGACGGGTCGCTGCGAACCATCCTGCTGACCGGACAGTTGGAAGTCGAAGCCGCCCCAGGTTTTGAGCATTTCGTCAGCCTAGCCCGCGACCCGGAGGAAATCGCCCTGCTGCAGCACTCCTCCGGTACGACCGGCCTGCAAAAGGGAGTCGCGCTCTCGCACCGGGCCGTGCTGAACCAGTTGGCGGCCTATCGCCAGGCGATTGACCTGCGCGAGGACGATATCGTTGTCTCCTGGCTGCCGCTGTATCACGACATGGGTCTGATTGCCGGGTTCCTGATGCCGGTACTGAACGACAATACCCTGGTGCTGATGTCGCCTTTCGATTGGGTGCGCGCGCCGTATAAACTCTTCCAGGCGGTCAGCAAATATCGCGGCACACTGGCCTGGCTGCCCAATTTTGCCTACAACTTTTGCGCCCAGAAGGTTCGCGAGCGCGACATGGATGGCGTGGACTTATCCAGCCTGCGCATCCTGACCAATTGCTCCGAGCCGGTCAAGTGGGAGAGTCACCGGGCGTTTTATGAAAAATTCAAAGCCTATGGCTTGCGCGAGGAAAGCCTGAATTGCAGTTACGCCATGGCCGAGAACGTCTTTGGTGTCACCCAGACCCCGCCAGGCAGGCTGCCAAAGGTGGATGAAATCGACCGCGAAGCGTATCTCAGCCAGCGGGTGGCGCGAGAATCGGTAGCGGGTAAAACTATCCTTAAGATGATGTCGTCGGGCAGGGCCATCCCCAACACCCGCATCCGCATCCTTAATCCCGAAGGCCAGGATTTGCCCGACCGCGTCATCGGCGAGATTGCCCTGCAAAGCGATTGCATGTTAACCGGCTACTACAACCGCCCGGATGCGACCGAAGCCGCCCTGAGCGACGGCTGGTGCCTGACCGGCGACTACGGCTACAGCCTGGACGGCGAGATTTTTGTCGCCGGGCGCAAGAAGGATATGATTATTGTCGGGGGGAAGAATGTGTACCCGCAGGATTTGGAGAGCCTGGCCTATGAAGTGCCGGGGATTCATGCCGGGCGGGCGGTGGCGTTTGGCATCGAGGACGAAAAGGCCGGGACGGAGGAAGTCGTCATTGTGGCCGAGGTCGATACGGATGCTGCCGCCGAACGCCAGGGCATTGCTGATGCCCTGCGGCGGCACATCAACCAGAATTCGGCGATTGCGCTGCGGCATGTTCACCTGGTCGGGCCGAAGTGGATTTTGAAAACTTCCAGCGGCAAGACAGCCCGCTCGGCCAACCGCGAAAAATTTCTTGAGGAAGTAAAGCCTACTTAAACGTTAGTTCGGGATAAGAAACCTTGGTTGAACTTTGTGGTTAGAAAGGCGTTTTTCGCGCAAAGCCGCAAAGTGCGCAAAGAAAATGAAAAAACTTGGCGGCCTTTGCGGCTTTGCGTGAGATTTTTTGAGCGAAACCAGGCTACAAGCCTTCTCCTGAATTCTATTTAATATTGCGCTTGAGGGTCTTGATTTCTTCTTCGCTCAGGTCGGGTAGGTTTTCGACGCGCTCGATTTGCAGGGCCTTGCGCTGGGCCTCGCGCCACATCTCCAGCCGCGACTTGACCTGGCTTTCATAGCCTTCCTCGGACGGGCTGTAGAAGTACGTGCCAAGCAGGCGTTTGGGCAGGTATTGCTGGGGGGTGAAATGGCCTTCTCTTTCATGCGGATAGATATAACCCTGTCCCTGGCCGGTGACGGCATCTCGGTTGCTGTCTTGCAGGTGTTTGGGCACGCTGCCGGCGCCTTCCTGCTCGATGCGCTGCATGGCCTTGAAGTAGGCCCCGGCGCTGTTCGATTTGGGCGCAGTCGCCAGGTACAACGTCGCCTCGACCAGCGGATAGATACCCTCCGGCAGGCCGATGAAGTCGAAGGCCTGGGCGGCGGCGGATGCGACCACCAGCCCCATCGGGTCGGCCAGGCCGATATCTTCGCCCGCCAGGATAATCAGGCGGCGGATGATGAAACGCGGGTCTTCACCGGCGTAAATCATCTTGGCCAGCCAGTATAAAGCGGCGTCGGGGTCTGAGCCGCGCACCGATTTGATGAAGGCCGAAATGGTGTCGTAGTGGGCGTCGCCGTCCTTGTCGTACAGCACCGCCCGGCGCTGGATGGATTCCTGGGCCACGTCAAGCGAGATTTGGATAACGCCTTTCTTGTCGGGCGGGGTCGATTCGACTGCCAGTTCGAGCGCATTCAGGGCGTTGCGCGCATCGCCGGAGGCCATGTCTACCAGGTGGGCGCGCGCTTCGGGGGACAGGTGAATCGTTCGCTTGCCGTAGCCGCGTTCGGGGTCGCTGATGGCGCGTTCGAGCAGTTGTCCGACTTCGGCCTGGTTCAGGTTGCGTAGTTGGAAGATGCGCGAGCGGCTGACCAGGGCTTTGATGACTTCGAAGAAGGGATTTTCGGTCGTCGCGCCAATCAGGATGACCGTGCCGTTCTCGACGAAGGGTAGCAGCGCGTCTTGCTGGGCTTTGTTCCAGCGGTGGATTTCATCCACAAACAGGATGGTGCGCTGCTGGTAGAGCCGGCTGCGCTCCTGGGCGCGGTCAATCACAGCCCGCAGGTCGGCCTTGCCCGCCAGGATGGCCGAGAGCGTCTCGAAGTGGCTCTTGGTCTGGTTGGCGATGACCTGGGCCAGGGTGGTTTTGCCCGTCCCCGGCGGCCCCCACAGGATGATGGACGAAAACAGTCGGTCAGATTCGATGGCGCGGCGCAGCAATTTTCCCTCGCCGACGATGTGCTCCTGGCCGATGTATTCATCCAGCGTGCGCGGACGCATCCGCGCGGCCAGCGGGGCGTCGTTTTTCATGCGTTCGTTCATGGCGTGGTCGAAGAGATCGGGCATATTTTCAGTCAATATAATAGAGTAGTTTCTCTGCTTTGTTCGCGCTTCGGAATACTTTGTCGAGCGACTTGAACAATTTTTCAGCGTCTTGCGGATGTTCGATGGCTGTTTGGGCAAAATCGAGGCTGGCTTTGACCAGGCTAAAAGCGGGGCTATTCAAAGGGGGTTCATCACTGCTGGAGCGCAGTTTGGACGCTTTTTCTGCAATTTCTGCAAGTACGGGCTTCCAGTCTTTTTGATTCTTTGGCTGTGAGGGCTGCCAGTCTGGGTCCAGGCTTTCCCGAATCAATCCTTTACTGCGGGCTGTTTTATATTGCATATCAATAGAGGCCCTAATGCCTGCCCCGAACATAATGCTGTGGGTTTGCAGCAAACCATCGTAAATGATTTTTCCTTTGAATGGTAGGAGGATGGCTTTGGTATAGAAGGGAAGCGGCATGTCCACCATATCAACTATAGAATCTATCAACCCAAGAACCGCATAGACCTGTTCATTTTGCATGAAAAAAGTGTATTTTTTGGTTGCCTCAATAACATAGAATTCGCCTGATACGAAATTTTCCCATTTTGCAACAATTTCCAATTCATCTTCGGTAAAGCTAAAAGGATTTTCGTTTACAAATTGCCGAATTAATTCGGGGTGCTTTTCATAAAGCGTATCCCGCAGTTTGACTCGGTCCTCCATGCCTGTTTTGCGGTAATCGATGGGTTCAGAAAGATTTTTTACAAGCCCGAGTTTTTGGTTGGCATAAACTTGAAGCCCCGGCATCAGTTTGAAAAATGTTGCGGCATCTTGCGGTTTGAGAATCATTTTTCGCTCCTGGAAAGAAAATTGTTAGCAAATATCTTTGATAACAGCCACAATATCATTCAGCGATTCAATTTGCGCATTTGGCTTAATCTCAATTTCGTTAGCTATCTTTGCATAGCGCCTGGCCCAAATCGAAAAGATCCCGGCCTGGTTTGCGCCTGCTATGTCGGCTTCCAGTTTGTCGCCGACCATGGCTGTTTCGGAGGGTGGAGATCCCAAATGCGTCAGGGCCAGCTCGAAGATGCGCGGGTGCGGCTTGCGCCAGCCGCAGGCCGCCGAAGTCAGCACAAAATCAAAGTATGGCTCGATGCTGAATTTCTCGACCAGTTGGAAGACATCTTTATTATCCCCGGCGTTCGAAACAATTCCCATGCGGCAGCCCTGCTCGCGGAGCGCGTCCAGGGTTGCCAGGGCGTCATCGACCAGTTGCCAGTTCGACTGCGAAATACGGTAACGCGCGTCCAGCGCAGCGCGGACAAGGGCGGGCGGAACATCTGCATGGCCTTTTTCGGCCAGCAGTTCCTGCAAAACGGCAGTGGTCGATGTTTCGATTTGCTGGCTGTCGCGCTCGGCGTAATATCGGTGCAGGCGGGCCGTGAATTCTTCGTGAAAGTGGTCGCAGTCCAAATCCAGCCCGTTTTTACAGAGTACATCCACAGCCGCCCGGTCGGCGCGCTCAATCACCGGCGTCCAGGCTCCGGTGGGGCACATCAGGGTATCGCCCAGGTCGAACAGGACGGCGCGAATCATCTTAACCCGTTTCGCTGTCCAGCAGCAAGCCCTTGAGCGTTGCCAGGAAAATCCCATCTTCTTCGGGCATCACGGTGCGCGGGTCGAACAGCACACGGTTGTTTTCGGTGCGGGCAATGATGGCCGGGTTTTGCTGGCGCAACTTGTTTAAGAAATTATTGGGTTTGGGGAGTTCGAGACTTAATACGAAGGTTGGCAGGTTCTCACCCGGCAGCGAGCCGCCCCCGACGGTTGATTCAGCCGCAACGACTGCCCCCTGGCCTGCCTCGCGTTGCCAGGCTTCGGACCTGGCTTTGAGCGCATCCGGCGTCTGCGAAATCATCCGCCAAATCGGGATTTCTGCCTCCGCTTCGTCTTTCAGGTAGTGCAGCAGGGTGGCGCTGATTCCGGCCAGGCAGGTTTTGTCGGCGCGCACGGCCCTCGCCAGCGGGTGCTTTTTGATTTTATCGAGCAGCTCTTTCCTGCCGAGAATGATTCCGGCCTGTGGCCCGCCGAGCAGTTTGTCGCCCGAGAAGGTGACCACGTCGGCCCCGGCATCCAGCGATTCCTGGATGGTTGGTTCGTGGGCCAGCCCGTACTTCTCGACGTTGAAAAACGTCCCTGAGCCGAGGTCGTCGATGACGATGGCGTTGTGGGCGTGGGCCAGGACGCAGATTTCTTGCAGCGAGGGTTCTTCGGTAAAGCCGACAATGCGGAAGTTGGAACGGTGAGCGCGGATGACAACGTTGCGCAAAATGGCATTTTGCGTTACCAAGGCTTCTTCGTAGTCGGCCAGGTGGGTTTTGTTGGTGCTGCCAACTTCGACTAGCTTTGCGCCGCTTTGCTTCATCACATCCGGCACGCGGAAGGAGCCGCCGATTTCGACCATCTGGCTGCGGGCGATGATGGCGCGTTTGCCCTTTGCCAGCGCCGAGAGCGTCAGCAGCACGGCGGCGGCGTTGTTGTTGACGACGATGGCCGCTTCAGCCCCGGTCAGGCGTTGCAAAAGGGCCTCGGCATGGAGAAGGCGCGAGCCGCGTTTGCCAGTTTGCAGGTCGAACTCGAGGGTCGAGTAGCCCGCCGAAACGGCCTGTATGGCCTCGATAGCGGATTTGCTCAACGGGGCGCGGCCCAGGTTGGTGTGGATGATGACGCCCGTGGCGTTGATGACCGGCTCGAGGGTGGGGCGCGTCCAGATGGCGAGGCGGGATTCGGCCAGGGACAGGATTTCCCGGTTTGACGGCACCGCGCCCCCGGCGCGGACATCCGCCCGAATTGCTTCGAGGCTCTCGCGCAAAGCCTGGGTGACCAGCGGACGGCCATAAGCGCCGATGGGTTCTTCGGCGGCCTGCAACAGGCTTTCGACGGAGGGGATGTTACGCAATGTCATCGGGGTCGGGGGTTGGGTCGGGCGGGGCGGTTGAGATGGGCGATATATCGCTCCAGCGGATGATGTATTCGATGATGATGATGCCGACTGCCAGCCACAGCCCAAGCGAGAAGTTGAGAATGCGCCCCAGTTGCAGCCAGGACAGGGTTGCGCCATAGACGCCGACCCAAAGGGCCTCGCGCAGGACGGTGCCGGGGCGCAGGCTGTTCGAGAAGGTGCGGTTAATGAAGTAGGAGATGGGTAGGGCGGTGCCGGTCAGGGCAAGGACGACCAGGGCGAAAAATGTCCAGCGCGGCCAGAGGGTGGGGAAGGTATAGTTGGTGATTAAAACCAAACCACTCCAGCCGCCGATGGTCATCAGCAGGGTGGGAATCAGGAAACGCCGATAGGATGTTTGGGGTGGGTTTTCGGGCGTGGTCTTCATGCCCGTGATTATACCTGTTGGGGGCATGGATTTTGCGTAGTTTCTTTGTGAAATTCGCGCAATTCGATGCCCGGCATTAACCCAGTACCAAAATTATTCCCATTCCCTGGGGATTTGCTGGATGTCGTAAGGCACGTTCTGGTAAACGTAGTAGTTGAGCCAGTTGGTGTAGAACAGGTGGGCGTGTGAGCGCCACAGCACGAAGGGCGGCTGGGTCGGGTCGTCGTTGGGGTAGTAGTTGCGCGGCAGGGCGATGGGCAGGCCTTTGTTAATGTCGCGGTCATATTCGGCTTTGAGGGTCAGCGGGTCGTACTCGGAGTGGCCGGTGACGTAGAACTGCCTCCGGTTTTTGGATGCGGCGATGTAGATGCCGGCTTCGGGCGATTCGGACAGGATGTCGACCTCGGCGACCTTTTCGATGTCTGCGCGGCGGATTTCGGTGTGGCGCGAGTGCGGGGCGTAGAAGATATCGTCGAATCCGCGCAGGATGGGTTCCTTGGCAAGGTTGGCGGTGTGCGGGAAGACGCCGAACATTTTGGAGGGCAGTTCATATTTGGGGATTCGGTAGCGGTGGTACAGCCCGGCCTGGGCCGCCCAGCAGATGTGGAAGGTGGAATGAACGTTTTCTTCGCTCCAATCCATGACGTCTTTCAGTTCGCTCCAGTAGTCCACTTCTTCAAAGTCGAGCAGTTCGACGGGCGCGCCGGTGATAATCAGCCCGTCGAATTTCTGGTTGAAGACATCGCGCGGGGCAATGTAGTGTTCGAGCAGGTGTTCTGCCGGGGTGTTTTTTGAGTTGTGGGTCAGGGTGTTGAGCAGGGTGATTTCAACCTGCAGGGGCGAGTTGGCCAACATGCGCAGCAGTTGGGTCTCGGTGGCGATTTTGGTTGGCATTAGGTTCAGGATGGCAATCCGCAGCGGGCGGATATCCTGGCGGCGGGCGCGGTCTTCGTCCATGACGAAGATGTTTTCGCTTTCAAGGGTGGCCCTGGCGGGCAGGGTGGGGGGGATGATGACGGGCATGGGAACCTCCGTAAATAATCAGCTGTGAAAGATGGGCGGCTTGCACCAGGAAAAATCAAAAGCGGCGGACAGTCTCGCGCAAACTGGAAGTCTGCGGGAAGACTGTCCGCCGCCTGGCGGGCGTCCGCGCGGGACGCGCTCGGATTAAGCGTTGCGCTCAACCTCCAGGGCGGTGGGAACAGTCCCCGCCCGGGGCATGGACATGGGCAAATGATAAAAGGGTCTGTATTTCATCAGGTTATCTCTTTCGGAGATTTCGCGCAATTATTATGGATTGCAAGTAAGTTGTCAAGTCGCAAATTGACAACTTGGCTATACAATTATTCAAGCGCGGAAACTTTTCACCTTTTCCGGGCGTCTGTGGGTTATCTTATCCGCAAATGGGGGTTCGACATTTGTAAGGACAGGAGGTGAAATGTACTGATACGGCTCCCTGTTTGTGCCTTGTTCCCAGCCCAACGCCGAGGGCCAGGAACGTAAACACTGTCGCTTTTTGCAACAACTTAAAGAAGGAGAAAGAAATGACCGCCAAACAATTGGTTAGTTTTGCGTTGCTTGTGCTCGCGCTTGTCGTTTCAGCCTGCGGGCCTGCCGCCCCTGCCCCAACCAGTTATGCCGAGCCTGCCGCACCGGCTCAACCTGCCGAACCTGCTGCTCCGGCTGCGCCAGCTGAAGCCCCTGCCCAGGAGCGTTTTTCGAGTGGTGCGCCGCTATCCCCGCCCAACGACAACCCGGCGGCGGATATGTTTTTTAAAGACTATGGCGTCAACCCGATGGTGGATGTCGAAGATGACGACCTTTCGACCTTTGCCCTGGATGTCGATACCGGTTCGTACACGGTCGCCCGCCGCTACGTGATGGACGGCAACATTCCTCCGCAAGACGCGGTGCGGGTCGAGGAGTTTGTCAACTATTTCGAGCAGGGATATCCATACCCGCCCGAGCGCCGCGCCTTCGGGATTCACATCGACGGCGCGCCAACCCCCTTTGCGGAAACCGAGCGCTACCACATGATGCGCATCGGCATCCAGGGCTATGCCGTCCCGGCGGATGAGCGCAAGGATGTCTCGCTGACCTTTGTCATCGATGTTTCCGGTTCGATGGACATGGAAAACCGCCTGGAGCTGGTCAAACGTTCGCTCGAGTTGTTGGTCGAGCAGCTTGGGCGGCGCGACCGGGTCAGTATCGTGGTCTATGGCTCGAATGCGCGCGTCGTGCTCGAACCGACCCGGGGGGACGACCATGGAACCATCCTGAACGCCATCAGGAAACTGCGTCCCGAAGGCGCAACCAATGCCGAGGCCGGGCTGCGGCTGGGGTATAAGATGGCGAACCAGTCCTTTAATCCCGAGGCCATCAACCGCGTTGTCCTTTGTTCCGATGGGGTGGCCAACGTCGGCAAGACCGGGGCTGGCTCGATTTGGGAAGAAATCGAACGATATGCCAGCAAGGGCATTACCATGACGACCATCGGCTTTGGCATGGGCAATTACAACGACGTGCTCATGGAGCAACTTGCCAACAATGGCGATGGTTTTTACGCCTATGTTGACGACATCAAGGAAGCTGAGCGATTGTTTGTCCGCAACCTGACCGGCACTTTGCAGGTGATTGCCATGGATGCAAAAGTGCAGGTCGAGTTCAATCCGGATGTGGTTGCGCGTTACCGGCTGGTCGGCTACGAAAACCGGGATGTTGCCGACGAGGACTTTCGCAACGATGATGTGGACGCCGGGGAAATCGGCGCGGGTCACAGCGTAACAGCCCTGTACGAAATCAAACTGCACCCCGAAGCCGAGGGGCGCATCGCCAACGTCTACCTGCGCTGGCGCGACCCGGATACGGGCGAAGTTGTCGAACTGTCGAAAACATTCAGCAGCCGCGACCTGCAAAGGGATTTTGAAGACGCCGACCCTTACTTCCAGTGGGCGGTGGTCGTGGCCGAATATGCCGAAGTCTTGCGTGAGAGTTACTGGGCGCAGGGCAGCAGCATTGGCGATGTGCTTGTCGAAGCCCGCCGGATTGCAGAGCGGCTGCCCTCCAATCCAGATATAGACGAATTTCTCGACCTGGCGCGCAAGGCCAACCGCCTTGCAGACTGACCAGTCGGTTTGATTCTCCCGCAGGCTGTTTGCATCTTTGTTGTGCGGCAGCCTGCGGTTTTTTTTATGCGGGGGCGGGATTATAATCGCGGGTATTCCAAACAATACAACCCTGTCATGACCGACTACTCTCAAAAAATCCCGCTCGACGTTCAACAAGAAAATTTTCGCAACGTCCAACTCGATGCCATTGGCGTTGGGCTGGCTTCTGCCGCCGCGCCTTTCCTGCCGGTATTCCTGGCCCGTCTGGGGGCCAGCAACTTCCAGGTGGGTTTGCTCTCGGCGATGCCCGGCCTGACCGGGCTGGTGCTGGCAATCGTCGTCGGCCGTTTCCTGCAAACCCGCCGCAACATTGTTCTCTGGTTCAGCCTGTCGCGCCTGCTGGTCTTGTCTTCCTATGCCCTGACCGGCCTGGTGGCATTCTTTGTTGCCGATGCGCTGGCAATCAAATCCATCCTGGCCATTTGGGCCTTGGCGACCCTGCCGCAAACCGCCCTGGCGGTGGCCTTCAGCGTGGTGATGAACGCCGTCGCCGGGCCGGAAGGCCGCTACAACCTGCTCAGCCGCCGTTGGGCGATTATCGGCCTGACCAATGCGGTGGTCACCTTCCTCGCAACCCAGATGCTCGACCGGGTACTCTTCCCGCTCAATTATAAAATCCTGTTCATCGCCCTTTCGGTGGGCGGCCTGGTCAGTTTTTATTTTTCCAGCCGGATTAGACTGCCCGACCAGGTTGCACCGCCGCTTGTCAAGGCCGGACAGTCCCTGGCGGCGACCCTGCGCGACTATCGGGAACTGCTGCGCGCCAACCCGGCATTTGTCTCTTTTATCTCGAAGCGTTTTGTCTACCTTTCGGCGATGGCCCTCGGCGCGCCCCTTTTCCCGTTGTACTACGTGCGCCAGGCGCAGGCCAGCGACGCCCAAATTGGGGCGATTAACATGACCCTGACCTTAATGCTGATGGTGGGCTATTTTTCCTGGGCGCGCATCTCGCGTAAACGCAATGCCCGTTTTGTGCTCCTGGCAACCACCCTGGGGCTGACCCTTTACCCGGCCCTGACCGCTGCCACTATTCGCATCGAGTGGATGATAGCCATTGCCGGGCTGGCCGGGTTTTTTCAGGCAGGCATCGACCTGGTCTTTTTCGATGAACTGATGAAAAACGTCCCGCCTGGATACAGCGCGACTTTTGTCTCGATTGCCCAAAGCCTGCAATATCTTTCAGCCATCCTGGCTCCGCTGGCTGGAAGCCTGCTGGCCGACACCGTGGGCCTGGCCGGGGCTTTGCTGGTCAGCGCCGGGTTGAGATTAATCGGCTTCCTGCTTTTCCTGCGCCCTGATCGCCGCGCTGTCAATCATTAACTTTGCCAGCATTGCCCTGTTTTGCTGTAAAATGAAAGTATTATGAAAGACTTCCTCGAATTCTTGAACACTGCCGATGCCGAAAGTTTGCAAGAGATTTCCGGCATCGGCCCGGCGCTTGCCGGGCGGATTGTTGCCGCGCGGCCCTTTGAAACCATCGAAGACAGCCTGCGCGTCAGCGGCCTGGGGGAGAGCCTGCTTCAGCGTTTGCGCGATTCATTTGACGAAATGGAAACCCCGCCCATGAGCGAAGAAACCGACCTTGTCCCCTCTGCCACCTCCCAGCCTGTTCGCGTCGAAGCGCCGCCGGATGCGTCCGAATCTGCCCGGGTGCCGCAACCGGCCAAAGCGCCTAAATCTGGCCCGAACTTTTTCCAGCGGCTTGGGCGCGCTTTTGTCGGCTTCCTGAAATTTCTCTTTGTGCTTCTCATTATTGCCGTCATTCTGGGTGGTATTGGCGCGGGCCTGTATTTTGGCCTGCCCTACCTGCACCAGATGTATGTCGTGCCGGTCAACCAGAACACTGCCCGCATCGCCGAGGTCGCCGACCAGCAGTCGCGCGACACGCTGGCCCTGCAAACCGAAATTGCAGCCCTCAAAACAGAAATTGCCGACCTGCAAACCCGCGACACCGAATTTGAGACCCAACTGGCGGCCATCGAGGCCTCCATCGAAACCCACAGCGCGGCCCTTAACCGCCTGGATGAGATGCAATCCAAACTAGACCAGGCCGCCGACCAGCAACGCGAAGGCCTGAACGCGGAACTGTCCCGCCAGGTCAAGCAGACCCGTATCATCGAACTGCTTTCCCGCGCCCGCCTGTACCTGTCGCAGAGCAACTTCGGCCAGGCCCGCCAGGATGTGCAACTGGCCCGCGACCTGTTGGCCGATCTGCGCGCTGACTCCCCGGCGGGCGAACAGGCCAGCCTCGATGCGGCCCTTTTTCGCCTCGACCTGGTTCTGGGCAACCTGCCCGGCTTCCCGGTTGTTGCCGTGGACGACCTGAACATCGCCTGGAATTTGCTGGTGCTGGGCGCGCCCGAAACAGACACAACCCCATAAATTTCTATATCACTGCTATATTTCAAATCTTTTTAGGAGAAACCTTCATGACCTTCAAAATCAAGTTTGGCACCGACGGCTGGCGCGGCGTGATTGCCGAGGAATATACCTTCGACAACGTCCGGCGCTGCGCCCAGGGCTACGCTTCGTACATGCTCGAACAGGGCAATGCCGGCAAGTGGATTGTGGTCGGTTACGACATGCGTTTTGGCAGCGAGAATTTTGCCGCCGCCGCCGCCGAGGTGCTGGCGGGCAACGGCTTCAAAGTCTACCTGACCGACAGTGCCACCCCGACCCCGGTGATTGCCTTTGCGGTGGTGGACAAACAGGCCTGCGGCGCAATCAACATCACCGCCAGCCACAACCCGCCCGCCGATAACGGATTCAAAGTCCGCAACGAGACTGGCGGCGCAATCGACCCGGAAGGCTTGCTGCGCATCGAGGCCTTAATTCCTGATAGCATTGATGCTGTCAAGCGTTCCACCTACAAGGACGAAGTTTCTACTGGCAATATCATTGTTTTCGACGCCCACAGCCCCTATTTTGAACACATCCAAAAACTGATTGACTTGCAGCCTATCCGCGATGCCGGGCTGACGGTGCAAGTCGATGCCATGTGGGGCAACGGCGCGGGCTACTTCACCAAACTGTTGGGCGGCGGCAAGACGAAAATCCTCGAAATCCATGCCGAGCGCAACCCGACTTTCCCTGAAATGAAGCGTCCCGAACCCATCCGCCCGAACATCGACAAAGGTCTGGAAGCGACAGTCGCCAACAAGGCCGATGTCCTGCTCATCCTGGACGGCGACGCCGACCGCTGCGGCATCGGCGACGAGAACGGCGAATTCATCAACCAGTTGCGCGTTTATGCCCTGCTGGCTTATTACCTGCTCGAAATTCGCGGTGAGCGCGGCGACATTGTCAAGACGCTCTCGACGACCAACATGCTTAACCGCCTGGGCGAAATTTACGGCGTGCCGGTGCATGAGACTGGCGTCGGATTCAAATACGTGGCCCCGAAGATGACCGAAACCAATGCCCTGATTGGCGGCGAGGAAAGCGGCGGCTACGCCTTCCGCGGCAATGTGCCGGAGCGCGACGGCATCCTGGCGGGCCTGTACATGCTCGACTTTATGGTGCGAACTGGCAAGAAACCGACTGAACTACTTAAGATGCTCTTCGAGAAAGTTGGCGGCGAATATTTCTACGACCGGGTCGATAGCGCTTTTAGCGGCGACCGCGCCGCCCGCGAGCAGATGATTCTGGATTCCAAGCCAGAGACCCTCGGCGGCCTGAAAGTGACCGACCTCATCACGGTGGACGGTTTCCAGTTCCGCCTCGAAGATGGCGGTTGGCTGCTCATCCGCTTTAGCGGCACCGAGCCGATTATGCGCGTCTACTGCGAAACCCGCCATGCCGACAAAGTGCAGGCGATTTTGAAGGATGGATTAAAAGTCGCTGGTATTCAGTAACCTGGCTTAATTATTACAGAATCAAAAACGGCGCGGAACCTGTCCAGGTCCGCGCCGTTGCTTTTGCAGGGTGGGTTATTGTTTGAAGCGCTGAAACGGAATCATCATGGTCATACCGGCGGCAACGACCAACTGGCCGATTTGTACCCCGACAGCCTGTAAAGGCCCAAAAAACGGAACCATTGGCAGGGGGTGGGTTCCCAGGCCGAAGATGTCGGCCATGCCCGCAAAAACAGCGACAACATAGCCTGTGCCAATCAGCCGCGCGCCAATGTCGGCCAGGATACTTCGTTCCTGGTATTTCCACAAGCCTGCCAGGCCTATGTATCCGCCTATACTTAATAATCCCAGGCCAAAAATGAAGACGCTAATTTGGACAAAACCGATTACCGGGCTGCGGTCAAGCAGGAACCATTCGGGTTTTGCGCCGAGCAGGAAGACCAGGAATCCAATCACGCTGATACCCAGCCCGAGGCGCACCTGGTCTGAGCGGATTACGGTAACCAAATTGGGAGATGTGGATGAATTTTCTTGACTCATGCGGGGAGACTCTTTTCGAGATGATTGAGCCAGTTCCTGCCAAGGATGGCCTGAATGTCTTGCAGGGAATAGCCGCGTGCTTCGAGCAACGGAACCAGTTTTTGCAGGTCAGCAATTGTATCCAGTTCTGGTGGAACAGATTGTAAACCAAAACCGCCGTCGAAATCGGTTCCGATTCCGGCGTGCAGGGCGTTCCCGGCGCGCTGGCAGATGTAGTCGATGTGGCTGGCGACAAAATCGAGCGGGCATTGGCTGCGCGGGTCGCCCTTGCGCCAGGATTGGTCGAGGAAGATGTTGAAGGGGATGACGCCGATGATGCCGCCGCGCTCGATGAGCCTGTCGATGATTTCGTCGGTCAGAAAGCGGTTGCTGTCGCCGTGCCGGACCATTTTAAGCGGGTTGGCATGGCTGGCGATGATGTGGCCTTCGTACAGGTCGAGGGCTTCGAGGGCCGCTTCCCAGGCCATATGGCTGATGTCGAGGCTGAATCCGCGTTCGGCCATGCCTGCCAGCAGGGAACGGCCTTCGGGCGTGAGCGGACCGGGTTCGCGCGTTCCGCCGCAGAAGCGGGTCGATTTCCAGGCCGGGCCGATAATGCGCACCCCGCGCTGCCACCATTCGTCGAGTTCGTCCACGCTGCGGACGGCCTCGGCGGCCTCCATCAGCGTCAGCAGGCCGGTCGGGGCGGGCGGGTTGCCGGGTTGTGTCCACTTCTCGATAACGGCGGACAGGTCGCGGGTGGTGCGCACCGGCTGGAATTTGTCGGGGTGCTGGTCAAAGAGGCGGTCGTAGGCGTCGATTTGGGTCAGGTAAACCTGCCGGGCTTCTTCCGCATCGGCATAGGTCAGGATGTCCCAATCGCCTAACTTGGTGCGGGTGGGCGCGGCGAAAAGGGTGCCGAATATCAGGGCGACCCGTCCCTGCTGGAATTCGGGCCAGCCGAGCAGGGTGTCGCCGTTTTTTTCGGCGGCCAGGCTGCCGATTTCGCGCTGGCGGGTTTCATGTGCCGACAGGCTGTAATCGCGCCCGAAGGTGAGCATGTTCCAGGCCAGGTCTTGGTGTGCGTCTATGATGAGATGGGTCATGGTTAGAAAAAGAGCGCACCGGGGTTGGTGCGCTCTTGCATGGTTTGTTCCGGCTTATTCTTTGTCTTCAGATTCGGCTTTGTCTTCGACTTTAGTCTCGTCTTCAACTTCAACTTTGTCTTTTTTAGCTTTGGCTGCAATTTTGACTTCAGCTTTGACTTCGATTTCGGCCTCGTCTTCGACTTGCTCGCTGATTTCGTCGTCGAGTTCAGCGGTCAGGGATTTCATGTCGAGGTCAGTGTAGGCTGCCGAGTCAACTTTGCGCAGGCTCAGGCCGATGCGACGCTGGTCTGAGTCGATGCGGATGACGCGCAGGGTCAGGTTATCGCCTTCTTTGACGGCTTCTTTGGGGTGGTTGATGCGGTTTTCGGAAAGTTCCGAAATGTGGATGAGGCCCTCGATGTCGCCTTCGAGACGCGCAAACGCGCCAAACTTGGTCAGGCGGGTGATGACGCCCTCGGTCAGTTGGCCGACTTTGAAGACGTTGACCTTGTCCTGCCAGGGGTCTTCCTGTAGGGCTTTGATGGACAGGCCGATGCGCTTCTTTTCGCGGTCGATGTTGATAATTTTGACTTTGACTTCGTCGCCGACTTCGAGCACTTCGTTGGGGTGCTGGACGCGCTCCCAGGAGACCTCGGAGAGGTGTACCAGGCCATCGGCGCCGTTGATGTTGACGAAGACGCCAAATTCGGCGACGCTGGTGACGCGGCCGGTATGCACCTGGCCTTCTTCCAACTCTTCGATGACGCGTTCTTTGATGGATTGGCGGGTTTCGGGGTTGGCGGCGCGTTCGGAGAGAATCAGGCGGCGGCGGGAGCGGTCAACTTCGATGATGCGCACGCTGATGGTCTCGCCGACCTGTTTGGCCCAGCGGTCAGGGGTGTCACCCTGGATTTGTCCGCGGCGGGCCATGCTGATTTGGGAGGCGGGCACGAAGCCGCGCAGGCCGTGAACCAGCACAATCAGGCCGCCCTTGTTGTAGCCTTCTACGAGGCCGTCAAAGGTTTCGCCGCTTTCCTGCATTTTTTCGACCACTTCCCAGCCCATCGCCTCGCGGGCGCGGACGTAGGACAAGACCACGTTGCCGTATTGGTCTTCAGGGTTGACGACGTAGACCGGGATTTCCTGGCCTACTTGTAGGGCTTCCCGATCTGAGACGGGAATTTGGTCCAGTTCACGCCCGGTGATGACGCCTTCTGACTTGGCGCCAACGCTGACGAGAATCTGGGAGGGAGAAATACTGGCAATGACGCCGGTCCGAATTTCGCCCTGGCTGGGGAATTCCAACCCGGTATCGGACTGCATCAAGTCTTCCATGCTTTCCATTACGCCATTGCTGTCGGGAATCAGTTCATCACTGCCCCCGTTGCCCAACTGGGCATTTTGTTGTTCCATCATAAAGAAATTGCTCCAGTACAAAGAGATTGCGCCGATTATAAAGGTATATCGCAGGGTTGACAATGGGGAATACTGAACTGGGGGAAATAGAAATTGACAAGCCCTGTTCGCTATGATATAAACTGCCCAATAAACACTCATCCAGAGAGGCAGAGGGACCGGCCCTGTGAAGCCTCGGCAACCGCAAAATGCTGGTGCCAATTCCGGCAGGTCGCACGGCCTGGGAGATGAGAGCGGACACTTTTCAATTGTCGCCTCTCGCTAGAGAGGTATTTTTGTTAATTGGGATTACCGGTGCGGCAGCGGCTGTACGCGTTTGACAGGATGCAGCATGACTTATTGGAGACTCCACTATCACATCATCTGGGCAACCCAAGAGCGCCAGCCGCTCTTAGCCGCCGGGCGTGAGAAAGTTTTTATGATGTTTTGTATGGCAAGGCGAAAGAGTTGGATTTAGTCGTCCACGCCGCCGGAAATGTCGATGACCATGTTCATCTGGTCGTTTCCATTCCACCGAAATTGTCTGTCGCCGATTGTGTTCGCCACTTGAAAGGCGCAAGCGCGTTTGCCATGAATCACATGGACGGAAGCGATGGCAACTTTAAATGGCAGGCCGGTTATGGCGCGTTGACAATTGGCGAGCGTTCGTTGGAAACTGTTATGGCCTATGCCGCAAAGCAGAAGGAACATTATCGCGATGGCAAGGCAATTGCGGTTTATGAGCGGGTGGATAGTGAATGATTTGCTTCGGTCGGTCGGGCTGAAGCCCTCGCTCATGGCGTGGAAGCCATCTCGATAAGCTCGATGCACCGCCTGCGGGCTGGCGCAACGAGTCCGCTTTAGCGGACTTGCATGACATGAGGCAGGGATTTTGCGAAGCACCCTGCGGGTAGCCCGCCTGAATTCCGCGGGCGGCACCGGAAGATGTGGAAGGCCTAACGATAGAAATTTTGGAGGCAGTTTATGAGTGAGATAAATATTCTTGTGGCAACACCAGGTGATGCGCAAGAATTGGCACAACTCAATGCGCTCTTCAATGGATCCAGCGATTCGGCTGAAATGTTGGCAGCCCGGATGGCAAATCCGCAAAATGTCGAGACCATCATCCTTGCTAGTTCGGAAGGAAATGTTGCTGGGTTTGCTGCGTTGCGGGTTGTTCCATGTGTGCTTTATCCAACACATCACGCGGAATTAACTGAACTTTACGTGAAGGAAGAATATCGCCAGTATGGGATTGGAACACGCCTCGTACGCTTTTTGGAAAAGCTGGCCGTGGAAAAAGGCGCAGAAAGCCTGATCGTGCAAACGGATGCTGACAATCAACCTGCATTATCGCTATATCTTGCGTTAGGTTTTGTAGATTATGATATTGTGCTACAGAAATCGTTAGAACGTAGCATCTCGCTGAGAAAATTTCCGATGGCGTGACTCCGATCTCGGCCAGCAAATCAAACAGTACGCGCCGCAATTATTCGACAAAAATAAAAATTCGTAAAATTCGCGTAATTCGATGCGAAACATACCAGGAGTAAACCAATGACCCCTCGCACCTACACCAACCGCCGCTACCTCGACGCCCTCGAAAAGAAAGTGCTCGTCTTCGATGGCGCGATGGGCACCAGCCTGCAAAACCAAAACCTGACCGCCGAGCATTTCGGCGGCGAACAATACAACGGATGCAACGACTTCCTTGTCATCTCGTACCCCGAAGCCGTCGAAAAAGTCCACCGCTCGTTTTTGGAAGTCGGCGTAGACGTGCTGGAGACTGACACCTTCCGCTCGAACCGGCTGACGTTGGGCGAATACGGACTCGGTGAGCGCACCATCGAAATCAACGTCGCCGCCGCCTCGCTGGCCCGCCGCCTCGCAGACGAATACGCCGCCAAAACCGGTCAACCGCGCTTCGTGGCCGGGTCGATTGGCCCGAGCGGCAAACTTCCCTCGGCTGATGACCCCGAACTCTCGAACATGCAATTCGATGAGCTGGCCGACCTGTTCCGCGAGCAGGCGGTTGGACTGATCCAGGGCGGTGTGGATGTCATCCTGATCGAGACCTCGCAGGACATCCTTGAAGTTAAAGCAACCATCAACGGTGTGGTCAAGGCGTTTGGAGAAACCAGCGTCTGGCTGCCGATTCAATGCCAGGTGACCCTCGACACCAGCGGACGCATGTTGCTCGGCACCGACGCCGAAGCCGCCATCGCCATCCTCGAAGACCTGCCCATCGACGTCATTGGGCTGAACTGCTCGACCGGCCCGGAGCACATGCGCGAACCCATCCGCATGCTCGGCGAAGGCACGCGCCTGCCTGTTTCGTGCATCCCCAACGCCGGGCTGCCGCTCAATGTCGATGGTCAAGCGGTTTACCCGCTCGAGCCGGAACCGTTTTCAGACGCGTTAATGGAATTCGTGACCAAAAACAACATCTCGGTCGTCGGTGGCTGCTGCGGCACCACGCCCGAGCACCTGAAACTGCTTGTCGAAAAGTTGAACAACCTCCAGCATCCTGCCCGTCCTGAATCCGGCGCGCCCAAACTGGCCTCCGGCATCAAGGCCATGACCATGCAGCAAGACCCGGCTCCCTTCCTGATTGGTGAGCGCTGCAATGCCCAGGGCAGCCGCGCCTTCAAACGCCTGCTGTTGGCCGAAGATTGGGACACCGTCCTAACCGTCGCCCGCGACCAGGTCGATAACGGCGCGCACGGGCTGGATATTTCTGTGGCCGTCACCGAGCGCGGCGACGAACCGTTCCTGATGAAACAGGTTGTCCGTAAACTGGTGACAGCAGGTATCGACCTGCCGCTGGTCATTGACACCACTGAAGTGGATGTGCTCGAAGTCGCGCTTAAAACTGCGCCGGGGCGTTGCCTGATCAACTCGACCCATTTTGAAGCTGGACGCGAAAAAGCCGACAAGATTTTCAAACTCGCCAAAGAACATAACGCCGCTGTCATCATCCTGACCATCGACGAGCAGGGTATGGCCAAGACCCGCGAAGACAAACTGGCCGTTGCCAAACGCATTTACGATGTCGCGGTCAACGAGCACGGATTGGCCCCCGGCGCGCTGGTCTTTGACGACCTGACCTTCACTCTCGCCACCGGCGACCCCGAATTTGCCGAGTCGGCCATCGAGACCATCGAAGGCATCCGGCTTATCAAGGAGAACCTGCCCGGCGTGCTGACCTCGCTGGGCGTCTCGAACCTGTCCTTCGGCCTGTCGGCCAACGCCCGCCCGACGCTCAATTCGATTATGCTCTATCACTGCGTGCGGGCTGGGCTGGATATGGCAATTATCAACCCGGCGCACGTCAAGCCTTACGGCGAAATCCCCGCCGAAGAGCGCGAACTGGCCGAAGACCTGATTTTCAACCGCCGCCCCGACGCACTCCAGCGATATATCGAATATTTCGAGGGCTTCCAGGGCCAAAGTGAGAAGGAAAAAGTCGACCCGACCATCGGCATGACCGTCGCCGAGCGCCTGCACTGGCGCATCCTGGCGCGCCACAAGGAAAATATCGAAGCCGATATTGACGAAATCGTTGCCGTAGGGGCGGATCTTGTGTCCGCCCAAGTGTCCGCCCAAAATGGGGCAGGGACAAGCCCGGCCCCGACACAACACGAAATAGCCGTCCATGTGCTCAACACCGTCCTGCTGCCTGCCATGAAAGAAGTCGGCGACAAGTTCGGCGCGGGCGAACTCATCCTGCCCTTCGTTTTACAATCTGCCGAAGTGATGAAAAAAGCCGTCTCCCACCTCGAGAACTATCTCGAAAAACAGGAAGGCGTCAGCAAGGGCCTGGTTGTGCTTGCCACCGTCTATGGCGACGTGCATGACATCGGCAAAAACCTGGTTAAAACCATCCTGTCCAACAACGGCTACGAAGTCATTGACCTCGGCAAGCAGGTCCCCGCCGAAACCATCATCAGCAAAGCCGTCGAAGTGGATGCCACTGCCATCGGCCTTTCGGCGCTGCTGGTTTCCACCTCCAAACAAATGCCGCTCATCGTCAACGAACTCCAGCGCCGAAATCTCAAATTTCCCGTCCTCATTGGCGGCGCGGCCATCAACCGCCGCTTTGGCCGCCGCATCCTGCAAACCGAAGACCTGCGCTACTACGAACCCGGCGTCTTCTACTGCAAAGACGCCTTCGAGGGTCTCGAAACGATGGACAAACTCATCGACCCCGAGCGCAAACCCGCCATGTTGGAACAACTCCAAAAAGATGCGGATATGGAACTGGGACGCGCTTCCCAGACGCCGGAACACCGGAAAACGGGACAGCGGAGCACAATCGACCCGCTGCCTGTCTCGCTGCCGCAAGGCGTTAGCTTCGGCTGGAAAGTTGTCCGCGCCATGCCGCTCGAAATGGTTTTCCAGCACCTGAACATCAACGAACTCTACCGCCTTTCCTGGGGCGCAAAAAACACCCATGGCGACGAATGGACGAAACTTAAAGCCGACTTTGACGCCCGCCTCGACAAAATGAAGCGCGATGCCCAAAAAACTGGCTGGCTCAAACCGCAAGCTGTCTACGGTTACTTCCCCTGCCAGGCGGATGGCGATGACTTGATTATCTACGACCCTGCCACTGTAGGAGCGAAGCATGCTTCGCCCATACAAAAACTTGCTTTCCCTCGCCAACCTCACGACGAGCATCTTGCCCTCAGCGACTACTTCGCCCCGGTTGAATCTGGCAAAATGGACGTGGTTGCCTTCCAGGTTGTCACTGTTGGGCAGGAAGCCACTGAGAAATTCGACGCCCTGCAAGCCGCCAACGACTACACCGAAGGTTATTTCACGCACGGGCTGGCTGTCCAGACCGCCGAAGCGACCGCCAACTACCTGCACGAACACATCATCCGCGAGTTGGGGCTACCCGCCGGGCAGGGCAAACGCTACTCGTGGGGCTACCCCGCCATCCCCGAACTGGAAGACCACCGCAAAGTCTTTGACCTGCTCCCCGCCGAGAAAGAACTTGGGATGACGCTAAGTCCGGCCTACCAGTTAATTCCCGAACAATCCACCGCCGCGATTATTGTCCACCATCCAAAGGCGAAGTATTACTCGGTAGGTGAATCGAGGGTTGAGCAGTTGATGCGGTAACGACATAGAGCGAGATATTATCTCGCTCTATGAAGGAAAAGAAAATGCCAAACTTTTTACAGTTACTCTCCTCCCCCACCCCCCTGCTCGCCGATGGCGCGATGGGTACCCTCCTGCATACCCACGGCGTGGAACATACCCATTGTTTTGACGAACTCAACCTCACCGCCCCTGCCAGGGTTGCGGATGTACACCGCCAGTACATCGAGGCCGGCGCGCAAATCATCCTGACCAACACCTTCGGCGCCAACCGCTACAAATTGCACAAACACGGCCTGGACGAGAAAACCGCCGAAATCAATCGCGCCGCTGTGGCCCTTGCCCGCCGCGTGGTGGATGCGTCTTTCAAACCGGTGCTGATTGCCGGGGATATTGGCCCGCTCGGCGTGCGCCTGGCTCCCTACGGACGCGTCCAACTCCCCGAAGCCCGCGCCGCTTTTGCTGAACAAATCTCTGCCCTCACTGGGGTCGATTTAATCGTCATCGAAACCATGACCGATGTCTATGAAACGGTTGAGGCGATTGCCGCCGCCAAAGAGACCCTGCCCGAAACGCCGGTTGTTGCTACCATGACCTTCACCCGCGACGACCGCACCCTGCTCGGCGACGACCCGGCCATGGTGGCGGTTGCCCTGCGCGATGCCGGGGCGGATGTCATCGGCGTCAACTGCTCTGGCGGGCCGGCCCAACTGATTCGCATCTTGCGCGAGATGCGCAACGCCGCCCCCGATGCCCGTTTCTGGGTCAAACCCAACGCCGGGTGGCCGGAACACGTTGGCGGGCGGGTAATGTATGCCGCCGCGCCTGAATATTTCCGTGATTACGCCGTTGAGTTTTGGAAAGCCGGGGCTAATGTCATTGGCGGCTGCTGCGGGACGACACCCGAACATATTGCCGCCATGCGGAAAACGCTCGATTCTGCTTCGTCGGTGACGGTCGAGGCTGTGGGCACGGTTGCCGCGCAACAGGCCGATAGCCACC
>Ga0208244_100791_pt1 | contig 24115 bp, 19 predicted proteins | sample SubbioCR12Aug_5A_FD_184828 | JGI IMG/M metagenome (GOLD analysis project Ga0208244, IMG submission 184828) | Serpentinite rock and fluid subsurface biosphere microbial communities from McLaughlin Reserve, California, USA - CR12Aug_5A (SPAdes) | ecosystem: Environmental > Terrestrial > Deep... | reverse complement strand
CCCTGCTGGGCCGCCACGACCACCATAAACAGGTTCGCGCCGGCGCTGAAATTGTCGGCTTCCGAGCCAATCACCAGCCCGTCGAACTCGGTCTCGGCCTTGTCCAGCGCCAGTGTCGCAATCTCGAAAATATCGTCATCCAGCGCGTTCATCTTGGTGTGGAATTCGACCAGCCCGACACCCTCGCCAACATCGTACAGCGTCGCCCCGGCGTTTTCGGCAACTTTCTTCGAGCCGGAAATGGTCACAAACCCCGCCGGGCGCAATAACGGCACATATTTTTTCTGGGCCACGTCATACACGCCGACTTTGGCGTTGCCTTCATACTGATAAAAAGTAGACTTTCCACCGGCGAGCATTTCGGATACCCAACCCGGGGCCGGGAACCCGGCTTCAGCCATTCTCTGAACGGATCGTTCGACCCCGAGCCTGTCCCAGGTTTCGAAAGGCCCGGCCTCGTGCCCAAATCCCCAGCGGACGGCATCGTCGACCGGCTTGGGCGTATCGGCCACTTCGGGGATAATCGCCGCCGCATACTGGAATCCTTGCCAGGTGAGGACCTGGACCAGTTTGGCGGCTTTGTCGTCGGCGGCCAGCAAAACCGTCAGCCGCTCGGCCAGGTCTTCGGTGTCTTTGGCTTGTTTAACGGAATCAAACCTGGGCTTGGTCGGCGCTTCATGCTCCAGCGTGGAAAGGTTCAGGGGCCAGAATTCCTTCTTGCCGCCTTCCCCCCTCACTTCCTTGTAAAATCCGACCTTGCTTTTGTTGCCCAGCCAGCCGCGTTCAAGCAGCGACTTGATTAGCGCGTTCGGTTTTTCAGCTTGCAAATAGGGCTGAGCGTAGCTGTCGTGCGGGATGGCCGGGGCCAGGTTGCGCCCGACATGATCCCAAACATCGATGCCAACCAGATCGATCAGGCGGAAAGTGGCGGTTTTTGGGCGGCCCATCAGCGGACCAGTAATGGCATCGACTTCATCGACGCTGTAGCCGTTATTGATGATGAAATCAAGCGCAAAAGCGCCGGTGCCAAACGCGACCCGGTTGCCAATGAAGTTGGGCGTGTCTTTGCAGAGTACAATGCCCTTGCCCAAGCGATATTCGCCAAAGTGGCTGACGAACTGGACGACATCCGGCAGGGTATCGGCAGTCGGGATGACTTCGAGCAATTTAAGGTAGCGCGGCGGGTTGAAGAAGTGCATACCCAGGAAGTGCTGCTTGAAATCCTGGCTGCGCCCGGCGGCAATGTCCTTGAGCGGAATGCCGGAGGTGTTCGAAGCGATGATACTGCCCGGCTTGCGGGCCGCGTCGATGCGCTCCATCAGCGACTGCTTGATTTTGAGATTCTCAACGATGACTTCCAGCACAAAATCTGCCGCGCTGACAGCGGCATCGAAATCGTCTTCCAAGTTGCCGGTCTTGACCAGGGCATGCCCCTCAGACGAGTAAAATGCCGCCGGTTTGGCCTTTTTGGCGTTCTCGAGGCCAGTATTGACGATTTTATTGCGGTCTTCATGGGGCAAGTTGGCAACTTGCCCTACAGGCACAATATCCAACAGCGTCACCGCCACCCCGGCATTGACAAAATGCGCCGCAATCGCCGCGCCCATGGTGCCGGAGCCGATGATGACGGCGTGATTGATTTTATATTTGTTCATAAGTTCTCCTGTCGATATTCGAAATTCGATATTCGTTATTCGACACTTCGGCCCAACCAAGCATCGATTATCTAGTATCGAGTATCGATTCTCTAATATCGAATAACAATTTACCGCAACTCCGCTCCACTGTATCCCAAAATCTGCCGCGCCACGACCAAACGGTTGATCTGCCCGGTGCCTTCATAGATGTCGGTAATCTTGGCATCGCGGAACCATTTTTCGAGCAGGAATTCGCGACTGTATCCGAGAGGCCCCATAATCTCGACCGCCTTCTGGGTGACTTTGGTGACAATGTCGCCAGCCTTGACCTTGCTCATCGACGACTCAAGTGCGTTCGGCTTCTGGTTGTCAGCCATCCAGACTGCTTTCAGCACCATCAGCCAGGCGCTCTTGAGCATGATTTCCATGTCGATGATGTCGCGCTCGATGGCGGTCAGTTTTTGCCTGGGCAGCCCGTAGCGGATGGTCACTCCCTGCTCCTCGAGCATTTTCTTAACTTCCTCCAGCGCCGCGCGCGCCACCCCCACGCCGGTCGCCGCCACCAGCGGACGAGTGGCATCAAAGGTCGCCATCGCGCCCTTGAAACCGGTGGTAGTCTTTTCAACGGTCGAGGAACCAAGCACATGGTCGTAAGGTACGCGCGCATCCTGCAATACAATCGAAGCCGTGTCGCTGACGCGAATACCCATCTTGTGCTCGAGCTTGGTCACTTTCGCACCCGGCGTCCCGGCTTCGACGACGAAAGCGCGCATCCCGGCCCGGCCGGCAGTTGGGTCGATGGTTGCCCAGACAACGATAAAGCCTGCTCCGAACTGCTCATCCGACACAAATGATTTGTGACCAGCCGTGACGAAAATCTTCTCGCCGTTCAGCACCCACTCGTTGGTTTTTTCGTCCAAAACGGCCGTAGCGCGGATGGCGGAGGTGTCAGACCCGGCCTGGGGTTCGGTCATGCACATTGCTGCAAAAGTTGGCTTTTCCTCAGCAAAACGCGCCAGGAACTTGGCCTTTTGCTCCGGCGTGCCCGCCGCCTGGACCGCCGCCGCGCCCAATCCGCCGCCGGGGGTAATCAGGTACATGCCCACATCGCCCCACGAGAGCATCTCCAGCATGGCGGCCAACGACTGGTAGCCAATCGGCGGGTGCTTGGGCTTGTTGGGGTCTTCTTCCTTTTTCTTTTCCTGCGGCGCCAGCGACCCGGCCCCGGTCGAGCGCATGGCCGTGTGCATGAATTCAATGTATCCGTACGGAATCGCGTGTTCGTTCTCATCCATTTCGCGCGACACCGGGCGCATCATGTTATCGGCTACGGTTTGCAGCATGTAGCGCATGTTATTAATCGGTTTTGGGGATTCAAATTCGATGGTCATGGGAAAATCCTTTCGGGGTACGGTAATTCGATAATTCGATATTCGATAATTCGAGCATCGAAGAGCGAATGCCGAGTATCGAATATCGCTCTATACAATCGCCAACCCGGTAAAGGTCGCAAACCCGCGCCCGTTGCGCATCCACATCTCCACCGGGTACTCGCGGATATAGCCGTGGCCGCCCAAAATCTGCACAGCGCGGTCGGTCACCATCATGACCATATCGGCAGCGCCGGTGGCGGCCAGGTAGGCGTGGGTGAAAGCCTCATCCTTGCCAACATCCAGCATCCAGGCCGCCTCCCAGGTCAACAGGCGGATGGCCTCGATTTCGGTCGCCATTTCGGCCAGCATAAAGGCAATCGCCTGCTTCTGAGCAATTTTCACGCCAAACGCCTGGCGTTCCCTGGCATAATCGCGGGCGTATTCAAAGGCAGCATTGGCAACACCAACAGCTATTGACGCATTGGCTACGCGCATCGCCGCCAAGATCGGAGCAAAATCACCTTCTAATAAATGGGATTGGGGGACTTTTACGTTCTCGAGCGTGACCCGATAAAGCGGCAGGGCATTTAAGCTCATGAATTTTTCCGGTTCGGACACGCTCAACCCGTCACTTGCCCCCGGGACGATAAACCCTTTGGTGGCCCCGTCCAGGTTGGCGTAGACGACCAGCGCCTCGGCCCCGGCGGCGAATGGAACCATCGTCTTGACGCCGTTCAGCACGAAGTCCTCCCCTTCGACTGTGGCGGTCGTCTTGAGTTCGTTCGGGTCGAAGTCGAAGGACGGTTCAACCAGCGCGCCAGTGAACTTGGGCCAATCACCCTCGATGACCGGCTCAATCCACTCCTGTTTCTGCTCCTCGCTGCCCGCCAGCAAAATCGGCATGGCAAACAGGCCGGGGGTCATCACCGCCAGGGTTCCGGCCAGATCGCCCCAGGCCATTTCTTCGGCGGCCAGCACGCCCGTAACTGCCGAGCGTTCGCCAAATCCACCATAGGCTTCGGGGACGGAAGCCTGCAAGACACCCAACTCCCAGCCTTTATTGACCAGTTTCTTGGGCAGGCTCTTGCTTTCTTCGGCCTCGTGCCCCGCCGGACGCAGATCGCCTTTGGCGTAGCGGCTGACTGCATCGATGAGCATTTGTTGCTCTTCGTTGGGTTCAAAAGAATACATTGTTCCTCCTTGCAAGTTACAGGTTACAGGTCGAAGATTGGAAAGTCGATATTCGATACTTGATATTGGTTATTCGACTTTCGAGTTATCGAGTTCCGAGTTATCGAATATCGCCCTTCCAAATTCCCTTCAAGAACATCTCTGAAAAATGGTCGGCAATCTGCTCAGGAGAGAGGGAGCCTTCGGGACGGTACCAGGTAATCGTCCAGTTGAGAACACCGAGCAGGCCGCGCACCGTCATTGGCACATCAGGACAGTTAAAAATCGCAGCCTGGTTCCCCTCCGAAATCAAATCGCGCCACATCTCCTCGAAATGATCTCGAATGGGGATATGGCGCATTTGCAACTCTTCATTCAGCGAGCGATGCTCCATTAGCAGGACAGCAGTCACATCCAGGTTGTCGGTCATGACCTGCAGATAGGAACGCATCGCCAGGCGAAGTTTCTCGTCGGCAGGCGCATCCTGCTCCATGACTGCGCTCATGCCCTCGGTCAGCATCACCAGGGCGCGGTCGAGCAATTCAAGCAGGATCTCCTGCTTGCTGGCAACATGATGGTACAGGCTGGCCTTTTGCAGGTTGACCGCCTCGGCAATATCAGACATAGACGCGCCATGAAACCCCTTCTGGCGGAAAACCTGCGCTGCAGCTACTAGAATATCGTCTCGTGTCATCATCTCTCCCTACCGACCGTTCGGTAGGGATATGATACCCCATCAAAAAGCGCATGTCAAGAACCAGCACCTTGAATTACGCTCAAAAAGCGCACAGAATTACCGCGCTACGTGCAATATGAGCACAAATAGCATGAATTATGTCTATTTTGGTACTTGAAATCCGATTTATCATCGCATAAAATACATAAATCCTAAAGGCGTATCTGTGCGCCTTCTTATTTTTAAACCAACGGTGACCCGCCCATGAAAAAAATCCTGATGCTCTTGCTTGTCTTTTCCATTCTGCTTTCATCCTGTAACCTGCCATCGGCCCGGCCGCTTTCAGGAACCCCGAGCACCCAGGCAGCAGAGCTCCTCGTCGCCAGCCAGGCCAGCCCTGCGGTTATTCACCTGCGAATGGTTTCAATCGTCAGCCCGGCCAACGGCGAGACCTACCCTTTCCTCTCAACCCTGCCTGTACTGGTTTCGGCTGCCAGCGGCGATGCCGATATCGTCAGCCAGGAGCTGCTGGTCAATGGCGAGATGGCAGACACCCAACGTGGCGACGAGATAGATGTCAGGCTGCACTGGCTGGCAAATTCCCCCGGCACAAATTCGCTGCAAGTGCGCATCCAAACATCCGATGGACAAACCCTGCTTTCAGAAACGGTGCAGGTCAACATCACCCCTGAACCGGTCGGGTTTGACATCGTCGAACCAACAACCGGTGTCGAAACGATAACGTCCGTGGCCGGGAAATACAGTATCCCAGCCGAAAAAGTTCTCGCGCACAACCCCGGCCTGGGTGTCGGCATCGGCGACCCGCTGCCAGCAGGGTTGATGATTCGGCTGCCGGTAACAGCTTATATTCCGCCGGAGGTCCTGGCGCAGGCTGCGCCAGGGGTGGCAAACCCGTCCGCCGCGCCGGCCAGCGCGTCCGCTTTTTCAGCCCCCGGCGCACCCAATTTCGACCTAAAAACACCGCCAGCCTTCGAGAAGGTTTACTACTACCTCTCGCTGAACGGCAGTCCCTGGAGCCGCGTGCCGCGCCTGCCCGAAGACTTTCTCGCCCCGGCGAACGGATTCTTTAGCCTGGATGAAGCCCTGCAAGGGGTGGTTGTTGCGCCATCCGAGGGCAGCCTGCGCGCTGAGGTGGATGCCTGGGGCTGGAGCGGCGGTGCGCTGGTTTATATCGGGCGATTCGAGAAAACTTTCATCGCCGAAGCAGGCCGGGAACCGTTTGTCGTCCTACCCGGCCAATTGGAAATTTGCAACGGCCCCAGCCCTTCCTGTACCCAGGGATTCGGCCAGTTTGCCGCGCAGGCTTTAAGCAACCACGGAGGCAAACACGAACTGCGCTGGAGCCCGCCACCTGGGGCATCTGCCGGTTTGTGGCAGGTTTCGCGCCTTCCCTTCGATGCTGCTTGCGCCGTAGAGCCGGTGGGCGTTTTTCGGTCTGGCGGCGTAAACGTGAACGCCGCGCAAACGACCTTCAATATCGAATTTCCACCTCCCGGCACGGATACATACAGCATCCCCCTGCCCATGCCCAGCGGCGGCTCTACCAGCCTGCAAAGCACATGGTTCTCCCAGCCCTATTATGTGCGCGTCCTGCCTGTCTTTGACGGTGCAGTCAAGTGCACCCCATCCAACCAAGCGACCATGATAGTAGACCCGAACAAGCAGGATATAACAGTCGTCACCCCCACCCCGCTTCCAGCTGCTCCCGTTCCGCCAGTCTTGTTCGATGTCGAAATTGTCGAGTTCAAGCCAATTCACTTCCCAAAAGCCACGTTCGAGAAATGCGTCATCGTCGTAGAAAACCCGTTTTATGAACAAAACAACAACTTTGTGGATGGCTGGATGGGCGGGCCTTACTACGTTAACGGGAACGTGTCGATGTTGCAATATATCACGCCTGGCACCATGCTTTGCCCGCAGGTGTATGTCTACAAAGAGCCGCCCTTCATCGAGAAAGCGGGACAGTTCATCAAGGACGCGCTGAACACAATTTCAGAAGTTTACAGTGTTCTCAAGGGACTGGTGGTTAAGCTGGTGGTCAAGGCAATTCCTTACTGCTATTCTTCAGAGTTTATTGACGCATACAAGGAAGAAATCGACTCGGTCTGCAATGCGGCAGCCGAAGTCATCGTGGCGGTTGCCATGTCTTACGTGGGCCTGCCACCGAGCATCCCCAATTATGAGCAATTAAAAGATACCAGCAAGGGACAAATAACAGACCTGGCGATAGAGCAACTGGAAGAACAAACCGGCCTGCCGTGCATAGAAATTTGCGAGGAGTTTATCCGCGAGCGTGTGGATGAACTTTGGGCGGCGGGTGAAAGCCTGTTAAGCAACCACCAACCCGCCTGCAAAGATGCGCACGTTGCGCACCTGGAAGGATTCGAGCCACTCTGCCTGCCTGGCATCATCAAGACCGCGCCTGTGCCAGACAGCATCCTGCAACCTGCCCAGGCTCAGGTGCGCATCACGCGCCGCGCCGATGCGCCGGATTCGTCCCTGCCAAACAGCCTACTTTTCAAAACTTCCTGCAGCCTGGCCGTTTCAAACAGCGCGGCAAATAGCTCGTATGTTGGCCAGAACATTTTCCTCCAGCAAAACCACAAGACCGGCGCGCTGGAATACTGGAGCGGCGAACCCCTTTACGCCCAGAACCTGTTCAAACCCGAAAATATCAAAGTTGATTTAAATAACCTTGCTCCCGGCGAGAGCGATGATTTCTACCTGGCCCTGCAACCCAACAGCGGAACATTCCCGCCGCAGGGCGGCAGTTCCTTTTGGCTGCCCGGCAGGCTAACACTTAACCAAAATTACTGGAACGATAACTGGATGCCCGCCAACTGGATTGCCTATGACGATTGGGAATACTATTACCTGGGCGCCGAACTGACCGTCACAGCCAGTGCCATTTGCACCACCAGCCCCAACAGCGACCAACAACTCGCGCCTTCATCCAGCGCATCCAGCGATGTGTGGGTCGAGCAAATTTCATCGGAGAAGTAGCCGCTATGAAGAACTTACTTTTTACTCTGGCCACACTCTGCCTCCTGGCCTCTGCCTGCGCCCCAGCCGGAGCATCATTACCCGAATCTGACCTGCCAGCCCCCGAAGCCAACGCTGCCCCCCAGGCCTGGATTGACGCGCCGCTCAACGGCGCAACCCTGCCCCTCGGCGAAATCGAAATCATCTCGCACGCCGCCAGCCCGCGCGGCATTGCCCAGGTGGAACTGAGCGTGGATGGCGTTGTCGTCCGCAGCGACCCCAACCCGTCCAAAAGCGAAGCGCTCAGCCTTGTGCGCCAAAAATGGCAGCCGCGCGCCGGAGGAACCTACCTGGTGACTGTGCGCGCCCAGAACATATCGGGGGATTGGAGCGCACCCGCCAGCGTGACCCTTACCATTTTGGATGCGCCGCCCACCATCGCCCTGGCTCCGTCCGAAACACCGACCCTGCGCCCAAGCGAAACCCCCACTCCCAGCGGGCCGCTGACCATCGTGCTGGTGCGCAACTCCTTCTGCCGCGCCGGGCCGGGACAGGTGTACCGCGAAATCACCGCCCTGGCCACAGGTGACAACGCCGAAGTGCGCGGCGTCAGCCAGGACTCGCTCTGGTTGTTCGTCTACTGGCCCAAATTCCAGGTCGAGTGCTGGATAGTATCCGCCGCCGCACCGCCAGACACAAACCTGACGGGAGTTCCCGTCCTGGCTGCGCCGCCGACGCCCGTCACCACCGACGCTCCCACGCTGGAACCGACAGCCACTGACAACTTCAAGCCGTAACCCCAAATGAACTCCGAGCCTGGAAAAACTCGGAGTTCATCTTTTACGCGGGTGGAAAGGTATAATAGCAAGTGCTGGAAAGAGAACACAGCGGGGTCAATTCCAACAGGCGGTTTTTGCTTAAGTGGCGCAGGAGGCTGCTCATGGCAAGCATTTCAACCAGCAATACAATTTTTGAAAAATTGGAACTGCATCCAAACATTGAAACGATGGGCGTTGTGGTTAGCGGGCAAAACCTGCCCGCCAGTGCAGAAGTCAGTTACCGGGTAAACCGGCAAACCGCATGGCAGGCCGGTCATCGGCTGATGCGGATTCTGGACGGACGCCTGGCCGGAAGCCTTTTCGGGCTTTCACCGGCCACCACCTACCAGGTAAGAGTCACTCACGGCAATAATGAAACCAGCCTGACGTCCAAAACACAAACCGACGAATTGAGCTTCACGCCCCAGCAAACCTTGCACGTCAACAGCAAAGCCCCGGCAGGCGGGAACGGCTCCGAAACCGCGCCTTTTCGCAGCATCCAGGAAGGCATCAACAAAGCCCAGCCCGGAACCCGCGTGCTGGTCGCAGACGGGGTCTACGCCGAATCGCTAAGTTTCCCCGCTTCAGGCTATCCAGGCGAGTGGATACAGGTCAGCGCGGCAGGCAGTGGCGCCGTGCTTGACAGCGCCGAATGGCTCAACCCGAAAGCCTGGAAAGCCGATGGCAACAAAATCTGGTTCATCAAGCTGGGCAGGCAAATCACCTACCTGGTCCGTGACCGAAATCGATTCTATAATTATCCGTCCCTGAACGGCCTGAAACAAAGCCGGGGTTATGGCAACCTGACCGTCAAGGAAGGTTGGTTTTACGACCCCAAAACCACGAAACTTTACATCCGCAGCCAGGCCGACCCGTCAAAGCACACCTGGCAGGCCCCGCGCCTAAACCAGGCTTTCACCATCAATGGCCGTGAATGGATTTGGATTGAGGGCTTTGAAATCCGCTATTATGGCGCGACCAACAACGGCTGCGGCATCGCCACGACCAACGCATCCCATCTTGTCATCCGAAAAAACAAAATTCATCATATCCAACTGGGGATTTTCATCAACTGGAACGGGAACGATTCGCAAGGCAACAATACCCGCATCGAAGAAAACGAGATTTTCGACCCACCGGTCAACGAGTGGGCCTGGGGCGCGGTCAAAAGCAGCAGCATGGAAGGCAGCGGCATTGTGCTGCGCGGACATATCGGGGCCATCTTGCGCCGGAACGAGATTCACCATTACTTTAACGGTATCTACACCGGTTCTTCCGCCGCCCTGCAAAACCCGGAAATTGCCTTCGACGCCGACATCTACGAGAATTATATTCACCACATCAGCGACGATGGATTGGAGCCGGAAGGGGCCTGCATCAACCACCGCTTCCGCAACAACGTCATCGACCGGGCGCTGGTCGGGGTCTCGATTGCGCCCGTCACCCGCGGGCCGGCCTGGGTGCTGAGAAACATAATCAGCAACTTTGGCGGCACAAGTTTCAAATGGGCGCGTGAGACAAACGGGATCGTGCTGATTTACCACAATACCTGCTGGACAAATGCCGCCAACATCAGCGCCATGAACCTGATTACACCAATCCGTAACACCCTGTTGCGCAACAACATCTTCCAGGCAAACGGTTACGCCTGCGAATCGGTGCGCACAGGCTCGGCCAATAACAGTTGGAACTACAACAACTGGCACAGTACCCGACCGGCGAATAGTTTTGTGTTCAAATGGGAAAACCTGAATTACCGCAGCCTGTCCCTGCTTTGCGCGGCAATCGGGATGGAATGCAACGGCCACGGCAACCCACCAGGGCTGGCCAACCCGGCAGGCGGCGACTTCAGGCTGGCCACCAACAGTCCCAATATCGACCGGGGCATTCGCCTTCCCGGAATTAACGACAACTTCAAGGGTCAAGCGCCAGACATCGGCGCGATGGAGCACGAAGAATGAGAAATGCCACCCCGCTAACGTCTATCAAGTCAGCCTACCACGAAACCAATCTAAAAATCCTGAAAGCAGTTCGCGTGTTGTCCGACTCTCAAATCCGATGGCAACCCCATGCCGCTTGCCATTCCATCGCCTTTATCCTATGGCACATAACTCGCTGGACCGACCATTTACAGGCTACCATTCCAGGAATGACGAAAGAACTGTCACATCGACTACCAAAGGGTGAGCAAATCTGGGATAACGAGAAACTGGCACAGCGCTGGGGTTTCAACCCAGACAATATTGGAGAATCAGAAACCGGAACACATTTCGACATAGAGGCCTCCGGCGAACCTGTCTGGCCAGAGAAGAACATCTTGCTGGGCTATGCCGAACGGGTATTCACAGCGGCAGACCATGCCATCAGTGTCATTGATGAAGAACAATTTCAGCAAATAGAACAACCGCAACATGACACCGACTATCTGAAAGAAGCACTGGCCAAGACTACCACAGTTGGAAATGCGCTGATGGAGCATTTGATTCACAACGCGCAACACCTGGGTGAAATCGATTACCTGACCGGCCTGCTGAATCAAACAGAACACCACACATGATTGGCAGCCCTTTGCGAGTTGATTCTTGCTGCACGCGAGTCGTTATCTCGTAAAAAGTAAACTCCCGAAGTTTTTTTGACTTCGGGAGTTTACTTTTTACACCAGCATCCGCACCGGTTCTTCCAGATGCTTCGCCAATGCTTGCATAAACTGGGCCGCTTCGGCGCCGTCGCTGACGCGGTGATCGACCGAGATGGTGGCTTTCATGCGCCAGCCGGGAATAACCTGGCCGTTCTCAACCACCGGCACTTCGCGCGCCGAACTGATGGCTAAAATTGCGGCTTCGGGCGGGTTGATGATGGCGATGAAGTCTTCGACATCGTACATGCCCAGATTGGAGGTCGAGAAGGTCGAGCCATCCACATCTTCGGGCTTGACCTTGCCGTCGCGGGCACGGGCCGCCATGGTTTTGACTTCGCTCGAAATCAGGCGCAGCGGCTTCTGGTCGGTGTCTTTGACGACAACCGTCATCAACCCGCCGGGGACGGTGACCGCCACGCCGACGTTGACGCCTCCCTTGCGGATGACCTTGTCGCCGTTGAGAGTCGCGTTCAGGTTGGGGAATTCGCGCAACGAAAGCGCAACTGCTTTCAAGATAAAGTCGTTGACAGAAAGTTTTTCGCCATCCGGCAGGTAGCCGTTGAGCTGCACCCGCAGTTCCATCAGCGCTTCCATCTTGTATTCGTGCGTGACATAGAAGTGCGGGATGGTGGTTTTTGATTCGACCAAACGGCGTCCGATAGCCTGGCGCAGTTTGGTGGTCTGGATGGTTTCGTCTGCAACAGACGATGGACGGTAGACGGTGGACGGTGGGGCATCTGCGGTCTTCGGTTTGCCCTCTACGGTCTGCCCGGCCAGCGCCGCATCAATATCCCGCCGCACAATCCGTCCGCCGGGGCCGGTGCCAGCCACCGCGCCCAGGTCAACGCCCTTATCGCGGGCGATTTTCTTGGCCAAGGGAGAAGCTTTCAAATCCGACGAAGGGCTAAGGGCTGGGGACGCAGGCTCGGGCGTAGTCGCAGTAGCAGCAACGGCAGCAGGTGACGGGGAGTCTGAACTGGCAGACGAAGCCGCGGGCTTGGAATCCGCCTCGGCCTTTTGTCCACCATCCTTCGCTGGCGCACCTTCCACCTTTTCCCCTTCTTCACCCACCACCGCAATCGGGTCGTTGACCGGGATGACATCCCCCTCGCTGACCAGCAATTGCAGCACCACGCCGCTGAAAGCCGACTCGACCTCAACCGTCGCCTTATCGGTCTCGATTTCAGCCAGCACCTCGCCTTTGTTGACCGGCTCACCAACCTGCTTGAGCCAGCGGACAAGCACACCCTCGGCCATATCGAAGCCGAGTTTGGGCATATTGATGGTTTCAGCCATTACTTCAACACCTCCTTGACCGCCGCCACAATGTCTGAGACTTGCGGCAGGGCGGCCTGTTCGAGCGTGCGGTTATACGGCAGCGGCACTTCCTTCTGCGCCACGCGAATAATGGGCGCGTCGACGTAATCGAAGGCTTCCTCGTAGATGCGGCTGACGATTTCAGAGCCGACGCCGTAGGACTTCCAGCCCTCTTCGACCACCACCGCGCGGTTGGTCTTCTTGAAAGATTCGAGCACCGGCTCCATATCGAGCGGGCGCAGTGTGCGCAGGTCGACAACTTCGACTTCGATGCCTTCTTTGGCAAGTTCGTCGGCGGCCTTCATCGAGAGTTCCAGGCCTTTGCAGTAAGTCACGATGGTGACGTCCTTGCCGGGGCGTTGGATGGTCGATTTACCAATCGGGACAATATGTTCACCGTCCGGCACTTCGCCGCGCACCTGGTACATGGTGGCATGTTCGATGAACAGCACCGGGTCATTCGAGCGGATGGCGCTCTTCAGCAGGCCCTTGGCGTCCGCCGGGGTGCCGGGGCTGACCACCACCAGGCCGGGGAAGTGCGCAAAAATCGCATCCGGCGTCTGCGAGTGGGTTGCGCCCAGTTGACGCCCGCCGCCGCCGACAGCGCGGATGACCATCGGGACTTCAAACTGTCCGCCAAACATGTAGCGCAGTTTGGGCGCCTGGTTGACGATGTAATCCATCGCCGAAAAAGCAAAGTTGATGGTCATCAACTCAGCAATCGGACGCTGTCCGACCATCGCCGCGCCGATTGCGCCGCCGATAATGGCGTTCTCAGCAATCGGGGTATCTTTGACGCGCTCCGGGCCGTACTTGTCATAAAAACCTTTGGTAACGGCATAGGTGCCACCCCACACCCCGACCTCTTCACCCATAATGAAGACTGTCGGGTCGCGGTCCATTTCTTCCATCAGTGCCTGCGAGATTGCCTCGCGCATAGTAATTTTAGCCATAAGTTCCTCGTGATTCGATATTCGGTCTTCGTTTTTCGAGTATTCGATGTTCGATTATCGAATTAGCGAGCTTCGAAATCCGCGTAAATGTCTTTGAACAACTCTTCCATGCCCGGTTCGGGGCTGGCTTCGGCAAACTCGACTGCTTTGTTGGTTTCCTCATCAGCCTTGGCATCGATTTTGTCCAACGCGGCTTCGGTGGCAATCTTTTCTTTGACCAGGTAAGCGCGGAAAATACCAATTGGGTCGTTTTCCTGCCATTTCTTGACCTCGTCCTGTTTGCGGTAGCGCTCCGGGTCGCCCATCGAGTGCCCCCTGAATCGATAGGTGTCTACTTCCAGAAAATAGGGATGGCTGGTTTCTCGAACGTACTTGATGGCTTCCTGCGCCGCCGCATAGACTTTCATCACATCCATGCCGTCCACCTGGCTATTTTTCATGCCATAGCCTTCAGCCTTTTGGCGAATTTCGGTCACAGCCGAGGCGCGCTCGACCGTCGTGCCCATGCCATACTGATTGTTTTCGCAAACCCATAAAACGCGCAAGTTCCAGGTCTTGGCCAGGTTTAAGGCCTCGTGAAAGTAACCAATATTGGTCGCGCCGTCACCGAACATACAAATCGTGATATTGTCATTCCCGGCATACTGGTCGCCGATGGCGAAACCGGCGGCAATCGGCAGGTGTCCGCCGACAATGGCGTGCCCGCCCCACATGTTCTTTTCGGTATCAGCCATGTGCATCGAACCGCCCTTACCCTTCGACATGCCGGTGGCCTTGCCGAGCAATTCGGCCATGACTTCATTGGCCGAAATACCGCAGTTCAGCGCCACGCCGTGGTCGCGGTATGCGGTTATCACACGGTCGCGTGGCTCGCGGGCGGCAATCAGGCCGGTCGAAACCGCCTCCTGGCCGATATACAGGTGCATGAACCCGCCGATTTTCCCGGCCTGGTACAATTCCGCGCCGCGTTCCTCCACGCGGCGAATCAGCACCATCTCATAATACATTTGCAACAATTTCTCTTTATCCATAACGCTCTCCGATGGGGAATCCGGCTCAGAAAAGCCGGTTATTGTTCACTCAAAACGCTGATTATAGCCTATATTTATAAACTTTTTATCAAAAATCGCCTGGTTTATTAACCCCAAATGGGTCATATTTGGTACGGTTTGGCCAGAAATCCATCGATAATCGCCGCTGAGAGATGATAAGATTAACCCCAAACCAGCACGGAGAAAACCCATGAACCTGGCCCTGGCCCAAATCAACACCAAACTCGGCGATGTCAACGCCAACCTCGAAAAGCACCTCGCGCTTGCCAAAGAAGCCTCCCAATCTGGTGCAGACCTGCTGATTTTTCCCGAGCTTTCTCTAACGGGATATGTCTTGCAGGATATCGCCGCTGATGTGGCCCTAGCGGCATCTGAGACCGATTCCGTTTTCAAGCCATTGCTGGATGCGTCCCGCACCCTCGACATGCTGGTCGGCTTCGTGGAGATGGATACACGCTACAGGTTTTTCATCTCCGCCGCCTATTTGTCGGCGGGCGAAATCATCCACGTTCACCGCAAAGTTCACCTGCCCACCTACGGAATCTTCGACGAGCGCCGCTACTTCGCCGCCGGCGACTCTTTCCGCTCGTTTGAGACCCGCTTTGGACGCGCCGGTGTACTCATCTGCGAAGACTTCTGGCATGTCTCCTCGCCTTACCTGCTCTGGCTCGACGGCGCTGACCTGTTCTACCTGACCTCCGCTTCGCCGGGGCGCGGCATCACCGATGAAATTCTCGGCTCGGCCCAGTGGGTGCAAGACATCAACCGCGCCTATTCCGGCCTGTTCACCTCCTTCTTCGCCCATTCGAATAGGGTCGGCTTCGAGGACGGCCTGAACTTCTTCGGCGGCTCAACCGTCTACGACCCGGATGGACGCCAAATCGCCCGCGCCCCCTACAACGACGAATCCCTGACCCTGGCCGAAATCGACCTGGCCCAACTGCGCCGCACCCGCACCAGGCTGCCGCTCCTGCGCGATGAAAGGCCGGAGATGGTTGTCAGCGAATTGAACCGGATTCTCGCAAAATAAACTGGAGCGCAAAATCTGGAGATTTTGCGCCAAAGTCGGAGACTTTGGACTCCGCTCACTCAAAGGGAACGTATGAATATTGACCTTTCCATTAACCCCTCCCTCGTCCGCAAACTGCTGACGCGCTTCATCCACTCCGAAATCACCCGCACCGGGCTGTCCCGCGCCGTGCTTGGCCTTTCGGGCGGCATCGATTCTGCCCTGGTAGCCTACCTGGCCGCTGAAGCATTGGGCAAAGAAAATCTGCTCTGCGTGCGTATGCCCTACAAGACCTCCTCGCAGGATTCGCTCGACCATGCCATGCTGGTCATCAAAGACCTGGGCGTGCCGCACCTTGACATTCCCATCACCGAAATGGCCGACGGGCTGATATCAAAATTTCCCGAGATGTCAGACATGCGTAAGGGCAACATCATGGCCCGCTGCCGCATGATTACGCTCTACGACCAGTCCGAGGCCTTTAAGGGGCTGGTGGTCGGCACCGGCAACAAGACCGAAATCCTGCTCGGCTACTCGACCTTGTACGGCGACAGCGCCCACGCCCTCAACCCAATCGGCGACCTGTACAAGGCCCAGATCCGACAACTCTCGCGCGAAGTCGGCGTCCCGGCTGAAATCATCGACAAGGCGCCATCCGCCGACCTGTGGGCCGGGCAAACCGACGAACAGGAACTCGGCTTCACCTACGAAGAAGCCGACAAACTGCTCTACCTGCTGGTCGACCACCGCTACGGCCCGGAAGAATGCGTCAAAGCGGGATTCAAGCCCGAGTTTGTCGAGACCGTTATCCGTCGCGTGCGCCGCAACCACTTCAAGCGCGTCATGCCGCCCGTCGCCAAAATCACCACCCGCACAGTCGGATACGATTTCCTGTACCTGCGCGATTGGGGAACCTGACAAATTTAGAATGCAGAATGATGAATGCAGAATTCTATTCATCATTCTGCATCACCTGCACTGCATCCGCCGCGCGGTGCAAGTGTCATCATTCTGAAATAGTCTATGCACCTACCTCCCGCCCTAAAAAACCGAAAATTTCTCTTCCTGTGGCTCGGCCTGATGGTTTCCGTCGCCGGATCGCAGATGCAGGTCGCCGCCATCCACTGGCATATCCGCGATTTGAGTGAAACGCCCGATCCGCTCGCCTTGGGCGGAATTGGCCTAGCGCGCATCTTGCCGGTAATTGTCTTCTCTCTGGTTGGCGGCGCATTTGCCGACACCTACAACCGCCGAACCATCCTGTTCATCACCCAGGCTTTCATGGCCCTGACGGCGGTTGGGCTGGCCGCGCTGACCTTCACCGGCCTGACTGAAATCTGGCACATTTACGCGCTGACAGCAGTCCAAGCGGCGGCAATTGCCTTCGACGCGCCGGCACGGCAGGCCATCGTACCCAACATCGTGGAGGCCAAAGACCTGCCCAACGCTTTCAGCCTGAACTCGATTGCCTTCAACGTTGGCGCGGTGGTTGGCCCGGTAATGAGCGGCATCGTCATCGCCACACTCGGGCAGGGATACACCTACTTTTTTAACGCGCTCTCCTTCCTGGCCGTAATTCTTGCCCTTCTGGCCATCGGCGCAATCCCACAGGAGTTCAGCAATGCCCGCGGGGTCAACTTGTCGGCCATCGTGGACGGCGCCCGCTTCATTTTCTCGCGCAAAATCATCTTTTCGACCATGGTGATGGACTTTTTTGCCACCTTCTTTGCGGCAGCCAACACCATGCTGCCGATTATCGCGCGCGACATGCTGAAAGTCGGCGAGGTCGGCTACGGCCTGCTAGGCGCAGCCGGGTCGGCGGGTTCAGTTCTGGCGGCCTTTGTCATCTCGCAATTACCAAACATCCGCAGGCAGGGGCCGGTCTTCCTGACAGCCGTGATTGTCTTCGGACTGGCAACCATCGCCTTTGGCCTTTCGCAAACCTTCTGGCTGGCTTTCATCACCCTGGCGCTGATGGGCGCCGCCGATTCGGTCAGCACCATCATCCGCAACACCATCCGCCAGTTGAACACGCCCGACCACATCCGCGGACGGATGACCAGCATCAACCAGATTTTCTTCCAAGGCGGGCCGCAGTTGGGCGAAGTACGCGCCGGGCTGGTCGCCAGCGCCCTGGGTGTGCCATTTGCCATCGTCAGCGGCGGCATCTGGACCATCATCGCCGCCCTGCTCATTGCGGCAAAATGGCCGGTCTTGCGCCAGTACGACAGCCACGAAAACAGTCCACAAACGCAACCCGCAACTGCTGATTAACCATCGCGACAAACTTATTTTTTACACCCTGTCACATAATCAAAGGCATATGTTACATTTGTCACATGCAGATAATTACATATTTCACATTTACTAAATCTTCATAATGTTTACAATACCGGTAAAGGTTGAGTTAAACCGTAAACGTTTCGCTGACAGGAAACCATGCTCAAAATCAACCGCCAGACCGATTATGCCGTGCGCGTCGTGCTTGCCCTTGCCAAACAGGGCGAGTCGGCGCGTATTTCGTCTGCGGTCATCCAGCGTGAGATGCAAATTCCGAAGGCGTTTATGGCGCGGATTGTGGCGCAACTGGCCCAGGCCGGGCTGGTATTGACCTTCCCGGGGCGCGATGGCGGCCTGAGCCTGCCCTGCCCGCCCGAAAACATCACCCTGCTGCAGGTTGTGGAAGCCTTCGAGGGTAAGCTGCTGCTCTCGGACTGTTTGCAGCCAAAGGGTGATGGCGATTGTCCTTTCCTCAGCCATTGCCCGGTTCGCTCGAAGTGGGGACGCGTGCAGGCGGCCATGACGCGTGAGATGGCATCCATCCACTTTGCTGAACTGGCAGAAGAAGCCCGCAGGGGCATTCCGGTATCTTCCCTTTTTGTTCTTCAACACTAATTTTTGGAGGAGTTTCTATGGACCCAATTACCCTTTCAAGGTGGCAATTCGGCCTAACGACCGTTTACCACTTCCTGTTCGTCCCGCTCACGCTCGGGCTGGGCTGGTTTGTGGCGTACATGCAAACGCGCTACTACCAGACCCGCGACGAGAAGTACCGCAAAATGGCGAAGTTTTGGGGCAAACTGTTCCTGATTAACTTTGCCATCGGCGTGGTGACGGGCATCGTGCAGGAGTTCCAGTTTGGTATGAACTGGAGCGAGTACAGCCGCTACGTGGGCGACATCTTTGGCGCGCCGCTGGCGATTGAAGCGCTGACATCTTTCTTCCTCGAAAGCACTTTCCTGGGAATCTGGATTTTCGGCGAAGGCAGGGTGCCCGAGCGAGTACACCTGGCTTCGATTTGGCTGGTGGCAATCGGCTCGAATCTTTCTGCGCTGTGGATTTTGCTGGCCAACGGCTGGATGCAGCACCCGGTCGGCTATGTGATCAACGAGGTCAATAGCCGCGCCGAACTGGTCGATTTCTTTGCCCTGATTTCAAACCCCAAAGGCTGGGTTTTCTTCTGGCACACCATCGCCGCCGGGCTTGCGACCGCCTCCTTCCTGATACTCGGCGTGAGCGCCTATCACATCATCCGCAAACAGCACCTTGAAATCTTCAAGCCCTCCTTCCAGATGGGCGCGCTGGTCGGCATTATCGCCAGCGTGTTGGTCTTCCTGGGCGGGCATGAGCAGGGCGTGTTCATGTATGAAGAACAGCCGATGAAATTCGCCTCGGTGGAGGCCCACTGGGAAACCTCGGCCCCGGCTGATTTCTCCATCCTCACAATCGGCGACCTGACCGGCAAGCAGGAAGTCTGGTCGCTACGCACCAGCCAGTTGGGAATTCCCGGCGTGCTCAGTTTCCTGGCCTGCAACAACTTCGAGTGCGAAGTAAAGGGAGTCAACAATCTGCAGGCCGAATACGAAGCCCTGTATGGCCCCGGCGACTACATCCCGCTGATGGTCGTGACCTACTGGACCTTCCGCTTCATGATGACGATTGGGTTCGTAATGATTGCCCTTTCGGCCTTCTTTCTGTGGGTCACGCGCAAGCCAGATTATGAAAATGCCAAATGGATGAAGTGGGTTCCCTGGGTAATTGCCCTGCCCTACATCGCCAATTCCAGCGGTTGGATTTTGACCGAAATGGGCCGCCAACCCTGGATTGTGCAGGGGCTGCTCAAGGTCGAAGACGCGGTTTCGCCCAACCTGACCACCGTCGACCTGCTCATTTCGCTGATTGGCTACGTGGCGATTTACGGCGCACTGGCTGGCGCGATGTTCTACCTGATGAAGAAATTCGCCGTCGCCGGGCCAGATGCCACCCTGAAACACTCGGTTGACCCCGAGCCGGGGTTGGTTGGCGCGCAAGATTAGAAAAACGGAGTGCGAAGTCTCCCGACTTCGCTGCGGCGACAGGAGTCGTCGCGCTCCAAGGAGAAAAAATCATGTCATACGAATTCCTGCAAATTCTTTGGTTCATCCTGATTGCCGTATTGTGGATTGGCTTCTTTTTCCTCGAAGGCTTCGACTTCGGCGTGGGAATGCTGCTGCCCTTCTTCGGCAAGAAAGACATCGAACGCCGGGCCGTCATCAACACGATTGGCCCTACCTGGGACGGCAACGAAGTCTGGCTGCTGACAGCTGGCGGCGCGACCTTTGCGGCCTTCCCACACTGGTACGCGACCATGTTCAGCGGCTTCTACCTGGCGCTCTTCCTACTGCTGGTCGGGCTGATTATTCGCGGTATCTCCTTTGAATATCGCTCGAAAGATGCCAACTTGAAATGGCGCAGCACTTTCGACTGGATGATTGCGGTCGGCTCTTTCCTGGCCGCCCTGCTGCTGGGCGCGGCCTTTGCCAACCTGGCGCGCGGTGTGCCGATTGACGGCAAGATGATGTTCACCGGCAACCTGTTCACCCTGCTCAACCCCTACGGCCTGCTGGGTGGCCTGACCACCGTAGCCATCTTTCTGCTGCACGGCGCAAACTTCCTCGGCCTGAAACTGGAAGGCGAGCTGAAAGACCGCGCCGATACCTGGGCCAAGAAAATCTGGATTGTTGCGACCCTCTTGTATGTCCTGCTGGCTGTCTTCACCTACATCGCCGGTTACTGGCAGCGCGGGTTTGTCAACCCCGGCATTGTGCCGATTGGCGCGCTGGCGTCGCTGCTGGTGGCGGGATACTTCATCAACCAGCGCCGCGATGGTTGGGCCTTCATCATGGTGGCGCTCAACATCGTGCTGACCCAGGTGGCTTTCTTCAGCATGACCTTCCCCAATGTGATGATTTCGAGCACCAACCCCAACTGGTCGCTGACCATCTACAACGCCTCGTCGTCGCAGTACACGCTGACGGTCATGTCGGTTATCGCGCTTATCTTCGTCCCGATTGTGCTGGCTTACCAGGGCTGGAGCTACTGGATGTTCCGCAAACGCGTCAGCACCGACAAAAAATCTTTGGTGTACTAAAAACCAACCCGGGCGGAGCGTTGGAACTGAAAGCCAGCGCTCCGCCCTTTTATCGGTACAACAGCGCGGCGTCGGGGGAGTCCGCTGTTTTCCATCCGCGAAAGATATGACAACAACCTGTCATTTATCCTACGATTGTCATACGATTTTGCAAACCGGTTGACTTTGACGCAAATAAGTCTTATACTCTATTTCATAAGAGGTTACCCAGCCATGCGAATTTTTCGGACATATTCAGGAGTAAAACAATAAAGGCACGCGCCTGTCTGCGTGCCTTTTTCATTCCTACCCCAAAAGGAGATGAAATATGGATTACGGTTTGATTGGAAAAATTGAGAAGGCCAAGCGTTACGCGGAAGACCCCAAGCGCTTTCGCTTCAACAAGTTCGAGATTACTTTTCGGGGCGATAACAACGACCACCACGTTACCTTCGATAACGGTCAGTTCCAGTGCGATTGCGAATTCTTTATGACCCACGACCGCTGCGGGCACACCATGGCCATCGAAATCCTGCTTAAAGATATGCTCTTCGAGCCGGAAACGGCCTAAACAGCCCAAACAACTGAATAGCGAAAGCGAGACCCTCAGGCGCGGCCTGCAGGGTCTCTTTTTTTCAGGTAAAATACGGGCTATGAAAAAACTATCTCGTCGCGATTTCCTCAAGCTGGGCGGCGCTGCCCTGGGCAGCCTGGCCTTTTCGCCTTACATACCACCGGTGGCCGAGTTCGAAGACAGCCAACTGGTGCGCGTGGCGACGACCTCGGTCAGCGTGCACAGCAGGCCGTCAGACGACAGCCGCATTGTGCGCCAGGTCTACCGCGACCAAATCTTACCGGTATACGAAGAAGTCAACTCAGGCACCCCCGGCTACAACCCGGTCTGGTACCGCGTCTGGGGCGGGTTCGTGCATCGCGCGCGCATGCCCAAGGTGCAGTTGCGTTACAACGCCCCGGTGGCCGCCATCCGCGAGAGTGGCCAGTTGGGAGAAATCACCGTCCCGTTTACCCAGGCCATGTACCTGCGCAGCAACGGCTGGGAGCCGCTCTACCGCCTGTACTACGAAACCGTCCACTGGGTTATCGGCATCGAAGAAGGCCCGGATGGGCAGCCCTGGTACCAATTGCGCGACGAACTGTACAAGAACCTGATTTACAACGTCCCGGTCAGCCATGTCCGCCTGATTCAAGACGAGGAGTTCGCCCCCATCTCGCCGGATGTACCGCACGAACAAAAACGGATCGAAGTGGCGCTGGATGCCCAGATTATGACCTGCTATGAATACGACGAGATTGTTTTCCAGACGGACATTTCCTCCGGTCGGGTTGGTACGGTAACACCCCCCGGCGGCATTCCGACCCGCACCCCGGTCGGTAGGGCGCATGTCACCAACAAGCTGCCGTCCAAACACATGGGCGACGGCCAGCTGGCCTCGGATATCGAAGCCTACGAACTGGTCGGCGTCCCCTGGACGGTCTTCATCAAGTACGATCACCTGCCCTTCCAGGGACACGCCTTTCACGGCACCTACTGGCACGACAATTACGGCGTGCCGATGAGCAGCGGCTGCATCAACATGCGTAACGATGAGGCCAAATGGTTCTTCCGCTGGTGCCTGCCCAAAGCCGGGGTCGAAGACATCCGCCATCCTCAACTGGACCGCCCTGGACGCGGCACGCCGGTTGTGCTGAGAATTTAACCCTATGCCCTCTCTGCACTGGAACGGGAAGCAGCGCCGCGACCCCCAGCCTGTTTCGCTGACCCTCGACTCGGTCATACATCTCGGCGGTTCTGCCCAAACCGGGCAAGACCCGTCAAACCGGCTTTTCCTGGGTGATAATTTTGCCGTCATGTCCTCCCTGCTGGATGAATACGACGGCAAGATCGACTTAATCTACGCCGACCCGCCTTTCTTTACCAACCGCAAATTCCCGGCCCGCATCGGGCGCGGCGAAGACTCGCGCAAACCCGCAGAATGGAAACTGGCTGAAGGCTATGGCGATTCGTGGGAGAACCTAGACGAATACATCCAGTTTCTTTACGAACGCCTGGCCCTGATGCACCGCCTGCTCTCCCCCACCGGGACGCTTTACCTGCACCTCGACTGGCACGCCGACGCTTATGCGCGCCTGCTGCTGGATGAAATCTTCGGGCCTGAGCGCCTGCTGAATGAAATCATCTGGGCTTATCACGGCCCGTCGCCCATCCGCTCGGCATTCAACCGCAAACACGACACCATCCTGGTTTACACCAAAAGCGAGGAATACACCTTCAACGCCGACGCAGTGCGCGTGCCCTACGACCCTACCACCGTCAAGACCTTTGCTTCATCCAAAAAAGCCGGGTTTGGTAAAATTCCCGACCTCGGGCGTGGAAAAGTGCCCGAAGACTGGTGGTACTTCCCGGTCGTGGCGCGCCTGCACAACGAACGGACGGGCTACCCCACCCAGAAGCCTGAAGCCCTGCTCTCGCGAATCATCCTGGCATCGTCCAACCCCGGCGACCTGGTGGCCGATTTCTTCTGCGGGTCGGGCACCACGCCGCTGGCCGCCACCCGGCACGGGCGCCGCTTCCTGGCGGCTGACGCCACCGCGCGCGCCATCCAAACAACAAAAACGCGCCTGGTCAGGGAAAATGCTGCACCCTTTGCCATATACCATGAGCATCATCGCAGCAACAATGTTGGTTACACGCCAGATTGGCCTTTTGCTTTCGAGGCCGCTGGCGAGGCTGTAACAGTTTCCGGGCAGGAACTCCCGGCCTACTGGGAAATCGACCCTGACTACAACGGGCAGATTTTCCACAGCCGCATCCAAGCCAGCCTGCCGCCCAGGAACGGGATAATCGCCACCCGCCTGCCGCTGCCAGCCGGGAGCGCAGAAGCCTGCGTGCGGGCTATCAGCCACCAGGGGGATGAATACCAGCAGGTACTTAAACACAAACATGACTCATCCCGAACTTAAGGATGGGGCTTGAAAAAGGGATAGACCTTCTGGTAATGTTTAGTGTGAGAGCACAAACAAGCCAGGAGGTCTATCCATGTATAAGCATAACTCTGAAT
>Ga0208244_100790_pt1 | contig 24116 bp, 21 predicted proteins | sample SubbioCR12Aug_5A_FD_184828 | JGI IMG/M metagenome (GOLD analysis project Ga0208244, IMG submission 184828) | Serpentinite rock and fluid subsurface biosphere microbial communities from McLaughlin Reserve, California, USA - CR12Aug_5A (SPAdes) | ecosystem: Environmental > Terrestrial > Deep... | reverse complement strand
GATGCCGTCCCTGCCGATCCGGACTGGTCGGAAATCGTCGCCGGAGACTGGCTGGCCGGGATGCTCCAGGGATTGCGTTCGCCGGAAGGCCTGGCCGCCGTCACGCCTGGCCCGGCGCTGCAAGCGAGCTTGCGCCCCTACCAGCAGGCGGGGGTGCGCTGGTTGCACCTGCTCGCCCGGATGGGGCTGGGGGCCTGTCTCGCCGATGACATGGGGCTGGGCAAGACGATCCAGGTCCTGGCGCTGCTGCTCACGTTGCAGCGCACGCGCCCCAGCCTGTTGGTGGCCCCGGCTTCGCTGTTGGCCAACTGGCAACAGGAGGCCGAACGCTTCACCCCCACCCTGCGCTGCCTCGTCGCGCACCCCTCCATGATGCCGCAGGAGGAACTGCGCGCGCTGGACACCGAGCGGCTGGCGGACACCGATCTGGTCATCACCAGCTACGGCACGCTGATGCGCCTGCCGAATCTGCTGGCGCTGCGCTGGCATCTGGCGGTGGCCGACGAAGCGCAGGCGCTCAAGAATCCATCCGCCAAGCAGACCAGGGCGGTCAAGCAACTCCAGGCCGAGGCGCGCATCGCGCTGACCGGCACGCCCGTGGAAAACCGTCTCGCTGATCTCTGGTCCATTTTCGATTTCACTCATCCGGGCCTGCTGGGATCGCAAAAGGCGTTTGCCGGATTGACGAAAAACCTGGCGCAACAGCACCATTACGGCCCGCTGCGCACGCTGGTCAAACCCTATATCCTGCGTCGCATGAAAAGCGACAAGCGCGTCATCGACGATTTGCCGGACAAGACGGAAATGACCGCCTGGTGTGCTTTGAGTCCCGTCCAGACCGCCCTTTACCAGCGCGCGGTCAAGGAATTGGCCGCCCGGCTGGAAACGGCGGAGGGCATCGAGCGCAAGGGGCTGGTGCTGGCCTTCCTGATGCGCTTCAAGCAGATCTGCAACCATCCGTCCCAATGGCTCGGCGATGGCGCCTGGAAGCCGGAAGACAGCGGCAAGTTCGGGCGGCTGGCCGAAATCGCGGAGATCATCGCTGCCAAGCAGGAAAAACTGCTGGTCTTCACCCAGTTCAGGGAAACCACCGCGCCGCTGGCGGCGTTTCTCGGCAATCGCTTCGGGCGCGAAGGCCTGGTGCTGCATGGCGGCACGCCCGTGGGCAAACGACGCGAGCTCGTCAAACGCTTCCAGGAAGATGAGCAGTGCCCCTTCTTCGTCCTTTCGCTCAAGGCGGGCGGCACCGGGCTGAATCTGACCGCCGCCTCGCATGTGATCCACTTCGATCGCTGGTGGAATCCCGCCGTGGAAAACCAGGCCACCGACCGCGCCTGGCGCATCGGCCAGCACCGCAATGTGCTGGCGCACAAGTTCGTCTGCCGGGGCACCATCGAGGAGCGCATCGACGATCTGATCCGCGCCAAGCAACAACTGGCGCAGGACCTGCTCGAAGGCGGCGCGGAAATCAATCTGACCGAGATGAGCGACGCGGCACTGCTCGATCTGGTCAGACTCGACATCCACTCTATCGGAGAATGAGCGTATGAGTTACGGGCAGTGGAAACCCTATGTGTCGGTCGCCAAGCGGCGGGCGCAGGCCGAAAAGGCGGTCAAGAAGGCAACGAGGGCCGGTCAGGACATGCAGCCAGTGGCTATTGAGGGACGGGCTATCGCCAAAACCTTCTGGGGCAAGGCCTGGTGCGACAACCTGGAAGCCTACAGCGACTTCGAGAATCGTCTGCCGCGCGGGCGCACCTATGTGCGCAACGGCTCGGTCATCGATCTGAAAATAGAGCCGGGCGAGGTGCGCGCGCTGGTGATGGGGTCCAGCCTGTACCAGATCAAAATCGGCATCGCCGCCGTGCCGGAGTCCCACTGGAAGTCGCTGGCGAAGGAATGCACCGGCTCCATCGCCTCGCTGGTCGAGCTATTGCAGGGCAAGCTCTCGAAAGCCGTGATGGAGCGCATTTGCCAACCGAAGACAGGCCTGTTTCCCGCGCCCAAAGACATCCGGCTCGACTGCTCCTGCCCCGACTGGGCGACGATGTGCAAGCACGTCGCCGCCGTGCTCTACGGCGTGGGCGCGCGTCTGGATACGCAGCCCGAACTCCTCTTCACGCTGCGCCGGGTGGATGCCAATGACCTAGTGACCCGGGCGGCGGAACTGTCCGTCAAAACCAGGAAAACGCCTGCCCGGGGCAGGGTGCTCGACGATTCTCGACTTGCCGACGTGTTCGGCATCGAGATGGACGCCCCCGAAGTATCGCCGGACACGAAGAAGAAGGCGGGAACCCGCAAATCGAAGGTGGCGGAACCGCCTGCCGTGACGACGAAAGCACGGACGAAACGGAAGAAAACGTCAACGTGATCCTTTACTGTATTACGTTTTGAATTACAATCAGGAACACACATCTCAATTCTCATGACACGACATGGCGACCTTGACCCTGCGTTTGCCGAATGGTCTGGATCGGCAACTCACCCTTCTGGCGGCGCAGACTCACCAGAACCGATCCGAGCTGGCGCGCGCGGCGCTGGAAAAGTTTTTGCATGACCAGGCGCGCGAACAACTGTTGGCCGGGATGGCGGAGGCTTTTCACTTTTTGGCCTCGGACTCCGCGGCGCGTGCGCATTCGCTGGCGCTAGCGGAAGAATTTCAGCCTTTGGATGCCGAAGTGCTGGCGCACGCCGAAGGGCGCGACGCGACGGAAATCGAAGCGCAATGGTGGCGATGATGCGGCGCGGAGAAATATGGGTGGCGCGACTCAATCCGAATATCGGCGCGGAAATTGGCAAGGTTCGTCCGGTGCTCATCCTGATGGAAACGCGGCTTTTGGAAGCCGGCTCGCCGGTGGTCATGGTCGCGCCGCTCACTACGCAATATTGGCCCGGGCTTGCCGCATTGCGCGTTGCCGTGCCCGCGCGCGAACGCCTGCTGAAAGACAGCCACATCGTTCTGGAACAAACGCGGGCGCTGGATCGAAGCCGTTTTGGCGAGCACGCGCTGGGGCAATTGACCGCGGAAGAAATGCGCGTGGTGGAACAACGGCTCATGATGATGTTCGGCATTTTCATTCCAGCGGATCGGCCGTGCTGACCAAGCGGTGATGAGTCATGACCGCCGCCCGCGCACCGTCCCGCCAGTGCGGACTTTTTCCAGACACTGAAAATCGAAAGATAACACTTGCAATTTCATGGTAACTTTCGGCCATGATCGAACGTCAAGAACACGCCCGGGAAGTTGCCCGCCTGCTCGGCGAATTCCCCGTTGTCGCCATCGTCGGCGCCCGCCAGACGGGCAAGACGACGCTGGCGCGCGCCAGCAGCGCTGCCTTTGATGGCGCCACGCACCATTTCGACCTCGAAGACCCGCGCGACGACGCGCGCCTGGCCGCGCCCATGCTCGCCCTCGAACCGCTCGCGGGCCTGGTCGTCATCGACGAGGTGCAGCGGCGACCGGATCTGTTCCCCGTCCTGCGTGTGCTGGCCGACCGCGCCGGCACGCGGGTACGCTACCTGATCCTCGGCTCGGCCGCGCCCGAGCTGATCCGGGGCAGCGGCGAAAGCCTCGCCGGGCGCATCGCCTTCCACGAACTGCCGGGGCTCGACCTCGGCGAAACGGGCGCGGAGCAGGTCGACACGCTCTGGCGGCGCGGCGGCCTGCCGCGTTCTTACCTTGCAGCGAGCGAGGCAGCCAGCCTGCGCTGGCGGCGTGAATACATTCGCGCCTATCTGGAACGCGACATTCCCGCGCTCGGCTTCCGGCTCGCTCCGGCCACGCTGCGCCGTTTCTGGAACATGCTCGCTCATTACTCGGGCCAGTTGTGGAACGGCGCCGAACTGGCGCGCGCCTTCGGCGTCTCCGAACCCACGGTGCGCCATTACCTCGACATCCTCGCCGCCACTTGCATGGTGCGTGTCCTGCCGCCCTGGCACGAAAACGTCGGCAAGCGTCAGGTCAAGGCGCCCAAGATTTACCTCGCCGACAGCGGTCTGCTGCATGCGCTGCTCGACATCGGCCCGACGCAGGATGCGCTGCTCGGCCACCCGCGCGTCGGTGCCTCCTGGGAAGGCTACGCCCTGCACCAGATCGTGCGCGCCCTCGCCGCCGACTGGCGCGACTGCCACCACTGGCGCTTGCACACCGGCGCCGAACTCGACCTGCTGGTGACGCGCGGCGGGCGCCGCCTCGGTTTCGAGATCAAGCGCACCGACGCCCCGCGCGTCACGCCCTCGATGCGCTCGGCGCTGGACGTGCTGCGGCTGGAAAAACTGTTTGTCGTGCATGCCGGCGCCGGAACCTGGCCCATGGACGAACGCATCGTCGCCGTGCCGCTGGCAGGGCTGTTCGAGAATGCGTGGAAAGTCGGCGCTGGCGGGACGGCTACGGCTTACTGACTGCGCCGCCCGCGCACGGTTTCAAGCTGCGCGCACAACCGTTCCGCCCCCTCGACAAGGCGCGGCGTGTGGCGCTGGATCAGGTCGGGCGGGATGAAGAAAAGGTTGTCGCGCTGCACGGCGGCGAGCGTTTTCCACCGCCGCCAGTCGTCGAGCCATTCGGGACGGGCCTCGCCCATGCCGCTGGCGATGATGGCTTCGGGGTTGGCCTTGATGACGGCCTCGACCGTTACCTTGGGGGCGAGCGGTTGCAGGTCGGCAAAAACATTTTCGCCGCCGCATAGCCGGATGACGTCGGAGATGACCTGCCCGCCGCCCACCGTCATCAGCGGCTGCTGCCAGATCTGGTAGAAGGTCCGCACTTTTGGTCGCGTGCCAAATTTTTCGCGCAGCGTTTGCAGGCGGGCGCGGAAGGCGGCGGCGGCATCAAGCGCCACGGCTGACGTGCCGGCCAGCGCGCCATAACGTTCGAGGTTCTTCGCCACGTCGTCAATGCGCTCCGGTTGGGCGAGATAGACGGGGATGCCCAGCGCGCGAATTTTTTCGATGTGCGCCGGGCTGTTGCCGCTCGCCCAGCCGACCACCAGGTCGGGTTTCAGCGCGGCGATGGCTTCGAGGTCGAGCTTCGAGTAACCGCCGACGCGCGACACGCGCCGCGCCGCTTCCGGGTAGTCGCTGTAGTCGACGGCGCCGACGATTTGCGCTCCGACGCCGGCGGCAAACAGCGTCTCGGTGACATGCGGCGCCAGGCTGACGATGCGCCGCGCCGGCTCCTTGAGGCGCACCGTGGCGCCGGTGTCGTCCTGTACCGTTATTTCTGCGCGAACGGTGACGGTGGCGGCCATGGACAACCCGGCCAGCAACCAGAACAGCTTCTTCATGCAATCTCCTTCAGGGCAAATTCGAGTCGCTGCCAGTCGTCTTCCCTGCCCGGCAGACCGAACCGCAGCGCCGACGGGGCAGCGAAACGGCGCACGAGGATAGCGCGCAGGGCAAGTTGTTCGTGAAGTTCGGCAGCAAGCGCCGTGGCCGCATAGCGGAACAACGCCGTCCCTGCCGTCTCGCCAAAGCCGGCTTTTCGGAGCAGGGCAGCGAGGCGCGGCGCGGCGCTTTGCAGCCGCTCGCGCTGCGCGGCTTGCCAGGCGACATCGGCCAGCGCGTGGCGCGCCACCCAGCGCGCGGGGTGGTTGACGGCCCAAGGGCCCGCTGTTTGGAGCTGGGCCTCGGCGAGTCGCGCCAGCAATTCGGGCGGGCCGAAAGCAAAACCAACGCGCGCGCCGGCCAACCCGAAGAATTTGCCGAGCGAGCGCAGCACAACGATGTTGTCGGCGGCATGGCCAATCAACGATGCTTCCGGTTCGACATCGATGAAGGCTTCGTCGATCACCAAGAGGCGCAGCGTGCGTGCGCGTTCGAGCAGCTCGGCACGTGTCACGCGCTGCCCGGTGGGATTATTCGGATTGCACAGCACGGCGTAGTCTGCGGCCTCCCGCCAGCCGACGAGCGTGTGACCGCAAGCCAGCCACGCCGCCGGATGCTCGTTGTAAAGCGGCGCGGACATGGCCACCCGGCCCTTGGGCAGCAGCCGCGGCAGCGCGCCGATGGCCCACTGGCTGCCGGGCAGCACCAGCAATTGCCCGGCGCCGTAGTAATCCCGCGCGGCGGCTTCGAGACCGTCCTCCGCTTCGGGCAAACGCTGCCAAACCTCGTTCGGCAACGGCGGCACGGGATAGACCCAAGGCGCGATGCCGGTCGACAGGTCGAGCCAGTCGGCGCGCGGGATGGTCCAGCGCCGCGCGGCTTCCCGGAGCCTGCCGCCATGCTCAAGCATGCGCCGCGCTCCAGACCAGAAAGAGCCCCAGCCACAGCCACTGGCCGCGTTCGACCAGCGTCACGGCGCGGCCGATGTCGGCGGCGGTGGGCGCCGCGCCGCTGCCGAGGTGCGGCCGCACTTCGATCTCGCCGTGATAACTCGCCGTCCCGCCAAGGCCGACTTTCAGGGCGCCCGCGCCCGCCGCCATCACCGGACCGGCGTTGGGGCTTTCCCAGGCGTGCGCCTGTTCGCGCCAGCAGGCTAAGGCGCCGCGCGCATCGCCCAGCAGCGCATAGGTGAGCGCGGTCAGGCGCGCGGGAACGTAATTCAGCACATCATCGATCCGCGCGGCCGCCCAGCCGAAATACACACGCCGCGCGTCCTTGTAGCCCCACATGGCGTCGAGCGTGTTGGCGAGGCGAAACAGCAGCGCGCCCGCGCCGCCCGCGACAAAGAACCAGAACAGCGCGCCGAATACGGCGTCGTTGCCGTTTTCCAGCACCGATTCGACGGCGGCTGTCGCCACGCCATCCGCGTCGAGCTGCGTCGTGTCGCGCGAAACGATCATGCCGACCTGCTCGCGCGCAGTAGCGAGGTCGCCTGCCGCCAGCGGCGCGGCCACCGCCCGGGCATGTTCGCCGAGGCTCTTGCCGCCGAGGGCGAGCCAGAGCAGCAGCGCATCGAGCACGGGATGGGCGAACCAGGCCGCCAGCGCGACGAACGGCGCGACGATCATGAGCCACGCCGCGAGGCCGGAGAGCCGGTTGCCCAGCGGATGGCCCGGCGCGCCCGCACGAAAAAAACGCTCCGCCGCATCGGCCAGCCGGCCGAAACCGACGAGTGGATGACAGCGGCGCGGCTCGCCGAGCAATCGGTCGAGCAGCACGCCAAGGAGCGCGGAGGCAGCCGGGAACAGCGAGGGAGGCATGGGATAATCGGGCGATGAAAACCCCCCGATTCTACCGGTGACAGCCAGGGCACTCATGGTGCAAGGCTGCACCTCCGACGCCGGCAAGAGCGTGCTGGTCGCGGCGCTGTGCCGCATCCTCGCACGGCGCGGCGTCGCCGTCGCCCCGTTCAAGCCGCAGAACATGGCGCTCAATTCGGCGGTCACGGTCGATGGCGGCGAGATCGGCCGCGCCCAGGCCCTGCAGGCGCAGGCCGCCGGACTGGCGCCGCGCATCGACTTCAATCCCGTGCTGCTGAAGCCCAATACCGACCGCCGCGCGCAGGTCATCATCCACGGCCACGCCATCGCCGATCTGGATGCCCGCGCCTATCACGACTACAAGCGCGTGGCGATGGCGGCGGTGCTTGAATCATGGTCGCGGCTCACGGCCGAGTTCGACTGCGTGATCGTCGAAGGCGCGGGCAGCCCGGCGGAAGTGAATCTGCGTGACCGCGACATCGCCAACATGGGCTTCGCCGAAGCGGTCGATATTCCCGTCATCCTCGTCGGCGACATCGATCGCGGCGGCGTGCTTGCCCACTTCGTCGGCACGCTGGACTGCCTTTCGGCCAGCGAGCAGGCGCGCATCAAGGGGCTGGTGGTGAATCGTTTTCGCGGCGACATCGGTCTGCTGCAACCCGGCCTCGACTGGCTCGAACAACGCACCGGCAAGCCGGTGCTCGGCACGATTCCCTATTTGCACGGCCTGTTCCTCGATGCCGAGGATGCGCTGGCGCATCACTCCGAACGCGCCGGTGAAACCAGACTCACCGTCGTCGCCCCGGTGTTTCCGCGCATCTCGAACGCCAACGACCTCGATCCGCTGCGCCTGCATCCGGAAATCGATTTCCGCTGGGTCGGGCCGGGGCAACCTTTACCGGACTGCGACCTCGTCGTGCTGCCGGGCTCCAAGTCGGTGCAGGCCGATCTCGCCTGGCTGCGCGCCCAGGGCCACGAGGCCGCGCTCAGGCGCCACCTGCGCTATGGCGGCAAAGTCATCGGTCTGTGCGGCGGCTACCAGATGCTCGGTCGCGCGCTGCACGACCCCGCCGGCCGCGAAGGCAAACCCGCCAACATGCCAGGCCTCGGCCTGCTCGACTGCGAAACCACGCTGGCAGCCGAGAAGCAGTTGCGCAACGTCGCGGGACACCTGACGCTCGACGGAACGCCGGCCATGGCCGGCTACGAAATCCACATGGGCGTGACCAGCGGCCCGGCGTTGGCGCGCCCGGCGGTGCGTTTCGACGATGATCGCGTCGATGGCGCCGTTTCCGCTGACAACCAGATTCTCGGCAGCTACTGCCACGGCTTGTTCGACCGCCCGGAAGCGTTCGCCGCGCTGCTCGACTGGGCGGGGGCAAAGGACATCGCCCCGGTAGACCTCGCGGCGCGCCGCGAAGCCGACCTCGACCGGCTGGCAGATGCCGTCGAGGCAGCACTGGATTGGAAATTGCTCAGCCGCTGGATTTGAAGCGGTGCGCGAAGCTGCCGCGCTGCGCTTCGCTTCATGTCTCTGATTGGCCAACTGCTGCCGGTCACCCTCAATCCAGACCGGACGCCTGAAGGTCCGCTTCATTTTGGAACCTGCCGGAAGGGCGAATCCGGCTAATCGGCCTTAGCTGCCGGAAGGTGATCGCCCGTAGCGCGTCAGTATTGAAACGCGAAGCTGTCAAAGCAAATTTGCATAATTCCGCACTCACTCAATCTACCAACCGAGCCGTCGTTGGGTCGTAGAGCACATCGGTGATCGACCCATCCCGAATGCGGTGAACCGCTTCGTCAATCACATGGAGCGGCACTAGGAACCATTCCCTCGGCTTCACCGGATGTCCGAAGCGGTCTTCGATGGTCAGGTCGAGCTGTGCTGCACCGAACAGGCGGTGGAAGATGCTTTCCAGTTTGGTGCGGTTCAAGTTGTGGAGCTTGTAGGTGGCGACCACCTCCACATTGGCCAGCAGATAGGTGGCATCCGTTTCTGCGCCAGCGATGCGAGCCTCGACCTTGCCGCCGGTCACGCCGATCTTGTGGATAAGTTCGCGGTGCTCGGCGACGAATGGGTGGCTGGACAGACTGCGCAGTACATAGATGGTTCCGGTTGCAATGTCATCAGGCTCTGGCGCATCGCCAAAAAGCGGGCCATCGTCCCTGCGGATAAGGCGACGACCCACGGGCGTGTTTCCATCAGGGTAGAGCGAACGCGAAAGTGAACGCAGCAACAGGTTGCACTCGGTATGGTTGTCAAAAATAACTCGCAGTCGCGGGTTGTCGCGCCCATCCTTGGTCTTAGTGCCCTCATACATTTCGGCAACGTAAGCTATCTGCCCGCCAATGATGAAGAAATCCCCCAATTCAATACTGGCGTTCTTAACGAAGGGCTTGGTCATCCAAGTGCCAGCCTTGAGTCCAACTTCAGCTTCGTCGAACAACGACTTGAAGTGGTCAAAATCCTCGCAGGGCGTGCGGTTGGCAATTTCTTCCGCCGCCTTGACTTCGACGTAAGGACGCACATGGCGCAGCACGGTGATGTCGCTCTGACCGGCAGGTTCATTGACGATCCCCAACCCGGCCAGCAAGGCGTCTTCGTCGAGGTCTTCCACATCGGCCGGGGCCACTGCGCTACCCGCCAACAAGCCGGGGTCATCCAGCTCAGCCAGCAGCGTCTGCGCTTCTGGCAACTTGCGTAACTGGTCCAGGCGCACGGCATAAAGGCGCTCGAAGATGTCACGGCCCTCGCCATGCAGCGGGGCGCGACCGTGGGTCTGATGGAAGCGCAGGATGTCCTCGAAGCCGGCGATGATGCGTTCTTCGCGGGGCGTTCGGCTGGATACCTTGAGCGGAGCAACCTCGACGCCCAGCGCATCCCGTCGTCCATCTCAGCCATTGCCGGACGCTCCCTGCGCCTGAGCCGCCTTGGCCTGCGCGCGGTAACGTGCCAGCGCGGCCACGCCTTCAGCCATGCGCTTTTCCCAGGCGTCGGCGGAATTGATGTCTGGCAGGCGACCACGCTCGTTCTTGAACTGCAAAGCGCGTTTGGCCAGTTCGCGGGCTTCGTCTTCGGGAATGCTCACCTTCTTGGCGGCAATGCTGGCCTGCACCTGACGCAGCGTTTTTTCGTCCATCGCCTTCGCCAGTACAGCATAGGCGGCATCGAAGGGGTTGATGCGGTCGATCAAGTCAATATCAAGGTCGCGCACGTTGACGAACTTGCGCACTCCGTCCAGCAAAGCCGTATTGCCTTGCGCTGCGCCTTCGGCATCGGCCTGAGCCAAAGCCAATTTGGCCTGCTGGGTGATATTCATGGCGGCAATGGCGTGTTGACGAATAGCTTCCTGATCGGTGTCGCTCAACTCTGGGTAACGCTCGCGCACGATCTTGCCCATGCGCAACTGGGTCAATTCTTCAGGCAGCGTATTTTCTTTGTCGAACAAGCCGCGCTCCAGCACGGTTTTGTCCTGCAAAAAACTGGTGACGACTTCGTTCAAGTCCTCTTTGCAGATGCGCGTGGCTTCCGGGCTTTGCGGTGTTGTCAGCCCGTTGATTTCGACGTGAATCTGGCCGGTGGCGTTGTTCACCCCGATGTTGTGGCCGCCTTCCTTGTAACCCCCCTCGCCGTAATCGAAGCCGCCCAATGGGCCGTTGTTCTTGGGCGTGAACTCAAAACGCGGAGCCAGCACCTGCTCCATCAACAGGCTGGCGGAAATGGCCTTGAGCATGTCATTCACCGCCTCGGCCACGGCGGCTTGTTCGGCCGCGGGTTCGGCGATCAGATTGGTGAATCGCGCCCGCTCCTTGCCTTCGGCGTCGCGGGTGGCGCGGCCGATGATCTGCACGATCTCGGTCAGGCTGCTGCGGTAGCCAATGGTCAAGGCATGCTCGCACCAGATCCAGTCGAAGCCTTCCTTCGCCATGCCCAGCGCGATGATGATGTCCACGTGGTCGCGGTTGTTCTTCTGCGCCGGGTCTTTCAGCGCAGTCAGCACGCGGGTGCGCTGGGCCAGGTCGCTGTCGTCCACCAGATCGGCGACTTTCAGCGTGCGGCCCGACGGTGTGCGTATCCGGTGAAAGCCGGTGGCCAGATCGATGCCTTGCCATTCCCCCAGCGCGTGCATGATCTCGTTCACCTCGCGCTCCTTGTCTTTCAGGCTTTCACGGGCATTGACGTTGGGAATGTGGACGATGGTTTTCAGCGCCGGGTCCAACACCTTCTCCGCGGCCTCCACATACCGGCCCGTGTAGAAGAAGTAACCGATGTCCAGCGACTTGAGCCAGCGGTAGCCGTTGAGCTGCTCGTAGTAAGTGTAGGTGATCGTCTCGAACCGCGCCTCGTCGGCCGGGGCCAGCACCGCCTCGCTGTCGCCACGGAAATAGGAGCCGGTCATGGCCACCAGATGTACCTTGTCGCGGGCAATGAACGCGCCCAACTGCTGCCCCAGCACGTTGTCCGGGTTGCTGGACACATGGTGAAACTCGTCGACAGCTATCAGGCGGTTGTCAAACGCCTCAACGCCCAGATCTTCCACCGCGAAGCGGAAAGTTGCATGGGTGCAGACCAGCGCCCTGTCGCCGCTGGCCAGAAACTGGCGCACCGCATCCACCTTGGATTTCGCCACGCGGGGCTCGTCCACGCCGGGGGCGTCGCACAGGTTCCACTGTGGTGCCACCTGCCAGTCCCAATAAAAGCCCGACTGGCTCAGGGGCTCGTCGGCGAAGCTGCTACCAATGGAACGCTCCGGCACCACGATGATGGCCTGCCGCAATCCCTGATTGTGGAGCTTGTCCAGCGCGATGAACATCAGCGCACGCGACTTGCCCGATGCCGGCGGCGACTTGATCAGCAGGTACTGCTCGCCGCGCTTGGCATAGGCGCGTTCCTGCATGGCGCGCATGCCCAGCTCGTTCGCCTTGCTCGATGCGCCCGTGCGTGCCGTGGTGATGGAGACCGCGGGCACGGTGCAGACATTGGTGGGGTTGGTCATGCTTTCTCCTGCTTCAGCGTTTTCTTGGCAGGCTTGGATGCTGCCGCCGGTATCTTGGTACGCCGCGCAACACGCTTTTCCAGCCGCTCGATTTCCTGCAAATCCTCCGCATCGGCTGCCAGCGCTTCGGCGGCGCGGCGGTGCTGATCGAAGGTCCCGTAACGGGCGTGGGCGACGTTTACCATCTCGTCGTGGCTGATCGAGCCCGAATTCCGCAAAACCGCCTGCCCGTTGAAGGCCAGCATGCCGTCCACATGCTGACGCCAAAAATCCAGGGTAAGGTCGCGGTGCTGTTTTACCCGCAATTCCGCCTGTTCCAGAAAGATCACGACCAGCCGATTGAGGGTGTCGATCTCGTCTTCCGACAGGTAATTCTTGGCGACAACGACATCCTGCTTGCGCACGCGCGAACCGCTGAAGTGGGTGAGCGCCATGTTCGGGCTTTCCGGGTCGGCGCGTTTTACTACCAGCTCGGCGGCCGTATGGCCGGTGGCGGCAAAGAGCAGCTTGTTTTGCACCTCGGCGAAAAATAACTGGGTTTCCTTTTCGGTGATGCGGTAATCCGAGGAGAGGGCAAAGAGGTCGCGGACTTTTTGATAGAAACGCTTCTCCGATGCCCGTATCTCGCGGATGCGTTCGAGCAGCTCGTCGAAATAATCCCAACCGCCGGGGTTCTTGAGCCGCTCGTCGTCCATGACGAAGCCCTTCGCCAGAAATTCTTTCAGGTGCCGGGTCGCCCACTGGCGAAACTGGGTGCCGCGCGGCGAGCGGATGCGGTAGCCGATGGCAAGAATCAGATCGAGGTGGTAGGAAATCAAGGCGCGCTGGACTTGGCGAGTTCCCTCTGCTTGAACTGTCAAGGATTCCTTGACAGTTGCCTCCGGGCTCAACTCTCCCTCTTCAAAGATGTTCCTGGCGTGGAGCGAGACGTTTTGCTTGGTGGTCTGGAACAGCTCGGCGATTTCCAGTTGGGAGAGCCAGATGCTGTCGGCATCCACCCGCAGATTGATCCGCGTTTTTCCATCGTCGGAGGTGTAAAGGATCAGGTCGCTCATGCGCGCTTCCCCCTTTTCGCTTTTGGCGCAGCCTTGGTGGCCGCCGCCGTCATCTTCGTATACAGCTCGAACAGCTTTTCCAGCCGCTCGGTGTCGTTCCTGAACCGACGGCCGATGTAGATGCGCTCCAGCACCTCGTCGTTGCGCTCGTGGGCGTGGCGCAGGTTTTCCGGCATGGCGTCCGGGTCGTAGAGGTCGGCGATGGTGGCGGGGAAATGCGCCTCGCGCGCCAGCAGGATGTTTTCGGCGCAGGCCGTCAGGTCGGCCTTGTTCTGCTCGGTGAGCAGCGGCACGGGGAAAGTGTTCCAGCCGAGGGTGTTGGAGTAGCGGAAGTCGGTTTTCATCTTGCCGCAGACCGTGCCGATCCAGACCAGATGCAGGCGGGAGGCGATGAGCGCCATGTTCCAGAGGGGGGCGTCGTAGAGGGCGAAAGCGAGGTTGCTAATGATGGTTTCCGAGGTTTCGTATCCCACCGGAAGATAAGGGCGCGATTCTGAAGAAACCGTTGGAACAACGATTGCGTTCTTTTCCGCAAACCCGGCAATCTGCACGAAACGATGCGGGCGTTTGGCAAACTGGCGCGTGGATTCGGCTGGGGATTCGCTGCGGTTCTCCGCCACCAGCTTGAGCCGCTGCGCGATGAAATTACATTTTTTTGCGGCTTCAGCTTCATCATTTTCAATCCACAGGCAATAGCGTAGCTTGCCATTGATGAGCTCCTCCGAGCCTGCATAACGCTTGATGAAAGACCGTGTCGCCGTATCGTCAGCGCCGACTTTCATGGCCGTATCGGCATCCATCAAAAGATTGCCGCCATCGCGCGGCATGTTGCCGAACAGCATGATTGATTGCTCGCCAATCGGTGCGTTGGCTTTCTGCACATAGGCCAGGCTATCCGGCACAAGGTAGGGGCCAATGGCCGAGCATTGCTTGACCATTTCATCCTGATAGAGTTTTTTCGGCGCGGAAGATTTCTTGCACAAACCAATCACGACCACGGTCACACCCGCATTGTGCGCGGCAAGATTCGCCCATTTGAACGAAGTGTGCGCAAAGCGGATTTCGCAGCCACGTTCGAATGCTACCGGCCATACATCAATGGCTTGCTGGCCTTGGCATACGCTGTTGGTTGCCACGAAGGCGGACATCGCATTCGGCACCTTGTCTGCGTAATCGAAAAACCGCGCAAACCATCCGGTCACAAAGTCGGTGGTCTTAGCTAGCTTGGGGTGCTTGCTCCAGGCGTTTGCAAGGTCGGCTTTCTGCTCGTCCGTTTGCCATTTACTGCCGCGATACGGCGGGTTGCCGCAGATATACGTCTCACCGCCTTCGTTCTCGAACTCAATTTCGGCTTGTTCCACCGGTGTGCCGAATAAATCATCCGATAGCACCTTCACGCGCTTTCCTGTCGAGGGGCACACGCTCAACCAATCCAATCGCAATGCGTTGTCGCAACGAATCCAGTTTTCGGCGTCCAGCGGCAAAAAATCTTGCAAAGCATCCTTCTGCCCGCGATACAGCACGTCGCACTGGAACTCGGCGATGATCAGCGCCAGGCGAGCAATCTCGGCGGGGAAGTCGCGCAGTTCGATGCCGCGAAAATTGGTCAGCGGGATTTCCGATTTCAGGTGCAGCTCGCCCCGGCGGCGGTTGATTTCGGCTTCGATCTCACGCATCTGCTTGTAGGCGATGACGAGAAAATTTCCGCTGCCACACGCCGGGTCGAAGACACGGATGCGGGCCATGCGTTTGCGCAGGTTGAGCAGCTTGCGTTCGTTGTTGCCGGCATCATTCAGTTGCGTGCGCAGTTCGTCGAGGAACAGCGGATTCAACACCTTGAGGATGTTGGGCACGCTGGTGTAGTGCATGCCCAGCGCGCCGCGCTCTTCGTCGTCGGCGACGGCCTGGATCATGCTGCCGAAGATGTCGGGGTTGATCTGCTTCCAGTTGAGGTTGCCGGCGTGGGTCAGGTAGGTGCGCGCCATGCGCGTGAAGCGCGGCACGTCGGTGCTGCCTGCGAACAGGCCGCCATTCACGTAGGGGAATCCGTTGGCCCAGTTCGGCAGGCGGGGCTGGGCATGGGCGCGCTCGGCGCTCTTGATGTTCATGGCGCGGAAGATTGCGGACAGCACTTCATGGGTGTTGCTGCCGTCGCGCTCGCTCATCTGCTCGACGGTGTGGGTGAACAGGCCCTCGCCGTTGAAGATGTCGGTGTCTTCGGCGAAGAAGCAGAACACCAGCCGGGCCATGAAGTGGTTCATGTCGGGGCGGCGCTCGTTCGCGGCCCAGCCAGAGTTTTCGCGCAGTAGTTCGACGTAGAGCTTGTTGAGCCGACCGGTGGCGCGCACGTCGACGGGGTTGTCCTTGATCTCCTTGATGGTGGAGATGCCGGCCAGCGGCAGGAAGAAGCCGAAATGGTCGGGGAAGTCCGGGTAGGCGCAGGCGATGGTTTCGCCGCCAGCGAGCTCTTCGGCTTCGAGGGTTTCGCCATCGGTGGCGAGGATGAATTTGGCCTTGGCCTTGAGGGTGGCCGAGCTGGCGCGCAGGGCCTGGAGGGTTGCACCGACCGTGGCGGCCGGGCAGGTGGCGATATGGATGTTGTTGCCCTGAAGCACGCCGCCGGGCATGTCAGATTTATTGCTGTTGCCGACGCGCAAGCGCTTGAGGGTGGTGTCCTTGTGGCCGAAGGCGGCCAGGAAAGCGAACGGAAACTCCGCCGCGTCGAAGGGTTCGAGGGCTAAATCCGACAGGGCGGCTTCGATTTCTACTGCGTTCATGGGGAAGCTGTATTTCCGCGCTGGGTCGTGAATAATTCGCCATGTTACTAACATTCCCCGCTAGCACCACAGCATCGGCGAACACGAGGTGCTCTCCGGCGCGGGCCGGCGCCAGGTCGTGCTGTTCAACAATCGGACCTCATTCACCGCCACCTTGCCCGGGCCCGTATTCAATTCGGGGCCGATTTGAGTTCCAGCGGCAGCCCTGCCGCGACCAGGGTGACGCGGTCGCTGACTGCGGCGACGCGTTGATTCAGCCGCCCCTGCTCGTCGGCGAACAGCCGCGAGACGGGGTGCATGGGCACGATGCCCCAGCCGACTTCGTTGCTGACGAGGATGATGCGGCCGGGCAGTGTCGGCAGTACGTCGAGCAGGGCCTGCGTTTCATTGGCGAGCAGCGGGCAGGCGATGGCCTCGTCCGCTTCGGCCTGGCGCGCGGCGCTGCCGGCGAAGAAGAGGTTGGACAGCCACAGCGTCAGGCAATCGACCAGCAGGCAGGTGTCGGGCGCCGCTTGCGCACCCAGCGTTTCGGCCAGCCGCAGCGGTGCTTCGATGCTGCGCCAGGCGGCCGGGCGGCGTGCCTGGTGGTGGGCGACGCGCCGCGCCATTTCGGCGTCTTGCGCCTGCGCGGTGGCGACGTAGATGACGCGCCGGCCGGAGGCCAGCGCCTGTGCTTCGGCGAAAGCGCTCTTGCCCGAACGGGCGCCGCCGATGACGAATTCGATCATGCCGGGAGTTTAGCGCGGCCGCTATAATCGACGGCGATTCGGTCAAGGGAATGCCGTGCAAATCGGCAGCGGGCCCGCCGCTGTAACCGGGGACGAACGTCGCATGCCGCAAGGCAGCCACTGTGGGAAACCATGGGAAGGCGCGACGTTGCGGACGATCCGGGAGCCAGAAGACCTGCCGTGTCATTTTCATGAAACCTGTGGCAAGGGTTTCGCCGCATGCCTGGCTGCATGCGGCGAAACCCTTTTCGCTTTTCTGGAAGGATGAATCGGATGCATTCCCGCGCAATACCCCCGCTCGACCGCAGTCTGGAAACCGAACTGCGCCAAAAGATCGACAACAAGACCAAGCCGCCCGGCAGCCTCGGCCGGCTGGAGGACCTCGCGCTGCAGATCGGCCTGGTGCGCGGCTCGCTGACGCCGACTTTGCACCAGCCGCACCTCGTCGTTTTTGCCGGCGACCACGGCGCCGCCCGATCCGGCATCTCCGCCTTTCCGCAGGAGGTGACCTGGCAGATGGTCGAGAATTTTCTCGCCGACGGCGCGGCCATCAATGTGTTCGCCCGCGCCAACGGCATTACGCTCACCGTGGTCGACGCCGGCGTGGCGCATGACTTTGGCGTGCGGAGCAATCTCGTCGACGCAAAAGTCGGCGCTGGCGGGACGGCGAGCTATCTTGATGGCGCGGCGATGACAGCGGCCCAGCGCGATACCGCCATGGCGCGTGGCGCGGACATCGCCGCCAAACTCGCGGCGACGGGTTGCGAGGTCATCGGCTTCGGCGAAATGGGCATCGGCAACACGGCATCCGCCGCGCTGCTGACACATTGCCTGACGGATGCGCCACTCGACGACTGTGTCGGACGCGGCACCGGGCTGGACGATACGGGTCTGGCGCGCAAGAAGGTGCTGCTGCGTCAAGCCTTGTCACGCTACGCCGGATCGCGCCACGATGCACTCGCCGTGCTCGCGCAGTTCGGCGGCTTCGAGATCGCGATGATGACGGGGGCGATGCTGGCCGCCGCGCAAGCGCGCATGCTGGTGCTGGTCGACGGCTTCATCTGCGGTGCGGCGGCGCTGGTCGCGGCCAGATTGCAACCCGCCTTTCTCGACTACGCCGCGTTTTGCCACGCCTCGGCCGAAGCGGGCCACCGCTCGCAACTGGCCGCGCTCAATGTTGCGCCACTCATGTCGCTCGACCTGCGGCTCGGCGAAGGCACCGGCGCGGCGCTGGCCTGGCCGCTGGTGCGCGCGGCAGGCGCCTTCCTCAATGAGATGGCGAGCTTCGAGTCGGCGAACGTTTCCGACAAACTATGATTCGCAGAGAAGCCGAATACTTCTTCGCCGCATTGCGTTTCTTCACGCGACTGCCGGTGCCGGGCTGGGTTGGCCATTCGGCGGCGCAACTCAACCACGCCGCGCGCTACTTTCCGCTGGTCGGCATCATCATCGGCGCCATCGGAGCGGCGGTCACGCTCGCGGCCCTGCAACTGTGGCCGCCGTCGATCGCCGTGCTCGCCGGCATGGCGGCGACGCTGCTCGCCACGGGCGCATTCCACGAGGACGGGCTCGCCGACAGTATCGATGGCTGCGGCGGGGGATGGACGAAGGAACAGGTGCTGGCGATCATGAAGGATTCGCGCATCGGCAGCTACGGCGCGATTGGCATCGGCATGGCGTTGCTGGTGAAGTTCGAGGCGTTGACGCCACTCGTCGCCGTTCCGCCAACGCCGACTTTTGTGGTCATGCTGATCGCCGCTCATAGCGTGTCGCGTTTCGCCTCCACGACTTTGATTTATGCGCTCGACTATGCGCGCGACGACGACTCGGCCAAATCGAAGCCGCTCGCCACGCGCCTGGGCAAGGGCGAACTCGCCGCCGCCGCGCTGTTCGGCCTCGCGCCTTGCCTGTTGCTGCCGACCGCACAGGTTGCCATTGCTCTCGCGCTGGTCGCCGCCGTGACGCTGCTCGCCGCGCGTTACTTCGTCCGGCGCATCGGCGGCTACACGGGCGACTGCCTGGGCGCGACCCAACAACTGGCCGAACTCGCCTTCTACCTGGGGATGGCATGCGCCTGTATCTGATTCGCCATCCGCGGCCCGCCGTCGCGCCAGGCATCTGCTACGGCAGCACCGATCTCGCCCTGGCGGAAGACCCCGCCGTGCATGTCGCAGCCCTGCGCGGCCTGCTGCCGCCGTGCGCGCCGCTCTACTCCAGCCCGCTTGCGCGCTGTCGGCTGCTTGCCGAATTGCTGCATCCCGCGCCGGTATTCGACGACCGCCTCCGCGAAATCGACTTCGGCGACTGGGAGATGCTGCCCTGGGAGAGCATCGACCGCGCCGCGCTGGATGCCTGGGCCGCCGCTCCGCTCCACTACATCCCGCCCGGCGGCGAGTCGGCGGCCATGCTGCGCGCGCGCGTCATGGCTTTTCTCGCCGATCTGCCGGACGAGGCAATCCTGGTCACGCATGCCGGCGTGATGAAGCTGTGCGCGGCCCTGCTGGCGGGCGTGCCGGAGGACGCATGGCTGGCGCTCTCCTTCGACTACGGCAGCGTCAGCCTGATCGAGTCGCGCCGTTCCCAAGCCCTAAATGCGCAGCAGATACACCGCCGTGGCGATGATGCCCGCCCCGGCCGCCAGATACAGGACGTTGGCCACCAGCTTGTCCGCGCGCAAACCGAAGTCGTAGCAGGTGCAGCGCAGGCGATGCGCCGAACTCCACAGCGATAGGGCAATCACGACGAAGATGGCCAGCTTGCCGAGACCGCTGCCGGCCAGGGCGCGCATGCTGTCGTAATTCAGGCCCGCCGGAACATGGCCCAGCGCGGCCAGCAACGTCAGCAGGACGATCACCGGAATGAAGAAGGCAATCACCGTGCCGCCGGCGGCGAAGGGGAACCAGATGATGGGTTTGTTTGATTTGGCCATGTTCAGAACACCCCCGCAATAAACAGAATGACGATGGACAGCACCGCCCACGCCAGATAGTGCGCGCCGGAAATCAGCTTGCCGGGCACGAATTCCTCGCCGCGCTGGATCGGCATGGCCTTCTGCGTGGCGTTGAACCAGGTGGCCGCGTGATACAGGGCGGCGGCCAGCGCCAGCAGGTGGAAAATGATCGAAGCCGGGCTGCGTAGCGCTACCAGAAAAGCCTCATAGCTGGACTGTCCGGCGGCGAGGCTTTGCATGGCGAACACCAGGAACACGCAGTAGGCGCCGACAAACAGGCTGGTGATTTCGCGCGCCATGTAGCGCAGGTAGCGTGGATGGCGAAAGTACCAGGAGGTCGGCGGCACTTCGCGTATCAGTGGGTTGCGGCTCATTTTCCACCTCCCGGCAATAGATGTTCCTTGAACCAGTCGATGGAACTGGCGATCTTGACCTGTTGCAGCGCGCTCGCCGGATCGACATGCGCCGGGCACACCTCGGAACAGGCGCCGACAAAGGTGCACTCCCAGACGCCTTCCTTGCTGGCGATAATCTCCTGGCGCTCGTCCCGGCCGCCGTCGCGCGAATCCTGGTTGTAGCGGTGCGCCAGCGAAATGGCCGCCGGGCCGATGAACTTGGGCGTCAGCCCATACTCTGGACAGGCGGCATAGCAGAGCATGCAGTTGATGCACAAGGTAAAGCGGTGATACTTTTTCAACTGCGCCGGGGTTTGCAGGTATTCACCTTCACTGATCGGCTTGGGCGCTTTCGGGATGAGGTAGGGCTTGACGCGCTTCAGCTTCTCGATGAAATCGTCGGGCGCGGTGACCAGGTCGCGCTCGATGGGGAAGTGCGCCAGCGGCTCGACCCGGATCACGCCGTCATATTCACGCAGAAAGGCATGGCAGGACAGCTTGGGCTCGCCGTTGATCATCATGCCGCAACTGCCGCACACGGCCATGTGGCAGGACCAGCGGTAGTTCAGCGTCGGGTCGATGGTTTCCTTGATCTTGTTGAGGGCGTCGAGCACCACGCCCTCTTCCGGGCAGCTTACTTCGTAGCGCTGGAAGTGGGCCGCGGTGTCGGTATCGGGGTTGTAGCGCAGGACTTCCAGCCGGACCAATCTTTCCTTCATTTATGGTCTCCCGAATAATCGCGCACGCCGGGCGGCGATTTGGTGATGACCACATCAAGGTAGTCGACGCGGGGAACGTCCGGCCCCTGGTGATAAATCATCGTATGGCGCAGGAAATTCTGGTCATCCCGCTCGGGGAAGTCGAGGCGCTGGTGCGCGCCGCGCGATTCCTTGCGGGCCAGCGCGCCCACCGTCACCGCCGCAGCGCAATCGAGCATCGAGCCCAGCTCAAGCATCTGGAACAGGTCGGTGTTGTAGACATTGGTCTTGTCGGTGAGGATGACGCGCTGGTAACGTTCGCGCAATTCGTCGATCTTGGCGACGCCTTCCCGCAAGCCTTCTTCGGTGCGGTAAATGCCGGCGTTCTTCTCCATCGTATCCATCATTTCCTTGCGCAGGCCGGACATGGATTCGGCGCCGTCGTTGCGCGAGAACAGTTCGCGGATGCGTAGCTGCGTTGCCTCGGCACGGGCATTCAGCGCTGCGGTGTTGGTGGCGGGCAAGCCCTGCATGTGCTCAATCGCGGACAGCGCGGCGCGCCGGCCGAACACCAGCAACTCGACCAGCGAGTTCGAGCCCAGCCGGTTGGCGCCGTTCAGGCTGACGCAGGCGCACTCGCCGGCGGCGAACAGGCCGGGCAGTGAGGTGGCGGCCTGGGTATTGGTGGAAATGCCGCCCATCATGTAATGCACCACGGGGCGGATCGGCACGGGGTCCTTGGCGATGTCGACGCCGAGATAGCTGGCGGCCAGTTCGCGCACCAGCGGCAGGCGTTCGTTGATTTTCTTTTCGCCGAGGTGGCGCATGTCCAGCATCACGCATTCGCCCCACTGGGTGGATATCGTGTTGCCCTTTTGCAGTTCGTGCCAGTAGGCCTGGCTGACGCGGTCGCGCGGCCCCAGTTCCATGGTCTTGAGCTGCGGCTGGCCCACCGGCGTTTCCGGCCCCATGCCGTAGTCTTGCAGGTAACGGCGCCCGTGCTTGTTCACCAGGATGCCGCCTTCGCCGCGACAGGCCTCGGTCAGCAGGCTGCCGGTGTTCGGCAGGCCGGTCGGGTGATACTGCACGAACTCCATGTCTTTCAGCGGCACCCCGGCGCGGTAGGCCATGGCCATGCCGTCGCCGGTCTTGATGGCGCCGTTGGTCGAGAAGGGAAACATGCGGCCGGCCCCGCCGCCGGCGATGATCACCGCCTTGGCGTGGAACTGACGCAACTGCCCGCTGCGCATCTCCATGGCGGTGACGCCCTGGCAGCGGCCGGCGTCGACCAGCAGGTCCAGTGCGTAATATTCGTCGTAGCGGGTGATCGAGGGAAACTGCAGCGAGGTCTGGAACAGGGTGTGCAGAATGTGGAAACCCGACTTGTCGGCGGCGAACCAGGTGCGCTTTTTCTGCATGCCGCCGAAGGGCCGCACCGCCACCGTCCCATCCGCGTTGCGGTTCCAGGGGCAGCCCCAGTGCTCCAACTGCAGCAGTTCCTTGGGCGCTTCATGGATGAAGTATTCGACAGAGTCCTGATCGGACAGCCAGTCGCCGCCGCCGACGGTATCGTCGAAGTGCATGGCGAAGCTGTCATCCGGCTTGATCACGCCCGCCGCGCCGCCTTCGGCCGCGCAGGTATGACTGCGCATCGGATACACCTTGGAGATCAACGCAATGCGCAGCGTCGGATCGGTCTCGGCCAGGGCGATCGCGGCGCGCAGGCCCGCGCCGCCGGCGCCGATGATGGCAACATCCGTCGATATCGTTTCCATTCCACTGATCCCTAAAATCGTAGTTGTTGTTCTGTGGTTTTGTGCGCTGCACCAAGCGAAGGATATAACGAATCGTCCCGGCCGTGGGTTGCGAAATGTCGGCGCGCCATTTGCCGCCGTCCCCCTGTTGGCGGCGATCCGGCCGCGCCGTCCCGCCAGCGCCGACTTTTTATTCGCGCGGGCGCGCCTAGGCCAGGAGTGGCGGTGCTTCTTTATCAGCGAACACACACACCCGATTGCGGCCGGCGCGTTTGGCCTGGTACAGCGCCAGATCGGCCTGCTTGAACAGGTCGTCAAGCCTGGCCACGCCACCGCCGACATGGATGGCGAGGCCGATCGAGACGGTCATGTTCACTTCATCGCCCCTTTCGGTGGCTAATGTTTGGCGGGCGATGGATAGGCGCAGCCGCTCCGCAAGCAGGCTGGCACCCGCGTCGGCGGTCTCGGGCAGGATGATCGCGAACTCCTCGCCCCCGATGCGGCCGATGATGTCGATTTCGCGCAGGGCATCGCGGCAATGGGCGGCCAGCATTTGCAGGGCGGCATCGCCTGCCTGATGGCCATGGATGTCATTGATGGCCTTGAAATGGTCGATGTCGAACATCAGCAGGGACAGCGGGCGCCCGAAACGCAGCGTGCGAGCAAGCTCCACCTCGCCCTGCTGAATGAAATGGCGGCGGTTGGCAAGCCCGGTGAGGTAATCGACTTGCGCCTGCGCCCGCAGTTCGTGTTCGAGTTCCACGCGCTCGGTTACATCCTGCACCGTGCCAATGGACTGGAGCGGCTGGCCTGCCATGTCGTAGTCGATTTTGCAGCGCTCATGCACATGCTTGACGCGGCCGTCCGCCATCAGCAGGCGGTGGGTGATTTCGTAGGGCTGGTGCGTCTGCAGGGAATCCTGGTAGGCCTGATTGACCTTTGCCCGATCTTCGGGATGGATTGCGTTGAGGAATGCTTCGTAGGAAGCGCCGAACCGCTCCGGGTCGATCTCGAAGATGCGGTAAATCTCGTCCGACCAGGTCAGGTGGTTTTTCGAGAGATCCAGTTCCCAACTGCCGAGGTGGGCCAGTCGCTGCGCCTCCTTCAGCCGGGATTCGCTCGACTGCTGCAATTGGGCGTAGGCGCGGGACAGTTCGACATAGGAAGCGCCGAGATCGTCGTAAAGCACATTGAGCGCATCGAACAGCACCTCGGTGCCGCGCATGACCTGTTCGCGCGCTTCGTTGCGCGCGGCCTCGGGCGAGATGCCGCGTTGCAACGCGGCGATTTCCAGGGCCATCTCCGTATCCTGTCCGAGGATATGGAATGCCAGCCATTTGACGAGGTAACGCAGCAGCAAATCGATGGCCAGCATGACGTCGCCTTGCGCTTCCTTGATCCTATTTTCCTCAGTTGAATCTGTAAAAACTGCGGCAAACTCAATGCTGGAGCGGGATAACGGCTGAAGAGGAGGGTCACCCAATGGGTGAGCAGGATTTTGAGCAGAAGACGCTGGTAAAGGCGGTCGATGGTGCGTTGCAGGCACAGGAGCGGGCGGCGGAAGAACTCCGCTTGGCGACCCCCGGCGGGCGGTTTCAGGTTCGCTGGGACGAAGGCGGA
>Ga0208244_100789_pt1 | contig 24139 bp, 18 predicted proteins | sample SubbioCR12Aug_5A_FD_184828 | JGI IMG/M metagenome (GOLD analysis project Ga0208244, IMG submission 184828) | Serpentinite rock and fluid subsurface biosphere microbial communities from McLaughlin Reserve, California, USA - CR12Aug_5A (SPAdes) | ecosystem: Environmental > Terrestrial > Deep... | reverse complement strand
AAAACAGTTAGTAGCCGGTTTGTAAGTATATGAATTACAAAGGTTTTTACTTGGTTAGGAAATGGCCATATCATGTATTAAATTACCTCAATAATATCAACATGTTAGAATTTCGTGAAGCCCTCTTTAGCAAAGGGAGGTTAGGAGGGATTTTAATAAGGTTATTGTTACAATTATGATTCCCTTAATTGATTCCCTGAACATTATCCCTGAGTCAAACAGATTATGCAATATGTAACTCCATATGCCTTTTCCATTCCTCCAGGGAAGCGGTTTTGATGAATGGTTTTGCCTCTTCTTCGGTCATGGTCGGATTCTTATATTTGATGCCGAAGAACTCACACATCGCGCTGAAGAGATAAGTATTGTCCACATGTCTTTGGAGCCCCAACTGTTTTGCCTTATAGCCATAGGAAAGCAGGATCTGGTCTTCTCCCGTGTGATTGGTGGAGGTAAATCCCACATTCCCTCTTCTCACAAGTGAGGGACCTTCTACAGAGACCCCTTTCATCTTCGGATACGTGCTATGGGCCAGAATCATCCCCATCATTGCGTCCGGTTGAATCAGGTAATCTCCATGAAAGGGTTTGTAATCGGGTTGCATCGCAGCCTGGATCATGGAGGCCTCTTCCCCGGTGATGCGATAGGTGGTGAAGTGTTCAAAAATATCCCTAATTTCCGCCCGGGTGCCATCTCTCTTCAATCGTGTTTTAATCACTTCAAAGGAGGCTTTGATGGGTTGATATTTCTTCAAGGCCTCGGTGGAATCATTATATTCAGGACCGGTCCCGTTGATCCCCCAGCCTGCATTGCCGTGGTCAGAGGTGACGATGACAAGGGTCTTCGGATTCACCTTCAGAAACTCATCGATGACGGCCAATGTCAAATCTAGTTCATAGGTATCAAGGATGGCAGCCCAGGCATCATTCGAATGATTGGCATGGTCTATTCTTCCAGCCTCCACCTGTAAGATAAACCCCTTCGGGTTACTGGAAAGTTTCTGCAAGGCGATCTTCGTCATCTCCGGAAGGGCTGGTTGTCTCTTTCCAAGCTCCGGCTGGTTGAGCCTATCCAGATAATAGCTCATGTGGGACGAGCTAAAGACGCCCAGAAGGGGTTTGGAAGAGGAAAGGGTCTCCGTTGAAAGAAGATTAACCCTCTCTCTGACCACATCGTAGCCTCCATCAGAAAACGCTTTAAAAAGATCATTCCCATCTTTTCGCCTCGAGGGATCAAAAAATCTGCTTCCCCCGCCCAGGAGGACTTCCGGTTTGAACTTCAAATAATCCATGGCGATATCATCTTCATTGTCTCTCTGGAGCTGGTGAGATACCCATGCTGCAGGCGTGGCGTGGGTCACCCTTGTCGTAGTCACCAGACCGCAGGCATAGCCTTGTTCTTTGGCAAGTTCCATAATGGTCTTAAGCGGCCTGCCATCCGGAAGCGAGGCAAGGACACGGTTTGATGTTTTAGTCCCTGTGGACCAGGCAACGGACGCTGGAGCGGAGTCTGTCACAATGCTGGAGAGACTTTCTGTGGACATATATCCGACATTCGAATGAACATCTTTCAACTTCGAATAAAAATTCGTCCCTTTCTCTCCATGGACTCTTGTTCTGACTTGATGCATCCCTTTGATGACGCCCAGAGGCATTCCGTCTCCCACTACAAAGATCAGGCCTTCGCCTCCGGAAGGTGAAAATCCCTCGGAACTCTCTCCGCGCCTTTCACTGGGGAGGAATGTGTAGATCGCCCCTGCCCCCATGATCTTCAATACATCTCTTCTGCTCACCCCGGACAAACTTTTCTCTTTACCTCTTCCTGCCTTTTCCATCATCAAACCTCCTTTTTTCCCCTTCGAGACTCTCTCGTAATAGGAAATAACCGATTTTTTGAAGAGGGGGAAGAGGCGGTCGGGTGGAAAAGATTTAGAGCGGTAACCTTTAACCTTTCGGATTCGGGCGTCCCCAGCGTATGAACACATTCGATTTGATACAAGCGACGATTTCCCATCATCTAAAAGACCCGCATTCTAAATCTTTGGAACCTGACTGCCTCTTCCCCCTTTGCTTGCGTTTACGACACTGCCCCTTTTCCAGGAGAGAAAGATAGCGATTAACCCGATGACGAGAAGAATCCGCCAGACATCCTGAATACCTTCGAAAGAAGGGCCTCTTCCGGCCTCCGGTGAGGTTGCAGGGATTCTAAACGCAATGACCATCTCTGCGAAGGCCACTCCGATCACTATCCCCAGATTCCTCGATAGGGCTAAAAAGCTCGAGGCCACACCCACATTCACTTTCGGAAGCGATCCAATGATGGCGCTATTATTGGCCGGACTAAAGAGTCCGATTCCGATTCCAAGGATCACCTGTCTCCATAAGATTTCATAATCGCTAACCTCCCCCTTAAGAAAAACAAAAGAGAAGATTGCCAGAGAAGTGAGGATTAAACCAAGGGTGGCGGGAACTCTTACCCCGACCCAGTCCGAGACCCTTCCTCCGATCGGCGCCATCACCATCACGGTCAGGGCAACCGGGAAGATCAACATCCCTGTCTTGGAAGGGGAATATCCCGCAATATTCTGGAGGAAGAACGGAATGACGAAATTGTGGGCGCCATTCATCCAGAAAGAAAAAAAACTGGCTCCAAGGGAGGAGATGAAGAGCCGCCTTTTGAAGATGTTTAGGTCAACCAGAGGCGAAGAGGATTGATGTTCGATCACGATGAACAGGCTGAGGGAGGTCAGGGCTAAAAAGATCCACCCCCAGAAGAAAGGCGTGGACTCCCAACCCACACGGTTCAGGAAGAGGAGAAGGGAGGTCACAAAGAGAAAGAACAGGAAGGCGCCCCGAAGGTCCAACTCCACCCTGCCCATTGTCCCGTCCCCTTTCAAAATCTTTAAAGAGAGGAGCGTTCCGATGGCTCCGATGGGAATATTGATGAAAAAGATCGATCGCCATCCAAGATGCTCAACTAAAAAACCTCCGATCAATGGACCGGCGATAAATCCTAAGGAGACGACAGACCCTAACATGCCCAGGGCCTGTCCCCTGTCCTTTTCGGGAAACGAGGTCGTAATGATCGCCGGGCCAATGGCCATCAGGGCGGATGCCCCAAGCCCCTGAATCAACCTTGAACCGATGAGAAAATAGATGGTGGGCGAAAACCCACAGAGGGTTGAGCCGAGGGTAAATGTTAAGAAACCGAGGAGAAAGATCTTTCCCCGGCCGAAAAGGTCGGCCAATCTCCCCATCAAAAGCAGGCACCCTGTGATGATGATCAGATAGGCCATCACCACCCAGGCCACGGTCTTCAGGTCGGTATGCAGAGACCGAACGATCGTGGGAAGGGAGATGCCCACAATGCTCGCATCGAGCGTGGACATAAAGATGCCAGTGGAGATGGTAAGCGTCGTCCACCATCGGCTATCGATCTTGGGAGGAGACATGAATAGAAATTTAAACAAATTTCCATTCTTTATGCAAGCAAACGGATGCCGGGTGTCGGACCGGGTTGAAAGGTGGAGTAAGAAGGGTTAATATATATGATAAAATTTTCACAGGTTAAGGTCTAAAAAGGAGCAGAAAAGATGAGCAAAGAAATTCAAAACAGAAAATTCAAAGGTGGTTCAAAATATGTCCTCGATGAGGAATTAGCCAAAATCGTCAACATATCCATCGCCCTTGAAATGCCCCTCCTGCTCAAAGGAGAGCCTGGAACGGGCAAGACCATGCTCGCTCATGCCATTGCCGAAGCCCTTCAGATGAGGTTGATCGTCCTCAATGTCAAGTCGAGCATGAAGCTTATTGATGCCCTCTATCAGTACGATACCCTCACCCGGCTCAATGACAGCCGCTTCGGGGATTCCAAACGGGATGTCAGCAACATCGAAGATTACATCAAAATGGGAAAGATCGGGCAATCTTTTGCCTCCGATGAGAGGGTTGTCTTGCTCATCGATGAGATCGACAAGGCCGACACCGACTTTCAGGACGACATGCTCGATGTGCTCGACCAGATGGAGTTCGATATCATTGAGATCGACAAAACGATTCAGGCAAAGAACAGGCCGGTCATCGTCATTACATCCAATGCCAAGAAAGATCTCTCCGACCCATTTCTTGGCCGATGCAATTTCCATCACATCGCCTTTCCCGAGCCTGACATGATGAGAAAGATTGTTGAAGTCCATTTCACCGGTATCGACAAGGAGCTGCTGGATAGCGCTGTCAGGACATTTTACCGCCTCAGAGAGATCAAGGGCATCGAGAAGAAACCGGCGACCCGGGAACTGATCAACTGGATCAGGGCATTGAGATCGGATCCCGATTTCCGGGTGAAGGATCTGGTCAAGGGAGAGGTCCCCTTTCTCGGCATTCTCTACAAGAAAAGCCCCGATTATGCCGTAGCCCAGAACGCCGTCGGACGGTTCAGAGCCTAAAAGAGGTCGAATAGTCAAATAGTCATTTAGTCTCATAGTCATTAATCTTGTAGACTTTGGGTAAATGATATGACTATGGGACTGCGCGACTATCAGACTATAAGACTTTGGTTTTTAAACATCTATGTTCGTCGATTTCTTCTACTTACTTAAAAAAGTTGGCATTCCGGTCTCTCCGACCTCATTCTTGAGGCTTCAGAAAGCCTTGAATATGGGGCTGGTCAATTCCGTGGATGACTTCTATACGGCTGCCCGCTCGATCCTCGTAAAGAGCGAGAGATATTTCGATCTCTACGATCAGGTCTTTGCCCACCGCTTTCAGGGAGTTGAGTTAAAGGAACCGGAGGCCATCGAAATTTCAGAGGTTGCCCGCGCCCTTCTCGAGGAATGGTTGAAAAACCCAAGAGAGCTGGCAGACCTCCTCGGCATTAAGGAAGAAGATTTAAGTAAATTGACTCCCGAGGAGCTCCTTCAGTACTTTCTCGACCGTTTAAAAGAACAGACCGAAGCCCACCACGGCGGGAAAAAATGGATCGGGACAGGAGGAACTTCTCCGGTAGGCCATTCCGGATACCATCCCGGCGGGATGCGGGTCGGAGGGGTTTCCCGAAATAAGTCTGCCGTCAAAATGGCGATGGAGCGAAGGTATCGAGATTACTCCCAGGAAGGTCCGCTCACCGAATCTCAGATGGGAGAGGCTCTGAAGAGATTGAGGAACATGGTCCCTCATGGCCCGAAGGACAGGGTCAATATCGACGAAACGATCTACGAGACGATGAAAAATGCGGGCGAGATCGAGATCGTATTCGATCAAAGCCTTAGAGACCGGTTAAAGGTGATCCTGGCAATCGACAATGGCGGATGGTCCATGGACCCCTATATCGGACTCGTGCAGACCCTTTTCAACTATGCACGGGCACAGTTCAAAGAACTTAAAACCTTCTTTTTTCACAACACGATTTATGACTACCTCTGGGAAGATCCTCAGAGGCGGTCAAAACCATTTCCTCTGGATGAACTGCCTCGCCTCGATCCTGAGACAAGGTTCATCATCATCGGGGATGCAAGTATGGCTCCTTATGAACTGCTCTCCACGGACGGGTCCATCTATGTGGGAGAGCGGTCCGGAAAACCCAGTTATATGAGACTCGAATTCATTGCCAAAACCTTTCCTCACTCCGTCTGGATCAATCCGGTGCCCCCTGTGGAATGGGCCTACACCCGGACGATCCTCCACATCCAGGAAATCTTTCCCATGTTCGAACTCACCCTCGACGGCCTCGAAAAAGCAGTCGGCCACATCATGCGAAAGAATTAATAGGCAAATCGCGCGTCGATGTCCTTTTAACTTTTCCTGACAATTTGATGACGACTATTTCCGGGTTTGTGTCGAGGCGCATGGGGGGTCCCCAGGTGCCGGCCCCGCTGGAGGTAAAAACCAGAAGGTCACCAAACCTTTTGAGCCCATAATCGTAACCCTTATAGATTTTTGAGGTGATGAACCGGAAGAGAAAAACCTGCCCCTGATGCGTATGACCCGAAATCTGGGCCGAGATTCCCTGATCTCTGACTATCTCCAGATCAATGGGCACATGCTTTAAGAGGAGGCTCGGCTTCTGGCGGTCGATCTCCAATTTCTGAAGAATTGCCCTGAACTGTTTCTGATTTCTCGAATCCCTGTAACCCACGCCGATGATCTGCAGACCGTCGATCTCCACTTTCTCATAATTCAGCACCCGTATTCCGGCGCCGCGAACAGCATTGATGTAAGGTCTGTTGTCATAGAACTCTTCGTGATTTCCGGTAACAAAATAGACGCCCAAGGGAGGAGTAAGCCGCGACAGGGGCTCGACCATGTGATGGAGATCCATTGCCTCTCCGCCGTCATAGAGATCGCCGCCGATAAAGACAATGTCCGGCTTAAGATCCTGAATCATACCAGTAATGCGCTGAGCAAAACGGTGATTTCTCACCTGGCCCAGGTGGACGTCGCTGATCCAGACCGCGGTTTTGCCTTCCCACGCAACGGGTAAATTAGGAATCGGCAGACTGACGGTGTTGATGCGAATGATTCCGGCATTGATAAACCCATAAAGGCTTCCTATCAAAGCGATCCCGAATAGGACGATGATCAATGTTCTTCGATCCATGGGAAGGTGGAATAACCTCATCAGGCCATAGACGGTCCATGCAAGGAGAGAGGCAAGAAAGAGGAGATAAAGGATTCCCAACCAGGATACGGAGGCCGTATAAAGGGTCCGCGCCAGGAGGTTCGAATAACGGAAGGAAAAAAAAGACGAGCCGATAAGGCTGAGGGACAACAGGCCCATGGCAACCCGCAAGGTCCAGAGCTTCGCCGGATGGGTTACTCCAAAAAAGGGGACCAGGGTCCTGTATAGAAACCAGTGGCCGAAAAGGAGGATCGATTGGACGACGCTGACAAAGAGGAAGAATCGCATAGAGGTTTAAATATTATAATGGATAAACCTCCGGTTCGCCATGAACCTTCAGGTCGCAGCTTTTTTTCTCCAGTTTACCAGGAAGATTCCCACGGAGACCAGGGGAAGGCCCACCATGAGTGAAAAGGTGAGTTCTTCCCTGATAAAGAGGATGCCGGAGAGGACGCCGAAGATGGGCGTGAAGAAGGTGAAGGCGCTGAGCCGGCTCACGGAGTATTGATGGATCAACTTGAACCAGATAAAATAACTGATGAATGCCACTATCACCGACTGATAAAAAATAGAAGTTAAGATGAGGGGATCGATCCGGTAAATCCAATTCGGTTCAAGAATAAGGCTCACCACAAATAGAATGGGGATGGAGAAGAAAAGCTGATAGAGAAAGGTATGAATCGGCTCAACCTTTCCTGCCATATACCTTTTAATATAAAGAGTGGTGGCTCCCCATAAAATCCCCGCAGTAATTTCCAAGAGATCGCCAAGGAGCATATTGGGTTTGGCGGTCTTCGGTTTTCCATAAAAGACAAAGACAATGCCCGCAAAAGCGATGACTAAGCCCAATGTCTTCAAAAGGGTCAGCCTGTCCCCTTTAAGGAAGAAATGGGCGCCCACCGCCACCACAAAAGGGCTCAGGAAGACGAAGACGACGGAACGGGCCGAATCCGTATAAAGCATCCCAAAATAGATGCAGGCGAATTCCAGGCCGAATAAGAGTCCGACCACGATTCCGTGAAAAAGCCGAATATCCGTATGGAATAATTTCTCCCCCTTTCGGAGGCAGTAAATCGCACCGCATATCGAGGCGATGAGAGAACGAAGGGTTGAGGCGAAGACGGGAGAGATCCCCTCGTTGGAGATCTTGATGGCAGAATAATTAAATCCCCACAGGAGCGTCAGGATGAGAATAGCCAGAATCGCCTTTAAATCTAAGTAGTCTTTGCTCTCCATAAAAACCTATCTTGAGGTGAAACTTTAAAAAAGATATTTTAAAGGGAGATGATAATTTTAAGAAGACATATCATTCCGAAAATCTCCCCTACCCCTCTTTGCCAAAGAGGGGAAAGAGAGATTTCCCCTGTCATGTCCTTGCAATTACGAATTGATTAATAACATACATGGACAGGAGTGACAACAAAAAAGGGACACTAGGAGTGCCCCTTTTTTCAACAAAAATAAAAAATCATTCAACCTTGAACTGAACATCCTTGATCAGGTTTCCATTCGCATCCTTTATCTCCACTTTCCAATCCCCTTTTAACCCTCTTAAATTCTTATCGGCGTAAGTCCTCCATTTCGAACCCATCTTCAACGGCAAGCTCGTTTTCAACTGCTCCTTTTGACCATGAATCCAGACAAATGAAATGTCCATATCTTTGGGAATGTTTTTGGCTTCTAAAAAACAATAGACTTTCTCCTGTGTCGCTGGAAATTTATCCGCAACACCAACCGGCTCTCCTTTTTCCACTCCTGTTCCCACAACGAGTCGGGCAATTGTGATTCCAGCCTGCTCCGGCTTAGGTTTTTCCTGCCCGTAGGCAGAAGAGAGAGTCCCCCATGTCACGAGGACCATTAATAGAATGAGTGTCATCATCTTATGGTTCTTCATGTGAACCTCCTTCTTTGGATTTTTCTAAAGGGATATATTCTCTGCCCTCTTTAAAGCAGGAATTGGGCCGAAGAAGTGGTACCAGTGAACGTTATTTTATGTGGGTTTGTCTATCCACTCTGTATGTCATGATCCGATCTCACGGATCGGTATCTTATTCATCTTGAGCCCCAGAGACTCTGGGGGAATCCCCATGCTCAGCCCCAGGAGCTGAGGATAGAGAAGAGAGGGAAGAGGAGGATTTGAACCCTGCTGAGAGAGAATCATCTGCTGAACGGTATCGAACTGAATTTGACAATACGTGCAGGCGGTGCAGAGATAATCCGCGCCTGACTCTCTCCCATTGTTAAGTTTTTTTAACGTCATCTCCGTTGACAACTCATCATGGCTCCCCAAAAGAGGAGCCCCACAACATTCAAGCCTCATCAGCCAATCGATGCTTTCCGCCCCGGTCACATTCACTAACCGCTCAAAAATGGTGGGGTTCCCTGGATCATCAAACCGTACAATCTGGCTTGGCCGCAGCGCATGACATCCGTAATGGGCGGCAATTTTAAGCCCTTGAAAGGGTTTTTCGATCCTCTTCCTGATCGCTTCAACCCCCACCTCCTGATCAAGAACGGACAGGAGATGCTTCACCTCAATCTTTCCTTCGTATGGAATACCCTCCTGCTGAAGAACCGCATTGACCTCCTTCCGAAGAGAGAGGTTCTCTTTCAGAAGAAAGTCCGCTTTTTTCAGGGCTCCATAGCAACACTGGCATAAGGTCATCACATTCAGCTTCTTCGTTTCGGCGAGTGCCAGATTTCTCGCCGATGCCAGGAGAAAGGTTTTGAAATCGATGTTCCGCAAAGGGTAACCGCAACAGTTAAATTCCTCGATATCGATGAGCTCCAGGCCGAGTCGCTCTGAAACCAGCCTGGATGAGGTCTCGTACTGTTTCAATCGAATGGGAATCTGGCAACCTAAAAATAGTGCGAATTTCATCATCTCTTCTCTTTCGTGTATCTGACGGCTAAATTCTTGAGCTCATAGAGCACATCGGTCACGGATACCCCTCTGGGACATTGCTCCTGGCATTGATAGCAGGTGAGGCAATCCCAGAGCATATTGGATCCAAGGGCCAGGTCCCTCAGTCCTAATCCGGCGGCGTGCATAATCTGATGGGGCAAGAGTCCAAGGACCTCCTGTGGATTTTCATAGTGGCCCACCACGGGACAGACAGTCGTACAGGTCTGGCAGCCGAAGCAAACCGAAAAGTTTTTCGCCTGGGCGGAAAGGTCCAACCCGCCTTTGAATTTTTCGTCCACGGGGATCAGATGGAGAACTTCGTCCTTCTTCTTCATTAAACCGCATTGAGCCGAAATCGCCTCCCTTGCCTGTGTGAGAGGCTCTTCGTAATCTCCTGCAACCGTCTCCCCCTTCATCAAACCCCGGTAATACGAGAGGGGAGAGAGAACCGAAAGCTCGGGGACTCCCCTATGAAGGAGGAGTTCCCTGACTTTAATCCACAAATTCTGCAGATCGATCCCCACTGGACAAACCACGGTGCAGCGGTAGCAATTGGTGCAGAGATAGACGCCCTCTTGAAGCTCCCGGATCTCCTGTTCCGTAAGCGGGCTGCCGGAAGCCAGCGCCTTGATCGAACCGACCTTTTCGGAAGGGAGAATATTGATGTTTGGTATTCCTTCAAAAGCGATCGCCACCGAGCAATGGGAGGTGCACATGGCGCAATGGGTGCAGGCGTCCAGCTCCATCAGCTGAATCATGGAGAGGTTCTTCCCCATCCAGCTTTTGGAGAAACGCCTGGAGTGAATCAGAGTTTTACACCAATGGAGAACTTTACTCGAAAGGCTCACATTCATTTTTCCCCCACAGCAGCCTTGATCAAAACAACGAGAGGGCTGATCAGGATATGGAACATTTTACTGAAAGGAAGGTAGGCGACCAGCGCTCCTGTCAGAATGGCATGGATATACCAGCCGAAAGGATAGACCACCTCCCAGCGAATAGGAAAGAGACCGAGAAGGAGCGAAATGGGATACCCTATAAAAGAGGGAAGCGCTTCTGAAAGAGGGAGGGCTGTTTGAAGAATCCTCATTCCTTCCACCCAAAAGCCTGTCAATAGGATCGCTCCGATCAGGCCGAGGACCACATAATCCTGTCTGCCCGTGACCGCTTTTTGGGTCTTCCCCTGGAGGCGCCTCATGATCGCGGCCACGGCTCCAAGGATGATGCATAATCCCAGGAAATCGTAGATGAACGCAATAGGAGGAAAGTTCTTATCGAGCAACATTGCCACCTTCGAGCTCATCGGAAAGAGAGCCGACAGGAAGAGGAGAATCGCTCCGATCAGAAACCGGATAAAGATGGGAAGGTAGATGAGACTGTGAATGGTCCAGCGGCCGACGCCTTCCTTCAGAACGCTTCTCAGCAGGAGGACATCCACAACAAAGACCTTGAGGAGAGTCCATATCCTCCTGGAGAAGATGACCTGCCACGCTTTCTCTCCAATGTAGGAAAGCTTTTCACGGGCGGTAAAGGAAGGCTCAACCATCGTCCCCTGAAACCAGAAGAAGAGGGTAGCCCCAATGCCAATGAGAAAAAGGAGGATGGAGACAATGGAAACCGGATCATTGAGCGTCACCGAGCTGCTATGGCAGCCCATGCAGATCAAACTCTTTGCAGGAAGGACACGAATCGGAGCCCCCACCTGATTTTCAGGAAAGTGACATTTCTTGCAGGCTTCCTTATTTTTGAAATCGGCAAGCCGGTGGGAAGTCATCTTGAGCGGAACGCCCTCTTTGATCTTGGCTAACACAATCCGGCCTGTCTTGGGGTCCTTTTTCACCTCTTTGGATTCATGGTGGCAGGCCTCACAGTTGACGCTCCGATGAGGATCATGGGCCGTTCCCTCACCGTGATATCCATGGCAGGAGACGCAACTGAACCGGTGCGTTCGATGCGGGGAGGAGGCGACTCCCTCATGGCATTGGATGCAGGCGATCCTGCGATGGACCGTCTTTCCATACTCTTTCGGGTCGATGTAAACTGAAACCGTTTTCCCATCGACCTTCTTCTCCACATCCTTCTTCTCGTGACAATCCATGCAGAAGAGGATCGCGGTGGCCATGCCTTCGTTGCTATTGAGATTGGGCTGACGATGGCACCGCAGACATATCTTCTTCTCCGCCTCCATCCTCTCTTCATCGGTCAACCCGCGGCTGTAAGAGAATGACGGAAGGACTCCGGAAAGGACCAGGATGAGGAGAAGAAAGAGAAGATCCTTCCTCACCCTTCGCTTCTCCTTCTCTCCAGGATGTCGATTTAAATCCTCCCATTCGAGAGGATGATGCTCCATCATCTTTTTGGCTTCCATCTGACCCGTAAAGATCGACTTGTCCATGGGAAAGACGTTGGCGCGGAGGTGGGCATTAAAGAGATGGACAACAAAGATAAACCCCGTGGCCAGGAGCGCCTCGTCACTGTGGATCGTATAAGCGATGTTGAACCAAAACCCTGGGAAAAACCGGGAGAAAAACTCCGGGAACCAGAGCAGGAGTCCGGATCCACCGATAAAGGTGATTCCCCAGAAAACCGCCCAGTAATCAAATTTTTCCCAGTAGGTAAACCGGCCGAATTGTGGCGGAGCCCCTTTCCCTGAAAAGTAACGAAGGTGCTGGTAGAGGTCCTGAAAATCTTTTCGCGAGGGGACCATGGAAAGGGGTCCCATCAACTTCCCTTTCAACACAATTAGGTAATAGGCCACATAGAGCAGATGAAGAGCAAAATAACCGAAGGTGATTCCGGCAAACCATCGATGAAACAGTCCGGCTCCCTTCACCCCTCCCCAGAGAAAAATCAGCCCCTGGGCCCAGAAGGCTTCGGGATATTTGAGGGGTAGCCCGGTTAAAGCCAGGCCAAGAAAGGTGATCATCATCACCAGGTGAATAAATCGATGAAACACATTAAACCGCCAATAGACTTCTTTGTGATCTTCCTTCACGGACATAAGGCTAATTCCTTTTTAACCATTCATGGACTTTCCTGAGAATCCAGACCAGGGTATGAGAGTAAAAGAAAGCCAACACCGAAAAGACGATAATTCCAAAGCCAATTTCAACCCAGCGGAGGATCTTTAACTTATTGAGCTTCTCCACATCCTCTTTCTTGACCCCTTCTTGGGAGGCGTGGATCACGTAATCCGTAAAACGGAGCCGGGCATTCGGATGGCACTTCTGGCAGGCCTCCAGGGCGATTTCTTTCTTCTTTAATGAGAGGCAGGTATGGGCGCCGTGACAATCCGTGCAATAGGCAGAAGCCTCATGTCCGAGGGTGGAACCTGCCTTTCCGTGATAATTTTCGAGATAGGTCTTCTTCTCGACCGGATGGCACTCCCCGCACATCTCTGTCATCCATCTTCCGAGCGTCAGACGCGACTGACCGGAAACGACGTAATGGGTGACATGGCAGTTTCCGCAAGTCGGCCCATCTTTCTTTCTCTCCACGAGCGCCTTGGCATGGGCCCCCTTGAGATAACGCTGGTAGACCTGGGGATGGCACTTTTCGCATTTCTTATAATCGTAAAGAAGAGTGGAAGACCTGCTTAAGAGTTTTGGGTCAGGATGTTTCACTCCTTTTTCTTCGATGTTTGCGTGGCATTCGGAACAGGAGATGCGGCCATGAGAAGACGATTGAAACTTAGCCATGTCGACAAACCAGGAGCGCTGGGGAAGAATCTTCTCGTTAGCATGGGCAGGAGAAACCGCCAATCCAAGCAGAGAAAACAAGACGAAAAAAGGTATAAAAAAAACTTTCAACATTTTTTTCTTCCTGATTGGGATCATGGAATAGAGTCTATTCATAAATGCCTTTTTCCGTCATGCCGGACTTGATCCGGCATCCAGACGTCGTCCCGACCCCGTATCAAGTGCGGGGTAAACTCCAGTCGGGAACCATCTCTAAGACTGGATCCCGGTTTTCACAGGGAATCCTGGATTCCCCGATCAAGTCGGGGAATGACGACCTTCTTGGTAGAGTCTACATGATTTGTGGTCTTGGCAATAGCCCTGCCATCTCGGCAATCTCTCTGACCTTCTCCTCCCACTCAATGGCCATGATGTGGATCCCACGTATCCCGGGAAGTTCCTTTAACCGCTGGATCGTCTCCACACAGATTTTGATGCCTTCCTCGGACTGTTTCTCCTTGGGCACCCCCTTTAAGCGTTCGATCATCTCATCCGGCACGTCCATCCCCGGCACCGAGTTCTTCATGTAACGGGCCATCCCCACCGATTTGAACGGAGTGACTCCGGCCAAAATCGCCACTTTCTCATGAAGTCCACGATCCCTCACCATCTCCATCCATTTCTCAAATCTCGGAATATTGTAGATGCACTGCGTCTGCAAAAATTCCACCCCGGCTTTTGCCTTCTTGCCAAGCCTTGCTGCCCGAATCTCAAAGGGATCCGCAAAGGGATTCTCCGCCGCCCCGATAAAGAGCATGGGCCTCCCTTTCAACTCCTCTCCTTCGAGAAATTTTCCATCGTCCCTCATCGTCTTAACGGTTTGAATCAGCTGAATGGAATCCATGTCAAAGACGTTCTTGGCCCTCGGATGATCTCCGAACTTCTGATGGTCTCCGGTCAGGCAGAGGATGTTGTTGATCCCCAGGGCCGCCGCCCCCAGAATGTCGCTCTGTATGGCAATCCGGTTTCGGTCCCGACAGACCATCTGAAGGATGGGGTCAAAACCCATCTCTTTGAGAATGAGGCAGGCCGAAAAGGAGCTCATCCTTACAACCGAGGTCTGGTTGTCGGTCACATTGACCGCATCGACCGCCCCCTGAAGAAGCTTCCCCTTCTTTCGGATCACCTCGGCATCCGCCCCTCTCGGCGGCCCACACTCCGAAGTCACCACAAGTTGACCACTCTCTAGGATACGTTCAATATTAGATTTTGTTTTCATTCCTATTTCTCTCCTCAGAAATTAAAGCCTGATATGGGAAATCCGAAGCACGAAATCCGAATTTCGAAACAATTTCAAAGGACCAAAATATAAAATTTGCAAATTCGAATTTCGGATTTGTTTCGGATTTCGATATTCGAATTTCGGATTTATTGCTTTCATAATAACTTCAGATCTTCCCTTACTCTCTTGCGCGGTCCTCCATCTCTCGACGTTCTCCAGTCCTTGATGGGGATGATCTCCTCGTATTTGTCTAATTGGTTAAGCGCTTTTAGCCGGTCGATAATGAGCTGCCAAGCACACTCCAGATCCTTGTCCACCTCGCATTTGCCATTGGAGCTCCCTCCGCAGGGCCCATTGAGTAAACTCTTGGCACAGCGTGCGATCGGACAGATCCCTCCGGTCATGTGCAGCACACATTCCCCGCACCCCTGGCACCGCTCGGACCAGACCCCCTGCTCAAGCGTGACTCCCAAAAAGGTGGTGTTGACAGCGGGCAGGACGGTTTTATCCCGGTATGTCTCCGCCACATACTGAATCCCGGCTCCACACGCCATCGACAGGATGACCTCATAGTCCCCTATGAAGGGATGAATCTGATCGATATACTCGTGATCGCATTGCCGTTCCAGGGTATGTTCCCTGATCTCTATCTCCTCGCCATCTTTGGCTCGAGAGATCTTCAGCTCGGAAGCCAGTACTCCCACTTCCCGCTCACCCCCCGTGGCGCTGACCGTCACGCATTCGTTGCACCCCAAGAGCAGGATCTTTTTGTAGGGCTTAAGCATTGTCAGTATTTCTTCTAAAGATTTTCTGTTTGCAACAATCATCTGAACCTCCGGTTAAGGTTTAAGGAGCGCTACGTTTGAGGAGCGCTTCGCTTGAGGATCAAAGCGTTTGCCTCAAGTCCTGCCTTGCGGGACGCTCCTCTATCCTTAAGGTCAAGGATTGACCGCTCCTTTCTTCTTTTTCACAGGACTTGGCCCCAACGCCCTTATCTTCTCCGTCATCTCGCGGGCCACCTCTGCAAACCGCTGACCCTGAGCCGAACTCATGTTGTACATCTCCACCCGGCCGGACCCCAATCCGACCTCTTCAAGCAACGTCTTCACATACTGGACCCGCTTCTTTGCCCTCAGGTTCCCTCTCAAAAAATGGCACTCTCCTTCCAGACATCCTGCCAAATAGACTCCATCCACTCCCGATTCAAATGTTTTGAGAATGAGAAGCGTATCCACCCTGCCCGTACAGGGTACCTTCACGATCTTGACGTTTGTCGGATAGTTAAGCCTCATCGAACCTGCCAGGTCCGCCGCACTGTAGGCTCAATGCTCACAACAAAAAGCCAATATCTCCGGCTCAAACTGCGTGACCGGTGATTCGTGACTGGTGACTCGTGATTCTTGACCTGCTTCCATTGTCTCTCCTGTCAGGGACACTTCCCAATTTTTTGCATTAAGATAATTTTTCGATGATAAAAATTGGGAAGTGTCCCCAATTTCTTACGCCGCAACACCTAACACCAATGCCTGACACTTCTCTTCCAATTGATGACTCTGGAAATGCATCAGCTCAATCGCTTTTGCCGGACATTCGGCCACACAGCCGCCGCAACCCTTACATTTGGCCGGATCGATCTCAGCTTCTCCCTTGGCATTGATGACAGGAACATTATAGGGACAGACTCTTACACAGGTCAGGCAAGCTGCGCAACGATCCCCTTCGACCACAGCCACCACTCCTCCTACTCGAAGCACTTCTTGCGAAAGCACGGTCGCTGCCCGGGCAGACGCCCCCAGGCCATGGGCGATCGATTCATCGATCGGCTTGGGTGCATGGGCCAGACCGCAAACGAAAACTCCGTCGGTTGCAAAATCGATCGGCCGGAGTTTCACATGGGCTTCCACAAAAAAACCGTCACCGTTTACCGGAACCTTAAACAGATTGGCTACAGGATTGACCTGCGGGGGAACGATGGCCGTTGCAAGAACCAACAGCTCAGGCCGAATTTCAATCTCCCGGTTCAAGACATGACTGGTGAAATGGACCTGGAGGTCTTTTCCGTCGCGGGTAACTCTCAACTCCTTTTGATCATCATAACGAATAAAGTGGATCCCTTTGGCTCCGGCCTCACGATAAAGGTCTTCCCGCAGGGCATAGGTCCGCATATCCCGATAGATGATGAAGACATTCATCTCCGGGTTCATCTCTTTAAGTTTGATGGCGTTCATAACGGAATGGGTGCAGCAGACCTTTGAGCAATAGGGTCTCTCTTCATTTCGAGAGCCGACACACTGAATAAAAGCCGCTGAGCGAATCGATTTTAAAGAACCATCACGGTCGATCAATTTCCGGTCTAACTCCAGGCTGGTCAGCACTCGGGGGTCCTGACCGTAGAGGTGTTGATCCGGCTTCAGTTCTGAAGCCCCTGTGGCAATGATCGCAATTCCATGTTCCAACAGTTTCTCCGTTCCATGGGTCTGAATCGTGGATTTAAAATTACCCACGGAACCCTCCACCTGTTTCAATTCGGTATTGAGATAAACCTCAATCTTTGGGTTTGAGCCAACCTCATCAACGATCCGGTTGAGATGTTGTTGAACATCCTCCCCCCGCCAGGTCTGATGGATGTTTCGGGCCTGTCCACCCAGGACATCGCTCTTTTCAATGAGATAGGTGTGGTAACCCTGGTCTGCGAGGCTGAGAGCGCCCATCATACCCGCCAAACCACCTCCTATAATAAGGCAGCTGTGATTCAGGCTCCGGTCCATTTGATGGAGGGGTTTCAAATTTCTTGAGCAAGCCACAGCCATTCGAACAAGCTCTTTCGCCTTCTCTGTGGCCATCTCCTTCTGACTCATATGCACCCAGGAACACTGGTCTCGAATATTGGCCATTTCAAAGAGGTAAGGATTGATTCCTACTTCGCGGATCGTATCTCGAAAAAGGGGTTCATGGGTCCGGGGTGAGCAGGAAGCCACGATCACACGATTCAGATTCAGTTCCTTCACTCGCTCTTGGATGATTTGTAATGAGTCTGCGGAACAGGTGTAGATTGTATTCTCTGCGTGGACCACTCCGGGAAGTGACTTTGCAAATTCCGTAACTGTTTTCACATCCACTGTGCCCGCGATATTGACTCCACAACTGCAGATGAAGGCCCCGATTCGCGGTTCTTCGCCGGGAGACACCTCCTTCTCGGGAGGATACTCCTTCGTTCTCACCAGTGTTCCGCGGGCCTCCCCGATGACGGAAAGAGCTTCCGCCGCTCCACCGCTGGCCTGGATCACGCTGTCCGGGATGTCTTTGGGAGACTGGAAAGCGCCGCAAACGAAGACGCCAGACCTTGAAGTCCGGACCGGTTCGAAACTGCTATTGGAAGGGAAAGAATACTGATCCAGTTGAATATTCAGTTTTTTGGCCAAATCTGCGGCATCCTTCGGAACCCCGATGCCAACGGACAGGACCACCAGGTCAAATGTCTCCTCAACTTTTTTTCCTACTCCGTCCGTGTATTGGATGACGAGGTCGCCCGGTTCCTTCCCTGGAAGAACCCGTGTAATCCTCGACTTGATAAAACGAACGCCCGCTTCCTCGGCACGGTTATAGTACCGTTCGAAATCCTTGCCATAGGTTCGCATATCGATGTAGAAGATGGCTGTATCCAGGGGGCCATTCGAATGCTCCTTGGCCACAACGGCCTCTTTGATGGCATAGGTGCAACAAACGCCTGAACAGTAAGCCTTGGCTCCTTCATGCACGTCTCTCGAGCCAACACACTGGATAAAGGCAATTTTCTTCGGCTCCCGATGATCGGAGGAGCGGCGGGTGAGATGGCCTCCCCAGGGACCAGAGGCGCTGAGCATCCTTTCGAATTCCATGCTGGTAACCACATTGGGATATCGACCATACCCTAATTCCGAGGAGTGGCCCGGATCGTAGAGAGAATAGCCGGGTGAAAGGATGACCGAACCGATTTCCAGTTCTTCGGTGTAAGGGGCTTGTTGATGGTCGATCGCCTCTCGTTTGCAGACATGGACGCAGAGATGGCATTCCGAACAGATCCCGCAGGCAAGGCATCTGGCCGCTTCCAGCCTCGCCTGTTCCTCTGTAAGAACCAGCTCCACCTCTCTAAAGTTTCTGATTCTCTCTTCCTCCGGCAATTCAGGGATGATTGTTCTGGGCGATAAATCAACCTCACCCTTCTCAACCATCTGATCGATCTCTTCTCGTGAGAGATCAACAACGGGGAGAGGAATCTGTTCCCTTGGAGTAAGAAGAGGAACCTCTCTCAAATATCGATCGATGGAAAGCGCTCCACGCCGGCCATCGGCAATGGCCTGGATCAAAATCCATGGCCCTCTTGCCACATCTCCTCCTGCAAAAATGCCCGGGCGATTTGTGGTTAACGTGTGCGAATCGATGGCAAACGTTCCTTTGGGCGTGACCTCAAGGCCATGAGTATCCTCGAGGAATGAGATTTCAGGCGCCTGGGCAACGGCAGCGATCATCGTGTCCGCAGGGATGATCGATTCCGAACCCGTGATGGGAATGGGCCTTCTGCGGCCGGAAGCATCCGGCTCACCCAGTTCCATCTTCACGCATCTAACCCCCCTGACATGACCCTCTTCGGTGACCACCTCGACCGGCGCGGTGAGGATCTGAATATCGATTCCTTCCTTTTCTGCGGCTTCAATCTCCCAGGGATTGGCAGGCATCTCATCACGGGACCGGCGGTAGAGGATCTTCACTTCTTTCGCGCCCAAACGCAGAGCGGTCCTGGCCGCGTCAATCGCCACATTTCCCCCGCCGATGACTACCGTCTTCTCTCCCACTTTCGGCGCACCCGCACCCCCGGAGGAGATGACCGGCTGGCTCCCCATCTCTCCGGCGATGCCATGCCTCTCGGCCAAACTGACGGCCTGGAGAAAAGGAACACCATGATGAACACCCGTCGCATCCTCCCCCGGAATCCCCAATTTCTGCGCCTCATGGGCTCCCATCGATAAAAATACGGCGGAATACCCCTCCTCGAAAAGTCGGTTGATATTTCGGATGGGCGCATTCAATTTCAATTCGACATTTGGATGATGGATGATCTCGTCAATCTCTCGCTGGAGCACATCTCTCGGCAGTCGGTAGGAAGGGATGCCCACACGCATCATCCCTCCTGCCACAGGCAGGGCTTCAAAGATCGTGACCTGATAGCCCATCCGTGAGAGCTGGTGGGCGCAACTCAATCCTGCAGGCCCTCCGCCAACAATTGCAACTTTCGCTTTTGGCCGTTCTATGCCTTTTTCAGAATCGAAACTGGTGACTGATAACTGATGACTGGTAACCTCTTCTTTCTCCAACTCCTCCCGATGTTCATAAACCCAGTCCGCCACAAATCGCTTAAGAGCGCAGATGGAAACCGGCGTATCCAGTTTCCCCCGATTGCACTTCTCTTCACAAGGATGGTTACAAACACGCCCTACCGAGGCAGGAAAAGGATTATATTCTTTCACCACATCAAGGGCTTCCTTATACCGGCCCGCATGAATGAGAGTGACATAGCCCTGGGCGCTTGTCTCGGCAGGACAGGTTGATTTGCAGGGGCTCGTTCCCCTTTTAGTGACGAGGAAAGTATTGGGAACGGCCTGGGGGTAAGGTCGGTAAATGGCTTTTCTCTGGTCGAGGCCCTGGTTGAATTCATTCGGAAGTGGAATCGGGCAGACTTCCGCGCAGTCATTACAACTGGTGCATTTGTCCATAGCGACATAACGAGGATGTCTGTTGAGGATGGCCTTGAAATGTCCGGCCTCTCCTTCCAATCCGACCAGCTCAGCATTAGTAATCATCTCGATATTGAGATGCCGGCCCGCCTCCACCAGTTTGGGTGAGATAATACACATGGCGCAGTCATTGGTCGGGAAGGTCTTGTCGAGCTGTGCCATCTTCCCGCCGATCGCCGGGGACCGCTCCAACAGATAGACCCTGACGCCGGAGTTTGCCAGATCAAGAGCAGCTTGAACCCCGGCGATCCCTCCCCCCACGACTAATGCAGCACCAATCTTATTAACCATGTTCAACCTCTTGATTTCTTTCTCGATCAGAATCGTCATTCCGGCGAAAGCCGGAATCCAGTTTTTTATTCGGCTAATAATTCTCTGGACTCCGGTTTCCACCGGAGTGACGACTTTTTACGAGTTTATCGTTACTCTGCATTGAATTTTGTGTTTTGGTCATTCGAAATTGTTTCGAATTTCGTATTTCGTGCTTCGGATTTAAAGTCTTAAGGCATCCAGATACCTTGAGATCCGATCCTCTGCTCCCATCGGAATGAAGTGAACTCCCTGGCAGAGGTCTTTTAGTCCCTCGACCAGTCTGGTCACCATTTCAATGCTCGTCTTCTCCCTGTCCGGGGATTTTTCGATCCTCTCAATGATATGGCCCGGCACCGTTCCGGGCTTGATATGTCTATTAAGAAAATGCCCCATCTCCGCAGACCGGACGATAGCGACTTCAGCAATCACCGGAATTCCAACCGGTCGAACCCGGTTCATAAACTGATCAAAGGAATCGAGATCAAATACCGGTGTCGAAAGAAAATAGTGAATCCCCCGTCGAGCCAGTTCTTCCATCTCTTCTAATTCCAAGTCAGGGACTTCCTTGCCCCAGCTCGAGTCAATCCCTGTGCCAATACAGAATGTCGGCCTCATCTGAAGCTCCCTGCCCGTAATATCGTGGCCCTCCCGGAGGTTATCGACAACGGAGAAGAGTTTTGCTGAATCGACATGAAAGAACATCATTTCCTGGAGACTGTCTCCCGAAATTCTATAGTCATCCGTGAAGGTGAGGATATTTTCGATTCCGGCCTCCGAGGCTTTGATCAGATGTTCCTGAATATCAATTCGGCTTTTCTCCCGGCAGGTCGTCTCGAGGATGGGTTCAAATTGCTGCTCCTTTAAGGCACGGCAGGCACCCGCGGTATCCACGGCCACCCCTTCAATCTTCAATTCAGAGACAGCCAGGGCATCAATCCTACCACGAATCGGGTCGATTTTTCGAATAAGTCCTTCAATTCCTGCTTCCATGGAGGGTTGAATCTCCAATGTCACAACAAATTTCCTATTCTGTAAACTCTTTTTGAATTGCATAGAGATCTATATTAATTATAAAATGGCTTCTCCTGAATAACGAAATGGCTGAAAGAAACCAAATTTGGCAAATCATAGGACACATCATCGCTGTCATAGGTTCATTTCTTCAATCCCAGTAATTTGGCCACCTCAAACTTCAATTGTTCCAGCGGAAGGGGTTTTGAGAAACAGGCGTCCGCTCCATAATCCTTCATCTGTTTGAAGGCCTCATCATTGAGATAGGCCGAAAGTACGATGATTTTTGTATCTTTTGATTCAGGGTTCGACTTGACCTTCTGACAGACCTCATACCCATTGATATCAGGCATCATGATATCGAGAATTAGAAGGTCGGGTTTGAAGTGGCTTACCTGAAGGCCTGCTTCAAAACCATCCGAAGCAGAGATCATCTCATAGCCAAATTCATCCTCCTCAAGGGACTGGACAATCGTCTCAACGATGATCTTATCGTCATCCACAACAAGGATCCTTTTTCTCTCCTCTCCCTTGGGTTCCTCCGGCAAAGGCATCCCTTTATCTCTGAGGAATTGATCCAGGTCCTCCTTCTTAATCCTTCGATGACCCCCAACGGTCTTATATGCCTTAAGATGGCCTGCCTCGATCCAGTTGATTATTGTCTTAGAAGAAACATTGCAATACTTACTTGCCTGGGAGACAGTTAAGATTTCCATAATTTGCTCCTTTTGCAGATTTTATTGATTTTCCAATTACTATAATATTTATAGATTGTCAAGCATTTTTTTATTCGGAAACAATTTTCTTATAATTAATTGATTTTATTGATTATTTTTTAAATACCCTTAAAATGGTTTCCGTGGCGCCCATTACCTCAACAATCAGAGATATTCCCAGCGAAGCCTTTTTGTCCAGGGCAGAGGGCATGTCAAAAGACTGTGCCGTGAATTGCGACCAAATCCAAACGGTCTCCAAAGGGAAAATAGGCTAGCGAATGACAACCCTTTCCCCCGAAAAGATGGACCAGGTGCGCGAGGCCATCTTATTTGCCCTGAATTTATGAAAAAGGAAGGAATTGGGGACGGGTTCATATTTAAGGTTTTATTCGATTCCCCCCAAAATCGGAACCCGTCTCCAATTGTATTATTGGGAAAGCTTCTCTTCCATCTGCATCCTCAGCCAGATCGCCAGGATTGGGTCCACAGGACGCCACCCCCCTGTTTCTTCATCCTTTTCGATCAGGTCCAGTTCCTCCAGTTGCTTAGAAGAGTGCTGAATCCCTCCCACGGATCCAAGCCCATGTTTTTGAATATATCCACTGGCCAGAAGCTTAGGCGCCGTCTCTTTAGCTAAAGCCTGTAACAGGAGACGCTGATGGGGGGATAGACCCTGAAGAATTGCTTCAAAAACCGGCTTCTCTGATAGAATGAGTCTCTCCATCCCAAGATTGATCGTCTCTTCCGTGACTGTCTTGGAAAGTTCATAAACAAAAAAAGCCAACTTCTGTGAATAATAGGGATTAAACCCTGTGAAGGATGCAAGCTTTCTTGCCATTGCTACGGTACATTTCTTTTTGTTTTTCTTAAATTGTTCAACAATAAATTCGGCCAGCTCGCCCGGCGGAAGCAGCCTTAGCGGGTAATTGATGGCGCTCTGGAAGAATGGACGCTGTCTTTCATTAAAAATACCCAGGAGAATACGGCGGCGACTTCCAATAAAGAAGTAAGAGGCCTGTTGTTGCTGAATCTGGGTTCTCATGATGCCTTCAACCTGTAAAGCCTCTTTCAACGTGACTATCTCCTGAAATTCATCGAGAGCCACATGGACAAGGGATTTGGTGGTAGTTACAAATTCTCGAATGGAATTCATCGTCTCGTCAAGGAGTTCTAAACCGCTTTTTACTGCACCGGAGGGTTCGACACTGAGAGAGACCCCTCCGGAGGGATCAGGCTTCAAAACAGGACGGAAAGATTTCATGGCCCGCAGCGCTGACTTCCAGAGAGGGTCCTTCTTATGGGTAATCACAAAGACTGCCTTGGCCAATCGGGAAGCCACATCATCGACGGAAGCAACACCAAAAAAGTCGGCAAAAAGCGTGATGTCCCCTTTGTTCGATAAGACTTTTTGAATCCTCTTAACCAGCGATGTCTTTCCATAACGCCGGGGTGAGAAGAGGACCACATTTGCTTTCGCTTCGGCGTAGGCTTGCAATTCCTTCATCTCCCTCTTTCTGTTACAAAAGGGGGCATCGACCGGCACTTCCTGAAGATAGAAAGGATTACCCATCCGATCTCCTTTGCGTATTTAAATTATGGAAGATCAATTATGGTAAATCAATAATATTTTAAATCCGTCGAATTGTCAATGCCTTTATCCTTTATCCAGAATGAATTTGGATCATGGTAGGGATGCCGCTTATTCAACACCCCTGCCGCGGCCTATTTCAACCCGGCTTTGCGCAGGGAATCAATGAAACGTGCTTTTATAGCCGGGTCTTTATGCGGGGTTGTTTTTTCAATTTGCTCCAACGAAAATTTTGGGTTTATCTTGAGGACTTGGGCAGCTG
>Ga0208244_100788_pt1 | contig 24142 bp, 19 predicted proteins | sample SubbioCR12Aug_5A_FD_184828 | JGI IMG/M metagenome (GOLD analysis project Ga0208244, IMG submission 184828) | Serpentinite rock and fluid subsurface biosphere microbial communities from McLaughlin Reserve, California, USA - CR12Aug_5A (SPAdes) | ecosystem: Environmental > Terrestrial > Deep... | reverse complement strand
CGGGGACTGAATTGTTTAATGTTCCTCTTAAAATTTATGCAGTTAATGTTTTTCTTACCGGACAACAAATGAAAGAGAAAATCATTTTACTTGCAAATAACACTTTAAAACTGCTTGATCCTAAATTGAAAGTAAACGGCGACAGGCTTCATATTATAGATGGATACTGTAAGGAAGGATATAAAAGCATATCGGAAGATAAATTAAAAGTAATAAAAGATTTTGCACGTCAAACAGGAATAGTATTAGACCCGGCTTATACAGGCAAAGCATTCAAAGCTTATGCGGATTATTTTTTAAAAAGCGGGAAAACATCAAAAGTATTATTTCTGCATACGGGTGGTTTGTTTGGTATATTTCCAAAAAGGAAACAGTATCTTGCTGTTTAAGCGATCGGAAAATAAAAAAGGGCGGGAAAACCGCCCTTTTTAATACATATTTCTCTCTTGATTATACAAACATACTGATATCGCCGGCTCCTTCTCTTATAACTTCCGGTACTTCTTCACTAAGGTCAATTATACTAGAAGATTTCCCTTTAAGAGGACCTGCTTCAAGCATTAAATCAACCTGAGTAGAAAAGACATGTTTAATTTCAGAAGGATCTGACAACACTTCTCCCATTCTGTTTGTTACGCTTGTGCTTATAATCGGGTTACCGAGTTCTTTTACAAGCGTTAAAGCAATTTGATTATTAGGGACCCGAATTCCAACCGTTTTTCTCTTACTCCAAAGTTTCTTTGGAACCTCTTTAGCTGCAGGTAAAATAAAAGTATAGGGACCGGGAAGAAGCCTTTTCATCGTTCTGTATGCATAATCGGAAACCTTAGCATAGTTCGATATGTCTTTTAGATCGGAACAAACAAAACTCATCAACTTTGAGCCGGAGTCGTGTTTTATCGAAAATAACGTTTCGAGTGCTTCTTTATTGAAAATATCACAACCTAATCCGTATACGGTATCGGTGGGATAAATAATAATACCGCCGTTTTTTAACACTTCAACAGCCTTGTTAATATACCTGAGTTGTGGTGTTACAGGGTGGAGCTCATAGTATTCCATATTAATTCCTTTCGTTAATAACTATTAAATACAAGATCCCTTATTAATTAAGGGGATTAAACATATTTTAAAAGGGGTTTTAAAAGAAAAAGTTATTACTGGTTACATACCTCTCTTTCAAAGGAAAAGATTACTGATTAAAACTATATAGAAAAATTTTGGATTGAATATGAAAATCTATTTTGAAAAAGTCAAGTGCTTGAAGAGGAAAATAGTCTTTTTTATAAGATTTTTTTTACCTCTTCAAAAACTCTTTCAACCGACAACCCCTTCATGCATTTGTATTTAATGTCTTCCCGTTTGCAAGAAAGTGGTTTGGGAGAGTAGTAAAAACAGGGAGAACATTCAAGTTTCAGTGAAGCTATAGTGTAATCAGTCTTCCATGGATGAATATAATTGGTATTAGTAGGACCTATGATTGCAACTGTTTTTAATTTAAGGGCTGCAGATACGTGCATTAAACTGGAATCATTAGATACAAAAATGTTACATCTCTTCATAACTGCTGCCGTTTTTGCTAGATTCGAAGTCTTAACTCTGAAAACGCCGGCTACTTCTAGCTTCGAGAGAATTCCGTTAATTAATTCATCTTCCTCGGGTCCTCCAAAGAATAGTACCTTTGCGTTCATCTCGGAAGTCAACCTTGAAGCCAATGCTGCGAATTTTTCCGGTTCCCATCTTCGATTAATATGGTTTTTAAGAGTTGAACATCCGGGGTGAACTCCAATCACTGAATCATCTTTTGCTATTTGGATTTTATTTAAATATCCCTCGGCGAAAGAAATATCATCATCATTTAACCGAAATATTAAACCCGGTTCTTCATCTGTTTCAATATTAATTAGTTTTTTTACAAGGAGTAGATTTTCTTGAACATTGTGAAGATTATCATTCTCTACAATTCTAACATTATTAAGAAACCCGAGATTCTCAAAATCCATTCTAAGATAGCTAACCGCAGCACGTTTTTCCGCTCCGATTAAAAAACTTATTAAGTTATATTCTTTTCTGTTGGAAGGATAAACATTTATCGAATGAGAATATTTTTTCCTGAGAGCAAGAACAAAACGGAGTGCAGCAACTTTGCTCTCTTTTAGAAAATCAAAATAGAGAAGGTTATCAAGCAATCCGGTTCTCTCATAAATGTCTTCAACTCCTTTATACATTACAAGTGCATCCACAGTCGCTTCCGGGTTATAATCCCGTATCAACTTAAGCGCGGGAGTAAACATTAAAGCATCCCCAATTCCGGATAGAGCTATTACTAATATTTTCATAAATAAAGAGGGGGAAGCAAAACTTCCCCTTAAAGTTATTTGCTTGAATCTTTTTGTGCTTTTTGAGCTTTGAATCTCTCTATCTGCATTAATATTGATTGATCATTCGGATAATATGTCTGCAGTCTAGTTAATACATCTATAGCTTTATCAAATTCACCGAGATTCTCGTAAGTCTCCAGAAGAATCCTATATGGATTGTAATAAGAAGAAACTTCAGTCGGATTCTCATTCATTGCTTTAATCGCGTCAGACTCTACTTCTCTCGCAATATCTTCATACTGCTTTTTAGCTCCGGCGGAGTGATATAGATTCCCAATATCAAACAATAATCGATAATCCATTTTTAAGATACTTCTCGGAATCTTTTTCTCCATTTCGTCAAGGGCTTCGACGCACTTGTCTGACTGATTCCCCAGGTTCAGATAATATAGAGCAAGTCTAATGTATGAATTTCTATAATTTTGAACGAGTCTTTCATGATTTTCATCAAAGAAAATAGTAGGATCGTTCAAGCCGCGGAACTTAAACCCGGGTAAATAATCTTTGCTGTAAGATGGATTCTCTTCGAATATCTGTTTTCTAAGAACTGTTTCATGAATGAATTCAACTCCGGGTCTTCTTTTTTCCGGTATAAAACGTAATGCCATACCTTCCATTCTAAGATAGTCGCTCAATCCGATTTTGCTATCATCGGAACAGGTCACTGCGAAATAAATAGGACGCTGCCAGTTATTCGCTTCTATAATTTCTTTCACCATTAAATCCTGCACTCTAACCGCTTTTATACCACCATAAGTTGCAGTATTATTCATTCTCCAAGTTAAATATCCCTGATTAATGATTGAAGAATCTTTAATATCATATTCATCAAATGCCGGTGATGAAGATAGTCCTTCAAGCAGAAGACGGCTTGACTGTTCAGAATAATTCATACTCAGTTTATCAAAGTTTGGAGGAACGGTAACAGATATGTCTCGCGGTTCCCATTGAATAGGACGAAGCTGGTCAATTTGGATATCGGTTAATCGCATCGAAACTTTTTGAGCTCCGTACGGCTCAAGATTTTTAAGCTGTCTGATATACCATGGAGTATTTAAGAGACTAAGGTTTGCAATTCTGACATCTCTTCTCACACCCTCAACATCCTGCAGATACCAGAGCGGGAATGTATCGTTATCCCCGTTAGTAAAAAGAATCGCATTTGGAGCACAGCTTTGAAGAAGATTATATGAATAATCCCACGGCACCCAGTTATTAGCTCTATTATGAGTATAGTAATTTGCTTGCAGCATTCTAACCGGAACCAAAACTACACCCAAAACAAGAATGCCGTAAACGGCTGCATTACTGAGTGATGCTGATTTAATTTTTTCAACGGCAAGGTCAATTAAACCTCTTACGGCAATTGCAATCCAGATTGAGTAGACGAAGAATGCTCCTACATAAAAATAGTCTCTTTCTCTTGGTTGGGGTTGCTGCTGATTCTGATAAAATGCCGTTAAATATCCCATAAAAATAAACAGCACCATAAAAATCGAAGCCATTTTCCAGTCTTTACGGAAATGGAAATAAATCCCTATCAATCCCAGAAGAAAAGGAATTCCGAATAATGAATCTTTAGCCTCTCCAGCAAACCGGATATTAATAACTTTTCCTATAGCGTTACCAATCTGATTAAAAGGCCAGATATTTGGTCCTGCATCTTGATACCAAGATTCTCTTCCGGCATAATTCCAGAGAAGATAACGGGTCATCATGTGGTTCATCTGGTATCTCCACCAGAAGTCAAGATCGCTTGAATAATTATTAAATACAATCATCTGATGAGGTTCACTGGCAAATCTTCTTTTGAACGTCGGAAAATCACCGTACTGTTCGCGATTTAGATAAGAGACCAGTTCTGTAAAATCGTTCGGTTCATTTTCATTCATAGGCGGATCCATATTTGCACGTATTATTACCTGCGTATAAGTTGTGAATCCGAGTATTATAAAAATTAACGACATGAATACAAGGTGTAGGGTATGTTTTTTCTCTTTAATTGTATAATAAACCGCAAATGCAAGTGCTCCGAAAAGAACAATTAGAAATATAAATTCCATTGTCAAATCATTTCCGGCAACTGAATTCATTATCCCGGGTAAGTGCTTTACCACACCTGGATAAGTAACGAAAAGAGCTATTCCACCAATAACAAGTGATATATAGATTGAATTTCTATTAAATAGTTTTTTCCAGAACGCACCGATGATCAATGCGCTTATTCCTGCAATTATCATTTTAAATTTGCTGTCGAATGACTGGTAAATTTCTTGAGTCGGTGGATTAGAATCTGTTTGACTACTCCACAATCCGATAGCGACAAGAATTACTATAGCAATATGTCCTAAAAGTATGTAACCGGTTTTTTTCAAAGCTTCTTCATCATCTACATATTTTCTGAACATGATAATCATTACTACGGAAATTATTGCAAGTACACTCATAAGATGTATACCGGTTGATAACCCGATGAGGTAAGCAATCAAAAGAATATATTTCTCGTTGTCTTTGTTATCCGCTCTTTCATGCCAGATAATCATTAAATAAGTTATCAATGCAAAAAAGAATGTAGAAGCTGCATAAACCTCTGCCTCAACACCGCTGAACCAGAATGTATCACTAAATGAAAAGGATAAGGCGCCGATAGCAGCGGCAATGTATGTAGCAAGTGCGTCAACAAGATTTTTAGGTGTTTTTCCTTTAAAATTTTCAATCAACTTTACAGCAATAAAATAGAGCAAAAGAACAGATAAAGCGCTCGACATGACTGACATCATATTTACACGGAACGCAATGTTTTCAGCGAACGGAATCATTGAAAATATTCTTCCTAATAATAAAAAGAAAGGAGCTCCTGGAGGGTGCGGAACCTGCAAGTAATAACCTGCCGCTATAAATTCACCGCAATCCCAAAAAGAAACCGAGGGTTGTACGGTCATATATAAAACAGTTAACGAGATTAAAAATACAATTAGCCCGATTACTCTATATAAAGTTTTAAAGTTCATCTTTTCCTCAATAATGATATAATATTGAAAGTTGTTTCAGTAAAATGTGTTAATTATAGTATGAATTGATAAACCGGAAATAATTCAATTCTTTTTAAATATATGATCAAAATTTTTCTTCTCTCTGTTGAGATAATACTTTTCGTAAAGTAATTTGAGTTTTCCCATTGATATAGTATCAAACTCCTCTTCGTCTTTTTCCCGTTTAAGAAACATCTTAAACTCATCTTTATCTTTTGGATTCATTTTCCACTCAAAACGCTTGAGATCCTGAATATACTTTACCTGGTCTCTGAAACTCATTTTTTGCTTTTTCTATTTTATATCCGATTTTACGAATGCAAAGATAAGAAAATTAGATAAAAAAGAGTTATATGTACTTTTTAATTGACCGGTGGTGATATGTTTAAAAAGAATCCGAATTCGGGTAGGTTTTTAGACGCCGCTGTCGGGAAAAAGTATCTACTCATTATAAGTTAATTTATAAAAGAATCTGTTAATTGATTTCAATGAAAACATTAAAGCATTTTTTGTATTACAAGATTAATAAACCTTATGGTGTTTTATCCCAGTTTACCGATAAGTTAGGGAGAAAGACATTATCCAGCCCTTATAATTTTGAACCGGATGTTTATCCAATCGGTAGACTTGATATGGATAGCGAAGGGCTCCTTCTGCTAACTAACAATCGCGGATTAGCAGATAGATTATTGAATCCCAAATACTCGCATGAAAAAGAATATCATGTGCAGGTGGAAGGAAATCCAACAGAAGAAGCGATAAATAACCTTTGTAATGGGGTTTTGATAGAGGGGAAAAAGACAATGCCGGCGGTTGTAAAGCGATTAGAAAGTGGGTTTTCATATCCTGACAGGCTACCACCCATCCGTGAAAGAAAAAGTATTCCCACTTCCTGGCTGAGTATTACACTGAAAGAAGGCAGGAATAGACAGGTAAGAAAAATGACGGCGGCAGTTGGTTATCCTACATTAAGAATTATCAGAATAAGAATTGTCAATGTTTTATTAGAAGATATGAAGCAGGGAGAGGTGAAAAAGCTTTCAAATAAAGAAATTGAAGATTTGAATCTTTTGCTGAAATGCTAAATCATTTTATCTTTTATTGCTTGAATTTTAATCGTACGAAGGATAATTTAATATTCAAATATTAAAACTTAGTGGTAAACGGGAATGGAAAATAGAATTCCATTCCGGTCTACTTCTGAAAATTAACAAAAGGAGTATTCTATGCAATTTAGGTTTTCGGATAGCTGTTTGAATATGCGTTCATCAGAAATTAGAAATTTGATGAAATTTGCCACGAAACCGGATATTATCTCGTTTGCCGGAGGGATGCCCGGTAACTCGCTTTTCCCGACAGAAGAGATTGATGAAATTTACAATAACCTTCCAGTTGATGTAAAACGAATAGGATTTCAATACGGAGCGACTATCGGTTATCCCCCGTTAATTGAATCATTGAAAGAACACTTGAAGAAAAAAGGACTTCCGGTAGATAAAAATGAGGTTATTATTACTGCCGGCTCACTTCAATCAATAAATATTTTAACAAAGATTTTTATTAATCCCGGTGAAACCATTATAACGGAAAATCCTTGTTTTATTGGTGCTGCGGGTGCATTTCAATCTTATATTGCAAATGTTCATGGTGTTCCGATTGATGAAAACGGAATTATTTTAGAGGAACTCGATCAAGCATTTATTCAATATCCGGAAGCAAAAATTTTATACCTAACTCCATACTTTCATAATCCGGCGGGAATTATTTATAGTAAAGAGAGAAAAACACAGCTCCTTGAATATTTGAGGAATAAAGAGATAATTCTTCTCGAAGATGATTGCTATGGCGATCTCTATTTCGACGATGTTGATAAGGAATTATGTATCCCGATGAAAACATTAGAGCCGGATAATCCGGTAATATGCTATTCAAGTTCATTTTCCAAAATTCTTGGTCCTGGGATGAGACTCGGTTGGCTGCTTGCCAAACCGGAAATAATTGCAAAATGTGAATTGGCAAAACAATCGATTGATGCGTGCTCTTCAACTTTTACTCAAGTTCTGGCTAATGAATTTTTATCTGGCGGGAAGATTTATCCCTATATTGAAAAGATGCGTTTGGAATATAAAAATAGAGCTTCATCAATGATAAATAGCCTTAAAGAATATATGCCTGGCGAAGCAAAATGGGTTGAGCCCCGCGGTGGATTTTATATTTGGGTTGAACTGCCGGAGCATATAGACACAACAGAAGTGCTGAAAGAAACAATTAAAGAAGGCGCAGTATTTGTTATTGGTAAAGCCTTCGATCCATACGACAAAAAGAACAATTGTTTAAGATTGGCATACTCCCACACCCCGCCTCAATCAATTAGGCATGGGATAGAAATAATTTCGTCAGTGATTAAGAAAATGTTGTAATTAGAGAAAAAAAGCAGAAGGTTTTACTTCTGCTTTTTTATATCATTTCTGTTCATGGGTTTTTACCGATAGTCTCTTCTTTAAGCTTGTAAAGTTGCCACCAGGGGGTGCGTGGCGATTCGTGATGCTCGTGATGATAACCGAAAAAGTAGCAACTCGCCATCGCCCATAGATGATTCATCCTTTGTGACCTCGCGTTGTGCGGCTTCATACCATCAGTATGCGGTTTACGATGCGGTTGATATGTTCCGAAGTAAAACAGTTGCAACGTCCCTAAAAATGCAGGCATTACCCAGAATACCCAAATCTTGCTTTCCTCAAAATAGAGTTTAAGAAGGTTGAAGGCTATCGCCATTATTATTATTTGAGTTATTGTCGTGTACCTGACCATAAAAGAAAACCACCAAAGTAAAAAAATTTGAGATTTTGTATAAAAGTCCGGATCTTTTTCCTCCGCAGGGTATTTGTGGTGCATAAAATGATTTTTAATAAGCCGGTTGTAAGACATTCCGGCAAAAAGAAAAGTGGCGATTAGACCAACCGTTTTATTCACCTTTTTATTGCTCGATACGGTTCCATGCATCGCATCGTGAGCAGTTATGAATAATCCGGTATAGAGATATGCCTGTAGAAAAATATGAAAATAAAAGAATGGAGAACTAAAATCAACCTCCACATAATTCAGAGCATAAAAGAGATGTAAACCCCATAGAACCATGATAACCAAAGCAATAAAAACACCCATAGAACGCCTCACATTACAAGTGTAAGAATAATGAAAAATATCAATTGAACAACGAAATAATAAGCTGCGGTTTTTACGCTGACCCTCACTTTCATAACATAGTATAAAACAGCAAAAATGAATGCAAGAAGAAACCACGCTACATAATTTTGAATGGGGATTGTATTATTTATCCAGTCCCAGTATCCGAAATTGATAGCAATCGGTTCAAGAAAATAATCAAAGATAACCGCACCCAATGCAGTGAATAATGCTTTTACAGCAAAATGCAATTTAAAATCATCAAGTAGATTTATTAGTCCGAGTATTACAAACACCCAGTTGAAGCCTATTATAAGCGGAACCTCCAGCAACTTGAATCCGAGCACTTCTCCGTACTGATACTCTCCAAATATAGCTCCGGTTTTTACACCGATTACCTCGGCAACGTATGTTACTAAAAATGTTACCGTACACCAGGCAAATAATTTGCTATTTCCGGTTAGCTTGGTCAATACAATGATGCCGCTTAGTAGTAAAGTGTACGGTGTTAAAAGTATCATTAACGGGAAAAGATATGGAATTGAATGCCCGACAATTCCAACCGTATACAAAACTGTTAAGATAGATTCTTGCGGATATTTTTTAATTAATGCTATCATGCTAATCTTCGCCCCTTCCATGATAGACCTTTCCTTCTTGTTTGGATTACAGAAATAACTCCTACATACAGCATTACAAGAAATTGCAAAGGATGAAGTAAAATGTTATAAAAAAGATTCTGCTGCGATAGCAACGAAACGACTATTCTATTAATTACTACAAGCATTAAAGTCCAAATAAACAAATCACTAAAGAAGAGTCCGACTAAAGGTAATAATACTATTGTGAAAAGAATGGCAACCATTGACAGAAACAGAATCGGATTCATCTTAAAGCCGGGATAAAAATTCTTTTTATAACCTTCAACAGCACTTGAGAAGTCCTTATACATTGAGCAGAAAATTTGTTTATCACCCAGCAACGTCATCATTTTGAAATTGTTTCTTTTAATTGCACGGGCAATTCCCATGTCTTCCACCGGGTCATCTTTGACTGCTGAGTGCCCGCCGATTTTTCCATAAACACTTTTATTAATTAAAATTGTCTGCCCGTTTGCAGCAACAAAAGATTTGTTTTTTGAGACAAATACCTGACGCAACGGTAATAAAGAAAGAAGTATCCAATTCATTAAAGGAACCACAAGCCACTCGCCAATGCTACCGATCTTTTGTGTCGGGAATACAGATAACATATCTAATTTATTTTTGCTTAAAATAGTTGCTAGCGACTTAACTGCGTCATTCTCCAAATAAACATCTGCATCAAGAAATAAAAGAAAATCTCCTTTAGTATTTTCTGCAAGTTGTTGACAAGCCCAATTTTTTCCGAGCCAGCCAGTAGGAAGTTCTTTCCCGTCAATTAATCGAAGGTTATTTATTTTACTCTTAAAAGAATTAACTACTTCAACTGTCTTATCGGTTGAATGATCGTTGAGAATATTTATTTCTGCAATAGGATATGTTTGATTTGATAAAGACTCAAGTAATTTCCCGATACGCTCCTCTTCATTCCTTGCGGGAATTAGTACGGAGATGGATAGCTTTTTCGAATTCGGGTCATGATTTCCCTTTACTAACGGTGCAGTAAAAAAATTGTATATTGTAACTGCTGCAAGAATCAGATTACCCGTCAATATGAATACAAAAACGATTTCCATTTCAGTTAAATAAATCCTTTACGTACAGTTTGGCAGAGGCTTCTTTTGCACAGTGCTTAATATTATCAATAAATGCTGCACTGAACCCGGCAAAGTTTTTATGAATAGTTTGAACATCGATTAAATGACCGAACCTTGCATATAAATCCGGTTTTTTCTCTTCGTTGTATTGAATTTTAAATGCTACCGGAAGGATGAAAGTTTCACGGTTTAGTCTTTCTGTAAATTTCAATAATCCTTCTTTCGCTATAATCGGTTCGGTATCGAACGGAAGCATTTCTCCCTGGGGATAGATTGTTACAAATGATTCCTCATTGGAAATTATCTCTCGAGTATATTCAAAAGTTTGAACAATACTTTTCGGATTTGACAAGTTGATTGAATAGGCTCCCAATTTTCTGAAGAACCAATACCGTTGAAGTTGATCTTCAAGCATTAGAATATAAAACCTTCTATCACTGTAATATTTTCTGTGAACCAAGTCGATTAAAAAACCATCCCACCAGGAGAAATGATTTGGTGTAGCTACTAATCCCTTTGTCTTATCAATTGCTGGTGGTTCGTTTATCAAATAGAAGTGATTGAAGTGCTTTTTGAATTGCTTATCGATATAAAAATTAAACAGCAGTCTTGCCCATCTTCTATGATCTGCTTTTATCATGCTAAATCCTTTGCGACTAATTCAGCAGCAATTTTCCCCGAAAGCAGAACAAGCGGGATTCCCCCGCCCGGATGAGCGCTCCCCCCGCAAAAGTATAAGCCTTTAAATTCATTAGAGCGGTTCCTCTGCCTTAAAAATGCGGCATATTTATTATTTGAAGAAATCCCGTAAAGGCTTCCGAATGTGCTCGAGGTATTAGCTTCAATCTTAATCGGGTCAAGAATAACCTCACACAGAATACTTTTCCCAATATCTTTTTTCAATCTCGATTCAATTTTCTTGATAATTGTCTCTTTCACCCGGTGAATTTCATTCTCCCAATTCTGTCCGCTGTTATAAGGGGTATTGATCATCACAAACCAATTCTCGCAACCTTCCGGCGCATCACCGGGATTATATTTGGATGAGACGTAGATGTAAATTGTGGGGTCATCGCTGCATTTTTTGTCAATAAAAATGTCTTCAAATTCTCTCTTGTAATCGGATGAGAATAGTATGTTATGAACTTCAAATTCATTATAAATACCTTTAATTCCCCAATAAAAAACCACCGCCGATGAAGATGGCTCAAGTGACTTGTATCTTTCAACCCGACTGGATTTTTTACCTGCAAGTAAATATTTATAAGTATAATTAACATCGGCATTTGAAATAACCGCGTCAAATGAATGTTCGTTGTTGTCAAGAACAACACCGGTAACCGCATTTCTATTTGTAAGAATACTTTCGACTTTGGAGTTAAGATGAATCTTTACACCACTCTTAGAAGCCAGTGTAAACAACGCCTCTGTGATTGAATAGATCCCCTTTGTGGGAACGAATGCCCCTAGATTATATTCGACATGTTGAATAATATTCAATGTTGCCGGCGCCTTATACGGATTTGAGCCGTTATATGTTGCATACCTGTCAAACAACTGAACGGTTCGGGGATTATTAAAGAAAGATAAATTAGCTTCATGCATAGTTCTGAAGGGATCAATTTTCGGAAGATTGAAAAGAGTTTTTAATGCTTTTATATTTAGAAAGGTTTTCGGTTCGCTGAAACTTTTAAATAAAAACAACTCTACCGTCAAATCGTAAATCTGTTTTGAATAATTAAGGTATTTGTTTACCGAATTGTTACTCTCTCCCAGTTTTTCAGAGATCTCGGTAATTAATTTTTCCCTTTTAGAGAAAGCATTTAATTCAGTACCATCGGGATAAAAATACTTGCACAATATATCAAGCGATTCAAGGACAATGTGCTCTTCGATTTTCTCATCTGCAACATTAAATAACTCCTCCAAAACAAAGGGCATTGTTAGCAAAGAAGGACCGGAGTCAAACCGAAAACCATCAATATTAATCGAACCCGCCTTTCCGCCCACATGATCATTCTGTTCAAACAGGTGAACATCAAAACCGGCTAAGGCAAGTCTAATAGAAACAGATAAACCGCCTAGTCCCCCGCCTATAACAGCAATTTTCTTTTTCATCAGACTTTAAATTTCTTTTTGCCAAAATTGTAGAAAAATATCCACCATGAAATCATTGAAAAGGAATAAAAAAAGTCTTCGTAAGGAATCGTTAAAAATCTCACCCCCCATATTGCAGATTGATTGTACCAAACAATAGGTAAAGATGTCAACACATAATTAACAGCAAGAAACGGGAAGTAAGTAATTAATATTGTCAACCAGAAGTTCGAAGAGTTGATAAGGTCCTTGTTAAACATGAGTGATGTTATAATAAAAGCCGAAGAGAAGAGTAAAACGGTTACCGTATAGTATTGTTCATAGAAAAGAATCGCAAAGAAAAATAAAACTGAAGCAGCAGCTACAAAAACCGAAGAATGTAGTTTTATCTGTTTGTTCTTAATATATAGATTGACGGTTTCATAGATGAAAATACAACTATAAGGGACTGTAATAAAAAAAAGTATTTCTTCAAGCGGGAGACTAAAAAGGCGGATACCTAAAAGATAATCATCATTGAAACCCCAATCACCCCGTATTGTTGCAATAGCATCCCAGACAATATAGGCAATGCTCACAATCATTATTGAGAAGAAGAATGCTTTCTGTTTTTTATAAAAGGATAGTTTGCTTTCGAACGAAAGAGCGAGCGGAACGGCGATTATTAAAATATTTATGACTAGATATAAACCCATCCATTAACCGGGGAGTAGTTTTTCTAAATCTCTTGTCTGTACCGGATTAAGTCTTTTACTATCAAGCATGAATTCCATAATTCCTTTTTGAATCGAGAACTCGAGTTGCGAATAATCTTTCAGTAATAATAAATTGTAAATTGATTTGAGGTCTTCTTCCCGTTCTCTTGAAAAACCTAAAAATCCGGGTATATAATGCAGGATCGAAAACCTTAAAAAGCGTATCTCAAGGTTATCGGGATTTTGGTTGATTGCCTTTGCTAATTTCTCTAAACCGTCATTCAGTTTGCTCAGTTTCTTAAAAGGATTAAAAGCGTGTTTTGCAATTAATGTTTCGGTAGCACCGTAATAACCGAGAAGTAAGGGAGATAAATCTTCTAACTTGTTGCCTGATAAACCCGTTAAATAATTAAAAAGTTTTTCAGTAAGTGCTTCATCTTCAACAGCGCTGTAAAACGTTTCCCGAACAAAAGCCATTTTAGGAGTATCAACGTTTTTATCCGGTTTCCCCGTTTTACTTCCGGCTATTGATACTGTATTTACAAGGATAATAAATAGTAGAAGTAAATTCGAAAAGATATTTTTCAGCATGTTTTAATTACCTTAACTTCAATAATAGATTTTATTAACAACATCAATTTACGCAAGTTTGAAACACGAACACGCTTCGAGAGCAATTTTTTTACATTAGCTTTTTGAATTTTGTGAAACAGTTTGATGTAGTATAAATAGGCGGAGTAAACTCCAAGTCTAACACCGGCAGGTAATTTTTTTATTCCTTCCAACGCAAGAGCAAACTCTTTTTCTATTTCTTTTTCCAGTTCTTTCTTACTGAAATCATTTATGCTTACGGTTCTGTTAATTCCCGGAAGATAAATTCTTCCGCGTTCTTCAACATCACTTTTTATATCCCGAAGAAAATTCACTTTTTGAAAAGCAGAACCCAATGCTTTAGCAGGTTGAAGCAATTCGTCATATTTATCTTGATCCCCATCAACGAAAACTTTTAAGCACATCAATCCGACTACCTCGGCAGAACCATAGATGTATTCCGTATAATTTTTTTTCTCATAATAATTATTGTAGAGGTCCATCTCCATGCTGTCCAGAAAAGAGTGAATGTGGGAATGGTCAATATTGTACTTCGTAACTGTAAGCAGAAATGACTGCAGAACCGGGTTTGTTGAAATTCCCTCTTCAATTGCTTTAAATGTTTCTTCCCTAAACTGTTCGAGAAGTTTTCTTTTATCATAATCATGAAACGTGTCAACAATTTCGTCTGCCAGCCTAACAAACCCGTATATAGCGTAAATCGGTTCACGGTATTTCGGGGCAAATGCCATTATCCCTAGACTGAACGAAGTGCTGTAATTATGTGTAATTATTTTACTAATATCGAACGAACTTTTATGATAGAGTTCCATACTGAGCCTCGATTCTTTTTTCTACTAATTTTGAACTTATAATTACCATTGGGAGTCCTGTCCCCGGAGTTGTTGATGCACCGACATAAAAAAGATTTTTGAAATGTTCATCTTTATTTTTCGGTCTAAATGCACCGACCTGCATCATTCCGTGTGATAATCCAAGCCCGGACCCCTTATAAAGGTTAAACATCTTTTCCCAATCCGATGGATCATAAATTTGTTTTACAAGTGCATTCTTTTCGATGTCAAATCCGGTTCTTTTTGACAAATCATCAATTATATTAGATGCAAGTTCATCACGGTCAGACCAATCTTTTTTAAATCTTAAATCGGGTACCGGACAAAGAATAAAAATATTTTCGCATCCTTCCGGTGCACATTCCGCATACGATTTTGAAGATACATTAACGTAATAATACGGTTTTTGAGGGCTGATAGAGGATGTAAAAATTGTATCTGCATATCCTCTAAAATTACTTCCCAGAAAATAGTTGTGATGTTCAAGGTTGTCGATTTTTCCTTTTACACCGATATAAATTGTGAATGGTGATAATGTCCACTCCATCTTATCTAATTTCTTTTCGCTAAAATCATTTCGATTTAAAATGCTCCCTCTAAAAGAAGCTGCGTCCGAATTTGAAATAAAAATGTCCGCACTCCATTTTTTTCCGTTTTGATCAATAAAAGAAGCGATTGTTCCGTTATTGTTTTCAAAAGAGATTATTTCGGTATTGTAGACAATATTTACTTTTTTTTCCGATAAAATTTTAACTATTTCTTCTGTCATTTTATACATTCCCCCTTCCACTTTCCAATACCCGTTGTGTTTCATCTCGGTGTAATTCAAGAGCGAATAAATTGCTGGTGTTTGAAAAGGGGTTGAACCGAGGAAAAATGCGACAAGAGAGAAAATAACCCTTACTTCTTCCGAGTCAAAATTTCTTTCGACTTCTTTCCACATTGAGCGGAAAAGATACGGCAGGTGCTTTTTAGGCACACGGGTTAGTTTTATTAGATACTCAAATAGATTATTAAAGTTGGATTTTATAACAGCATCTTCAGTATCGTGAAAAAATTCTCCCCCTCTTTTCAGATACTTTTCTGCCTTCGCAGCAAGGTTAGGTTCAATGTCTTTAAATTCTTTTTCAAGATTATCCAAAGATTTCCAAATTCTATAAGGCTTCGGGTTCCCTTCAAAATAAACCTGGTAAAGCGGGTCAAGTTCGGTAAGTTTGATTGGGTTTTTGATTCTGCATGAGTTAAAAAGTTCATCGAGTTCATAAGTCATGCTCATGAAGGAAGGCCCAACATCAAAAGTGAAGCCATCCATCTTTAGCTGGTTCATTCTTCCGCCGGCTTTTGAATGCTTTTCAAGAATGGTTACATTGTAACCTTTTGAAGATAAACGTAGGGCTGTTGACAAACCGCCCAATCCGGCACCGATAATTAAAACACTTTTATTCATTGATTTTTTTTGAAGGTAATTAAATATAATCTATCATATAAACCATTAAGACCAAAAAAAAGTTGCAAATTCAATTTAGCTAATAAAAATTACTTAATCCACTATTTTGGTGAGACAATATAACTTAATTCATAAAAAATCTTTATTTTTTTGCAAGTTGAAAAACATCTTATTTCCACTTAGTTTAAACTTTATTTTTTTAGGTTTTATAGATGAATATCCCAGTTGTTATATCAAAAGAATTAAATTTAAACGTCAACCAGGTAAATGAAGTAATTACTCTTTTTGGCGAAGGTTCTACTGTTCCTTTTATTGCAAGATACAGGAAAGAAAGAACCGGCGGGCTTGATGAGGATGCTTTAAGAACAATAGATGAAAGATTCAATTATTTAACTTTGCTTGAAGATAGAAGGGCAACAATATTAAACAGCATCTCGGAACAGGGGAAATTGACTCCCGAACTTGAAGCGAAGATTAACGGTTGTACAGTATTACAAGAACTTGAAGACCTTTATCTTCCCTACAAACCCAAAAGAAAAACAAGAGGGACAGTTGCAAAAGCAAAAGGATTAGAACCGCTTGCATTATTTATTCTTGAAAATCCTCTTTTTGATGGTGATTTTAATTCGATACTCTCCGCTTATATTAATGTAGAACTAGGTGTGAACAATATTGAAGAGGCATTGCAGGGGGCAAAAGACATTATCGCAGAAATGATAAGCGAAGATGCCGACGTTAGGAAAGATGTACGCGAATTTATGCTTGAAGCTCCAGTAGTAAAATCTGAAAAAACTAAAGATAAAGTATCCGCTGAAACAAAAAATGAGAAGCTAAAGGATAAAGAGCAGAAAGATATTTATAGGCTCTATTACGATTTCCAGATTGACATAAAGAAAATAAAACCATATCAAACGTTGGCGCTAAACCGGGGAGAAAAAGAGAAGTTTCTGAAAATCTCACTTCTCTTTGATGAAAGAGAAGCATTCTCATTGATCAAGAAAAGATACTTCAAATATGAGACCTCTGTTTTCGAAGAAATCATTAACGATGTGGTTCCCGATTCATTCAAACGGCTTATCGAACCTTCTATCGAAAGAGAAGTCCGAAACTACCTGACTGAAGTTGCCGACCTTCATGCGATAGAAATTTTTGCAAGTAATTTGAAGCAGTTGCTCCTGCAGCCTCCGTTTGCCGATAAAATGATAATAGGGATTGACCCGGGTTATTTTTCCGGTTGCAAAGTTGCTGTTATTGATCAAACCGGGAAATATCTAGAAGGGGATACAATCTATCCCCATCCGCCGCAGAACAAAACCATACAGTCCGTCTCAAAAATTGTCTCCTTGATCAAAAAATATAATGTTGACCTAATAGCAATAGGCAATGGTACAGCAAGCAGAGAAACCGAACTTTTAATTGCTTCAATAATAAAAGAACATAAATTAAACTCACATTATGTTATTGTCAGCGAAGCCGGTGCGTCCGTTTATTCAGCCTCCGACACGGCAAAGAAAGAATTCCCTGACCTCGAAGCCAGCCAGAGAGGAAATATTTCAATAGCACGTAGATTACTCGACCCGCTTGCCGAACTTGTTAAAATTGACCCGAAATCAATTGGAGTCGGTTTGTATCAGCATGATGTAGATCAGAAATTCCTCGCTAAAAAACTTGACGATGTGGTAGAAAGCTGCGTTAACTATGTTGGTGTTGATGTTAACACTGCCTCGGCATCGTTATTGACTTATGTCTCAGGTTTAAACAAACGAATTGCCGAAAATATTGTTAAGTACCGTGATGAGAAGGGTCGTTTCTCTTCCAGGAGTGAATTAATGAGCGTTACAGGTTTAGGTGCAAAAGCATTTGAACAGTGCGCGGGTTTTTTAAAGATACGGGGAGGTAGTGATCCGTTTGATAATACATTTATTCATCCTGAATCATACCGGGCAACCCATACTTTATTAAAAATGGCAAATCTCCTACCGGAAAGAATAATAGAATCCGGTGGTTTGATCGAATTGTTTGTCCGAAGCAGAGGAATAGACAATGTGGTTGCAAATCTTGGAATTGGTGGACCCACTTTATTGGATATTATCGAGAATCTTAAAAAACCGGGACGCGACCCTCGTGAAGATTTGCCAAAACCAATTCTTAGAAGCGATGTGCTTAAAATAGAAGATTTACAAATCGGAATGAGGCTTAAAGGAACCGTCAGAAATATAGTCGATTTCGGTGCCTTTGTAGATATCGGAGTAAAACAGAGTGGGCTGCTACACATTTCACAAATGGCAAATAAATTTGTAAAAAATCCACTTGATATTCTAAGTGTCGGCGATATAATTGACGTTTCAATCTTAGAAATCGATATCGAAAGGGGAAGAATAGCTTTAAGCCTGAAGTAATTAATCGCATGCAAATCGTCATTTTCATGTAAAATAATAACCGTTCGTGTAAATACCGGCAGTCAGGATTTTCTTTACTTATATTTTTGTATCAGCAATTCAATTTATTTTTGAGATAAAATTTTAGATATATTATTATACCTACCGGTAGGTAGTGATTGAAAAGAATTATGGAAACAAAAGAAAAAATCTTTATAACAGCGGCAAAATTATTTGCAGAACAGGATTATTACAAAGTGTCTGTTAGAGAAATCTGTGAAAAGGCTGAGGTTACAAAACCCTCCTTGTATTACTATTTCAAAGACAAACAGACGTTGCTTGAAGAATTAATTAAAGATGCAAATAAATATTATTTCAAGTTGAAAGCATTGCACGTCCACACGGCTGGAAGTGTTAGAAAAACACTCATCGGGTATTCTAAGCTATACATCGATTTCGTTAGGAACCAACCTGAAATGTTAAAATTTATGTCGCAAATTCAATTTATGAATATTCCCGAAACACTTAAAGAAAACGAAAGAATTAATGATGAAAAAGAATTAAATGAGTTTACCCGGTATATTGCCCGACAACAAAAAGAAGGAAGAATAAAACCCGGTATCGACCCGGTTTTACTCTGTCATAACTTTTGGGGCATGATAATAATAGTTTTTGCTCTCTACTTGATGAAAAACTATCAGGTTGACGGGTTTGAAAAGAATCTGAAACTCGCTATCGAGTTCTGGATCGAACAGTTTGTTATTGAGTAATATTTTAGGAGAGATTTATGAATAAATTAATTGTTTTTGTTTTAATCCTCGGTTTTTCTTTCCCCGTTATAAGCCAGGAAAAAAACGTGATCCATCTAACATGGAAAGATGTAGTAGATATTTCAAAAGAAAAAAACCTTTCACTTAAAAGTAAAATACTTGAATACGAAGCGCAGGATTGGCAGGAGTGGAAAGCTCTTTCGTATTTCCTCCCTACATTTACTTATCAAGGAGTTGCGACCAATAACCTTGAGCTTCCTGTTTTTGTGTTTATGGGACAAAAATTCATTGTCGGAACTAAGTATTCATTTCAGCACAGTCTTGAATTATCGCTCCCCCTTTTTACAGGCGGAACAAGATGGTTCAACTACAATATTCAAAAGAATCTGAGAAAATCATTAAGTGAGGAACTAAAAGGAAAAGAAGAAGAGGTTGTTCTTCAATCTTTACAGGCTTATTACGGAGTCATGCTTTCAACTTCTATGCTGAAAACAGCCGAGGAAGCTTTTAATCTTGCTAAGGCAAATCTTGAACAGGTAGAGAAGTTTTATGAAGCCGGTACGGCTACCGGGCTTGATCTTCAGAGGGCAAAAGCACAATACGCTTCAACCCAGCCGGCGGTTGAAAGAGCTAAATCAGGGTTCATTCTTGCAAATCAACAATTGAAATTTTTGCTCAATATTCCATCATCAGATTCTCTTGTGGTTGATGACTCGCTTGTCGTAAAAGATTTTCTCAACGAACTTGCTTTTTCAAACCTGGATGATTTCAAAGCTTTTTCTGAGAAGAATAGAGCCGATATCAAGGCCCTTGATTATCAAGTAAAAGCTATCTCTGAAGGTGAAAAAGCGACACTCGGAAAATTTGCCCCGACAATCGCTATTTCGGCAAATGTACTTCACCAGGCACAAATTGAGTATGCTTCGGTTTCGGCTAACGACTACATCCGTTCAAAGGGTGTTTCTCTTGCACTTATCTGGCCCCTTTTTGAGGGAGGGAGGAAGTTAATTGATTATCAAGAATCAAAGTTGAGAACAGAACAGATGAAACTCCTTTATGAACAAGCTGATAAAAAAAGAGTACTCGATGTTGAACAAAGTTATTTTACTTTTATAGAAAACAGCAAAAACAAAGAAAGCCTGGAAGAAGCGATGAATATGGCAAAGGAAAGTCTGAGGCTTTCAAATCTTCTTTATGTAGAAGGAATGAGTACACAACTTGATGTATTGAATGCTCAGTTCGCATATTCACAAAATAAAGTAGAGTACTTAAAAGGGATTTACGATTTTAATATCAGCCAGTTGAATTTACTTTACTCAACTGGATTACTAAAAAATATTTGGAAATAATATAGAGGATGATATGAACTTTAAAATAGTATTATTCGCAGCAGCTATGATAGTATTTATTTCAGGGTGTTCTGAAAAAAACGATAACAACGTTGAAAAACCTGTACCGGTAATGGTTTATAAGGTGGGGAGTGAAAATATTTCCGAGCAAATTGTTGTTACTGGAAGTATTTCAGCCACCGAAGATGTTATGGTTTATAGTAAAATCAGCGAAAAAGTTGATAAAATATATGTTAAACCAGGAGATAAAGTAGGTACCGGTAAAGTTGTTGCCTCTCAGTATAGTGAAACATTAAAACAGGGGGTCGAAGCATCGGAAGCAGCGCTGAAGACAGCAGAGGTTCAACTTGATCTTATGAATAAAGAATATGAAAGAATGGAGAGTCTTTTCAAGCAGAAAGCAATTAGCCAGCAGCAGTTTGATCAGGTTGTCGTACAGAAAAAGTCTGCTTCGTATGGTTTTGAGCAGACAAAGGCTATGCTAAAACAATCCAAAGAAATGTATGAAAACAGTTTTATAAGAGCTCCATTCAATGGTACGGTGGCTTCCGTATTTGTCGAAAAGGATCAAATGATAGGAGCCGGGATGCCGGTTGTTCAAATCATCAATCCCTCTTCAATGAAAGCAAAACTAAAGCTTGCAAGCAAAGATGCGGTTTACGTGAAGAAAGGACAAAAAGTTGATATCTCGTTCCCATCAATAAAAAATAAAAAGTTTGTTGGAATAGTAACTCAAGTAAATGAAGCATTGGATCAGTTAACGAAAACGCTTGAAGTAGAGGTAACAATTTCAACTTCGAGCCCGGAAATTAAATCGGGACTGTTCGGAGAATTCGGGATTAAAACCAACGAAAGAGAAAATGTTATTGTTATTCCGGAGAATGCGGTATTAAGCCAGACAGAAGTTACAATCGATAGAAGCACAGGACTACAAAAACCGATTCGCAAGTATTTCGTTTTTCTGGTTAAAAATGGTAAAGCTGAAATCAAGGAAATCTTTATCGGCATAAAAAATAATTCCCGGCTTGAAGTAAAAAACGGTTTAAGTTCGTCCGACACAATTATTGTTATCGGACAGAATATTGTTAAAGCCGGTCAAACAGTTAAAATAATTGAATAAGAGAGTTTAAGATGATACTAACTAAATTTTCTTTACGAAGACAGATTACTCTGTTAATGATTTACGGCGTAATTCTTGGTTTTAGTATTTTTTCTTTTTCACAGTTGAAGATTGATCTTTTTCCGGACATACAGTTCCCGATAGCGGGTATTATTACGAACTATCCGGGTGTGGGTCCGGAAGATATTGAAAATCTTGTTACAAGACCGATTGAAGAAGCAGTCTCTTCGGTAAAAAATATTGAAAAAGTCAATTCTCAATCATTTAAGGGAGCGTCAATTATAACACTTGAATTCAAGTACGGAACGGAGATGAATCAAGCAGAAATCGATATGAGAAAGAATATCGATTTTATAAGGGATTTCCTTCCTAAAGATGCAAGCGAACCTGTTACCTTTGTGTTTGATCCGGCTATGAGCCCGATTATGTTTATTAACATAAGTTCAAGTTACCTTGGACCGGCAGAGTTACGAAAACTTGCAGAAGAAAAAATCGAACCATTACTTGAAAGGGTTGAAGGTGTTGCTTCTGTTCAAACACAGGGTGGTTTAAAGAGACAAATTAATGTTGAGCTAAATCCAACCAGACTGGCTTCATACGGTCTTTCTCCCGAACAGGTTGCACAGGCTATTCAATTCGGAAGCGGGCTACTTCCTGCAGGAACTATTCAGACAAAGTTAAAGAATTACAATCTTCGCGTATTCAGTGAATACAGAGCTTTAGATCAAATAAAAAAGACTATTATTTCGATGCGGGGGGATCAACCTGTACATGTAAAAGATGTAGCTGAGGTTGAAGATGGTTTTAAAGAGGTTTCAACAGAAGTACGTGCTGATTTTGCCGAAGGAGTTATGTTATGGATTTTAAAACAATCAGATGCTAATACTGTTTTGACGTGTAATAGAATCAGCGAAGCTTTACCCGATATCCGCTCAAGACTACCTCAGGGTACTAAATTCAGCGTGATCTGGGACCAATCCGATTTCATTATGCTTTCACTAAATAATTTGAGGAACTCTGCAGTAATTGCATTCATATTCGCTTTCCTTGTTATCTATTTCTTCTTAAGGAATATGAGAGGAAGCATAATAATGGGGATCTCAATTCCTATGTCAGTAATCGTAACCTTTGCAGTTCTGTATGCAGCCAATCTTTCATTGAATATTATTTCTATGGCGGGACTTGCGCTTGCGGTGGGAATGCTTGTAGACAATTCAATAGTTGTGCTTGAGAACATTTACCGTCACCGCGAGATGGGGGAATCCCGTATTGATGCAGCAAATAACGGTGCCACCGAAGTTGGAATGGCAATTACAGCATCAACTCTAACTACAATAAGTGTATTTCTACCCGTGTTATTTGTACCGAATATTACAGGACAATTATTCAAAGACCTGGTTCTAACGATAACATTCAGTCTTGTTGTGTCGTTGTTCGTTGCTCTAACTATTGTACCGTTAATGTCTGCCAATATTTTGAAAGTTGAAAAGTCGGGTAAAAACGGAATTCTTAATAAACTAAAGAACGGTTTCGGAACTTTGATAGAGCGTTTATCGGCACATTATAAAAAAGTTCTGCATTGGTCGATGTATCATAAAAAGTATGTTGTGATCGGAGTGTTTGTTGCTTTTGTAGCTTCTCTAGCATTATCACCATTATTGGGGGGTGAATTCCTTCCAAAGACAGACCAGGGATTGGTAAACTTCCTGGTAGAATCCCCTGCAGGCAGTACTTCAGAACAAACAAGGGTTTATGCATATAAGCTGGAAGATATTGTCAAAGAGGCAGTACAAGAGGATGAAATTGAATCGGTATCAATCTTTTTCGGTGAAAGAGAAGGAATCGGTGCTTTCGGAACTACGTCAAGTACACTTGAGGTATTTATTAGATTGCTTCCGAAGGAAAAACGAAATCGTTCTCAGAAAGTGATTCAGGATGAGTTAAGAAAAAAACTGGATGATCTTCCCGGCATTACATATTTCTTCCAGGAAGGGGGTGCTTTTAGTACCGAGAAAGATATTGAGGTAAAGGTTTTGGGTTTCGATATAAATGGAGCAACCGCAATAGCCGAGCAAATAAAATCTAAAATGGAAAAAGTGAATGGACTAGTAGATATCGGGTTAAATGTTAAAGCAACAACACCTGAAATTCAAATTCATCTTAACAAAAACGTTATGAATGATCTCAAACTATCTTCGCTTGAAGTGGCAAGTAATATATCAACTGCAATTCAGGGGAAAGTGGTTTCTCAGTACCGTGAAAAAGGAGACGAATACGATATTTGGGTTCAGTTTGCAAAGGATTTCCGTAATCAAAAATCAGCGATCGAAAATCTGCAAATACCGGTTATCACAGGGCAATTAGTGCAGCTTAAAGAACTTGCCACTATTGAAGAAGAACAATCATCTCCAACGATTTTCAGAGAAAATCAAAGCAGGTTTGTATCTGTAGGATGCGGGCTTTCAGGCATTGATTTATCCGCAGCGGTTACTGAAATTAACAAA
>Ga0208244_100787_pt1 | contig 24146 bp, 24 predicted proteins | sample SubbioCR12Aug_5A_FD_184828 | JGI IMG/M metagenome (GOLD analysis project Ga0208244, IMG submission 184828) | Serpentinite rock and fluid subsurface biosphere microbial communities from McLaughlin Reserve, California, USA - CR12Aug_5A (SPAdes) | ecosystem: Environmental > Terrestrial > Deep... | reverse complement strand
GAAGATTCGCCCCGCCTCAAGCAGTTGCGGACGCTGTCCCTGTTTTCTACCCTGAGCCCGCGTGAGTTGAAGACGGTGGATGGCCTTCTGCACGAACGCAGTTTTCTGCAGGACGAGGTGATTTTTGACCAGGGAGAAGAGGGCCAGGCGCTCTACATCATTGAATCCGGCAAGGTGCTGATTTGCAGGCAGGGCAGGACAACGGATGGCAAGATAACCGAGCTGGGACCCGGCCGGCTCTTCGGAGAACTGGCGTTGCTCGACAATTCGCCTCGTGCAGCACAGGCGCGCGCGGCGGAAAACTGCACGCTGGCCGTGCTGTTCCGTGCTGATTTCCTCAGCCTGCTGGAAACGCACGCCGTGATCGCCTCGAAAATATCCTTGCAGCTGGCCCGCCACATCGGCCAGCGATTGCGCGAAACCGTTACCGCACCGGGGAGCCAGTCGGAATGAATCGTAGTTCGGGACCGGTAGTGTGGATCGGCATTATTGTATCGACCTGCCTGTTGCTGTTCCTCTTCAAGAAGATACTTTGGCTGGTGGTGCCTTTCCTGCTGGCCCTGATCATCTACTATTTCCTGCAGCCTGCAACGCACCGCCTGGTATTGCATGGTTTCAGCCGCAAGTCGGCTGCTGCCATCACCGGCGGTGGATTCATCGTGCTCCTGCTGGTCTGCGTGGCGCTGCTTTTCCCCTGGATCAGTTCCCACGCCGTCGGCTGGCAGACGTCCCTTGCGCGATATGTGGAAGGCGGCAGCGTTTTGCTGCAAAAGACGATGGCAGGGCTGGAAATGCAATTCTCGTTTCTCGAACGGGCCAGCCTGAGCCGCAATGTCAGCGATCAACTTGCCGCATTTACCGAAACTTTCGCCCAGCGCTACCTCGCCGATTTCATCCTGACGCTGGCTTCCTGGCTGCCTTCCCTGCTGCTGGCGCCGTTTCTCGCCTTTTTCTTCCTGCGCGACAGCCGCCGCTTCACGAAATTTATCGGCAACGCCGTGCCCAATGCCTTTTTCGAACGCACGCTGTACCTGATTCATGAAATGGACAAGACGGCACGCGCCTACTTTCAGGGACTGATCAGTCTGACCATCCTGGACACCATTGCGCTGGCAATCGGCCTGTGGGTGATCGGTCTCTCGGGTGCGTTGTTGCTTGGCCTCGTTTGCGCCGTCATGGCCTGGGTGCCGTACGTCGGCTCGATGCTCGGTTGCCTGCTGGTCGTACTGGTTGCGGCAACGGATTTTCCGCTCGACCCATGGATGGCTTACGGCGCCATCATTGTCTTCATCCTGGTTCGCCTGCTCGACGATTTCGTGTTCATGCCGTTGACCATCGGACGCAGCCTGCGCATGCACCCGTTGCTGACAGTGCTGATGATCTTCGTCGGTGGGGCCGTGGCCGGAGTGGCAGGATTGATGCTGGTGTTGCCGCTGCTGGGCATAGCCATGGTGGTGGGCGAGACAGTAGGGATGATCGTTACGGACCCGCGCCTGCAGGCGCGCTACAGACACACCCGGCGACTCCAGGCACAGCAGGCGGCGGCTGACCTGCCGCTCTGAAATCAGGCGAACCGGGCGGGCAGCGTAATGCGGGCAACGAGCCCGCCCCCTGCGCGCGGCAGCAGGTCGAAACGGCCGCTGTGGGCACGTGCCACTCGATCGACGATAGCCAGGCCGAGCCCGGCCCCGGAAGCGCCGGAGCGCGCTGCTTCAAACCGCGTGAAGGGCTGTTTCAGGCGTTCGATTTCTCCATCGGGTATGCCTGGGCCGCGGTCCAGCACCTCCAGTCGGACATCACCCTTCTCGAGCCGGGTTGCCACCATGACCGGCGCGGCTTCGCCACCGTAGCGCAGCGCGTTGTTGAGCAGGTTGGCGACCAGGCGGAGCAGGGCGAGCGGTCGCAGCATGAGCGGCGGCAGGTCAGCCAGATCGAGTTCAATGTGCGCACCCCTCCGCTGCAGGGGAGCGGCGATATGGGCAATCACGGCGTTGAGGTCAGTCGGTTCAGGCGGTTCGCCTTCCGTGTCGCGGGCAAAATCGAGAAATTGGCCGATGATCTTGTCCATCTCGTCGATATCGGCACTGATGCCGTCGCGCGCGGCAGCGTCTGCGCTCATCTCGGCGGCCAGGCGCAGGCGGGTGAGCGGCGTGCGCAAATCATGCGAGATGCCGGCAAGAATCAAGGCGCGGTCTTCGTCGAGGCGGGCAAGATCGTTCGACATCTGGTTGAAAGCGTGCGTCACGCCGCGGATTTCGTCCGGCCCGGTTTCTGCCAGCGCTTCTGGCTGACGGCCGCGTCCGATGTCGCGCGCGGCATTGGCCAGCGCCTTGAGCGGACGCGTCACGCGGAACACGACGAGATAGGCGCCGGCCAGCGCCAGGAAGAGGGCGGCCAATCCCCAGCCCAGCCATTGCAGCGGGAATTTTCGCTCGAGGCGCTCGCTGGGCAGCATCAGCCAGTACTCGTCGTCACCGTCTATGCGGAAACTGACCCAGAAGCCGGCTTCCTCATCCCGCGCCAGGCTGAAACGCGTCTCCGCACCGAGTTTGTTGCGCACTTCCATTGCGACCAGTTGCAGGAGCGGCGAACGCTGAGGGAGTGGCGAGACGACTTCGTCTTCATCGACCGGATAGATGCGGATGCCTTCGCGGTCGGACAGTTCCAGCAGCAACTCGCGCCGTTTATCCGGTTGAGCGGTGACGAGGGCGCTGCGGGTGAGGTTGACTACGCTGACCACCATCTGGGCAAGCTGCCGGGCTCTCGGTTCGCGTTGCAAACTCGAGAAGATCGCCGCCCAGGCAAGGATGGCAAGGATCATGACCAGGGCTATCAGGAGGAAAGTGCGCCAGAGCAGACTTTTCGGCAGCGCTTTCACTGTTGTTTGCCGTCCGGAACAAATACGTAGCCGAAGCCCCAGATGGTCTGGATATAGCGCGGCTTGGATGGGTCATCCTCGACCAGTTTGCGCAGTCGCGAAATCTGCACGTCGATGGCGCGGTCGAAGACCTCGTACTCGCGGCCGCGTGCCAGTTCCATCAGCTTGTCGCGCGAGAGCGGCTGGCGCGGGTGCTGCAGAAGCACCTTGAGCACGGCAAACTCGCCTGTGGTCAGCGCGTGTTCCTCCCCGGGTCGCGTCAGGATGCGTGTGGCGAGATTCACCCGCACCGAACCGAAGCCGACCTCGCCTTCTTCCGTCGCAGGCGCGCCGGCAGGCGGGGGCGTGCCGCGCCTGCGCAGCACGGCATGGATGCGCGCCACGAGTTCGCGCGGATTGAACGGCTTGGGCAGGTAGTCGTCGGCGCCCATCTCCAGGCCGACAATGCGGTCGACATCGTCACCCTTGGCGGTGAGCATGATGATGGGGACGGCGTCCTTGCTGCCGCGCAGGCGGCGGCAGATCGACAGGCCGTCCTCGCCGGGCATCATCAGGTCGAGCACCATCAGGTCCCAGCCTTCGCGCGCCAGCGCCTTGTCCATCGCCGGCGCGCCGTCGACGGCCTTCACCGCGAAGCCCTGTTCGCCGAGATAGCGGTTGAGCAGCTCGCGCAGGCGCTGGTCGTCGTCGACGACGAGAACCTTCTTTTTGCTTTCTGTCATGGGCGAATCCTACCGGGAGCCGCCGCCACTGGCCAGTCCGCCGGCGGGATCCGAAACAAACTTTTACAAACTTCCCGGATTCCAACACAAACCGCTTACAAGCGCCGTCTACGATGCCATCAATGCGGCTATCGTCAGAGGGGGGCTGGGGGGCAATGAAATCCATGTGTTGGGCATCTTGAAGGAGAACACCATGCCATCTTGGCGAATCAGAATCTCTACTGCTCTTTTCATGCTTGTTCCTCATTCGCTCTTTGCCATGAACTTCGATTGCGTCGGCTCCGCATGCCCATCTATCGAAATCATCGGCGATTCCGTTTCGACCTTGCCGAATGGCGAACCCAGCCCCTTCTCCGGGTACGCCGACCCGAGCATCCGGCGTGATCCGACATCAGGCGACATTTGGATGGCCTATTCATGGCCAAACTTGGGCGTTGCGGGCGATACGGAAAGGCGTCGCCCGTTCCGCCGCAGCCGCAATGTCGTCCCTGGGGTGGATATTCACCTGGCAAAGAGCCAAGACGGTGGGCGAAGCTGGCGCTTCGCCGGAAAACTGTGGCGTTCCATACCGTCAGCTTCCCCAGATGGTGGAACCGGCCATATGGGGCACGAGGTGGCCAACATTTTGCCGGTCAAGACTCCCGCGGGGATCATCTGGTACGGGGCAAGATTGCAGTATTTCCTCCCGGACGAAGGCGGTTTCAGGAAGCGCCCTGTCAGCAGCTTTCGAATTCTGATCGGCTCGGCCAGAGAACCGTCAGCCCTCGCCGATGGCCCGGTGGCGAGACTGGGAAGCATGAAGACCGATGAGCGCTGGGGGGTTGATGTGAATCTGGCCTCTCTCTCTCCGCAAACCCGGCATTGCATGCTTTGGAATGAACCGGCCCTCTACCACGATGGAAACGAGTTGTTCTTGACGCTCAGTTGCATGGCCTTTCGCGGCAAGTCACCGGATATGAAAAATAACGATCTGGTGGTATTTGCAACCAGTGCCTCCGGCAACCCATCGCAATGGCAGTGGCGCTTTGCCGGAAAACTCGCTGATGCGCGGGAGGCCCGCGAGCTGGGCGGTGAACGGCTGACGCAGGTTGATCTTTTCAAGGGGCGAGATGGCAGCTTGCTGGCGGTTGTAACGCCCGATACCTGGGAGTCTGGCGACTTCGTGCATCATGGCTGTCGTGTCGTCGAGGTCGATACGTCCGGCAATGCGTTGAAGTTGGCGAGAGCCTCTCAAGGCCATCTCAAGGTACGCGCTTCGATTCTGGCCTCGGACGCGGGGAGCGCCGGAACGGCTGCATGCAGTTACGAGCCCTCATCCGAGACGGGGATCATCATGACCAAGCGGATCAAGGAGGGCGGCGCCGTGAGCCAGGCGACATCGCTCAAGGCGGCGCTGCATCGCACCGGCATTCACCCGTAATGCCCAACATGGCGCTCAACCGCGCTCCCTTCGGTCGCCGGACGCTGCGCGATAAAGCCGCGCAGCGCCGGTTGGCGCTACTTTTATCGGCATGCATCGAGAAACGCATGATGCGGAACGCCGCTTCCGAGTGCGCCAACCGAAGACGCTGGCGCGATGATAGGATGACCGAGTGAATTACCTGGCACTCATCGCGGGCGTTTTTGTGGCGGTCACTTCGAGCCTGCCGGCACAGGCACAGCCATCCGGCCGGGATCACCCCCGTCGATTCGAGCGTCAGCAGCAGGACAGCGATATTCAGCGCCATCGTGATATGCGGCGAGACCAGGAATTCAGGCACCGCCGGGAGGATGACGAAGGCCGTCGGGGGCGCCTCACCCCTGAGGAACGCCAGCAACTCCGGCGCGATATTCGCGAACATGGCCGCGACGTCTACCGCGACCGGCTGCACCGTTTCTAAGACCGTTCGACGGCAACCTGCCCTTCGCGCAGGATTTCCGCAGCCTGTATGCTACGGCGCTGGAAAGCCAGCGGGGTATTGGCCCGGCAGGCATCCTCGCAGTCGGTTCGAGACGCTGCCTTTCCTCAAGGCCTGATCACTAAGGGAGATCGTGATGGATCGCATCATCCATTTGCTGATAGCGGCACCATTGGCGGCGCTTGCGATTTCTTTCGGCGCGCTCGCCACGGAAAACAGCCGACCGCCTGCCGGCGAGGCCAAGCGCCAGGACACGCAGTCGGTCATGAAGAAACGCGTCCTTGATCACATTGATGCCAAGATCCGCATCCTGCAGACTGCAAAGGCCTGCGTGCGTGCGGCATCCGACATGAAGGCCATGGCTGTGTGCCACGAACAGGAACGAAAGCAAACGAAGGAACTGCGGAAACAGGCCAGTCTGGATACCGAGGAGCAGAGGGTGCTGACCTCAGAACGTCGGGAACCGCAGCGGCCTTCTGCCGCGCGATAGAATCTTCAGGAGTAAGCGGGAGGCAACCATGGAGATGAAACAGGTCAATGCGGGCAAGTTGCGGGCCATCGGCTACGATGCCGGTGCGCGCCTGCTACGCGTCGAGTTCGACGACCGCAGACTGGTCGATTATGACGGGGTACCCCAGGAGACCTGGCGGCGCTTGAGTACGGCAGGGTCGATGTGGAGTTACTTCAGGGACAATATCGAAGAGGAATTTACGGCAAGGCGTGTCAAGTAAAGGCCTATAAGGGGTGGGGCACGTCGGGTAGAATTCAGGTCGTGAAACTCCTCGCCCTCGAATCCTCTTCCGAGCTATTCACCGCCGCGCTTTACCTCGATGGCCGCATCATCGAGCGGGAAGGCGCGCGCGGCGATTCACATTCCGAGATCGCTCTGCCGCTGGTGAAGGGTCTTCTCGACGAACAGAAAACGGTCCTGGCCGACCTTGACGGTATTGTCTTCGGCGCAGGGCCGGGGGCGTTCACCGGATTGCGCCTGGCCTGCAGCGTGGCGCAAGGGCTGGCCATCGGCGCCGACCTGCCCGTCCTGGGCATCGGCAGCCTCGAGGCATTGGCGCTCGGAGCCGGCGACGGATTCGTGTACGTCTGTACCGACGCACGCATGCGCGAGGTTTATAGCGCTGCTTATCGGGTATGCGGAGACTCGGTCGTGACGATCATGGCGCCAGTGGTGTCCGCGCCAGCAGCGGTGCCGTTGCCGGCAGGAGTGGGCTGGCTGGGTCGCGGCAGCGGCTTCGCGGCCTACGCGGATGCCCTCGCTGAAAGACTGGGCGCTCAGGTGACCAGCGTGGATCCCGATGCGCGCCCGCGCGCGGACACCCTGCTGCGGCTGGCAGCGCCTCGTTTTACACGAGGGGAGGGCTTCGACGCGGCGCTGGCGGCGCCGCTCTATGTGCGCGACAAGGTGGCGATGACCACCCGCGAGCGCATCGCTCAGGGCGGAAAGGCATGAGCGCCGTACTGAAAAGCGCACCGGTCTTCTCGCCGATGCAACCGGGTGACGTCGATGCCGTGCTGGCCATCGAGCAGGAGGCCTATCCCTTTCCGTGGACGCGCACCAATTTCTCCGATTCGCTGACGGCTGGTTGCAGCGTCTGGTGCTGCCGCCTTGATGATGTACTGGTCGGCCATGCCGTGATGATGCTGGTCATTGACGAGGCGCATCTGCTCAATGTCACTGTCGCGCCGGACTGGCAGCGGCGCGGTTATGGCATGCTTTTCATGCATCATCTGTTTGCTACGGCGCGCGCACATGGGGCGAAGCGCATGTTCCTTGAGGTGCGTCTGTCCAATGCGCCAGGGCAGGGGCTCTATAGAAAACTGGGGTTCGGTGAGATTGGCCGAAGGCGCGGCTACTATCCTGCCGGCACAAATCGTGAGGACGCGGTAGTGATGGCGATGGACTTGTGACGCGCAGGGAGAGCATCCTGCGCGAGATGGGATTCGCGCCCTTGTGGCGGCTGCGGAACAAGCCGGATGCCGTTATGGCAGAGGCGACTGCGTCCGTAACCCTGCCAACGGCTGTTCCGCAAGCGGACGCGCGTGCGCAACGCATCGTCGCCATGGGCTGGGACGAATTGAAGACGGCGGTGGCGTCTTGCCGAGACTGCCGTCTGTGCGAGGAGCGCAAGCAGGCCGTGCTCGGTGTCGGCGATATTGAGGCCGACTGGCTCTTCGTCGGAGAGGGGCCGGGCGCCGAAGAGGACGAGCGCGGCGAGCCTTTCGTTGGCCAGGCCGGCAAGCTGCTCGATGCCATGCTGGCGGCCATCGATCTGAAGCGCGGCCGCAAGGTGTATATCGGCAACGTGGTGAAATGCCGTCCGCCCGGCAACCGCACACCGGAGGTGGAAGAGACGGCGGCCTGCTTTCCCTATCTGCAGCGGCAGATCGAACTGATCCGGCCCAGGCTCATCATTGCGCTCGGCAAACCGGCAGCAGAGACGCTGCTCGATGCCGAGGTCAAGGTCGGTGCTTCCCGGGGCAGGCTGCTCGACTATCGCGGCATTCCACTCATAGTGACCTATCACCCGGCCTATCTGCTGCGGAACCTGACGGACAAGGCGAAGGCCTGGGAAGACCTGTGCCTGGCTCGTGCGACCATGGCCGGCCTTGACGGCGAAGGCTGACAGGGGAGCAAATGCCGAGCCCGCTGCCAGGCAAGCTCCTTGATATTGCAGCAAACACCCTAAAATAGGGCACACTCAAGAACAACCCTCCATGGAGACCGTCATGCGCCTCAAGCTACTTGCCCTGCTGGCCTTGGTGACGAGCCTGTTGTCCGGTTGCGGCTACAACCAGATCCAGACAACCGATGAGCAGGTTAATGCTGCCTGGTCCGAGGTGCTCAACCAATACAAGCGCCGTGCCGACTTGATCCCCAACCTGGTGCAGGTCGTGCAGGGCTATGCCGCGCATGAAAAAGAAGTCCTGACCAAGATCACCGAGGCGCGCTCGCAGGTAGCCGGCATCAAGGCGACGCCGGAACTGATCAACGACCCCCAGGCTTTCGCCAAATTTCAGGCAGCTCAGACGCAGCTTTCCGGTGCGCTGTCTCGCCTGCTGCTTGTGGTGGAGAACTATCCGAACCTCAAGGCCGACGCGAACTTCCGCGACTTGCAGGCCCAGGTCGAAGGAACCGAGAACCGCATTGCGGTGGCACGCAACCGTTACATCAAGGCGGTCCAGGAGTACAACACCATTGTCCGCATTTTCCCGAGCAACCTGACTGCAATGCTGTTCGGCTACAAGACCAAGGCCAACTTCACAGTCGAGGACGAGAAGGCTATGTCGATGCCGCCTGCCATCAAGTTCGACGGGGGCGCCAAGCCGGGCGCAGCCGCCGACAAGTCGGCCGGCAGCGCACTCTCGGCGGGCTATTAGGCTTGCATGAGCCTCACCGCAAGGCTTCTGCTTGCGCTCTGGCTCCTGGCCGCAAGTGCCTTCGGCCAAGCGGCGGAAGAACTCGTTTCGATACCCCCGCTCAAGGCGCGGGTCACTGACCTGACGGGGACCTTGGGCCGTCAGGAGACGGTAGCGCTGGACGCAGATCTGGCGCAGTTCGAGAGAAAGCGCGGCAACCAGATTGTTGTCTTGTTGATTCCCACCACTCAACCGGAAACCATCGAGGCATATGGCATCCGCGTCGCCGAGGCCTGGCAGATCGGACGCCGTGGCGTGGAAGACGGAGTCATTGTCCTCGTCGCCAGGAACGACCGTGCCTTGCGCATCGAAGTCGGCCGTGGCCTGGAAGGGGTGCTGCCCGATGCCGTGACGAAACGCATCATCGAGGAAGTCATGCTGCCGAGATTCAGGTTGGGCGATTTTCATGGCGGCCTGCAGGACGGCGTGACGCGCATCGCAGGGATCATCTCTGGAGAACCGCTGACGCAACCGTCCAAGCCCGGGCGTGCACAAGGCGCGTCCGTTGAGGCCTGGGAAAACCTTCTGCCACTGGCCATGCTGTTCGTATTTGTCGGCGGCGGTCTTCTGCGGGCCCTGTTTGGGCGGCTGTTTGGCGGCGCATTGGCCGGCGGCGTGGCCTTCTTCGGTGGCTGGCTGCTGCTTGGCAGCGTATCGATCGCGCTGCTCGTTGCGCTGGTGGTTTTTTTATTGACGCTGTCGGGGGTAGCCGGTGCGGGCGGTCTGCGTGGTTTGGGCGGGCGGGGCGGCTTCGGCGGGCGGGGCGGTTTTTCCGGAGGCGGAGGCGGCTTCGGCGGCGGCGGGGCATCGGGGCGATGGTAAAGCTGCCACGCATGCTGCGGCATTTTCTGATGCCGGACTGGCGCGTGCGCCAGTGTTTCCCGCGGCGGGTCCTGCAGGCCGTGGAGGCGGCCATTGCCGCCTCGGAGAAGAATCATGCCGGCGAGATCTGCTTTGTCGTCGAGGCGGCCCTGTCGCCATCACAGTTGCTAGGCGGCGAGTCCGCCCGCGAGCGCGCCATTGACGTCTTTTCATCCCGGCGGATATGGGATACCGAGGGGAACAATGGTGTGCTGATCTATGTGCTGCTGGCCGACCGCGATGTCGAGATTGTTGCCGACCGCGGCCTTAACGACCACGTGACGCAAGCCGAATGGGAGGCCATCTGCCGGAGCATGGAGCAGGCGTTCGCCAAGCGTGAATTCGAGGCAGGGGCGCTGGCAGCCGTTGCCGCAACCGGCACATTGCTGATGGAGCGTTTCCCGCTCCATTCGGCAGGGCGGAACGAACTGACTGATCGTCCCATGCTGATTTGACGGGTGGCCTTAGTGCCGGGCGTTGACGTTCTTCGCCGCAGCGAGCAGCTGTTTCAGTTCTTCGCCATGCTCACGCATGTTGCGACGGTGCCAGTAGCCGACCAGCAGCATGGTCAGGCTGACGAAGAGGCCGAACAGGACGATCACCACGTTGATTGATACATCGAGGTACACCAGCAGGGCATAGATCCCCAGCATGACGAGGATGCTGATGTTCTCGTTGAAATTCTGTACTGCAATCGAATGCCCCGCGCCCATCAGGATGTGTCCGCGGTGCTGCAGGAGGGCGTTCATCGGCACGACGAAGAAACCGGCCATCGCCCCGACCGCAACCATCATGACCAGCGCCATCGGCAGGTCGGTGACGAAGATCATGCCCATCACGATGACGCCCATCGAGATGCCCACCGGCAGCACCCGCACTGACTTGTCCAGCGCAATGATCCTCGCAGCGAGAATGGATCCGCCGGCAATGCCGAATGCCACCACGCCTTGCAGGATGGTGGCCTTGTCGAGAGACAGGCCGAGGGCCTTGTCGGCCCATTTCAGCACGATGAACTGAAGGGTGGCGCCGGCGCCCCAGAACAGCGTGGTGACGGCCAGCGATATCTGCCCCAACTTGTCCCGCCAGAGCAGCCGCACGCAGTGACCGAACTCGTATACGAGATACATCGGGTTCTTGTGCAGCGGCTTATGGTCGACGCCGGTGTCCGGAATGAAGAAATTGAAGATGGCGGCGACGAGATAGAGAAGGGAAATGACCAGCATGGCGACTTCTGCCGGCGTGTCGATCCATGTATCGACTTTGGGCATGACGAAACCGAGCAGCGCAGCGCTGACCGTGGGATTGATCAGGACACCGCCGAGCACGGTGCCGAGAATGATGGCGGTCACCGTCAGCCCCTCGATCCAGCCGTTGGCGATGACCAGCTTGTCGTGCGGAAGATACTCGGTGAGGATGCCGTATTTAGCCGGCGAATAGGCCGCCGCGCCTAAGCCGACGATGGCGTAAGAAAAAAGCACATAGTAGTAGAGCTGGATGCCGAGCACGTCGAGCATCGGCACCGTCGCCACCACCAGCATGAAGCAACCGATGATCTTGATGGTATTGCTGACCAGCATCACGCGGCCCTTGGCCATCGAGTCGGCAAAAGCGCCGACAAAGGCTGCCAGGGCGACATAGGAAACAGTAAAAAAGAGCTTGAGGAGCGGTTCGTACTGGGCGGGGGACTGGATGTCCCGCAACATGGCTATGGCGGCAATGAGGAGCGCATTATCGGCGAGCGCGGAAAAAAATTGCGCCGCCATGATGATGTAGAAGCCGCGATTCATTCAGTAATGCGAGCCGGTGTCCGTGAAAAGAGGCGGGGCTTGTTTGTAATTTTTATTGGCGCTACGACGCGGCTTTATACCATGAAGCCGAGATGCGTGTAAGAAGCCGTCCTGAATCCGTCTGAAGGTGATGCTTTTGCCTGATAATTGACGGGAAATCGGATAAATCAGGCTACCTTATAATGGCAATTTGTGATTGAATGAGAGCTATAAGTATATGGGGGGGTGCTCATTATGGCTGACCGCAGGCTCCAGGTTTTCCATGCCGTTGCCAAGCAGTTGTCCTTTACGAAAGCGGCCGAAGTGCTGTTCATGACGCAGCCGGCGGTGACGTTTCAGATCAAGCAGTTGGAAGAGCATTTCAATACCCGGCTGTTCGACCGCGGTCATGGCAAGATCTCCCTGACGCCTGCGGGCGAGACGGTACTCGAGTACGCCGAGCGGATTCTCGGCCTGTCGTCGGAGCTTGATGTGCGTCTGGCCGAAATGACCGGGCAGATCGGGGGGCCGCTTTTGCTGGGCGCCAGCACCACCATCGCCGAATTCATGCTGCCGCGCATACTCGGCGAGTTCAAGTCGCAGTACCCCAACGTCAGGCCGCGCCTGATTGTCGCCAATTCCGAGTCGATCGAGACCCGCGTCGCCGAGCACACGCTCGACATCGGGCTCATCGAAGCGCCCTCGCACCAGGGAAACCTGCAGTGCGAGGTCTGCTGCGAGGATGAGCTCCTCGTCATCTGCGCGCCCGGCACGGCGCTGGCCAAGAACAAAGAACTGACTCCCCAACTACTGGCGACACATCCCTTCGTCAGTCGCGAACCGGGTTCCGGCACGCGCGAGGTCACCGACACCTACTTCCGAGATGCCGGCGTGCCGCCTGAGAGTCTCAATGTCGTCATCGAATTGGGCAGTCCGGAAGCGATCAAGGGCGTGGTGGAAACCGGCATCGGCTTCGCCATCGTCTCGCGTGCCTCGGTGGCCAAGGAGAAACGTCTCGGCGACCTGCTGGCCATTCCACTCAAGCCGCGTCTCCACCGCACGCTGTCCATGGTCTATCCGAAGGAAAAATTCCGTTCCCGCCTGATCAACACTTTCGTCGAGTTCGCCAACACGAGGCTCAAGCAGTTCGTGGCGAAACACGGCTGATGTAGTTCGCTCTCGCCGACTTGACCCGTCCCATCCGCGCCACCATCGATCTGTCCGCCCTGCGCGGGAACTTTGCAGTTGCCCGGCAGCGCGCCGCCGGCGCCAGCCTGTGGGCCGTCATCAAGGCCAATGCCTACGGCCACGGCATGATGCGTGCTGCCGCAGCGCTCGGCGACCTTGCCGAGGGATTCGCACTGCTCGATCTCGCTGACGCCGTGGCCCTGCGTGAAGCGGGCTTTCGCCAGCCCATTCTCCTGCTTGAAGGCTTTTTCGAGGCCGACGAACTCCCGCAGTTTGCCGAGTATGGCCTGACGCCGGTCGTGCATACGCTTGATCAGGTGGAGATGCTGACCAGCGCCGCACTCCCGGCGCGCCTGCCCGTGTACCTCAAGCTCAACACCGGCATGAATCGGCTCGGCCTCTCTGCCGGGGAATTCAATCCTGCCCTCACTGCACTGGAGACCATGCCGGGCGTCGGCGCCATTACGCTGATGACGCACTTCGCTGATGCCGACCTGGAACGCGGTGTCGGCTGGCAGATGGCGCGTTTCGAAGAGACTGTGCAGGGATGCCACCACCCGGTCAGCCTGGCCAACTCGGCAGCGCTGCTGCGCTTTCCCGAGGTATGCCGCGGCTGGGCGCGCCCCGGCATCATGCTCTACGGCGCTTCGCCTTTTCCGCAGGACGAAAGCGCGGAGCAGCTCGGCCTGCGTCCGGTGATGACGCTTTCCAGCCAGATCATCTCGATACAGGAACTCCAGCCTGGCGAGCGCATTGGCTACGGCGGCATCTTCACCGCTGAGCAGGCGATGCGCATCGGCGTTGTCGCCTGCGGCTACGCCGATGGCTACCCGCGCCATGCACCGAGCGGTACGCCGATCCTTGTCGAGGGCCGGCGCACACGAACTGTCGGACGCGTGTCGATGGACATGATCATGGTCGACCTCGAGGGCATTCCGGCTGTCGGCATCGGCTCGCCGGTCGTGTTGTGGGGCGAGGGGCTGCCGGTCGACGTCGTCGCCGCCGCCGCCGGCACCGTCAGCTACGAGCTGCTCTGCGCGCTGACAACGCGCGTTCCGGTGGAAGAGAGGCGGTGAGCGGTAAGCAGTGAGCAGTGAGCGGAAAAACCGCTACTATCCCACCGCCCACCGCTCACCGCTCACCAATCATGGCCAAGCAGAAAACCGTCTACACCTGTACCGAATGCGGCGGCAGTTCGCCGAAATGGCAGGGCCAGTGCCCGCATTGCACTGCCTGGAACACCCTGGTGGAAACCCTGGCCGAGGCCGCCGTGACCAATCGCTTTGCCGTCATCGCCGGCAGCGGCCGGCTGCTGCGGTTGGCCGAGATCAGCCCGCGTGACGAAGACCGGGTCGCCACCGGCATCGATGAGTTCGATCGTGTGCTGGGCGGCGGCCTGGTAACCGGCGGGGTAGTGCTGATCGGCGGCGATCCCGGTATCGGCAAGTCGACCCTGCTGCTACAGGCGCTGGCGCAGCTGGCTGGCCGTCAGGCGGCGATCTACGTTTCCGGCGAGGAATCCGGCGAGCAGGTGGCGCTGCGCGCGCGGCGCCTGCAACTGGACGTCGGCGGACTGCAACTGCTGACCGAGATCCACCTGGAGAGAATTCTCGCCGCCCTGGCTGAACACAAGCCGCGTATTGCCGTGATCGATTCCATCCAGACGCTGTATTCCGACGCGCTGCAGTCAGCACCCGGCTCGGTGGCCCAGGTGCGCGAGTGCGCGGCACAGCTGACGCGCTACGCCAAGCAGGCCGGCACCTGCATCGTCTTCGTCGGCCACGTCACGAAGGAGGGCGCGCTGGCCGGGCCGCGCGTGCTGGAGCACATGGTCGACACCGTGCTCTACTTCGAGGGCGACCCCAACTCAAGTTTCCGCCTGGTTCGGGCCGTGAAGAACCGCTTCGGCGCGGTGAACGAGCTGGGCGTCTTTGCCATGACCGACAAGGGTTTGCGCGGCGTCTCCAACCCTTCTGCACTGTTCCTGTCGCAGCACGAGCGGGAGGTGGCCGGTTCGTGCGTGCTGGTGACGCAGGAGGGCACGCGACCGCTGCTGGTGGAGATCCAGGCGCTGGTCGATGAAGCGCACTCGCCCAGTCCCCGACGTCTCTGCGTCGGCCTCGAGCAGAACAGACTGGCCATGCTGCTGGCTGTCCTGCATCGCCATGCCGGTATCGCCTGCTTCGATCAGGACGTCTTCGTCAATGCCGTCGGCGGGGTGAAGATCGGCGAGCCGGCTGCCGACCTGGCGGTGATGCTGGCCATTGTCTCCAGCCTGCGCAACAGGCCGCTGCCGGGGAAACTGATCGCCTTCGGAGAGGTTGGCCTGGCCGGGGAAATCCGCCCGGCGCCGCGCGGGCAGGAGCGCCTCAAGGAGGCCGCCAAGCTCGGATTCACCCACGCCCTGATTCCCAAGGCCAATGCGCCGAAGCATCCGATCAAGGGGATCGAGGTGATCGCACTGGAGCGGGTGGAGCAGGCCGTGGACAAGCTGCGGGAACTTCAATGAACGGATGGCATCTTTCCTGGCAGATGCTCAAGCGCGATTTCCGCGCCGGCGAGCTGCGCCTGCTCGGACTGGCGCTGCTGATTGCCGTGGCCAGCCTGTCGAGCGTGAGCTTCTTCTCCGATCGCCTCTCGCGTGCCTTGGCGCGCGAGGCGCACCAGTTGCTCGGCGGCGACCTGCTGCTGGTGGCCGATCATCCATGGGGCTTGGCCTATCGCACCGAGGCGCAGCGGCTGGGCCTGCGCGTCACCGGCAGCGTGAGCTTCCCCAGCATGACGACGTCAAACGGAGAAGGGCAGCTAGCCGGCATCAAGGCAGTCGAACCCGGCTACCCTCTGCGCGGCTCGCTGCGCGTAGCACCGGCGCTCAACCAGCCGGATGCCGCAACGCAGGAAACGCCAGCGCGAGGCACGGTGTGGCTGGACGAGCGGCTGACCGCCGCGCTGGGCGTGAAAGTGGGCGATGTCGTGCGACTCGGCAGCGCCAGCCTCGCCGTCTCCTCGGTGCTGACTTTGGAGCCCGATCGCGGGGTGAACTTCTTCAATATCGCGCCGCGATTGATGATGCATGCCGAGGATTTGTCGGCCACGGGTCTCATCCAGGTCGGCAGTCGGGTGACCTACCGGCTGCATCTGGCGGGTGATCCGAAGCCAGTTGCCGCCTACCAGAAGTGGGCGGAAGAGCGGCTCGGGCGCGGAGAACGCATCGAGGATCTCGACAACGCCCGGCCGGAGGTGCGCAGCGCCCTGGACCGCGCCGAGAAATTCCTGCGACTGGCAGCGCTCCTGGCGGCGGTGCTGGCTGCAGTCGCCGTCGGCCTGGCGTCGCGCCGCTTCATGCAGCGGCATCTCGACGGCTGTGCGGTGATGCGCTGCATGGGCGCGCGTGGCGGCCAATTGTTGCGAATCTACCTCGGCGAATTCCTGATCTTCGGCGCAATCGCTTCCGCGCTCGGCTGTCTGGTCGGATTTGGCGCCCAATATGCGCTTGAGCGCCTGCTTGCCGGGCTGCTGACCACCTCGTTGCCAGCGCCTTCGCTTCTGCCGCTGGTGTATGGTTTTGCCACCGGCCTGGCGCTGCTTGGCGGTTTTGCCCTTCCGCAGCTTGCGCGCCTGCGCAACGTGCCGACGGTGCGCGTGCTGCGCCGCGAGTGGGCCGAAGCCGAACCCCTGGCCTGGGGCGGCTATGCGTTCGGCGCGATGGTGCTGGCGGCGCTCATGCTGTGGATGGCGGCCGATCTCAAGCTCGGGCTATGGGTGCTCGGCCTGTTCTCGCTTGCCGTGGCGCTCTACGCCGGCGTGGCACGGCTGGCGCTGGCCGCCATTGGACGCCTGCGCGGCGTGGCGGGCGCCGGCTGGCGCTACGGCATTGCCTCGCTCTATCGCCGTCCCGGCGCCAGCGTGATCCAGGCTGTGGCGCTCGGCCTGGGCATGACGGCGCTGTTGCTGCTCACCCTGGCACGCGACGATCTGCTCGCCAACTGGAAGCGCAGCGTGCCGGCGGATGCGCCCAACCGCTACATCATCAGCATCCAGCCGGAGCAGCGCGCACCGGTGCGCGACCTGTTTGTCCGCAAGGGGCTGGCGCAGCCGGAGTTGCTGCCGATGGTGCGTGGGCGGCTGGTCGAGGTGAATGGCCGGCCGGTCGTCGCGACGGACTACAGCGAGGAGCGTGCGCAACGCCTGGTCGAGCGGGAATTCAATCTTTCCTGGATGACCGATCTGCCCGAAGGCAACTCGCTCACGGCCGGCCGCTGGTTCACCGCAACAGACACGGGCCGGCCGCAATTCTCGGTGGAGCAGGGACTGGCAGACACGTTGAAGCTGAAGATGGGCGACATCCTCGCCTACGATATTGCCGGCCGGCGCCTGGAAGCGGAGATTACCTCCCTGCGCAAGCTCGACTGGGACTCCATGCGCGTCAATTTCTTCGTTGTCACGCCGCCCGGCGTGCTGGAGCCGTTTCCGACCAGCTACATCACCAGCTTCCACTTGCCGCCGGACAAGGCCGGCTTTGTCGGCGAATTGCTGGCGGAGCATCCCAACCTGACCGTGATCGATGTCGCAACCATCCTGCGCCAATTCCAGACGGTGATGGACCAGTTGGCGCGAGCGGTGCAGTTTGTCTTCTTCTTTTCGCTCATTGCCGGGCTGGCGGTGCTATATGCGGCACTGGAGTCCACGCACGCACGCACGACGAGCGCGAATACGAGCTTGCCGTGCTGCGGACGCTGGGCGCGCGCGACCGCCAGTTGCGCGCTGCGCTGGCCGCGGAGTTTGTCGCGCTCGGCGCGATTGCCGGCGTGACGGCCGGCTTCGGCTCGGCCGTCATTAGCTGGCTGCTCGGTCGCTTTGTCTTCCAGATGCCCTATGAACCGGCCTGGCTGGTGCTGCCGGCGGGGGTGCTCGGCGGCATGCTTGGCATAACGCTCGCCGGACTGGCCGGGACCGCGCGCACGCTACGTGCGCCGGCCTTGCAAAGCCTGCGTACGCTGGCTTGATTTATTTGTGACATTTATCACGGAAGGGATAGGCAAGCGCTTTTTGCGCTGCTATACTCGGCTTTAAAAATATAACGTAACCCCCTGTGATGGCATGGATTTCCGTGCTTGGGCTCCGCAGGGGAATTGAGGAGGTCATGCCCGATCTTTGGACGGCAGTCGCACTCCTGGTTGGGGTTGCGGCAGTTTTTTACATCCTCTGGCGAATCGCCGCACTCCACGCGGCGACGAAGGAACTCCCTTCCGGCATTGAATCGGCACTTGCCGAAAGGCATCGCGCCATGCTTTCCGATTTGCACGAAGGCCTGAGCCGCCAGGGCGATCGACTGCTCTCGCAAAACAGCGAATCGGCCGAGCGTCTGCAGAAAACCCTGGCGGAGCTGAACGCCTCCTTTCAGGCCAGGCAGGATCAATTGCGCGGCGAAGTGCTCGAACAGATCATGCTGAAGCTGGCGGAACAGGCGCGTGCCGACCGCGAACTGCTGCAATCCGGCCTGGGACAGGCCACCGCCCAGCTCTCCAGCAGCATGGAGAGCCTGACGCGCAGCGTCAACGAACGCCTCGATCAGATCAGCGGCCGCGTCAGCGAGCGCCTCGACGAGGGCTTCAGGAAAACCAACGAGACCTTCGCCAACGTCATGGCGCGGCTGGCCACCATCGACGAGGCGCAGAAGAAGATCGACGGCCTCACCAGCAACGTCGTCAGCCTGCAGGAGCTGCTCGGCGACAAGAAGGCGCGCGGCGCCTTCGGAGAGGTGCAGCTCGAGGCCCTGGTGCGCAACATCCTGCCGCCCGGCAGTTTCGAGTTCCAGTACACCCTGTCGAACGGCACGCGCGCCGACTGCGTGATGAAGCTGCCGGAACCGACCGGCATGGTGGCGGTGGACTCCAAGTTTCCCCTGGAAAACTACCATCGCATGTTCGCGCCGGAGACCTCGGAGTTCGAGCGCCGTACTGCGCAGACTGACTTTCGCGCCGACCTGAAACGGCACGTCGATGCCATCTGCTCGAAGTACATCATCCCCAACGAAACGTCCGACGGCGCCGTCATGTTCGTGCCCGCCGAAGCGGTGTTCGCCGAGATCCACGCCTACCACCCCGAGGTGGTCGGCTACGCCATGCAGAAGCGCGTCTGGATCGTCTCGCCGACGACGCTGATGGCCGTTCTCAACACGGCGCGCGCCGTGCTCAAGGACGTCGAGACGCGCCACCAGATCCACATCATCAAGGATGCGCTGGGCAAGCTGTCGAAGGACTTCGCCCGCTTCGACGAGCGCATGCAGCGCCTCGCCACGCACATCGACCAGGCGCAGAAGGACGTGCAGGACGTGCAGGTCAGCAGCCGCAAGATCAGCGGCCAGTTCGCCCGCATCGAGGGCGTCGAACTGGATGACATGGAGCGTCCGCCGGCGATCGCCGCCGTCCCCCTGCGCAAGGCGGGCGAGGAATGAGCGAGACGCGCCAACGGAACCTCGGCGTCGCCTGGCGCGCCCTGACGGCATTGGCCATCCTGTTTTCCTGCGGCGCGGCGCTGGCGCTGGGGCCTGCAGAAGGCGGCCAGCCGGTTGCCGTCTACTGGTTTGCCGGCCTCGGCAGTGCCAGCGCCCTCGGCGGCTGGCTGGCGTGGAGTACGGTCTCATCATCCCGGCTGCGCGACCAGATCAACCTGATCGACACGGCATTCCGCTGTGTCGATATTGCCGTGGTCGGGATCGATGACCGCGGGCAGATTTTCTTCGCCAATGCCGCAGCGGCAAAACTGGCGGGGCTGGATCACGCCGGGATCATCGGTCAGCCCTTCGAATTGCGCTTCCCGCTGCGCAACGCAGCGGACGGCAAGCCGGTGCTGCTGCAGGAATTGCAGTCGGCCTGCGGCGACAACGTACCGGCGGTGCGCGCCGTGCTGCGCGATGCCGGCGACAACGAGCGCGTGCTGGACATCAGCTGTGCCAGCGAGGATGCCGGCCGTCTGCAGGTCAGCTTCCTCGCCATGGAAGATGTGTCCATCCCCCATGGCATCTCCCTCGAGCTGTTCTGGCAGGCGAACCATGACGCGCTGACCGGGCTGGTGAATCGGCGCGGCTTCGAGGATGAATTGCGCAAGGCCATCGCCGTCGAAGGCGAGCCGGACAAGCGGCACACGCTGCTTTTCTTCGACCTCGACCGCTTCAAGCTGATCAACGACAGCGGCGGGCATGCTGCCGGCGACGAGTTCCTGCGCCAGATCGCGGCGGTGCTGCGCGCCCGGGTGCGCACCACGGACGTGCTGGCGCGCATGGGTGGGGACGAGTTCGCCGTGCTGCTGCACGCTTGCCCGGTTGAGCAGGCACTGCGCATTGCCAACGCCATCCGCATGGACGTGTCAAATTTCCGCTTTGTCTGGCGCGAGAAGGTGTTCCACGTCGGCGCCAGCATAGGCCTGGTTGTGCTGTCCGATCCGGCCATCGGGGCGGATGAGGCGATGGCGCAGGCCGACACCGCCTGCTATGCCGCCAAGGAGGCCGGCCGCGACCAGATCCGCGTCTATCACGCCAAGGCCGCCAGCCACCAGCCGCGCGCCGAGATGAACATCGTCGAAACCATCCACGACGCCATCGAACGCAACGGCTTCCGCCTTTTCCGGCAGCGCATCGCCGGCCTTGATGGGGAGAGCGCGAAAACGCGGCATTTCGAGCTGCTCCTGCGCATGGTGGACCGCGAGGGCAAGATCGTGCCGCCGATGGTCTTCATTCCCTCCGCCGAGCGGCACAACATGATGCAGGCGATCGACCGCTGGGTGCTTGCCAACGCGCTGCCCGCGATCCGCCGCGAATGCGAGGCGACGCCGGACAACCTGCCGGTGTTCGACATCAACCTGTCCGCCGAAAGCATCAACGACAGCCGCTTCCAGCAGTTCGTGCGCGAGCAGATTGCCCTGCATCGGGTGCCGGCCGAAGCCATCTGCTTCGAAATCACCGAGACGCTGGCGGTGGCCAACCTGACCAAGGCGGCCGAGATGATCCGCGAACTGAAGGAACTGGGACTGCGTTTCGCGCTGGACGACTTCGGCGCCGGCATGTGCTCCTTCGCCTACCTCAAGCATCTGCCGGTGGACTACGTCAAGATCGACGGCGCCTTCGTGCGCGACATGTTCGCCGAGCCGATGAACCGCGAGGTGGTTTCCGCCATCAACAACATCGCCCACTCCCTCGGCATGAAGACCATTGCCGAGTTCGTCGAGACGGAAGGCACGCTCAATCGCCTGCGCGAGATGGGCGTCGATTACGCCCAGGGGCACGCCGTCGGGCGGCCTTTCTTCTTCAGTTAGATCAGCCCTTCGAAGGGTTGCACGTCGACCGGCTCGCCCGGCTCGACATTGCCGCGTTCCGGCTCGACGGCAATGAAGCAGTTCGCTTCCGACATCGAACTCAGGATGCCCGAGCCCTGCGCACCGGTGGCGCGCACCTTCCATTCGCCGTTGTCGCGGAACAGTACGCCGCGCTGGAATTCGCCGCGGCCGGGCCGTTTCTTCAGTGCGCTGACGCAAGGAACGCGGAACTGCGGCAGCGCTTCAATCGGGCTGACGCCCATCATCTTGAGCAGTGCCTCGCGCACGAACTGGTAGAAAGTCACCATCACGGCGACCGGGTTGCCCGGCAAGCCAAAGAGGATGGCCCCCGTGTTTTCACTGCCGATGCGCCCGAATGCCATGGGCCGGCCGGGGCGCATGGCAATCTTCCAGAAGGCGACCTCGCCGAGTTTTTCCATCAGACCGCGGATGAAATCCGCCTCGCCCACGGAAACGCCTCCGCTGGTGACGATGGCATCCGCCTGCGAGGCGGCCGTCCTGAAGGCGGCCTCGATCGAGGCCGGACTGTCGCGGACCACGCCGAGGTCGATCACATCGCAGCCGAGACGCGTCAGCATGCCGAAGATCGTATAGCGGTTGCTGTCGTAGACCTCGCCTTCCTTGAGCGGCGTTCCGACTGAACACAGTTCGTCCCCGGTGGAGAAGAAGGCGGAGAAGAAGGCGACCCGCAGCCTCCGCTTCACGACCACCTCGGCGACACCGAGCGAGGCGATGAGGCCGAGTTCCGCCGGGCGCAGCAACTTGCCGGCATGGATCGCCGGCTGCCCGGCGCGCAGGTCTTCGCCGGCCAGACGCACGTGCTGCCCGCGCCGTTGCCCGGGCGGGACGACGATGCGCTCGCCTTCGGCACGGACCACTTCCTGGATGACCACCGTGTCGGTGTTGCCGGGGATCACGGCACCGGTCATGATGCGCACGCATTCACCCGCTTCGACGCGCCCCTCGTAGATGCGTCCGGCGTAGGCGGTGCCGGCCAGGCGCAGCGGGGTATCGCGGTCATCTTCAAGGTCGGCAAAGCGTACGGCATAGCCGTCCATCGCCGAGTTGTCGTGACCCGGTACGTTGGCGGTCGAGATGACATCCTCCGCCAGAATGCGTCCCAGTGCCTTGCGCACTGCCATTCTTTCGCTGCCATGGATCGGTTCGACGAGGCCGAGGATGATCTCCCGTGCCTGCGCCACCTGCAGGGAGTCCGGGTCGTAGTCGTCCGCGCAGGAAATCTGTTTGAGCAGCGAAGTCATGATTCCATCTGATTCAGTTCATCCAGCGTATTGATGTTGGCGAAGGCCAGTTCATCGGCAAAAGGCACCTCGGCCACCTTGAGGGCCGCGTACCAGGCGTCGACCTTGCGGCCGCCGGTCTCAAGGAAGGCCGTCAGCCCGTCCAGCACCTCGCGTCGCACCAGGGAGAATACCGGATGCGGCTGGTCTCCGGTTTTCGCCACGGCCAGATCCGCGCCGACCGCTTCCAGTGCAGTACGCAGGCGGGCAACCAGGTCCTCGGGCAGAAAGGGCGAATCGCAAGGCGCAGTGACGAGCAGCGGCGTTTCGCAGGCGAGCAGACCCGTGTGGAGCCCGGCCAGCGGGCCGGCGAAGCCGGCGATGCGGTCGGGCACCACCGGGTAGCCGAAGGAGGCGTACTGTTCCAGGTTCTGGTTGGCATTGACGAGCAGGGCATCGACCTGTGGGGCCAGTCGTTCGATGGACCACGCCGCCATCGGCTTGCCGCGGAAGGGCTGCAGGCCCTTGTCGCGTCCGCCCATGCGTCGGCCGAGGCCGCCGGCGAGGATCAGGCCGGTGATGTGTTCACGAGACATAAGAAAACCCCATTTAACGCAAAGAGCGCAAAGACGCAAAGAGCGCAAAGAAAACAATTCCTCAAGAAGATGCCTCTCTTTGCGCTCTTAGCGTCTTTGCGTCCTCTGTGTTGAAAGTGGTTTCATTATTTTTCGTGAAGCGCTCCGCACCGGTGAACAGCAGGTAGTGCTTGCCCTGCGAGCGGCCGATCATGGTCATGCCTACGCGCTGCGCCAGATCGTAGCCCATCTGCGTGAGGCCCGAGCGCGAGACGAGGAAGGGGATGCCCATCTGCGCCGTCTTGATGACCATTTCCGAGGTGAGCCGGCCGGTGGTGTAGAAGATTTTGTCTTCCCCGGTCAGGCCGTCCAGCCACATCTGGCCAGCAATGGCGTCCACCGCGTTGTGGCGGCCGATGTCCTCCACGAACATGAGGATGCTCGTGCCTTTGGCCAGTGCGCAGCCGTGCACGGCGCCGGCCTGCTTGTAGATGGATTCGTGGTGGCGCATCGCGTCGAGCAGGCCGTAGAGGGTAACCTCGTCGAGGCGTGCAGCCGCGGGCAACGACACCTTGTCTATTTCCTCCAGCAGGTCGCCGAACATCGTGCCCTGGCCGCAGCCCGTGGTGACGGTGCGCTTGCCCATTCTCTCATCCAGGTCGTCCGCGGAGCGTGTCGTGGTGACGGCCACTGAATCCGTCTCCCAGTCGACCTGCACTGCGGTGATGTCTTCCAGGCGCGACACCAGGCGCTGGTTGCGCAGGTAACCGATGGCCAGGGCTTCCGGCGCGCCGCCCAGCGTCATGAGGGTGACGATTTCGCGCTTGTCTAGGTAGAGCGTCAGGGGATGCTCGCCGGCAATCTGCGTCGGCACCGCTTCGCCGCGCTCGTTGGTGGCGGAGATGGTGAGGGTGGCCGGGCGGGCGGCGTCGGTCAGCTGCGGACGGTAGGGCATCAGCCCCCCGTCATCGACATGAAGCGGACGACCTTGGGATCCTGCATCTGTTCGTTGAAATCGTGCCCCTTGGGCTTGATGCCCATGGAGTCCACAATGGTCTGGCGCAGCGGCCCGTCGTCCCCCGGGTGGCCGCGCAGCACCGGCATCAGGGCGAGGGCGTCGTTCTGGCCGAGACAGGGATACAGTTCGCCCTTGCAGGTGATGCGCACGCGATTGCAGCTGTCGCAGAAATTGTGCGAGTGGGGCGAAATGAAGCCGACCTTGCTGCGGGTGCCGGGGATGCGCCAGTAGTT
>Ga0208244_100786_pt1 | contig 24207 bp, 21 predicted proteins | sample SubbioCR12Aug_5A_FD_184828 | JGI IMG/M metagenome (GOLD analysis project Ga0208244, IMG submission 184828) | Serpentinite rock and fluid subsurface biosphere microbial communities from McLaughlin Reserve, California, USA - CR12Aug_5A (SPAdes) | ecosystem: Environmental > Terrestrial > Deep... | reverse complement strand
AGAAGCGAAGAAATTCCCGCCGAAGGATTGGTGTGCAAAATAACCGAGTCATACGAAGACGTTTCGGATGTAATTCTGAAAGCAGCATCGGAAGCGACCGATATTTCCGAAAGGACAAAAGTAATTCGCGATAAAAGCCGTGAATTGATTAAACAGGCTGAAAAAGATAATCCGGATATAAAAGCCGAAGTCTCGGAAATGTTTATCGGTAAAACATATATTTTATTTAAGTACAGAACCTTAAAGGATGTAAGACTTGTATACGCTCCTCCAAGAATGATAGGTGAATACGGCGGTGAAACAGACAATTGGGTTTGGCCCCGGCATACAGGCGACTTTACATTTCTGCGAGCATACGTTGCCCCTGATGGTTCGACAGCAGAGTATTCCGAAAACAACGTTCCATTCAGTCCGAAAAAATATTTAAAAATAAATCCAAACGGAGTTAATGAAGGCGATTTTATTTTCCTTCTAGGCTATCCGGGCAGAACATTTAGGCATCAACCCTCCTATTACACAGAATTCCATGAGAAATATCAACTTCCTTACATCGCTGATCTTTACCGCTGGCTGATTGATAAATTGAATGAAACCGGGGGCAATAACCCGGAGCTTGCATTGAAACTTTCATCACGGATTAAAAGTTATGCAAACGTCGAGAAAAACTACCGCGGTAAAATGCTCGGTATTAGAAGGCTCTCCCTTGTTGAAAAAAGGAGAAGTGAAGAAGTGGAATTACAACAGTTTATTGATTCCGACCCTGAACTGAAAAAAGAATTTGGTAATATACTCCAGGAGATTGAAAGCATTTATAAAGAAATTTTTAGTACGGGTAGGTATTCCTTAATTATAGGGCAGTTAGGAAGAACCTCTTTATTCCGACTTGTTGATTTTCTGAAAGATTATCAGAAAGAAATGGCTAAACCGGAGAGTGAAAGAGCAGGAATGTTTTCTCCAAAGAATCTTTCTTCTACATTGGAGAATGTGAAAGAAAGTTTTAGTACGCTTGATAAAAATATTGAAATACTAACTTTATCGAAAATTATCGGTGATGCAGTAAAATTCGATGAGATGAAAGACTTTGAACCCTTCCAAAAGTTTTTATCAGAAAAAAATCCAACTGCCGCATTAGAAGACTTTATTAAAAATATGATAGGCAAAACAGCAGTAACCGATTATGAAAGTTATCAGTCTCTTCTTGAGAAAACGCCACAAGAAATTGAAGAACTGAATGACCCGTTAATTCAATTTGTAACTGAAATGAAAGAAGCGGATAAACCAAAACAAAAAGAAGCCGACGTTCGTAATGGTAAATTAAATATTCTTCTTGCAAAACTACTTGACGTTAAAAAACTACGGCAGAATAAAACATTCATCCCTGATGCGAACAGTACTTTACGGTTTACGTTCGGGTATATTAAAGGTTATTCACCGGCAGATGCGACTTATTACAGCCCTATAACAACACTTTCTGGTTTAATTGAAAAGAGTTATCTCGGCGGTGATTTCCAGATACCGATGAAGCTGAAAGAGGCTTACGAGAAAAAAGACTACGGAAGATTCAGAAATCAAAAACTTAATGATGTTCCGGTGGCAATTCTTTATAACTCCGACACATCGGGAGGAAACTCCGGCAGCCCGATACTAAATGCTTACGGTGAATTGATCGGTGTAAATTACGATAGAGCATACGAAGCAACTATTAATGATTACGCATGGAGCGAAGACTACAGCCGCTCAATCGGGGTGGACATTCGTTTTATTTTATGGTTCACTCAAAAAATAGGCGGAGCAGATTATCTGCTGAAAGAATTGAACGTAGAATTATAACTTCTTTTTGAGGATAAAGATTTACTTCCTTTTCATTTCGTTGGAGTAAATCTTTATCCTTTCCAAATCGGAAAGTAACAGTCGTAAGTTGGCAAATGCTTCACCGGTTAAAGCGAAATACTTCTCATCAAACGTTTTTGATAAATCTTCATTCTCAGCAGTAATTTCCTTTAAAGCCGAGATTACTTTTTTAGTCGTATCGGACAAATCTATTTTTATTTGTTCAATGTTTTTCACATCCGGGTTTGATGCAGCTTTTTCCAGCACACGCATTAAACCTAAAATATATTTTGAATCGAATATAATTGACTCAAATTCTGTTTCTCTGTTATTTGAATAAACTACCAAAAGTAAAATCAAGAGATCATTATAACAACTAAATTCTTTCTTATGAAAAGATTCGGCGGCACCTAAATAAGATTCAGCTCGTTTTGTGAAGGGATTTTGCTCCATATTGAATTTCTCTCGTTTTGAGTAAAATAACAATTTAGTTTTGAGTGTAAGGTTTATATATGTAAAGACTTTATCTTTGTAGTACAAAAATAAACTTTTTTCTAATATTTAATCCACTTGTAATGAAAAAGATAATTGTACCGGGAAAAATTGTTTCCAACAACCCGGAAGGCGATATTTTAACAAATCACTATGTAGAGATTGAAGGGAATAAAATAACCGCCATTAAACCTTATTCAAAAGAAATTGTCGATGGGGAAGTGTTTTTTGCCCCGAATTTAACAATGATACCGGGATTTGTTCAAACACATATTCATCTGTGTCAAACTTTGTTCCGCGGGCTTGCCGATGATCTTCAACTTCTTGATTGGTTACAGCTCAAAATTTTTCCGCTTGAAAATGGACACGATAAAAATTCTTTACGGGTCTCGGCGCAATTAGGCATCAATGAGTTATTCCTTGGCGGAACAACAACCCTTCTCGATATGGGAACATTACGCTATCAGGAAGTTATTTTTGAAGAGTTAATCTCATCCGGCATTAGAGGATATGCCGGTAAATGTATGATAGATGAAAATGACTTATTCCCCGATCTCAAAAATTCAACTTCGGATGAACTTCAATATACTTATGAATTGGCAAAACAGTTTCATAACTCTACTGGTGGAAGAGTAAACTACGGTTTTGCTCCACGATTTGTTTTATCCTGTTCCGAAAAACTGCTGCGGGAAACAAAGGAAATGATGAAAGATTTCCCCGGAACAATTTTTCATACGCATTCTTCCGAGAATAAAAGTGAAATTGAAGAAGTAAGAAAACGACATAACAAAGAGAATATTATTTATTTCAATTCGATTAATTGTCTGGATGACCATGCTGTACTTGCCCATTGCATCCATGTAAATGAAGATGAAATTGGTTTATTGAAAAAGACGAAAACAAGAGTAGCTCATTGCCCTTCATCCAATCTGAAACTTGCTTCGGGAATAGCAAGGATACCGGAATTGTTGAAAAAAGGAGTTCATGTTTCAATTGGAGCGGATGGAGCTCCTTGCAACAACAACTTAAGCGCTTTTGTTGAAATGCGTCTTGCGGCATTAATACAAAAACCGATTTACGGTGCTTCGGTAATGGACGCAAAAACGGTTTTCAGACTTGCAACAATTGAGGGTGCAAAAGCGTTACATCTTGAAGAGAAAATAGGCAGTATCGAAGTAGGAAAACTTGCCGATATTGTGCTTCTTGACTTAAACAATCCCTTATTACCGTTAAACGATAATGATGATAGCATTTATTCATCCATTGTTTATGCGGCTGACGCTAATGTAGTCTCCGATGTTATGGTTGACGGTAAGTGGGTTGTCCGAAATAAATCCTCATTGATTTACGAGAATGAAAGTCTATTGTCAAACGGCAAAGCCGAATTACAAAAACTATTAAAAAGGATTAATTAGATGAAAAGCATATTGCTTGCTTCACAAAATCTTGGTAAGGTAAAAGAGATTAACGAAATATTTAATGACGGTTTGTTCAAGATTTTATCTCTAAGAGGAATTGAAGACGTGCCGGATGTAATTGAAGACGGAAAAACATTTGAGGCAAATGCAAGAAAAAAAGCAAAAGAGTATTATGAAACATTTTTAATCCCGGTAATAGCAGATGATTCCGGGCTTGCAGTAGAGCAGCTTCTTGATGCACCGGGAGTTTACTCGGCTCGATATTCCGGCGAAAATGCAACCGATGAAGAAAACAATAAAAAACTATTGAGTGAATTAAGTAATCACCCTGAGCCGCATCCCGCTAAATTTGTTTGCAGTGCCGTCTATTACGATGGGAAAAGATTCTTAGTCGCAAATGATTATGTGTCCGGACAAATAATCAAAGAACCTCGCGGTACAAATGGTTTCGGTTATGATCCTCTCTTTTTACCGGATGGAAATAGCAAAACATCGGGAGAGCTAACGATTGCAGAAAAAAATCAGATCAGCCATAGAGCTAAAGCTTTCCGCAAATTGAAGGAGCTTATATTGAAGGAGACCCGGTAAGAAATAATTAGAGGTTATTATTTTAACCCTATAACTACCTGGACGATTCCGAAAGTAAGAGGTGTTGATTTAACTTCTCTGAAACCTGCTGACGTAAGCAATTCTTTTAAATTTACTTTTTCATCAAATTCTTCAACAGAATCAGGGAGATATTTATATGCTTTAAAATCTCTTGAAATCAATCCGCCGACAAACGGTAGTATATACTTAAAATAAAATTTGTACAAAAATCTCATAAAAAAGTTTGAAGGCATTCTGAACTCTAGGATTATAACCTTTCCATCCGGTGAAAGGATTCTGAAAAAATTATCGAATGCTTCGGGTATATTATAAAAATTTCGTACTCCGAAAGCTACTGTAATATCAGTAACCGATTCATTTTTTAACGGTAGTAATTCAGCAGCCATCTGAATTGTTTTCCCCTGAATCCAGTCACTTTTTTTGTTAAAGAGATTCAGCATATTGTATGAAAAATCGGCACCAACAATTTTCTCCACGCCCATTTTTCTTGCCTGGATTGCAAAATCCCCGGTTCCGCATGCTACGTCAAGAAGCACCGAGTCCTTGTTAACTTCCGCAAGCTGCAAAGCCTTCTTACGCCAGTAAAAATCGATTCCGAAGCTTAAAAGATGGTTCAACAAATCGTATCTGAATGCGATTCTGTCAAACATCTTCCTGATTTTTACTTTCTTTTCCATTCTACTTTGAGGGATAAACGAATAATTCTTTACCGGTTTTTCTATTCCACCAATTAAAAATAATTTTTCCGCTCCATATCGCAAAAGCCATCAATGCTATCCCGGCAATTAAATCAATAACGTAATGATAACGAAGGTATACGGTGGCAAAAATTAAAAGTATTCCGTTCGGAATAAAAAAATACCTTGAGCGCGAGCGCATCTTGATTGAAAGATACATTATAATTGCAGTCATCATTGTATGCCCGCTAGGGAAAATGTCTCTTTGTACAACTTCGGCAGGATTCGGCGTTCCGGTTGGAATTGATTCCCCAACATTTACAAGTTCACGTAAAAACGGTGTTAGCCATAAACCGGGTAGTTCTGCATCGAATGCGGCAAAATCATGAAGTGTAAAACGTGGGCCTATGCCGGGAAGTAAAAAATAACCGATATATGAGAGAAAGAAACCGTAAACTACGGAAAAGACAATAAAGTCAGCAGCGGTTTTGTTTTTATGTTTGTAGTATAAAACCACACAAAGAATTATCGGAAGAAAATAGAATGTGCCGTACGAAATTTGAAGAAGTTCCGTTAAGAAAGGATTTGCAATTGCAAACAACTCAACTGTCGGGTCAAAACCGAACATCCATCTATCAATTTGGATAAACAGCCAATCATAATCCACAATCCTGATCGGTTTTATCATGAAATAAAGTTGTTTGAAAGTAAGTAATATTAAAGGTACGTGGTACCAGATATGAATTTGTCTTAATACTTTACTATCTAACTTTTCCTCGTAATAAGCAATTGCGAATATGAAAAGTACCAGAAGCAGATTTGCCAGTACAAATGAATCCCAATTAATGATCCTTGATGAATAAATGATATTAAGTATGGTTAAGAATAAGTAGAATGATATAACAACCAGGTCAATCGGTTTCAAAAAAAGAATAATTTTATTTAAACGATGCATCTTATCCGTTATTTTATCTAATAAATGTAAAACCTGAGTAATACTTTCAGTTGGTAATGTTTGTTTCGGTTAAGAACTTTGTAAGGAGGATGAAATCGTCTAACGTCAACTGCTCTGCACGCAAATTTAAGTTCACACCCGAATTATTAAAATCAACGCCGGTAAATATACTATCGGAGAGGGAATTTTTTAAGATTTTTCTTCTCTTACCGAAAGCAGCTTTCACAACTTTTATAAACAAACTTGTATCCAATCCGGGGGGTAATTTCTCCCTAAAATAAATATGCACAACAGCCGAAAAGACTTTAGGCTTAGGGTAGAAGACATTTGGAGATACTTTGAAACAAAATTTTACATCTGCAAAAGCATTCAATAAAATAGAAAGAATACCGTAATCTTTTGTCCCCTTTTGTGCGGTCATTCGTCTTGCAACCTCATATTGAACCATAAGCACGGCATCTTCAACAATATTTCTAGACCCGATAAGTTTAAAAATTATAGAAGAAGTGATGTTATATGGAATATTCCCGGTAATTCTGATTTTTTTCTCATCCCTATAATTAGCCAAATCAATCTTTGTGAAATCCGCCTGATGAATTATTAACGATGGGAATCTTTTTTTAAGGTCATCAATTACTCTTTTATCAATTTCGAAGGCGGTTATTTGTCCTGCTTTTTCCATTAAATGTTCGGTTAAACTTCCGGTGCCGGGACCAATCTCAATAATGTTTTCACCTTGTTTTGGGGTAATTTCCGAAACAATTTTTAATAGGATATTTTTATCTTTTATATAATTCTGACCGAACCGTTTCAGCGGTTTTATGTCTGAAAAATCTTCTTTTTTGCTCATCCTTAAAGTAGATTATTATTTATATTAAGATACGAAATTCTTGAGCTATTTCAACTAACAGTTTATTCAACTATTTTTGTTTTGACAATATTCAAATTTTACCGGAGAACAGATGGAAAAGAATTACATTATAAGCATTGACATGGGCGGTACAAAGGCATTAGGTGCCGTAATAAACTCAAGCGACGGAATAATACACCGGGTTAAAAAATCGACAAAGGATAGAAGCAAAAAAATAAACTACCCGCTACTATTATCAGGAATTATTACCGATCTCATTAACGAAACTAAAATACCTGAAGCAAATATAAAAGCAGTTTGTCTAGGAATTCCTGGCTCAGTAAACCCTCTAACAGGCAGAATTGGTATTGCTCCAAACCTGAACATAAAAAACTATAACATAAAAAATGAATTGCAGAAACATGTAAAGTACCCGGTACTGATCGAAAATGATGTTAATCTTGCGGCACTCGGAATAAATCATTTCGATTATCACGATGAAGCACAAAATATATTAGTGGTATTTGTAGGAACCGGTATAGGCGGTGGATTAATTTTAAACGGAAAACTGTATCGGGGCTCAACGTTTTATGCGGGAGAAATCGGGCATATTAATGTTATGCCAGGCGGACCGCTTTGCGGCTGCGGTAATAAAGGCTGCTTTGAAGCGGTTGCAAGCCGGACTGCAATAGTGCGGAATATAACTAATGAAATTAAAAAAGGGGGTAAAAGTTTTTTAACTAAATATGTGAAAGAAAAAACTCCAATTAAAAGCAAAGCCCTCTCTGCAGCAGTAAAAGGGAAGGACAGAATAACTGTAAAACATATAAATCATGCTTCGGAGGTTATCGGTTATACACTCGCTAACATCAACAATCTTTTAAACTTTGAACTTATCGTTTTAGGCGGCGGCGTTGTTGAAGCGTTATCAACATACATGCTGCCCCGTATTAAGGTATCATTCAAGAAAAACTCTTTGAAATCGACAGGCAGAAACTTAAAAATCGTTGCAACAAAACTTGGTGATGATGCCGCTCTTTATGGAGGGATTCCTTTGGTAGAAGAATTCCTCGGGATTAAAATCTAAGATTTATCCCTCGTTTTTTTCTTAGAATCGAAAAATGAAGAATATAATCTATAAATATTTTCAAATTGATGAATATAACTCCTCGATAAAACAGGAAATAGTTGCCGGAGCTACAACCTTTATAACGATGGCGTATATAATCATTGTTAACCCTAAAATCCTTGAAGCAGCGGGGATTCCATTTGGACCATCAATGGTTGCCACTATCATTAGTGCTTTCTTCGGAACTTTAACGATGGGAATTTATGCAAAGCGTCCTTTTGCAATTGCACCTTACATGGGTGAGAACGCTTTTATTGCTTATACGGTAGTGAATATTTTGGGTTATAGCTGGCAGACTGCTATCGGCGCAATATTTATCGGAGGCGTGATTTTTACAATCCTTACAATCTTGAAAGTAAGAAGCTGGCTAGCGAATGCAATACCCGAATCTTTAAAAATCGGTTTTGCTGTTGGTATCGGTTTATTCCTAACATTTATCGGACTGAATGAAACCGGTATAATAACAATTGGAGTCCCCGGTGCCCCGGTTCGTGTCGGAAATTTTCATCAACCGCAGGTCTTACTTGCCATTTTTGGTTTTGTCCTTATTGGAATTTTAATGTTGAAAAGAGTAAGCGGAGCTATATTGATCGGAATTCTCTCAGTTACTTTTTTTTCTTTTATTTTTGGTATAACACCACTTCCGAAAGAATGGGTAAGTATGCCTCCGGATATTTCTCCGATCCTATTTAAACTTGATATTGCCGGTGCACTTACATGGGGATTCTTTGCAGTGATTCTAACAGTATTTGTAATGGATTTTTTAGATACCTTAGGAACATTAATCGGACTAGCATTTAGAGCAAACCTTTTGGATGAAAACGGAAATTTGCCCGAAATAGAAAAACCGATGCTAGCAGATTCACTTGCAACAATGGTTGGTGCACTACTTGGGACTACAACAACAGGTGCATATATTGAATCTGCAACCGGAATTGAAGCCGGGGGTAAAACCGGATTAACTGCGGTTGTAACTGCACTCTTGTTTCTTTTAGCCTTATTCTTCGCTCCTTTCTTTACAAGTATTCCGTCGTTTGCTTACGGACCATCATTAATAATAGTCGGACTATTGATGATGTCTCCGATAACCAAACTAAATTTTAATGAATTGAGCGATGCAATACCGGTTTTTACAATTATAGTATTGATGAGTTTTACATTCAATCTCGGGATAGGGATGACCGCAGGGTTTGTTCTTTTTCCGATTTTCAAAATTATGTCCGGTAAAGCAAATGAAGTCAATATCGGGTTATGGATATTGGCATTTTTATCGTTATTATTCTTTATTTTTTATCCTTATTAAACACAATTTGAAAGCACACTATGAACCATAAAGCAGGTTATGCAGCAATAATCGGAAAACCGAATGTAGGGAAGTCCACTTTAATGAATGCACTATTGGGAGAAAAAATCTCCATTACAACAAGTAAACCGCAGACAACAAGGAAAAGCATTCTCGGGATTTTATCGGGGGAAGATCACCAGGTTATTTTTCTTGATACACCGGGAATTCTCAATCCCAAATATCTGCTTCAGGAAAAAATGATGGAACATGTAATCGCATCAGTTGAAGATTCCGATGTTGTATTGGTTATTATTGATATATCGGAAGACCCCGAAGGGAAGGCAGCTCTAAACGATGATGCCGTAAAGGAGGTGCTTGATAAGTCTAAACGTCCGAAAATTCTTGTTATTAATAAAGTTGACCTCTCAAACGATATTAAGGTTAAGAATTTAATTTCGGTATTAGAGAAAAAGGAAATATTTACAAAGATTATTCCGGTTTCGGCAACTCTTGGTTTTAATATTTTGAGCGTAAAGGATGCAATTCTTGAATATATCCCCGAACATCCTAAATATTTTCCCGATGACATTTTATCGAATGAGAACGAAAGGTTCTTTACCGCTGAAATTATTAGGGAAAAAATACTCGGGTTTTATAAAGAAGAGATCCCGTATAGCTGCGAAGTTGTGGTAGAAGAATTCAGAGAGAAACCGGAAGAAAAGGATTATATACTGGCAAACATATATGTTGAGCGTGATTCACAAAAAAAAATTATCATCGGTAAGGAAGGAAGTGCAATAAAAAAAGTTGGCTCGGCTGCACGAAGAGATATTGAAAGTTTTCTCGGAAGAGGAGTTTTTCTCGAACTCCGGGTTAAAACAAAAGAAAATTGGCGTTCAAGCGAACAGATGATGAAATATTTCGGCTATTCTAAACCAAAAGAATAATGCGAAAAGATAACGTAAAAGGATGAAAAACAGGATAAAACTAATGGCAGAAGGTGCTCTTCTGCTTAATGCACTAATTTGGGGAGGGACGTTTGTTATCGTCAAATCGGCTCTTACGGATTCTTCACCGATGATGTTTGTTGCAGTTAGATTTACAATCGCCACATTGATTTTATTACCGTTTGCTTATAAGAGTTTTTCTGGAGTTAATAAAAGATCTCTAATTGACGGTTTCAATCTTGGTATCCTTCTCTTTCTAGGTTTTGTTTTTCAAACTGTCGGCTTGAAATATACTACTGCTACCAAATCCGCATTCATTACGGGGACATTTGTTGTCTTTATTCCGATTTTTCAAACCATTATCGAAAAGCGATTTCCTTCAAGAGCGAATATAGCCGGTATACTGTTTGTTATTCTTGGAATAATTTTTTTATCGAGCAAAGGGGAGTCCGTATTTGATATCTTCTATGAAATTGGTGCAAGTTTTAACTTCGGCGATTTTCTAACTCTTCTCTGTGCCGTGTTTTATGCTCTATATATTGTTTATCTTGATATTATCAGTCATAGGAATGAATTCAAGTATCTTACTTTTTCCCAGATAGCTGTTACTGCGGTTCTAGGTTATGTGGCATCATTTACTTTTTCTGCTTTAGAGCTGGAGTCAATACAATTTCATTTAACCGATAATCTTTTACTTGCATTAGCTTATACATCTATCCTTGCAACAGTCATCACACTTTTACTTCAAACCAAATATCAAAAAGAAGTTACTCCAACACGTGCCGGATTAATTTTTTCACTTGAACCTATTTTTGCAGCCGTATTTGCATATATTATTCTTACCGAGATGTTATCTTATTTGGGAATTATAGGGTGTATATTTATCTTTACGGGTGTTTTGATATCCGAATTATTGACAAAGGATTAAACTTTTATAATGACTTCAAATTTAAAAAGAGCTGAAATTATTGTGGACGGTGTTGTGCAGGGTGTAGGTTTTAGGTATTTCGTATTGAGGTGTGCATCAGCACTCGGGTTAAAGGGTTATGTGAAAAATCTCCCTTCGGGAGAAGTACTTACTTTAGTTGAAGGAGAAAAAGGATCCATATTGGAATTGTACGAACAATTAAAAGTTGGGTCTTCTTATTCCAGGGTTACAAAACATGCAATTAATTTGTATTCTTTTCAAAACGAATTTACATCATTTGAGATACGACATTGAATAATTTTAGAATCGGACATGGATTTGATGTTCATCAGTTTTCCGCAGATAGAGAACTGTTTATCGGCGGAGTAAAAATCCCTTTTGAAAAAGGTTTGCTCGGGCATTCCGATGCTGATGTGCTGCTGCATGCAATTTGCGATGCAATGCTGGGCGCTGTTGCATTAGGAGATATTGGTATTCACTTTCCTGATACCGATCAAAGTTATAAAGATATCGACAGTAAAATATTGTTGAAAAATGTTTACTCTTTGATTAAGAGTAAAGGTTACGAGATCGGAAATATTGATTCCACACTCTTGTTACAGAGACCCAAAGTGTCACCATTCATTCCAAAAATGGTGGAAGTCATCTCAAGTTTATTAAGTATCGGGAAGGATCAAATTTCCATCAAAGCAACAACAACAGAGAGACTCGGTTTCGTCGGTAGGGAAGAGGGAGTCGCAGCTATGGCAACGGTTTTATTATTTAAACACGGAGAATAATGTTCGAAGAAATTCTTAATTCAATGTCAACCTTCAACCCGTTGTGGGTATACGTAGTGTTGCTGGTTATCCCATTTGTTGAAAATATTTTCCCCCCATCACCAAGTGATTTTATTGTAGTTCTTGGCGGGACGTTGATTGTAACAAACACGGTTGATTTTATTCCTTCACTTGTTTTAACAACAATCGGAAGCGAAATCGGTTTTTTAACTCTTTATTTCCTTGGTTCGCAAACAGATAAAAGACTTGTAAGAAAGGGGAAAGTAAAATTTATTTCAGTGGAAGCCCTTGATACTGCAGAAGCGTGGTTCACCAAATATGGTTTTTTTATAATTCTATTTAATCGCTTTATTCCGGGTCTTCGTTCGGTTATCTCTTTCTTTGCAGGATTGAGCGAACTTGAATTTAAGAAGACATTAATTCTTTCCACAATAAGCGCAGTTTTATGGAATTTAATTTTACTCGGACTTGGTATCTTCTTTGCCGAAAACCTTCAATTCGTTGATTACATTTTAAGAACTTATACAACAGTAGTTTTTACTCTTTTAGGATTAGCTGTAGCAGTATTTCTACTTAAATATTTAATCTCAAAAAGGAAGGTTAAATAGAATTGAAATTTGCTTTCTTTAAATCCGTATTAACTCCGGAAGAAAAAAAATCGAGAAGACATCAAAGGTACCTGTTACTTTTGAGCGGGTTACTGCTTGCCGTTTCATTTCCGCCGGTTCCGTTCCCTTATTTAATCTTTTTTGCATTAATACCGTATTTGTTTGTTATTGAAAAGCGAACGAGCTTAATCGAAATAAACCAGGCGACATACCTGATGGGATTTATCTTCTCTTTGTTCACAATATATTGGGTTGGAGCATTTACGGAAGGAAGAGATTCCTTTTTAATGATTGCCGGAGGAGCTTTACTCTTTGTAAATCCCCTTTTCTTTTTAATCCCATCAACACTATACTACCTGGCAAGAAAATATATCGGATCAAAGGCAGCTATATTTATTTTTCCATTTTTCTGGGTTACTTACGAATACATTTATATGATCATCGATCTCCGTTTTCCATGGCTTGCACTTGGAAATGCCTTACCCTACTTTACACATTACATTCAAATTGCCGATCAGATTGGAGTAACCGGTTTAACACTTTGTATCCTTTTCGTTAATGTTTTTATATATAAAGGTATTGTGAATTACAATACAAAAAAAGTTTCAAAGTATATTTACTTCACACTTGCAGCATTGATTTTTGTTTTACCGATTATTTATGGCACAGTAACTTTGAATAACTATAAACCGGTTGACAAAAAAGTGAAAGTCGGTTTAATCCAGCCCAATCTTGATCCATACGAAAAGTGGAATGGAGGAAGTCTGATTGAATTGACAAAACAGTACACTGCACTATCTGAGAAGGCAATAGATAAGGGTGCAGAAATAATTATTTGGCCGGAAACTGCTCTACCCGTCTATCTGCTAAGCGGTGGATACGAAGATGTTGTTGTCTTTATTAGGAAATTTGTTTCTGAAAATAACATATTTCTTTTGACAGGGATGCCCGATTTCAGATACTTCGGAAATAAAGAAGACGCAATTCCTTTTGCGAAGTATAGCGAAGCGGGTGATTACTACTATTCAACACACAATGCTATATATCTTTTTTCTCCCGAAGATTATGAAATTCAAAGGTATGGTAAAGTAAAACTTGTTCCTTTTGGGGAGAAAACTCCTTTTTCGGATCAAGTCCCGTTTCTCGGTGATTTAATTAAATGGGGAGTAGGACTTAGCGGCTGGAATGTCGGTTATGATTCATCTTTATTTAGTATTATAAAAAATTATAATAGACTGGATTTGCGGGATACCATTAAAGTGTGCGGATTAGTTTGTTATGAATCGATTTTTCCGGACTATACTGCTACACTATGTAACAAAGGGGCTGACTTTATTGCAGTAGTTACTAACGATAGCTGGTACGGAAACACAAGCGGTCCCTATCAACATAAAGCAACGGCAATATTAAGGGCGGTTGAAAATCGAAAATCGGTTGTACGCGCAGCAAACGGTGGAATAAGCTGCATAATAAACCCGGTTGGAAGAACAATTGATGAAACACCTATGTTTACGAAAGGTTATTTGGTTGGTGATGTTGAATTGAACTCCGATACAACATTTTACATGCGTAATCCTTTGATTGTTCCGATTCTATCCTCTGTGATTTCATTGTGGATTTTCGGGGTTAGCTTACTTATTAAGCTAAAAATAAAATGGAAGCTATAAATAGTTATTTTTGTATTTATAATTTGAATTAGAGAAAAATTATGTCAAACTATATTGATCTAAGAAGCGATACAGTTACAAAACCCTCCGAAGGGATGCGCCGTGCGATGTACGAAGCTGAAGTTGGCGATGATGTATTCAAAGAAGACCCGACAGTAAACAAACTCGAAGGATATGCGGCAGAACTGCTTGGTAAAGAAGCAGCTTTGTTTGTAACCAGCGGTGTTCAAGGTAATCAGCTTTGTTTGAATGTATTAACCAATCCCGGCGATGAAGTAATTTGTGAAACAGATGCACACATATTTAATTACGAATCCGGTTCACCTGCTGTATTAAGCGGTATTCAGATCCATCCGGTTAAAGGTAATTACGGTGTAATGTTGCCTGAAGATGTTGAAGAAGCGATTCGTCCAGTAACCGCATATTATATGGCTCATTCTAAAGTTATTGCAGTTGAAAACACACACAACCGCGCAAGCGGGGCAATCATTCCTTTAGAGAACATTGCCGCATTAAAAAAACTTTCACAAAAATATAATCTCTATTTTCATCTTGACGGTGCAAGGATATGGAATGCTTCGGTTGCAACCGGAATAAAAGTAAATGAGTACGCTTCTCATTTCGATACGGTTTCTTGCTGTTTATCGAAAGGATTAGGAGCTCCGGTCGGTTCAATAATAGCCGGAAGTAAAGATTTTATTAAAAGCGCTTACAGAGTAAGAAAAGCATGGGGCGGAGGTATGAGACAGGCAGGTGTTATAGCGGCTGCCGGATTGTATGCACTTAAAAATAATATTTCCCGTTTAGCGGAAGACCACGAAAAAGCAAAACAGCTTGCAAATGTTATTGCCGAGAACCCAAATCTTGAAATTGATTTAAAAGCGGTACAGACAAATATAATTATATTCAAACCGCTTAATTCATCTGTGTCCGAAGCACAACAGAAATGCCGGGATGAAGGATTGCTGCTTTCAGTGGGTAAAACCGATTCATTACGTGCAGTTACTCATCTTGATGTTACATTTAGTGATATTGAAAAATCAATTGAAATAATTAATAAAGTGTTTTTATAGGAGTAAAATGGATTTAAATGATTTTAAACATAAGCTATCAGTTAAAGTCCGTTTCAACGAAGTAGATATGCTTGGAGTATGTAATAATGCTGTTTATATTAATTTCTTTGAAGAGGGACGGATACAGTATCTGAAAGATTTAAAGATATTTACCGGTAACAATTTGTTCCCTGGTAACGAACTTTATTTTATGGTTAGGAACGAGATTAATTACCGTGCCCACTCAAGGTATGACGATAAACTTAATATCTATACAAGAGTTTCGTATATTAAAAACTCTTCATTCGGATTTGAACATATCATTGAAAAGGCTAAAACTAAAGAGATAGTTGTAGATGGTACGGGAGTGATGGCTCATGTAAATCCGCAAACGCGGAAATCTTCCCCATTGCCCGAAAGGTTTTATCAATTAATTACGCAATATGAATCTAATGTTAAAATAATAAAAACAAAGTAAGGTTTATTATGGCAAAGCAAAGCAAAACACGTCAGATTGTATTTGATATCGAAACATACGGTTGTAAATTAACCGAACTTGCTGAAAGTCAGCAGGAGTACCTACTTCGTGAAGCGGAGAAAGAAAAGGACGAGCAGTTGAAAGCACAGAAAACACTTGATGCCGAGCGGTTTCTGAGTTTATATCCTTTAACCGCGAAGGTAGTTGCAATCGGTATTTATGATGTAAATAAAGAGAAATCGTATGTTTATTTCGAAAGCGATAAAGAGGAAGAATGGAGTGTTGAAGAGAAAAACATTTCATACAAAGGATTATCCGAAGAGGAGATGATAAAATCGTTCTGGCGGATTATTGAAGTTACCGACCAGGTGATAACATTTAACGGTAGAAATTTCGATATTCCTTTTATGATGATCCGCTCGGCTATGCTGGGAATTAAACCGTCAAAAAACTTGATGGGCTACCGTTACGAGACAAAACAACATGTTGATTTACTTGAGCAATTCTCCTTTTACGGTGTAACTAAACGGTTCAACCTTGACTTCTACTGTCACGCCTTTGGTATAAAATCACCAAAGACTAAGGAAGTCTCCGGTATGGAAGTGAAGAACCTTTACGAAGCAGGTAAGATCAAGGAGATAGCTATCTACTGCGGAGACGATATCTATGCAACCTACCGGTTGTTCAAAATATGGAATGATTACCTGAATTTGTAGTTGATGGGGTGGCAAAAAGTAAATTTTAGTGACGATTTCGTGTTTTTTTTGATTTTGGTGGCAGAAAAACATCGGTATTTCATTTTACCCTTTCCATTTATTGAACACTCTTTCTCTTTATCATACTCTTTATCTTTATCTTCTGAGTGTGTGTAACCATGTTTTTCTAGAGTAAGAATACGAGAAAGATTAAGATAAAGAATTTCGAATGATGTTGAGCCGATGGGATAAAAAAGTGGTTTTCATATCGCCCCGGCTGGGGCTTTGATAATTTAGTTTGTTTCTATTCTATAAGCATTCCGCCCCCATGGGGCTTAATCTTTTATATCTCATTTTGCAAACCCCGTTAGGGGTGATATGCTTATAGAATTTATGTTACACCAATTATTCATAGCTCCGGTAGGAGCGGTATGGATTTTCAATTGATTCGGTTTCATCATCTTTTGTCCATATCGCTGGCTATGGCTTACAGCGTATTTGTTGATTCTATTCTTTAAGCATGCCGCATCTACGATGTTTTGATGTTTTTTTTCTCCATCCTTCAATCCGGTAGTTTAATGCCGGAGCTCTAATCGCCCAACTCATAACGGTTTTAACCATGACTATATTGAAGTTTTATTGGAAAAATCAATCGTTTTATCACTTCGGAAGTACCCCTTTTCACTTCAGAACTAAGTGAAGCGAGTAAAAAACCGACTTAACTGAGTAAAAAAGGGAGTAGAGCAAGTTCAGAACTGAGTGAACCTCGTTCTCAACTAAGTGAAGTGAGCTAAAAACCGGCTTAACTGAGTTCAGAGAGAAGTAAACCGGGTTCGGAGCTGAGCGAACCTCGTTCCGAACTCAGTAAGGCGAGCTTAAAACCGGCTTAACTATGTTAAAAGGGAAGTAAACCGAGTTCATAAGTACCCTCACCCACTTCAGAAGTACCCCCATCCACTCAGAAACCCGATTAAGCGAGTTAAATAGTAACTTAATTCGGCTTAAATGATAAATTTTGATTTCGGGTGCGGTATAATCGGTATTTTAGTGCCGGATTATAATGCTTAATTATTTTTGACTATAATCCGGCAGGAATTCTTCTTTTTTGATAATTATTCTAACTATTTACTAGTTTGAAGGATTTTTAGGTTGAGTTACCTGCCTTTTTTTCTGCCCTTCAAATCTTTTCGCCAGTTCGCTTACGATTGCATCCGTACCGGGAACATTACTTTTCGCAGCACTTTTTGAACTGTTATAGAAAGATAATGCAGATACATAAGCTTCGCTTCCTACAGCCATCTGTGTGTCGTTAAGTTTTTCCGTTAAACTATTTAACGCCGAAACTATCGGTCTTAGCATACTTGCAAGTGTAAAGTCCCGCTTTAATTCTTCTACATCAAGATATGGTGGAACAAGGTTTGGATTTTGTGTTGCTAGTTCCAAAGCTTTATCTACAAATGCGTATGTTTTATCCCCCATTTTAGGTATGGTTTGCCTCTCTTCAGGCGTAAGATTTATCAAAAACGGAAGACGCTCCGTTATCTGATTCAGGAAACTCAATATTTCCTGCTTTGTTTCTTCTTTTAGTTCTGCACTTATATTGTTGTACGGCATATTGCCTCCATATTTGTTATTGATTGATTAGCACTAAAGAACATTCTTATTGTCTTCAGCGATATTTTTCCTGTAATCAACCGGATTGTAACAATGCAAAAAAATGGAAGCCGCTCCGGTAACGGCTTCCATAATAAGAAAACATTACTTCACCACCATCATCTTGCGTGAAGCCGTAAAATCTTTTGACGTCAAACGGTAAATGTAAACCCCGCTTGAGAGTTTACTTGCATCGAATTTCACTTCATAAATCCCCGGCTCTTTTGCCTCATTAACAAGCGTTGCTACTTCTCTACCGAGTACGTCATATATTTTCAAAGTTACCCTCACCCGTCCTTCGGACACCCTCTCCCCAAGGGAGAGGGATGGGGTGAGGGCAGGGATAGAAAATCTTATCGTAGTTACCGGGTTAAATGGATTGGGGTAGTTTTGGGATAAAAAATAATCTCCGACAATTAATTCTTCTTCTTCTACCGGCACTATATAGGGGGTGTATAAAAATGCTTTGCCGTGTGTACTCAAGCCATTCACTTTACTTAACGGTGCACCAATTAAAATAAGGTTGTCCCTTGCTACAACCCTTTTTCCAAAATCCCGTGTTTCATGTTCATTCGATGGTCTGAATTTGAAAACTTTTTCCCATTCATCACCGATTTTCCTGAATAAAAATACAGAGCCAGACTTGTATCCGTTTACAGTATCATACATTGCACTAACAAATAATGAATCCCCATTTGCGAACTGTACTATTCCAAATCTATCATCTTCATATTTCTCGCCGGAATCTATAATCTGAACTAAAGATAAGTCGGGTACCGAGTATTTAAAAATATATACTTTCCCGGGCGCCCTGTAATAATAACTACTGGCAGAACCGACAAAAACATAACCGTTACTTGTAACCATTGATGTAGCAAGAGAGAAATAATCTGAACCAGTTCCCGGTAGATATTTTTTTCTGAATACCCAGTCCGAATCCTTCTTTTCATACTCATAGATAGAACCGGAAGATTGCCCCATTTCAGTATTATCACCCGGAGAACCTATCAATATTTTATTGCTATCAAGCATTACTAAACTACTACCATAGTACTGATAAATCTTCGGGTCAAAAGGAGAGAACTCATACAAAAAGTTATAATTATTACCTGTTACTTTATACAAAAAAACTTTTCCGGCCTTTACACCGTCTGTAGCAAGACCGGGAGCACCGATTAGTAAGTATTTACCATTTTTAAATAATGAGTTTCCGAATAATGCTGCGTGAGAATGAGGTTCTGGAGGATTGATAATAGTTTTCTCCACCCAATTACCATTCTCATTCTCAAATACGTAAACACACCCGACTTGTACATTATTTATCTTTTTATTTTGGGCAACAACATAAAGTTTTTTGTCAAAACAATACAATCTTGTACTGAAAAGATCGCGTTCTTGTGTGTCACTTCCCCTAATTTTCTCAATAAATACTAAATTGTGGTTTTCTAATTTGTAAACGTAAACAGCTCCCTCAGCAGTATTAGAGTATCGAGTGCTAGAAATAAAAACAAATCCGCCACTCATCTCAACTGCATTTCCAAACCAATCGCTTCCCAGCCCGTCAAAAGGTAAAATAATATTTTCGTGCAACCTTTGAGGCATTAATAAACCGGAGAAAGTTAAAAATAGCATAATTAATTTTATCAATTTATTAATTTTACTTTTTTTCGATTCGGTATTTACGGTTATCATTATGATACTTGTGTCTTTCTTTAAAAGTCCAGCCCACAATCTTTGAATATGACTGCGGGCTGAATCGTTTTACTTCTGAATTATCATTTTCTTTGATGAAGAATAATTACCTGCCTGCATATGATAGAAATATACACCGCTTGTTAGTTTTTCACCTAAATTATTATCTCCTTCCCAATTAACATTGTACGCACCTGGAGACTTAATCTCATTAACGAGTGTTTTTACTTCATTACCGAGTATATCGTATATCTTAATTGATACAAAACCCTCATTCATTATTTTATATCCTATTGTTGTAGTAGGGTTAAAAGGATTTGGGAAGTTTTGTCCGAGTTCATACTCTTTAACAACTGTATTATTTAATACTTCCGGGTTTGATTTGTAAAATCCATCAGTGTTAATGCTTACAGTGTTTGTAAAGTCGGAACTACTTTGGTTATTATATGCCTGAACTTTGTATTCATAAAGAATGCCTGAACCTACTGCGAGTCCAACGTGTCTATATTCATAAGTAGATGCACTTACCGTCTGCAGCAAACTGAAGTTACCAGTACCACCTTCACGATAATAGATTTTATAACCAGTGGGTTCAAAGGTTTTGTGTGGTCCCCAAATTATATAGGGTTCATATATATCGGTACTGGAATTTTTCCTTGGAATTAATACTAACCCATTTCCCCAGAAGGGTGAAAAGTTGGTGTTGCTACAATTCCATTCTCTAAAAAAAAGAATTGAACTTTCAACTAATTCTTCTTCCGGATCTTGTCTATTAATATCAATTCCACCTTCGTTCCAGAACCATAGTTTTTCATCATTACCATCATATCTAAGTGTCCAATCATTATTTGAACAGGTGTTATCGCAAATTGCCATTGGAAATCCCGTAAGTCGCCAATCCAAATAGATATATGTTTTCAACAGCGTATCATCTTCAACTATTTCAAATACATTCAACCTGTAAAAACCATTTCGTATAGGATTTAAGCCGGCATTTTGTTGTGCACAACCTCCGACTATTCGGTTGTTTCCCTCGTTATAATATCTATAATTATAACCATTATCGAAGCAATCTACATATCCACTTGAACCGGTAGTTAGAGTGCTTGAATAAGTAGTATTATCATTATAAGTGTTAAAGTTGCAACCGGTAGAAATTGCCCAATTAGCTCCAATCGGTATCATTTGAAACAAAATGATACCGTCAGGTACATTTTGTACCTGGATATTTAATTCTGTCGCGGGAAACTGCTCCTCTTCTTCTTCGCTTTGAGCAAAGAGTATTGTGGTAAAGAACAAAAGAACAAAAAGATAAATTAAGTTTTTCATTATAGCTCCTATAATAATTAGTGATTATTTGTTATTTTAGGAGTGAGTAATTTGATGAGACAATTAAATACTCACCCCAAACGGCAACTGTGACGTTCACGGTTGCCGTTGCTTGTTTATTAATATTTTTTTATGTTGCAAATTATTATTAATCATAACAAATCAAGGTAAGATGTTTAACAAATTCTATTCACCTCAGCAACACCATCTTCTTCGTTTCGGTAAAGCTACCAGCAGCAAGACGGTAGAAATATATTCCTGACGGAAATCCCGATGCATCCCATTTTACTTCATAAATCCCCGGCTCTTTTGCCTCATTAACAAGCGTTGCTACTTCTCTACCGAGTACGTCATATATTTTCAAAGTTACCCTCACCCGTCCTTCGGACACCCTCTCCCCAAGGGAGAGGGATGGGGTGAGGGCAGGGATAGAAAATTTTATTGTTGTTACCGGGTTAAAAGGATTGGGGAAGTTTTGAGAGAGATAATAATTCACCGGTATCTGATTATCTATTTCCCGTATTGTAGTTACTGTAAAGGTGTCTAATAGCTTTGCTATTCCAAAATCAGTTGAAAAATAAATATTGTGCGGCGTTTGGTTATCCGACTTCATTAATCCCGATCTGCCTGCCTCAATACTCCCTGCATAAATCCGCCTCCAATTTTGTCCATCGTCTTCGGTTAAATATAACCCCCCGTCTTCTCTTCCTTTTAATCCCACATAAAGTCTTTTAGCATTATTAAGGTCAAGCCATAAGCTATTTATCCAGTTCTTTTGACTTAAATTAATAAGAGCAGAATCAATTCTGAACCATTCTTCCCCTCCGTTTGTCGTTTTATATAAATGCCCTTTGTTGTCTTTTGCCTGTCTTTGAGTACAGTACATTATTTCAGGATTTTTTTCAAATATTGCAAAATCAGATATTGCATTTGTATTACCTATACCGTCATCTATTATACCGTTAACTTTATTTTCCCAACTGACTCCAAAATCAGTTGACTTATAAATCCTCCTCCCTCCAATTCCATATATTAAATCCGGATTTTGAGGGTGGTGATAAAATCTTGTTAAAGACATAAAAGGAGGACCCGATTCTTCAATCATATACCAATCCTCTCCGCCGTTCGTACTTCTGTATATATAGCTTGCCCCGGATAATGATATATCCGATAACCCGGCAACCAAAATATTGGGATTTGCCGGATGATACGCTATTGCATTAACACCGAAAAGCTTATTTTGATAAACCCAGCTTTCTCCGCCATCGGTAGTTTTGTGTAAAGTGTATTTAGCTGCAAGGTAACCCTCATTACTATCCTGGGGGTTGTACACAATATCTGCACACTTTAAAAGCTGGTATTGATTGGATGGATAAAATTGAGCTTGATGCCAATTTATTCCCCCATCGGTAGTTTTGATTATCCCCCAGCCATACTGCCCTACAGTTATTTTTTCAGGATTGTTTTTATCTAATTCAAAATAGTATGGCATGTAGCTATTACTCAACCTTGTCGGTTCCCAATCATTTCCTCCGTTTGTTGACTTAAATATCCCAAGGTCACCTATACCTGCATATAATATTTCAGGGTTATTAGGGTCTAAGGCAAGAGAATATATTGCGGTAGGTTCGCCCAGCCACTGGTTAAATATAACTGTCCAGGTTAATCCTTCATCGGTGGTTTTTTCTATTGCTCCAGGACCTACTAATGCAGTATAATGACAATAAATCGTTAGTGTATCTGTCGGGTGCATTATTATTTTCGATGCATAATTCTTTATCATTAATGGATTAGCACCACTTTCTCTTGACTTAAACACCCGGCCATTTCTGTCACGATAATAAATAGTTGCCGGATTATATTTATTAACTTCAATTTGTAATGCTAATGCGGAATTATTTGTAATAAGCCAATCAATACCGCTGTTTGTGCTTTTATATATTTTGCCTTCTGCTGAAGCATATAGCACGGACGTATCGGATTCTGATATTGCTATAGAATAAAGATTATCCGTAAACTCTTTTAATTTAAACCAGTTTTCTCCTTTATCATAACTTTTCCATATCTCTTTTAAACTCCTTACCATATATAAACAGGCAGGGTTTGATTTATTGATAATAAAACTAATCCCTAATGTTGAACCGGAATAATCTATCAACTCCCAATTAGTTCCAAAATCTGTAGTTCTATACTTATACAAAAATGAATGGATATAAATATAATTCTTATTATTTGGATTGATAATAATTTGCCCTACTTGAGACTCTTGTGGAACTGTTAAGTAATTTGTGATCGATAATCCATCTTCTGAAACTAAAAACTGACCATTATAAGTACCAGAGATAATAGTTCCGTCATTTGCAACTGCCAACGCAGTCACCCGTCCACCCGGATTATTTAAATATTGATAAACTTGCGGTAGAATAGTTTTTACTTGAAAAAGAATTATAACGATTATTAGAATAAACATTTCAACTCCACTAAAGAATTAGTTTGTGAAAACACATCCGGTTTTATTTTCTTATAAAAGGGGGAAAAAGTCAAGTTGATTGGATGTACCATGGTATTATATACCCGGTATTGCAAGTTAAATAAGTAGTTACGTTTAACTAAATTAAGGGAAAAGAGGATAACAGTATTATAAAACAATACCGTAGAGCCATAAATATTTAGACATCTAAACTGCATAAATGCCTAACCAACAAAAAAAAAATCAAGATCAATTATTCCACACATCATAACTCCTCAAAGAATTTCTCAGTTATAGTTATAAGGGAAAATAATATTCTAATTCCGAATTAAGATAAGCAAATGAGATAAATAATAAAACTAAATTCGGGAAATACAATTAAAACATCTTAGGGTAAAAAACAATGACCTTTTTATTAAAGTGTGTATAAAAGTTTACTCTACAAATAATCCATTAACACCTTGATTCATCAAGGTGCGAGCAACCACCTCCTCCTAAAAAACAAAACTGTTTCAACAGTTTATTGCTGTTTGGGCAAAATCACCTCAGCAATATCATCTTCTTCGTTTCGGTAAAGCTACCAGCAGCAAGACGGTAGAAATATATTCCTGACGGAAATCCCGATGCATTCCATTTTACTTCATAATTACCCGGCTCTTTTGCC
>Ga0208244_100785_pt1 | contig 24250 bp, 28 predicted proteins | sample SubbioCR12Aug_5A_FD_184828 | JGI IMG/M metagenome (GOLD analysis project Ga0208244, IMG submission 184828) | Serpentinite rock and fluid subsurface biosphere microbial communities from McLaughlin Reserve, California, USA - CR12Aug_5A (SPAdes) | ecosystem: Environmental > Terrestrial > Deep... | reverse complement strand
GGGGACGTAGGTCTTCGATGCCGCCAGCAAATCCTGCTGGCTCAAGCCGCGCCGCTTCATCACGTCTTGCAGCGACTCCTGCGACCAGGCCACGCCCGCCGCCGTAAGGCTGAGTCCCGCCGCCAATAGCAGCGAGACGGTCCGCACCGAAAACTTATTCATGGCATCCTCCGATAAACACTGTGTGTTATGTCACTTGTCCCACCACAATCGCCATGCGGCAAAACGCCGCTGCGGCAATTTGACGCACACAGTAGTCCCCTGCCAGGCGGATCGCCTTGACCTCTGTCAATTTCCGGCCGGGACGTTCGGTGCCTGCGCCATGTGCGCGCGGATGCGCGTCGCCACGTCGGCGACCGGCGTGGCGTAGCCAAACTTGGTGATGAATTCGCCGCCGGGGCCGAGCAGGTACATGCCGGCCGAGTGGTCGACCGCGTACTGCATGGGCGCGGCGCCGGGCTCCTGGACCTTTTCGTAGCGCACCTTGAAGTTGTCGGCGGCGCGCCGCACCAGTTCCGGCGCGGCGGTGGCGCCGAGGATGCGCGTGTCGAAGAAGCCGGTGTAGCTCCGCAGCACATCGAGCGTGTCGCGCTCGGGATCGACCGAGACGAAAATGGGCTGGAGTCGCGCCGCGTCGGCGCCCAGCAGCTTGAGCACCTCGGCCATCTCGATCAGCGTGGTCGGACAGATGTCGGGGCAGAAGGTGTAGCCAAAGGTAAGCAACTGGAAGCGGCCGCGAAAGTCGCTGTCCATGAAGGCGCGGCCATGGGTGTCCTGCAGCAGGTAACGCGGATTGATGCCGACCGCGGGCGCGGCGGTTTCGCTGATTGCCTGGTGGCTGGGCGCGGCCGGCAGCGGCCGTGCCGCGGTTTCCAGCCGCGCCGCGAGGGTGGCGCGGCTGGGGCAGGATGCCTTGCCCGCCGACTGGACCAGGAAACCGTCGTTGGTCGCCTTCTCGAATAGCTCGCCATATTCGCGCGTTTTCGGCACGCGCATGATCATCAACGTCTTGGCGCGCGTGACCACCTCCTTCTGCCCACAGGCCAGCGCAATGCCGTTGATGCCGCCAAGTTCCTGCACCGCCGCCGCGATGGCGGCCGGGTCGGCCACCTTCGGCGCAAGGGGTGAAACGGGTGGAATGGGCCTGTCGCCGGCGCCGACGGTTCCGGCAAGGGCGACGAAGAAGAAGAGCAGGAGAAACTGGCGCATGGTGGTTGGCTCCGTGGTGAAAGACGTGGGGATTATCGCGGAAAGTCGGCGCTGGCGGGACGGCGCTAGCCGGCGCGCCGCCACCACGGGGACGGCACCTCCGCTACACTTGAGGCCTTCATCACCCGCGGCGATCAACGCGTTCGCAGCGTAGCTTGATCAAGGCGACTGATCAGCGAAATTCACAAACCCACCCGCAAACCGCACGGAGTTCACCATGAAAATCCTTCTCCCGCTTGCCGCCCCGCTCGCCGCCCTTGTCCTGACGAGTCTTGCCACCCCAGCCGTTGCCGCCGGCATGGCCGACCAGATCAGCGTGGTCGATCCCCTGGTCCGCCTGGCGCCTCCCGGCGCCAGGGCAACCGGCGCCTTCATGGCCCTCAGAAACGCCAGTGACAAGGCTGTTCGAGTTGTCAGCGCCGATTCCACGGCTGCCAAAACCACCGAGTTGCACAACCACATCAACGATGGCGGCGTGATGCGGATGCGCCAGGTGAAGGAAATCGTCGTGCCGGCCAAGGGCGAGGTACTGCTCAAACCCGGCAGCTACCACGTCATGCTGATCGACATGAAGGTGTCGCTCAGGGAGGGTGACCAGATCGCCATCACGCTTGGCTTTGCCGACGGCAGCAGCAAGACCATCGAAGCGCCGGTAAAAAAGCCGACGGTGGACGTGCCGCCGAAGGGTGACATGGGCGGCATGGATCACGGCAAGATGAAGCACTGAGATGCGCCGCCTGGTCTTGCCCTGCCTCGCCCTGGCGGTAGTTGGCTTCGCCATGAGCTGCGTCGACGCGGCGCTATTGCGGGAACGCCACGCCGGGCGGATCGAGGCCAACCACGTGCTGGCAAAACGCCTGGGGCTGACCGACATCGCACTGTTCACCGAAGCGCGCTATACACGCCACCCGTCCCAGGCCGACCTGCATGCCCCCTTTCAGGATCACCCCCTGGCACTGGAACATTTTCCCACCGGCAGCCTGATTGCCCCGCCCCGCCACATTGCCCGCCATGAATATCTGGATAGAACAACAGCGCGCGCTAATTGACTTCACGCTGGCCGCGCTGGCGCGGCGCAAGGCGCGCAACCTCGGCCTGCTGGCCGTCTATACGCTGCTGGTGTTCGTGCTGGCCTCGGTGGCGCTGTTTTCCCATGCGCTGCGCCACGAGGCCACGCGGGTGCTCGCCGATGCGCCGGAGATCGTCCTGCAGCGCCTGGTGGCGGGGCGCCATGACCTGATTCCACCGGGATACCTGGAAAAGATCGGACACATCCGGGGCGTGCAGCATGTGGAAGGTCGGCTCTGGGGTTACTACTACGATCCCGTGATCAAGGCCAACTACACCTTCATGGCGCCCGGCGCCGGCGGCATCGAGCGCGGCACCATCGTGATCGGCGCCGCGCTTGAGCGCGTCCGCGGCTTGGCGCTCGATACCGGCATCTCCTTCCGCGCCTATTCGGGCAAGTTGTATTCCTTTGTCGTCGCCGACATCCTGCCCCACGACTCCGAGCTGGTCAGCGCCGACCTGGTGCTGATGCACGAGGATGACTTCCGGGCTTTCTTTGCATTCCCGGCCGGGCACTACACCGATATCGCGCTCGCGGTGGCCAACCCGCAGGAGGTGCGCAACATCGCCGCCAAGCTGGCTGACGCGCTGCCCGACTCCCGGCCCATCCTGCGCGAGGAAATGCTGCGCACCTATGCATCGATCTTCGCCTGGCGCGAGGGCATCGTCCTGGCGATACTTTCCGGCGCAATCCTGGCCTTCGGCATCCTTGCCTGGGACAAGGCGGCGGGTCTTTCCGCCGAGGAGAAACGCGAGATCGGCATCCTCAAGGCCATCGGCTGGGAGACCGGCGACGTCATCCGCATGAAGCTCTGGGAGGGCGTGCTGATCTCGCTGACCGCCTTCCTCGGCGGCTATCTCGCCGCCTATCTGCATGTGTTTTACGCCGACAGCATGCTGTTCGAGCCGGTGCTCAAGGGCTGGGCCGTGCTCTACCCGCGCTTTCAACTCGCCCCCGAGATCGACGGCCTGGCGGTGGCGACGCTGTTCTTTTTCACGGTCGTCCCCTACACGGCGGCGGTGCTGGTGCCGATCTGGCGCGCGGCAACCACCGACCCCGATGCGGTCATGCGTTCATAATGCTCATGATCGAACTGATCGACGTGCGCAAGGCGTTCAACCAGGGCAAACACAACGAGTTCTGGGCGCTGGACGGCATCAATCTCGGCATCGAGGCACACCGGGTCACTGCGCTTTGCGGCCCGAGCGGCTCGGGCAAAACCACCTTGCTGACGCTGATCGGCTGCCTGGCGCGGCCGACCAGCGGGCGGGCGCGCTTCAAGGGCGAGGACATCTCCGGACTGCCCGAGCGCTTCCTGACGCAGTTGCGGCGCCGCAGCTTTGGTTTCGTCTTTCAGCAGTTCAACCTGATCCGCGGCTTGTCGGCCGAAGAAAACGTCATGCTGCCCGCCGCGCCCAGCGGCCTGCCGCAACAGGTGGTGCGCGCCAGGGCCGCCATGCTCCTTGATCGGCTGCGCCTCGCGCACCGGCGCACGGCGCGCGTCGAATGGCTCTCCGGCGGCGAGCAGCAGCGCGTCGCCATCGCCCGGGCGCTGATCAACGACCCGGAGGTATTGATCGCCGACGAGCCGACCGCCAACCTTGACACGACGCTCGCCAGGGAATTTCTCGCCATCCTCGAAAGCTTTGCCGGCGAGGGGCGGACCGTCATCCTGAGCAGCCACGATCCGCTGGTGATCCAGTCGGCCGCCGTCCACCGCGTCATCGACATGCGCGACGGCCGCATCGTGGCAGCGTGATTTTCCAACCCACCATCATCGCCCTGCTGCTCGCCGCCGGCCTGGGGCTGGCCATGCTGCTGGCTGCCGCACCCTTCGCCGTGACGGTCATCCGCCACTGGAACATCCGTAGCGGCTCCGAACGGCAACTGCAACTGGAGCGCCGCACCTATCTCTTCTCGACGCTGCTGACTTTTGTGCTCGCCATCCAGGGCGTCGCCTTGCTGCTGTTCATCTTCAATGCCGACCGCATGGCGGCGCTGTTCGTCGGCGCCATGTGCGCCGTCGGCACCCTGAACATCAACCCTTATGGCTTCCCGGCCCTGTTCGCCCAGATCGCCGTCTTTTTCCTGGCCACCGTCTGGCTGGTCATCAATCACGTCGACACCCGCGCCCCGGACTATCCCCTGGTGCGGATCAAGTATGGCCTGCTGTTAGCGCTCGTCCCGGTGCTGGCGGCGAATTTCCTCCTCCAGCTCTTGTATTTTCTCGGCCTCAAGGCCGATGTCATCACCTCCTGCTGCGGCAGCCTGTTCTCGGCGGGCGACCAGACGCTTTCAGCCAACCTCGCCGCCCTGCCGCCGGAACCGGCCCTGGTCGCCTTTTATGCCGCGCTCGCCGCGGCGGTGCTGATGGCGGGCCTCCATGCCCTGACGCGGCGCGGGGGATATCTCGTCGCGCTGGCCGCCGCCGCCGCATTCGTTGCCGCCATTGCCGGCATCATTTCTTTCGTCTCGCTCTACATCTACGAGCACCCACATCACCATTGCCCGTTCTGCATCCTCAAGCCGGAATACGGCTACCAGGGCTACTGGCTGTATATCCCGCTGTTTGCCGCCACCGCCGCCGGCCTCGCGGTGGGCGCCCTGCAATGCTTCCGCCGCGTTCCCAGCCTGGCCGCAGTGGTGCCGGCAACGACCGCCCGGCTGGCCGCCATCGCCGCCACCGGCTACCTGATGTTCACCGCCGTCGCCACGATCATGATGCTGCGCTCCAACCTGATCCTGCTCGGCTGACGGGCAGGTAGAAGGCCCGCCCCGACATTCATCCATGGCTGCCCCGGTTCACTGACGAAGCCGATCCTCACCAGACCGGCCTTGGCCGATGCTTCAATTTCCGCGCAGAACGAATTTGAAGGGTTGCAGGGCCGTAGCGCGCACCGGCTGGCCGTTGTGTGTGGCTGGGGTGCAGCGCCAGGTTTTCACTGCGGCGAGTGCTGCCTCGTCAAGACGTGCCGAGCCGCTGCTGGCAGAGATGCGCGCCGCGCTGATGTTGCCTTGTTCATCGAGTTCCACATGCAATACCACGCTACCCTCCTCACCCAGTCGTCGCGAATTGAGTGGATAGAGCGGCGGCGTGCGTACCGGGCAGGCGACCGAAAGTTCGGATGAGAGCGCCACCGGCCCGACCGGCAGAGGCCTGGGCGGTACCTCGGTCACGGGGGCTGGCGCAGGTTGTGGCGGAGGCGGCGGGGCGATGTAATCGGTCGGTGCGACCACCGGCGTTTCGGCAATCATCTGACGGGGCTCGGGCTTCTCGATGGGCCTTGATTTCGGTTTCGGCTTTGGCGGCGGCGTGGCTTCTTCCTTCCTCTCCGGCAGGGGTGGGGCGATGAAGTTAACGAACAGCGTCATTGCCTCCCGCGGTGTCGGCAGCAGCCGGTGCTGCCAGAGCCCCCAGAGGGCGGCGGCGTGCAAGGCAATAACGATAACCAGGCCGACCAGACGTTCCATCAATCATCACGTGAATAGGACAAACGTCGGCACGAAGCCGGCGTTGCTGGCGATGGAATGGCTATCTCGCTCAGAACTTGTAATTGACGCCGGCGTAGAGCGAACGGCCCATGCCGGGAACGGGAAGCCCCCATGCAACACCGGTGCCGGACATGGTTTTGCCCTGACCCATGTAGGCGCCACCGAGTGGATGGAAGTAGTGCCTGTCGAACAGGTTCTCGATGCCGATGTCGAAGCGGGCTTGCTTCCACGCATGGCTGCTGCGCAGATGGACAAGGCCATAGCCGCTGGTCTTTACTTCGTTGCGCTCTGCATTAACCCGATTCTTGGCGGCGACCAGCTCGGTTTCCAGGGTGTTGGTCCAGCCGCCAATCTTCTGCGCCACGGCCAGTTTGGCGTTGAGCGGCATCATGTTGTAGAGATTGTCGCCCGTCGTCCGGTTATTGCCGCGCACATAATTCAACTTGCCGGTAGCGGTGAGCGTTCCGAACCCTTGGGTTTTTGCCAATGGGAAATGGCCGGATACGTCCATGCCATACAGCCGGGCGGACTGATTGACGAAGCGCAGGTAGACATACTCCGTCGATGTGTACGCGGCGATGCGGGCGGCGTCGATGTAGTCGTCGACGTAGGTCAGATAGGGCGTGATCTTGAACCCCCACTTTTCCTTCGCTGCATCGTGCCAGTCGGCGGTTGCACTCAGCGTATGGGCAACCTCGGGCTTCAGGTTGATGTTGCCGACATAGCCGTTGGCATCGCCCGCCATGTTGATCATCCGCATCGCCATGCCGCCGGTCGACCAGGCATAGCGTTCGTAGATGTTGGGCGAGCGGGTCTTTTGTGCGTAGCCGAACTCGTAAGTCTGCGTGGTATCCGGCGTGAAGCGCGCCAATGCGGTCATGTCCCAGTTATGGTCGGTCTTGTTGCGGTCAGCCGTATTGAAGGCGGCTGCATCCGCCGCATAGGTGGCGCTGTATCCCTGCACGACGCCGGCATTCATGTCCACTTTCTCATGCCGCAGCCCCAGTTGCGTTTGCCACTGCGGATTCCACTGCGCTTCCCATTCACCAAAAATGGCCAGGCGATCACGTTCACCGTTGTTGATGTTCCAGAACACGTTCGGCCACATACCCTTGCCGGACGGGTCCCACCAGTCATCCATGCGATAACGCTGGACCTCGCCGCCGACCCGCAGCAGATCGCGTGCCGATAGCGGGATGTCCGCCTTGATGACTACGCCGGTGTTATTGCCCCTGGTATCCATCGGCATGCCTGCGGCCCTGCCACTGGAACCACCGACAATCGGCCCGGGAACGCCATCGGGGATCGCCGGGGGAGAGCCATACCAGTACAGCTTGTCATCGCCAAACTGCATGTAGTGCCGTGTTTTCTCCTGGTAGGCGCGCGCTTCCAGCTTGCCCCAGTCGAACATGCCCTGGTAGCGCAGGTTGAGCTGCGTGCTGTCGTTGCCGGTCATGTCCATGCGCTGGTTGGTCCAGCCCTGATAGGGAATGTCCTGTATGCCGACCTTGAATTCGAGCAGATGGTTCTCGTGGCGCAAGCCGAACTTGAGCGACTGGTTGGTGGATTTGTACATGGAGGAACCCACTTCGTCGCCAGCCAGCCAGCCTCTGCCTGCCGCCGCCAGACTGGCGGGCTTGAAGTTACCCCCCGCGGTGTAGTTGTCGGCCTTGGCGGTCGATCCGTTGTAGCTCAGGCTCAGTTTCTCGTTGGCGATGGTGGCCGACAGGTTGCCGCCCTGCGCATTGCCGTTGCTGCGATAGAAGGCGCCGGCTTCCCCCTTGAACAGCGTGCCCTGTCCGGCCTTGGCGAATTCGGGTGCCGGAGAATCGACCAGAATCGTGCCGCCGATGCTGTCGCCGCCGGAACTCACCGGCGCAATGCCGGCGAATACCCTGACGCTGCCGACATGGGTTGGATCGATGTAGGAGAGCGGCGGATTCATGTGGTTGCCGCAGGCGGAAATCAGGTCCATCCCGTCGACCTTGATGCGCAGGCGATCATCGGCCAGGCCATGGATCGCCGGCAGGCTGGACACGCCGCCGGCGCCGTAGAGGCTGACACCGGGAACGTCGCGCAGCAAGCTGGCCGTGTCGCTCGTTGCGGGGCGCAGGGACTGCAGGGTGCTTGCCTCAACTCTGGCGGCGGTGGATTCATCCCGGGTGTCCGTGACAACCACCGTCGACATCGTGGTATCGGCGGAATGTGCCGCGCAGGGAAGTACCGCCAGCGCCGCGGCGAGAGAGATGTGTCTGAATGACGCAGGCGGGCGGATTGTGAATTTGGCGGGGCGGCGATCGTGCATGCGGTGTCCTTTCCAGAATTGGCGCAGTCGGTGAAGCTGCGCATTCTGGAAGGGCAAGCGCATGCCGAGAAGTGACAAAACGCCACATGCGACAACGTGTCGCGCGACATGATGTCGCGGCGCGCCGCAAAAGCGGTGGCAGTTGATTTCGGGCAAGGCGCGGGATCGGGAATGATGGCTTCAAGCAGGGCGATGATCATCTCCGCGCGCAGCGTTTCCCGTGCCGGACAAAAAGCCAGCGCACTTCGGCATCCGTTTGTCAGGGGATATTTCTTAAGCGTGCGCTAAGCCGCGCATAAGCAAGCCTTAAGCTACCGCCGTCAAACTGCGGGCCATGTTTCAACCAACCCGAGGAGTTTGTCCATGAAGACCGTGAAAAAAGCTCTGCTGCTCATCCTGCTGTTTTCGTTCGCCGTCACGTCCGCCATTGCCGACAAGCTGCGCCTGCCAGCCGATGCGCCGCCGGCCTTCCAGGCCGAATGCGGGAGCTGCCATGGCGCCTTTTCGCCGCAGCTGATGATCGCCGACGACTGGTTCCAGCGCGAGCATCGCAAAGTCTCCGCAGCCGACTGGAAGGATGCCAAGGTCAAGACGCCGGCCAATTGCGCGGCCTGCCACACGCAGGCGGCGGAGGGCAGTTACCGCGAACGCGAGATCGTCATGCCCGATGGGCGCCGCTGGAAGGGCTGAAATGGACAAAGTGCTGATCTGGGACTGGCCGGTGCGCATCGGCCACTGGCTGCTGGTCGGCGCCTTCGCGCTGGCCTGGATTACCGGCGAGAGCGAGGAGTGGCGCCTCGTGCATGCCTTTGCCGGTGGCACGGTGGTCGGCGTCATCCTGTTCCGCCTGCTGTGGGGTCTGGTCGGCACGCGGCACGCGCGCTTCGCGAGTTTCGTGCGCGGCCCGCGGGCGGCGCTCGACTATGTTCTCGGCCTGCTGCGCGGCGACGCGTCGCAGTATGCCGGCCACAATGCCGTCGGCGGCTGGGCCATCATCGCGCTGCTGACATTGGGCCTGCTGACCGGCGCGAGCGGCTGGCTCACCTATCAGGACATGGGCGGGGAGTGGCTGGAAGAGGTGCATGAAGCGCTGGCCACGGGAATGCTGGCGGTCGCCACGCTGCACGTCGCCGGTGTGGTCGTCAGCAGCCTCGCCCATCGCGAGAATCTGCCGCGGTCGATGCTCACCGGATTGAAGCAGGGCCGGCCGGACGAGGCGATTGCCAATGCCCGTCCGCTGGTGCTGGTGGTGCTGATCGTTTGGGTGGCTGTCTGCGCGTGGTGGCTGGCTCGGTAATATCCCGGCCATGCGCATACCGCTTGCCGAAGACGATCCGCAACTGGGCGATGGCTTGATGGTGGGCCTGCGTCAGGACGGCTATGCGGTCGACTGGGTGAAGGACGGCATCGCCGCAGACCTCGCCCTCAAGAGCGAGAGCTTCGACCTGCTGGTGCTCGATCTCGGCCTGCCGCGCCTGGCGGGGATGGAAGTGCTGGCGCGCCTGCGTGGCCGCGGCCAGAACCTGCCAGTGCTGATCCTGACGGCGCGCGACGCGACCGGGGACAAGATCGCCGGTCTCGACAGCGGCGCCGACGACTACGTCGTCAAGCCCATCGACCTCGACGAACTGGCCGCGCGCGTGCGCGCGCTGGCGCGGCGCGCCGCCGGCCGGGCCGCCCCGTTGCTGCAACATGGCGACCTGATGCTCGACCCCGCCGCGCGCCAGGTGACGCGTGCCGGCGTGCCGGTCGAGCTCTCGGGGCGCGAGTTCGCACTGTTGCAGGTGCTGCTGGAGAATCGCGGCCGGGTGATGACGCGCACCCAGCTCGAAGGATCGCTCTACGGCTGGCGCGACGAGCCGGACAGCAACGCGCTCGAAGTGCATGTCCATCACCTGCGCAAGAAGCTCGGCGCCGAACTGATCAAGACGCTGCGCGGCGTCGGCTACCTGGTGGCGAAATGACGGCCGCAACCACGCGCACGCGCTGGTTCTCGCTGCGCCGCCGCCTGCTGGTGTGGCTGCTCGGCGGCGTCACGGTGGGTTGGCTTGCCGCCGTCGGCTTTGCGTATGTCGAGACCCGGCACGAGATCATGGAACTGCTGGAAAAATGGGAGCGGCACGAGCAGCTCGAAAAGCGCGTGAGCAAGGAACTGACCGACCACTTGCTCAAGACCATGCTGACGCCCCTGCTGTTCGGCGTGCCGCTCTTCGGCGCCTGGATCTGGTTCGCCACCTGGCGCGGTCTCAGGCCGCTCGACGAAGTCGCCGCCGAACTCGGCAAGCGTGCGCCCGAACGGCTCGATCCGGTCGTGCCCGCCGCCGCGCCGCGCGAAATCCGGCCGCTGCTCGAAGCCTTGAATGCCCTGTTCGGCCGGGTCGGCCAGACCCTCGACAACGAGCGCCGCTTCACCGCCGATGCCGCGCACGAGCTGCGCACGCCGCTGGCGGCGATCACCGCGCAGGCGCAGGTCGCGGCGCGGGCGCGCGATGCGGCGGAACGCGATCATGCGCTGGCGCAACTGACCACCAGCGCGCGGCGCGCCGGCCATCTGGTCGAACAACTGCTGACTCTCGCGCGTCTCGATCCCGCTGCCGAACTGCCCATGAGCGAGCTCCGTCTCGACACGCTGGCCGCCGAGGTCTACGCCGACCATGGCGCGGCGGCACTGGAGAAAAATGTCGCGCTCGAACTGGCCGCGCCGACGCCGGTCACGGTATCCGGCAACGCCGCGATGCTGCGCGTCCTGCTGCGCAACCTGGTCGACAACGCCGTGCGCTACACGCCGGTCGGCGGCAAAGTCGGCGTTGGCGTGACGGCACTCCACGGAGAAGTACTGCTGACCGTCAGCGACAGCGGGCCGGGGATTCCCGCCGCGCAACGCGCGAACGCGCTGCGCCGCCTGCATCGTCTCGCCGGGCAGGACATCGAGGGCAGCGGGCTCGGCCTGTCGATCGTCGCCCGCATCGCCGAGCTGCATCGCGCGCCTCGATCTGGCCGACGGGATCGGCCGACCGGGGCTGAGCGTACGGGTTAAGTTTTCGCGTTCGGTGATGCGTTAACCCGAGCGCGAGCATGAAAGCCACGCTATCGTCGTCTTACTGGAAGTGCCAAAGCATGTCGTCGCTTCCCGCCTGGGCATGACGCCCGAGTCCCTGTCGCGCTGCCTGCGGGAGTTGTCGGACAGCGGCTTGATTGCGGTTGGCACTGATCAGGCAAGGTGCTCGACCGCGATCGTCTGCAGCGCTATTGGACGCGGACGTGAGATGCTGCGCTACAACGCCTTCTTGGCCGTGATGGCGCCGCGAATCTGCTTCTCGCCGTAACCCGTGGCCTTGTCGTCCGGATAGAGTCCCTTCAGCTTCGCTTCGACGCCCGGCGCGAGGCTGTTGGTCTTGCCGTGGCAGTCGAGGCAGAGCCCCTGGGTCGGCAGTGCCTTCATGTAGCGATACGTCTTCTGGCCATCGACCGTGACCAGTTCGCCCTTGTCGATCTTGGTCGGGTCCTCGCCGGCGGCGAGACGACGTTCGAAATCCTGCAGCACGGCCTGTTCCCAGGCATCCGGCACGGCCTGGGGATTGCGGTTCTTCATGCTGACGCGGCGGATCGCCCAGCCGGTCTGTTCGGACAATGCTTTCGCCATTTGCGGCGCCTTGTCGCGGCACACGGCGATGGCACCCACATGACCGGTCTTGATGATTTCTCCCTGGAGCACCTCCAGAAGTTTCGGCTGCATCTTCTGCGGAATCGTGCGCGCCTCCTCCAACAGTTGCGCCTCGTTGGCGTGCGCAGGCAGCGCGAGCGCTGACAAACATACCATGACGGCCATGCAGCATTGCTGGTGTCGTTGCATCGTTATCTCCTTCTCGGGTGGGTGTGGGTTACAGCTTATTCTTGCGGTTCGCTCACAAAGCCGATTCTAATCATTCCCGCCTTGGCGGCAAGTGCCATGACCTGGGCGACTTTTTCGTAATGGACGAGACGGTCGGCGCGGATATGCACCTCCGGCGGCGGTTGCTTTTTTGCCTCTTGTGCGAAACGCAGCGGCAATTGATCGAGCGTCACCGCCTCGCCGCTCCAGAACAGGCTGCCGTCCTGGCGGATGCCGAACTCGATATGCTCCGGCTTGGTAATGTTGGCGGCGGACGACGCCTTGGGCAGGTCGATCTTCACCGCATGGGTCAGCAGCGGGGCCGTGACGATGAAGATCACCAGCAGCACCAGCATGACATCCACCAGCGGCACCACATTCATGTCCGCCATCGGGGCGCCGTGGCGCCGGCGGGTGATGTCAGCGCTGGCCATGTTTCACCGTCAGTAGCACGTAGAGATCGTGGGCGAAGGATTCCAGCCGCGCGAGCCATATGCGATTGCGGCGCTGGAAGGCGTTGTAGGCCAGCACCGCCGGGATCGCTACCGCCAATCCGAGCGCCGTCATGATCAGCGCCTCGCCCACCGGGCCGGCCACCTTGTCGAGCGTCCCCTGGCCGCTCATGCCGATTTGCACCAGCGCGTGGTAGATGCCCCAGACCGTGCCGAACAGGCCGATGTAGGGAGCTGCCGAGCCGGCCGAGGCCAGCACCGTCAGGCCATGCTCCGCCGCGGCCGCTTCGCGGTCGACCGCGTTGTTCAGCGTGCGGGTCAGATACTCCCCCATGCCGCCCGCTACCGCGAGGTTCTCCCGGCCGGCGTTGGCCTGCGCCTGCAGCGCCTCATCGACGAGGATGGCAAAGGCATTGTCGGGGTGGCCTTGCAGCGTATTTGCCACCTCAACCAGCGACCCGGCCTGCCAGAATCTGTGCAGGAAGGCAGCGGCGCGGCGTCCGGCGCGCCAGTTCGCCAGTGTGCGCGTGACGATCAGATACCAGCTCGCCACGGAAAGCAGCAGCAACACGAGCAGCACGCTCTTGCCGACAGCGTCGGCCTGGGTAAGAAAATGGGCAAAGCCCAGTCCTTCGACAACAGTGGGTTCCATGCGATCAGTTTCCCTGCATGACAAAATCGAATACCTGCGCCGCCACGACCCGGGACGAATGAGTGCGCACTGCGTCGGGCAAGATCATGCTGATCCTAAGGCGATATAAACAACAGGGAATGCGGCGAAATGCCACGTGTGACGATTTGTCGCGCGACATGATGTCGCGCACGGTCACCGAATGCCGTGCCGGTTGATGCGCGTCAAGGCAGCGGCGGGGTTTTCTGGCGCCGTACCGTCGGCGCCGACTTTTTTCAGGCGACTACAGTCGAAAATTGGCCGGGCGGGTGCGGCCTTATGTCGCAGCGGCGTGCCGCTTCTCCGCGCGTAATATTCCCGTTTGTATTCATCCTCCAAGGAGCTCGTCATGGATCGTCGCGAAGCACTAAAATTATCCCTGCTCGCTGGCGCCGGCCTGGTTGCCGGTACCGCCCCCGCCTACGCCGCCCAATGTCCGGGCGACGGCACCCCGGCGCAGTTCCTCCCCAAAACTGGACCGGATCCGCAGGCGCATGAAAACGACATTGCGAAGTATCCGAAGTGCCCCTATTGCGGCATGGACCGCAAGCAGCATCACCACTCGCGCATGCTGATCCAGTACAGCGACGATCTTGCCGACGGCACCTGTTCGATCCATTGCGCCGCCATCAGTCTTTCGCTCAATATCGACCGGGAGCCGAAGGCGATCTGGGTCGGCGACAACGCCTCGCCCGCCGAGGTGAAACCGCTGGTCGATGTCGATAAGGCGAGCTTCCTGGTTGGCTCCTCGATCAAGGGCGTGATGACCAAGCGCAGCAAGGTTGCCTATGGCACTGCTGCGGCAGCCACGGCGTCCCGGCTGGCCAACGGCGGTGAGCTGGCCAATTTCGACCAGGCGCTGCTGTCCGCCTACGCCGACATGTCGCAGGACGTCAGCATGGTCCGCAAGAATCGCGCTGAACGGCGCAAGCGCATGCTGGAGCAGCAGAAGGGGTGAGACGTTTTCTTCTCGTCTGGTTGTTGAGCCTCTGGGTAGTCGCCGCCTCCGCCCAGACGATTGCCGTACCCAAACCGGGGCCGCGCGACCTCTGTCCCGTCTGCGGCATGCTGGTATCGAAATATCCGAACTGGGTGGCGACCGTGCTCTACCAAAACGGCCACGCGCATCATTTTGACGGCGCCAAGGACCTGTTCAAGTATCTGGCCGACTTGCCAAAATATGCGCCGGGCCATCGCCGCGAAGACATCTTGTCCATCGCCGTCACCGATTATTACAACCTCCAGAAAATCGACGCGCGCAAGGCTTTTTTCGTCATCGGCTCGGATATCCTGGGGCCGATGGGTCACGAATTCGTCCCTTTGGTCAACCGCGCCGACGCCGAGGATTTTCTCAGGGAGCACAAGGGCAAGAAAATCCTCCGTTTCGATCAGGTGACGCGCGATTTACCGACGCGGCTCGACGACGGCAAGTTTTGAACGGCATAATCCGGCGCATGCCCGCGCCTTTTAACCATCCCCACTCCCACGCTCCTTCTCCCGCAGGGGGAGCGGGGAGCGTGGAAAGCGGGGACGGCGCCCAAATCCTGGCCAGCCTGCGCCGCTTGATTGCCGCGCGCTGGGTCGTCCTGGGCCTGGCGGCGGCGCTCGTTTTTACCGCCCCATCCCTGCTGGCCATACCGCTGACGGCGCCGCCCTTGCTCGCCATCATTGGCCTCGCGGCCCTGTTCAACGGCATTGCCTGGTTACGCCAGCGCACCAGCCAGACGGCCGGCGCCGCCGAACTGTTCCGCCAGATCTGCCTCGATCTGGCGACGCTCGCCGCTTTGATGTTTTTTAGCGGGGGCGCCACCAATCCACTGATTTCCCTGTTGTTGCCGTCTGTCGCCTTCGCGGCGCTGACCCTGCCGCGCGCCCATGTTGTCGCCGTTACCGGGCTGGCCGTTGCCCTCTATTCGGCGCTGATGCTGACTTTCGTACCGCTACCTATCGAGAGCCCCGGCCGCGCCGCGCAGTTGCACCTCTCCGGCATGTGGCTGACCTTTGTGGTCTCGGCGGCGCTGATTGCCTGGTTCATCCTGCGCATGATGGCAGCCATCCGGCAACGCGACGCCGCGCTTGCGGCCGCACGCGAGCGCGCATTGCGCGACGAACATCTCGTCGCGCTGGGCACGTTGGCAGCGGGCGCCGCCCACGAGTTGGGAACACCGCTGGCAACCATGGCAGTGATTGCCGGCGAGTTGGAACGCGACACAACCCTGAGCGAAGCCACGCGCGCCGATTTCGACATCCTGCGTAGCCAGATTGCCGCCTGCAAGGCCATCCTGACCGGACTGACCGAGCGTGCCGGTGTCGGGCGGCTCGAAAATGCCTCGGCCATGGCCGTCGATGCCTGGATCGACGCTTTGCATCTGCGCTGGCGCCAGCAATTGAAGCATTGCACGAGCCGGATTGAAATTTCGGGGCAAGCACCGGCACCGGAAATCATCGCCGATCCGGCGCTGGAACAGGGCGTAATCAATCTGCTCAACAATTCCGTCAATGCCACCAGCGGCGCGGCGGACGAGATCGTGCTTGGCGCCCGCTGGGACACGACGACGCTGTGGATCGAAGTTCGCGATCGGGGCCCGGGGTTTTCGCCCGAGGTGCTACGGCAGGCCGGACGCAAACCGTTTCCGGCCAATTTTGGCGGCGGCGGCGGCAGCGGCATCGGCCTGCTGCTGACCCAAGGCATCGTCGAGCGGCTGGGCGGACGCCTGCTTCTCATTAACCTGGCAGACGGCGGCATTGCCCGCATCGAGTTGCCGCTTGTTAAGATTACGCCATGAGAACAGCGATTCTGGTCGTCGACGACGATGCCATATTCAACGGTGTGCTGGTGCGGGCTTTTGCCCGGCGCAACATTGCCGCTCGCGGCGTCACCAGCCTGGAGGAAGCACGGGCGGTCATCAGGGAGGCGGTGCCGGAACGCGTCGTGCTCGACCTCAATCTGGCTGGCGCCTCGGGTCTGGCGTTGATTCCCGAACTGCTCGCGGCCCGCCCTGACTGCCGCATTGTCGTGCTCACCGGCTATGCCAGCATCGCCACGGCGGTCGAGGCCATCAAGCTGGGCGCAATGCAGTACCTGGCCAAACCAGTGGAGATCGACGCCATTCTCGCCGCCTTTGGGGATGCCACCCCGGAAATCGAAGGCGCCATCGCCACCGAACCCATGTCGGTCAACCGACTTGAATGGGAGCACATTCAGCGCATATTGCAGGCCAATGAGGGGAATATCTCGGCCACGGCCCGCGCCCTGCAGATGCATCGCCGCACCCTACAGCGCAAACTGGGTAAACGCCCGCCCCCCTTCGCCCCCCTCGCGGGGGGTTCCTAACGGCTCGCTGCGCTCGCATATCACGGGGCGCTTCGTACTGGCGGCGGAGCGGGTTGCGCCTGGCGGCGCGTGCCGTCTCGCCTTGGGGCGGCCCGGCGGCGAGACTACTGTTTTACGATAAGCGCGCAAACTCGCCGAGCCGATCGGCATCAAGCAGCTTGACCCGTTTGCCGCTCATCTCGATCAGCCCGGCATCGGCAAGATCGCGAAAGGTGCGCGACAGGGCCTCGGGCGTCATGCTCAGGCGGGAGGCGATCACCTGTTTGGCCGCCGGCAGGGTGATGCTCGCCGTGTCCGCACCCTCCGCGCGGCATTGTTCGAACAGATAGCCGACCAACCGCTGCAACGGACTGGAGCGCGCATCGGCCTCGATGTCGCGCAGGATCGCGTTCTGTCGTTCGGCCAGCGCCCTCAGCAGGCGGACGACAAATTTCGGGGCGCCGTCGATGAGTCCCTCAATGGCCTGCTTCTCGACATGCAATAGCACTGCGTTGGTCAGTGCGCTGGCGCACATCGGGTAAGGACTATCGAGAAACAGCGCCGCCTCGCCGCAGGTTTGACCGGCGCCGAGGACTTCCACGACCTTTTCCTCGCCGCCAGGCGAGCGGCAGGACTCCTTGAGCTTGCCCGACACGACGACATGCAGACCGGTCGGGCGCGCGCCCTTTTGCAAGACCACGGCCCCCCGGGCGTAGCGGCATTCCTGCGTCGCGGCGGCGATCCGCGCGCGCGTTGGCGCCGGCAAATCGCCAAATAACGGGGTGCGCTTGAGCAGGGTGGCGAGGTGGCTTTCCATGTGAGCGCATTGTAGGCGAGAGCAGAAACCGAGAGCGGAAACCAAGAAAACCATAGTAATTTTGTCGGGAACTTGCTAGACTGTTGGCACTCTCACTGACCGAGTGCTAAAATCCATCCGAGGAGGCTTTCAACATGACCCACGCTTTGACGCTGGCCCATTTCAACAACTTCCCCGTCCCTTCCCCCACCGGCAGTATCGAGGCCTATATTCAGGCAGCGAATCGCGTGCCCTTGCTGACGGCCGAGGAGGAGAGGTTGCTTTCCTGCCGGCTGCGCGATGAAGGCGACCGCGATGCGGCGCGCATGCTGGTCATGTCCCATCTGCGACTGGTGATTGCCGTGGCGCGCGGTTATCTGGGCTATGGCCTGCCGCATGCCGATCTGATCCAGGAAGGCAGTGTCGGCCTGATGAAAGCCGTCAAGCGCTTCGATCCCGAGCGCGGGGTGCGCCTCGTGTCCTTTGCCCTGCACTGGATCAAGGCCGAAATTCACGAATACATCCTGAAAAACTGGCGCCTGGTGAAGCTCGCCACCACCAAGGCGCAGCGCAAGCTGTTCTTCAACCTGCGCAGCATGAAAGCCGCGCTGTCCCAGGAAGCCCATGCCGAGCACGGCTTCGCCAGCCTGAGCCCCGCTGAAGTGGCCACCGTCGCCCGCCAGTTGGGCGTCAAGCCCGCCGAGGTGGTGGAGATGGAGACCCGCATGGGCGGCATGGACATCTCGCTCGAACCGCTCTCGGACGACGATGAAGATCATTACGCACCGGCCGCCTACCTGGCCGCCGATATCAGCGTCGAACCCTCGATGCAGTTGGAGCGGAAGGAGCGCGATCGCCTGCACGACACCGGCCTCGCCGCCGCGCTCGCCGAACTGGACGACCGCAGCCGCACCATTGTCCAGCGACGCTGGCTGATGGATGACGATGAATCTGGCGCCACGCTCCATGAACTCGCCGCCGAATACGGCGTTTCCGCCGAGCGCATCCGCCAGATCGAAGCCAAGGCGATGCAGAAAATGAAGGGCGTGCTGGCGGCGCGGATGTAGCTCGTAACGCCCGCCCCCTTTGTGCGCCGTTGTGGTCGGTGAGGGCATCGAGGGCCGCCAGGCGGGCAAATTTCGCGCCGCTGATGTCGGTGGAGTGAATGGCGGGCTCATTTGACCGGCTGCAGCCGGAGAGATGCAGGGTAACCACCACCACGCCGATGGCCAGCAACACGGCGGCGACATTCAGCATCAGCTTACGCACACCGGGCCGGGCCTGCCCGCCGCTCTTGTTTGCGCCGCGCCCGCCGAGCAGGCTGGCCGCCACAATCAGCAGCAGCAGGATGATGACGATCTTGATGAACATGGCGCGCTAGCGCGTGGCGAGCGCCGCCAGCAATTTGTCGTGGATGCCACCGAAACCACCGTTGCTCATCACCAGCACATGATCGCCCGGCGCCGCAGCGGCGACGATCCGCGCCACCAGAGCGGTTAGGTCGTCTGTCACGTCGGCCTTGCCACCGATGGGAGCCAGGGCGGCGGCGGCATCCCAGCCGAGATTGGCGCAGTAACAGAACACCCGGTCGGCCGCCGCGAGACTGCCGGGCAGAGCGTCTTTCATGGCGCCGAGTTTCATGGTGTTGGAGCGCGGCTCCAGCACGGCGAGGATGCGCGAAGCACCCACCTTGCCGCGCAAACCGGCCAAGGTAGTGGCAATCGCAGTCGGGTGATGGGCGAAGTCGTCATAAACCGTCACCCCATTCACCCTGCCGCGCACTTCGAGCCGACGTCTGACGCTTTCAAAACGAGTCAGTGCGGCGAGTCCATGAGCCAGCGGCACGCCGGCATGACGCGCCGCCAAAAGCGCGGCCAGCGCATTGTTGCGATTGTGTTCACCGGCAAGCTGCCAGGTGATCGCACCCACTTCCTGCCCGCCCTGCCGGATAACGAGCCGACCGCACGCGTCATCGCCCGTGGCGTGCCAGCCGGATATTTCATTGAAACGCTCGACCGGCGTCCAGCAGCCGCGCTTCAATACCCGTTCCAGCGCCGGTTCGGCGGCATTCGTCACCACCAGGCCATTCCCCGGGATTGTGCGCACAAAATGGTGAAATTGCGTCTCTATAGCCGCAAGATCGGCGAAGATATCCGCGTGATCGAATTCGAGGTTGTTCAGGATCGCCGTGCGCGGATGATAGTGGACGAACTTGGAGCGCTTATCGCAGAAAGCCGTGTCATACTCATCCGCTTCGACGACAAAGAACGATGATTCGCTGAAATTAGCCGATTTTTTGAAATTCCGCGGCACCCCGCCGATCAGGAACCCCGGCTGCAACCCGGCATCTTCGAGTATCCACGCCAGCATGGCTGCCGTCGTCGTCTTGCCATGGGTGCCGGCCACCGCCAGCACCCATTTCTCCCGCAAAATATTCTCGGCCAGCCACTGCGGCCCCGATACATAAGGCAGGCCGCGCGCCAGAATCGCCTCCAGCAGGGGATTGCCGCGCGACACGGCATTGCCGACAACCCACAGGTCGGCATTCAAAGCCACCTGGTCGGCCCCGAAGCCCTCGACCAGGTCGATGCCCTCGGCCGCCAGTTGGGTGCTCATCGGCGGATACACGTTGGCATCGCAACCGGTGACCCGATGGCCGGCGGCGCGCGCGATGAGCGCGATACCGCCCATGAAGGTGCCGCAGATGCCGAGAATGTGGATGTGCATGGGCGAGGGTGTGGGATGCGGTTACGGATAGAATGGCTGCGTATTCTACGGGAGCCGGTTCCATGACACGCCGCAACCATTCTCGACGCATCCCGAATCCAGGCGCGCCCACTTTGCGTTCCGAGCTGGTCCATGCCGCCGCGCGGATGATCGCCGAAGACGGCGCGGATTACGGCTTTGCCAAAAAGAAGGCGCTGCGCCAACTGGGCTTGCCTGAGGGTTTTCCGCTGCCCGGCAATGCCGAGATCGAAACCGCCGTGCGCGCGTATCAGGCGATTTATCAGGGGGACGAGCAGGCCGAGCGGCTCGCCTTCCTGCGCGGCGCGGCCATCGACCTGATGCACCGGCTGGCGCGGTTTTCGCCCTATCTCACCGGCTCGGTCCTTGAGGGCACGGCCGGGCGCCATGCGCAGATCGACCTCCTGCTCTTTCCCGACAGCGCCAAGGAACTGGAAATCTTCCTGCTCGACCAGGGCATCCCCTTCCACCACGGCAACCCGCGGAGCGAGCGCGTCGAAGCGGTCTTCGTGATTGACGACGAGAACCGGCCAGCCAACCTGATCGTGCTCCCGCCACGCGACGAACGGGCAGCCCAGAAGAGCCACGACGGCCGTGTCAGAACGCGTGCCCGGGTCGAAGCGGTCGAGGCATTGTGCATTCTGGCAGGTCAAAGTTGCCAAGCGTGAGTCTTTGGCTATAATTTCCTTCATCTGGACAACTTGCCCTCATTTGCGGCAAACTTGATGCCATGTCGAACCCAAAAAGCAAAAAGGCCTCTGCCAAAGTAGATAGCGGCGCAGATAGTGGCACCGGTCGCAACGCCCGTATTCTCGTCCTGCACGGCCCCAATCTGAACCTGCTCGGCACCCGCGAGCCCGAGGTTTATGGGCACACCACCCTGGCCGATATCCACGCCATGATGGAAGCTCGCGCCAGAGCCATGGGCGTGCAGATCGAAAGTTTCCAAAGCAATAGCGAGGGCGGGCTGATCGACCGCGTACAGGCCGCCGGTGCCGAAGGCATCGAATTCATCATCATCAACCCGGGTGGCTACACCCACACGAGTGTCGCTTTGCGCGATGCGCTGGCCGCCGTCGCCATTCCCTTCGTCGAGGTGCATCTGTCCAACATTTTCGCCCGCGAAGCGTTCCGGCATCACTCCCATTTTTCGGCCATCGCCGTCGGCGTGATCTGCGGCCTGGGCCCTCAGGGTTATGCCCTCGCGCTCGAAGCCGCGCTCACCCGCATTCGGCAATAAGCTTCAATCGCTCCCGCCACCCGCGCCGGAGCATCACGATAACGCCCGTCATCCGCGGGCCAGGAGGCTAAATGGATCTCAGAAAACTTAAAACCCTGATCGACTTGGTACAGAATTCCGGCATTGCGGAACTGGAAATCAGCGAGGGGGAGGAAAAAATCCGCATCGCCAAACATGCGGCCCCGGCGCAGACCACCATGGTCAGCATGCCCATGGGTCATATGGGTAACGCACTCCATGCGGGGCACGCCGTCCCGCCAGCGCCGACTTTTGCGGCTGCCGAAGCCGCACCCGCCGCGCCCGCCGTAGCCGAAGGCCATGTGATGAAATCCCCGATGGTCGGCTCCTTCTACCGCGCCAGCAGTCCGGGCGCCGCGCCCCTCGCCGAAGTCGGCATGGCCGTCAAGAAGGGCGACACCCTGTGCATCATCGAGGCCATGAAGCTGATGAACGAGATCGAGGCCGACGCCGATGGCGTCATCAAGGCCGTCCTGGTTGAGAATGGCCAGGCCGTCGAATTTGATCAACCGCTGTTCGTCATCGTTTAATGGCAATGTTCGAAAAACTACTGATCGCCAACCGCGGGGAAATCGCCCTGAGGATTCTGCGCGCCTGCCGCGAACTGGGCATTCGCACGGTTGCCGTTCATTCGGTGGCCGACGCCGAGGCCAAATACGTCAAGCTCGCCGATGAGTCGGTCTGCATCGGCCCCGCGCCGTCCGCCCAGAGCTATCTCAATATCCCGGCCATCATTTCCGCGGCCGAAGTCACCGATGCCGAAGCGATTCACCCGGGCTACGGCTTCCTGTCGGAAAACGCCGACTTCGCCGAACGCGTCGAAAAATCGGGTTTTGTCTTCATCGGCCCGCGCCCCGAAACCATCCGGCTGATGGGCGACAAGGTCTCGGCCAAGAACGCCATGAAGGCGGCCGGCGTGCCCTGCGTACCCGGTTCTGAAGGCGCGTTGCCTGAGGATAGCAAGGAAATCGCGAAGATTGCGCGCGCGATCGGGTATCCGGTGATCATCAAGGCGGCCGGCGGCGGCGGCGGACGCGGCATGCGCGTGGTGCATACCGAAGCGGCACTCATCAATGCCGTGACCATGACGAAGAGCGAGGCGGATGCGGCCTTCGGCAATCCCATGGTCTACATGGAAAAATTCCTGGAAAACCCCCGCCATATCGAAATCCAGATATTGGCCGACAGTTTCAAGAGTGCGGTGTGGCTCGGCGAGCGTGATTGCTCGATGCAGCGCCGCCACCAGAAGGTGATCGAGGAAGCCCCCGCGCCGGAAGTAAATCGTCGCCTGATCACGCGCATCGGCGAACGCTGCGCCGAAGCCTGCAAGAAAATCGGCTATCGCGGCGTCGGCACCTTCGAATTCCTATACGAAAACAACGAGTTCTACTTCATCGAGATGAACACCCGCTTGCAGGTCGAGCACCCGGTGACCGAACTGACCACCGGCATCGACATCGTGCAGGCGCAGATTCGTGTCGCCGCCGGGGAGAAACTCTGGCTCCGCCAGCGCGATGTCGAACTGCGCGGCCACGCCATCGAATGTCGCATCAACGCCGAAGATCCATTCAAGTTCACACCATCTCCCGGCAAAATCACCAATTGGCACCCGCCGGGCGGCCCCGGCATCCGGGTCGATTCGCACGCCTATTCGGGTTACACGGTGCCCCCCAATTACGACTCGATGATCGGCAAGCTGATCGCCTACGGCGACACCCGCGAGCAGGCCATCCGCCGCATGCGCATCGCCCTGTCGGAAATGATGGTCGAAGGCATCAAGACCAACATCCCACTGCATCAGGAACTGATGCTCGACGAGCGCTTCATGAAGGGCGGCGCCAACATCCACTACCTCGAAGAAAAACTCGCCGCGCGCGAGGAAGCCAGCCGTAAATAATGTGGGTCGAGGCCGCGCTTGTCGCCGATGCCGCGCATGCCGAGGCGTTTGCGGATGCGCTATTGGCGGCGGGCGCGCTTTCGGTCAGCGTCGAGGATGCCCAGGCGGGCACTGAACTTGAAACGCCGCAGTTCGGCGAACCGGGCTCACCCACGACGCCACTTTGGGAGATCAGCCGCGTCGTTGCGCTGTTCGATCCGGCCGCTGACCTCGCCGCCCGGATTACCGTCGCCCTCGGCGATGCCGGCATCGAGAACCCGCCGGAGATCAGCTTTGCCGAGGTGGCCGACGCGGATTGGGTGCGCCTGACACAATCGCAGTTCGACCCGATCCGCATCTCCGACCGGCTGTGGATCGTGCCCTCCTGGCACAACGCGCCAGACCCGACGGCAATCAATCTGGAACTGGATCCCGGCCTGGCCTTCGGCACCGGCAGCCACCCCACCACGCGCTTGTGCCTTGAGTGGCTGGAACGGGAAATCACCCCCGGCGTAACGCTGCTCGACTACGGCTGCGGCTCGGGCATTCTCGGCATCGCGGCTTGGAAACTCGGCGCCAGCGATGTGCTGGGCATCGACATCGACCCTGCCGCACTCACCGCCGCCGCCGCCAACGCCGCCCGCAATCAGGTCGGCATGCGCTTCGCCCACTCGGCTGATGCGCTCACCGCAACCTTCGATTGCGTCGTCGCCAACATCCTCACCAACCCCCTGATGCTGCTGGCGCCGCTGCTGACTGCACGCCTCAAACCGGGCGGGCGACTGGCGCTCTCCGGCGTGCTGGCAACCCAGGCCGAGCAGGTCATCGCCGCCTATGCGCCCTATCTGCCGCTCGCGGTGGGGGCGGCTCATGAAGGCTGGGTACGGCTGGAAGGCACAAATAGCCCCCCCCGAAGCCGCGGCTGTGCCGCAGCCTCCCCCCAGGGGGCCAAGCAAAACTTGGGGCGGCCCGGCATTTTGCTTGAACTCCGCACATGCTGACCCGCTGCCCCCATTGCCAGACCACCTTTCGCGTGGTGCCCGAGCAGTTGAAGGCGCGCCTGGGGCAGGTGCGTTGCGGCGCGTGTCGCGGGGTGTTCAACGCAATTGACAGTCTGGCCGATGAAGTGCCGGTGGTGATCGGGCCAGCCTTCCCCCCCTCTCCCCTTGCGGGAGAGGGGCCGGGGGAGAGGGG
>Ga0208244_100784_pt1 | contig 24285 bp, 2 predicted proteins | sample SubbioCR12Aug_5A_FD_184828 | JGI IMG/M metagenome (GOLD analysis project Ga0208244, IMG submission 184828) | Serpentinite rock and fluid subsurface biosphere microbial communities from McLaughlin Reserve, California, USA - CR12Aug_5A (SPAdes) | ecosystem: Environmental > Terrestrial > Deep... | reverse complement strand
CCGCTCACCGTCAACGCCTTTGCGGTGACATCCGCCGTGGTTTCGGCTTGGCCGGTGATGGCGTAGTTGCCGACGTCGTCACCGCTGTAGCTGCTGTTCAACGTCACCGTCTTGTCGCTGCCGACGTTCTTGCTGTCGAAGGCGCCGGTTGCCGCGACGCTGAGTGCATCGCCGACGACCAGTCCGTTCAATACCGCGCCGCTGGTGCTGACGGTGGCGACGATGTTGCCGTCGTAGACCTTGTCGGCAGCGCTGATGCCGCTCACCGTCAACGCCTTGGCGGTGACATCGGCCATGGTTTCTGCTTGGCTGGTGATGCTGTAGTTGCCGACGTCGTCACCGCTGTAGCTGCTGTTCAACGTCACCGTCTTGTCACTGCCGACGTTCTTGCTGTCGAAGGCGCCGGTTGCCGCGACGCTGAGGGCATCGCCGACGACCAGTCCGTTCAATACCGCGCCGCTGGTGCTGACCGTGGCAACGGTGTTGCCGTTGTAGACCTTGTCGGCGGCGCTGATGCCGCTCACCGTCAACGCCTTGGCGGTGATGTCGGCGGTCGCGCTGGCCTGGTCGGAGATGCTGTAGTTGCCGGCATCGGCACCGCCCAAACCCAGACCCTCGATACTGATACCTTTATCGATACCGACGTTCTTGTCTTCGAAGCGACCGGTCGCCGTACTTAAATCGATCACCACCGCTTCACCATCGATAACGCCGGTAACGAATGCCACGCTGGTGTCCACAATTGCCGCAACGCTACCGTCGTAAACCTTGTCAGCCGCCATTACACCGCTTAGCGTTAACAGCTTGGCGGTGATATCGGCCGTGGTTTCGGCTTGGCCGGTGATGACGTAGTTGCCGACATCGTCACCGCTGTAGCTGCTGCTCAAGGACACCGTCCTGTCGACCCCGACATTCTTGTTGTCGAACACGCCGGTTGCCGCGACAGCGAACGCATCACCATCGACCAGGCCGTTCAATGCCGCGCCGGTGGTGCTGACTGTGGCGACGGTATTGCCGTCATAGACCTTGTTGGCCGCCGTGATACCGCTCACCGTCAAAGCCTTGGCGGTGACATCCGCCGTGGTTTCGGCTTGGCCGGTGATGCTGTAGTTGCCGACATCGTCACCGCTGTAGCTGCTGCTCAAGGACACCGTCTTGTCGACCCCGACATTCTTGCTGTCGAACGCGCCGGTTGCCGCGACACTGAACACATCACCATCAACCAGACCGCTCAATACCGCGCCGCTGGTGCTGACCGTGGCGACGGTGTTGCCGTCATAGATCTTGTCGGCGGCGGTGATGCCGCTGACCGTCAACACCTTGGCGCTGATGTCCGCCGTGGTTTCGGCTTGGCCGGTGATGGCGTAGTTGCCGACATCATCACCACTGTAGCTGCTGTTCAGCGTCACCGTCCTGTCGACCCCGACATTCTTGCTGTCGAACGCGCCGGTTGCCGCGACACTGAACACATCACCATCAACCAGACCGCTCAATACCGCGCCGCTGGTGCTGACCGTGGCGACGGTGTTGCCGTCATAGACCTTGTCGGCGGCGCTGATGCCGCTGATCGTCAACGCCTTGGCGCTGACATCCGCCGTGGTTTCGGTTTGATCGGTGATGGCGTAGTTACCGACATCGTCACCGCTGTAGCTGTTGCTCAGCGTCACTGTCTTGTTGCTGCCGACGTTCTTGCTGTCGAAGGCGCCGGTACTGTTGATGCTGATCGCATCACCATCCAGGAAGCTGAGCAGTGCGCCACTGCTGTCGACCGCGGCTGTCGTGCCGCCGTCATAGACCTTGTCGGCTGCCGTGATACCGCTGATGGTCACCGCCTTGGCGGTGATATCGGCCGTGGTTTCAGCTTGGTCGGTAATGGCGTAGTTGCCGACATCTTCGCCACTGTAATTGCTGCTCAGCGTCACCATCTTGGCGATGCCAGCGTTCTTGCTGTCGAAAGCGCCGGTCGCCGCGACGCTGAGCACGTCGCCATCAACCAGACCGCTCAATACCGCACCGCTGGTGCTGACCGTGGCGATGGTGTTGCCGTCATAGATCTTGTCGTCGGCGGTAATGCCGCTCACCGTCAACGCCTTCTGGGCAATATCCGCCGTAGTCTCGGCGCTGCCCGCGAAGATGTAGTTACCCGCATCGACACCGCCCAGCACGATCTCGTTGATGAGGACCTGTTTGACGATGCCGGCATTCTTGTCGACAAAAGCCCCCTCCAGGCTGGCGATGTTCAACACATCATCGGCGACCATACCGACAAAGTTTGCCCCTCCGGTATGCAAGACCACGTTGATATTGCCGTCGTAAACCTTGTTGTCGGCGGTGATGCCGGTAATCGCCGACAAGGTTGCCGGCGTGATATCCGCGAACAACCCTACCGGCAGTTCAAGCACATAGGCATTGGCATCTTCACCCATCAACAAGATCTGGCTGACGCTGACGGGCTTGTCGGTGCCGACATTCTTGTCGGCGAACAAACCGCTGCCGGTATCGATCATGACGCTGTCGCCATCGAGCAGGCCGGACAGACTGGCGTTCGACAGATCCAGCGTAACCGTCAACGTGCCGTCATAGACCTTGCTGTTGGCGGTCACCCCGGAAATGCTCAGCAGTTTGCCGAGAATATCGGCAAAGGTAGTGGCCGTGACATTGAAGGTGTAGTTGCCCGCATCCTGGCCGGTGACATTGATACCGGTCACCGTCACCAGTTTGTTGAAGCTGGTGTTCGGGTCGTTGAAACTAGCCGCGCCATACGACAAGACCAGGGTGTCGTCGCCCAGACGGTCGTCGGACAACGTCACCGTAGCGACAGTGGTGCCGTCATAAGCGCGATTCACGCCGGTTGCCGAAACCGTCAAGGTTGCCTTGACGATATTCGCGAACGCCGCCGCCGTGCTGTTGTTGACATAGTTGCCGGCATCGTCACCCGACATGGCGACGCCGCTGACACCGATGAACTTGTTGTTGCCGACGTTCTTGTCGAGGAAGTTGGCGGTGTAATCGAACTCGATCACGTCGCCTTCGATGCGATTGTCGGACAGCACCACCGTGGCCGCTGTCGTGGCATCGTAGGTCTTGTTCACACCGGTCGCGGCAACCGACAGCGCACGCGGCGTGATGCTGGCGCTCAGACCGGTCGGCTGGATCAGGTTGTAGTTGCCGCCATCGGCGCCGCTCATCACGAATTCACTGCCGTTGACGGTCTTGTTGTTGCCGACGTTCTTGTCGTCGAACGTGCCGGTAATGCTGCCGATGCTGACATCGTCGCCGCTGATCTTGCCGCTCAGGCTGGCCACACTGGTATTGATCGCGGCGGTCGTGGTGCCGTCGTAGACCTTGTCCAGCGCGACCACGCCGGCCACCGTCAGATCCTTCTTGAAGATGCTGGCGCTACCGTAAGCCGTGGCATCGACGCTGTAGTTACTGGCTAGACCGCCGTTGCTACCATTCGCCACACCGATACCGGTAATTGTGACGATCTTGTCCATCGCTGCCGTTTTGTCTTCGAACAAGGTCGTGCCGCCAAAGGCTTGTGTCACCAGCAGGTTTTCCGAACCCACCAGACCTTCCAGACTCAAGCCATTCAGGACCGCGTTGGTTGTGCCGTCGTAGATGCGGTCTTCTACTGCCGCAACGACGGTCAAAGCTTTTTCGGTGATGTTCGCCGCCACCGTCTGACCGGCGGCCAGACTGTAGTTGCTGGCCATGCCGCCGTTGGCGCCGTCCGCCAGGCTGGCACTGTTCACCGTCACCAGGTTGGCAGCCAGCACGTCCTTGTCGTTGAAACTGGCCGTGCCGCTGGCCGTCACGGATTCCGTGCCGACCAGACCGGCGGTGATGGTCAGCGTCGGCGTCGCCGTGGTGCTGCCGTCGTAGACCTTGTTCGGCGCCGCCACCGTCGCCGTCAGCGCTTTCGGCGTGATGCTGGCCGCCGCCGTCTGACCGGCGGCCAAGCTGTAGTTGCTGGCCATACCGCCATTGGCGCCATTTGCCAGACTGGTGCTGTCCACCGTCACCAGGTTGGCATCCAGCACGTCCTTGTCGTTGAAACTGGCCGTGCCGCTGGCCGTCACGGTTTCCGTGCCGACCAGGCCGGCGGTGATGGTCAGCGTCGGCGTCGCCGTGGTGCTGCCGTCGTAGACCTTGTTCGGCGCCGCCACCGTCGCGCTCAGCGCTTTCGGCGTGATGCTGGCCGCCGCCGTCTGACCGGCGGCCAGGCTGTAGTTGCTGGCCATGCCGCCATTGGCGCCATTTGCCAGGCTGGTGCTGTCCACCGTCACCAGGTTGGCATCCAGCACGTCCTTGTCGTTGAAACTGGCCGTGCCGCTGGCCGTCACGGTTTCCGTGCCGACCAGGCCGGCGGTGATGGTCAGCGTCGGCGCCGCCGTGGTGCTGCCGTCATAGACCTTGTTCGGCGCCGCCACCGTCGCGCTCAGCGCTTTCGGCGTGATGCTGGCAACCACATCCTTGCTTGTGGCATCGAGTACATAGTCGCTTATCTGCGAGCTGTTGCTGCCATTGATCGAGGCCAGACTCAAGCCGGAAACCGTGACCTTGCTGGCGTCCAGCACGTCTTTGTCATCATATTGGGCGGCGGTGTGATTCAAGTTGGCATCCGTGTCGCCAGCCACCAGCCCGGCAAAGGTGTAAGTCGGCGTGAAGCCTGCGGGGGCATCCGTTCCACCGTCATAGACTTTGCTGACATCCAGATTGCTGACGGTCGGCGTCAGCGTTGCGGCCGTGATGCTCAGAGTATTCACGCCTACATCGGCAGCAGTCAGGCTGGGCAGGACATAGTTGCTGGCCAAGCCGCCGGAAGCGTCATTGGCATCCGCCAATACCAGTACGCTGATGTACTTGTTCGCCGTCGCGACGTGCGCATCGCTTGCCATGGCGCCAGTGTAGGTCAAAGTTTCGGTGGTGCCACCGACGACGACGCCGGTATCGATCGACACTGCGCCGCTCAGGTCGGTCGTGCCGTCGTAAACCTTGCTCGCCGAAAGCGCCACGGTTTTAACTGTGATCGTCACCGGCGCGGTGTCCTTGTCCAGCGTCGGCAACTGATAGTTGCTTGCGACGCCGCCACTGCCATCGGCCAAAGTGATGGCATCGATGAATTTGTCAGCAGTTGCCACATTCTTGTCGTTGACCGTAGCACCCGTATAGGTCAGAGCCTCACCGGCGATACCCGTATCTACGCTGACATGGCCGGTCAGTGTAGTGCTGCCGTCATAAACTTTGCTCGCGGACAAGACAACCGTCTTCGCCGTGACGGCGCCGATATCGGCGGCGACCTCACCCGCCGTCAGCGCTGTTGCATCAAGCTGGTAGCCATAGACCGTGATCGCGCCATCGCTGGCGGAAACGATGCTCAAACCACTGGTGGTCACGGTTTTACTGGTCCCGACGTTCTTGTCGTCGTAGCTGCCGGCGGTGCTGAGCACGACCGTATCCGTACCGACTTTGCCGCTGATGTCGTAATTGCCCTGAGTCAGGGTCGCCGTATTCGTACCGTCGTAGACCCGCTCGACACTGCCAGTCAACGTCACCGAGAGTTCGGGCGCCAGGGTGTAGTGCAAGCCGTTGCCGGTGCCCAGGCTGGCGGTCACGCCATAAGTGGCGTTGTACTGCTTGAACTCGGGCGTCAGACCGCCCAGCGTATCCAGCGCCGGATTGGTCGACCAGACCTGCCAGACGCCAGTGTCTTCCGGCGCGCCTGTGCCGATCACCAGCGCGTTCGTGCCAACGTTGTTGATGAAGTTGGCGGCGCTGACCAGGGTGATGTCCGCGCTGCCGGGGACGGTGATGGCTTGGTTCAGCGTCAGGTTGCCGGTGGTCGTGCGCAGCAAGACGTCGCTGTTGGTGGTGGTGATGCCATCCACCGCGCCGACAGTGCCGACAGTCAAGGCGAGGTTGTTGGTGAAGGCCAGATCGCCATTCAGCACCGCCGACAGGGTACCCACGCGGTTGGCGCCATTCAGGGTGGTCGCGCCGGCGTTGCGCAGCTGCAGGGTGTTGGCAATGATGGACCCGGTCTGGGTGATGCTGTTGGCGCTGGCCGGGCCGTCAAGTTCGATGATCACGTTGCCGGCATTGACCGTGCCCAACTGCAGGCTGCTATCGGCGCGCAGATGGGCGTCCATGCCCAGAGCCGTGCCCGAAACCGTGCCGGTGAAGGTGTTCGCGGCATCGCTCAAATAGAGTTTGCCGGCGCCGGTGATGCCGGAAGCGGTGTTGGCTGCGCTTTGCTGAACGAGGAAGCTGGCAGCCGCGAGGTCGAGTGCCGAGCTCTGCAGGATGCCGGTCGCAACCGAGGTGCCGGAGTCGGAATAGGTTCCCTGCGTGGTGATCTTGAGCGCGCCGCCAATGCTGTTGGCTTCGTTCAGGGTAATCGCCGCGACATCGTTGACGGCGCTGATGCTCTTGCCGCCCGCATCGCTGATGACGGTTATGCCCGAGGCAATATCGGCGGCCAGGATCGACGCATTGGTCGTGCCCGTGCCGTTGTCCGCTATGGCGAGCAGGTCACCGCTGCCATTCATGCTCAGCGTAATCACGCCATACAGGCGGATTTCATTGTCCGCTGCGGCCGCAGAGCCGCCGCCGATCAGGTTGTCAGGCGAGTTGCCCTGGACGAACTGGCCGCTGCCGGTGAGATCGAAGCTGCCGCCGACTTGCAGGAAGGCATCTTCGGTTCCGCCGTTGTTGACGTCGGCCTTCTGCGTGACCGTGCCCGTGCTGTCGAGCGTGAAGTCGCCGGCAATCAGGCTGTTGTCGAGCACGGTGCCTGTCGCCGCAGTGTTCTTGATGGCGACGTCGTCGGCGTTGTAGGCCGTGGTATCGAGAGTCAGGTTGCCGTCGAGCAGGATCGGCGAACTCGCCGCCTGGGTCAGCGCGCCGCCCACGGTGATGGATACATTGGAGGTGCCGGCGCCGTCGGAAATACCGACGATCTGCAGCGCGGCGCTGTCGATGGTGCCGATCTGCACACCATCGGCATCGACAAAGACCAGCGCGGCATTGCCCGACAACAGCGCGGCCAATGTGTCGATATCGTTGCCGGCATGGCTCAGGGTGGCGTTACCCGCCGCCTTGATCGCCAGTTTGGCTGCCTTGATCGGTGCGGAACCGCCCTGGGTCACGACCCCGGCGGACTCGATGCGCAGCATATCCAGAGCATGCGTGCCGCCGACGGCGGCGACGAAGTTCTGTCCCGCCAGGCTGGCGGAGGTCAATCGCAGGCTGCGGGCCTGGACGCCATCGCCGTCGACGGTGCTGGCGAAATTGATCGCACCGGTAGTACTGGTCAGATCGGCATTGGCCCCCAGCGTCACAGTGCCGGTGTAGGTCTGGTCGCCGCTGGTGATGATCGTATCGGTATCGATCGCAGTGGTGCCGCTGACGGAGAGGGATTCCAGCGCCTCGCCAGCGCCGACCGCGCCGCCGAAACTGGCGTTGCCGCTGATCGACAAGGCTTCTTCGCCCGCTGTGGTGCCCTCCAGCGTGCCATTGAAGCTGACCGACGTTGCGGTCACACCGACATCGGCAGTCAAGGTCGTCGCGCCGTTCACGGTCAGCGCTTGCAGCGCTTCGCTTGCACCCACATCGTCGCCAAAGCTCACAGCGCCGGTGAGAGTCAGGGCTTCTTCTCCGGCCGTTGTGCCATCCACAGTGCCGTTGAAGATAATCGACGTTGCCGACATACCGATATCAGCAGTCAAAGTCGTCGCGCCGTTCACTGTCAGGGCTTCCAGCGCTTCACTTGCACCCACATTGCCGCCGAAGCTTGCATCACTGGTGATCGTCAAGGCTTCCTCGCCGGCGGTTGTGCCGTCCAGCGTGCCGTTGAAGGCGACCGTCGTCGCCGTCATCGCCACATCCGTCGTCAACTTCGACGCGCCGTTCACGGTCAAGGCTTGCAGCGCTTCGGTCGCGCCGACATTGCCGCCAAAGCTTGCGTCGCCGGTGATCGTCAGCGCTTCCTCGCCCGCCGTCGTGCCGTCAACCGTGCCAGCGAACGTCACATTCGTCGCGGTCATGGCCACATCCGCGGTCAAAGTCGTCGCGCCCGTCACCGACAATGATTGCAGCGCGTGGATCGCGCCGACGTCGTCGCCAAAGGCGGTGTCGCTGGTGATCGTCAGCGCTTCCGTGCCGTTGCCGGTGCCGTCCACCGTGCCGCCGAAGGCGACGTTGGTCGCCGTCACCCCGATATCGGCAGTCAGCGTCGTCGCACCACTTACCGACAACGCCGCCAGCGCCTGACTGGCGCCGACATCGCCACCGAAGCCAGCCGCGCCGGTCAGGGTCAGCGACTCGGTCGCGTCGCCCGTGCCGTCCACGCTACTGCCGAAGATCATGCTCGAACCTTGCAGCGTCGTATCCGTGCCCAGCGTCACCGCGCCGTCGTAGGCCTGCGCGCCGGTGCTGGTCACCTTGCCGCCGTCGATGGCGCTGCTGCCGGTGACGTGCACGCCGCCGAGCTTGCCCAGGGTCGTGGCGCCGCTCGCCGCTTCGCCCACGGCGCCCGTGAACACGGCATCGCCGGTCACGGTCAGGGGCTTGGCGGCGTCTTCCGCGCTGTCCAGCGTCGCGGCGAAAGTCACCGTGGTGCCGGTCAGGTTGGTGTTTTCGCCCAGCGTCACCGCACCGGTGTAATCCTGCGCGCCACTGCTGGTGATGTTGCTGGTGTTGATCGTGCTGCTGCCGCTCACCGCCAGAGTGGTCAGACCAGTGACGACATCCGCCGCGTCATTGCCGAACACGGCGTTGCCAGCCACATCCAGGCTATGGGTAGCACCGGCGAGGGTGCCTTGCGTCGTGACGGTCGTGGCCCTCAGCGTGGTATCCGCGCCCAGCGTGACAGCGCCGTCGTAATTCTGGGCGCCGGTCGTCGTGACTTTGCCGCCGTTGATGGCGCTGGCGCCGGTGACATGCAGGCTGCCGAGTTTGCCCAATGTGGTGCTGCCCGTCGCAGCTTCGCCGACCGCGCCAGTGAACACGGATGCGCCGGTTACGGTCAGGGTCCGGGCGGCATCTTCCGCGCTGTTCAGCGTACCGCTGAAGGTGACGGTGGTACCGGTCAGGTTGGTATCCGCGCCCAGCACGACGTTTTCACCATAGGTCTGTACGCCGGACGTGGTCACCGCGCCGCCGTTGATTGCCACCGTGCCGCCGACATTGGTGACGACACTGGCCACCTTCACGGCGGCTTCGAACAGGGTTGCGCCAGTGCTGTTCACCAACAGGTCGCCCAGTTCGCGGTTGACGCCGCCGCCGACTACGCCGGTGAAGGTCACCGCGCCGCTGCCGGCATTCACCGTCAGGCTGTTGGCTTCAGAAGCTTCCGAATCGATTGTGCTGGAGAACAGGATCGGATCGTTGCCGGCGGTCAGTGTGGTGGCGGTGCCCAGGGTCACCGCGCCGGTATAGGTCTGCGCATCGGCGCTGGTGACGGTGTCGGTGTTGATCGTCGTGGTACCGGTCACCTCAAGGGTGGTCAGTCCGGTGACGCGGTCCGCGTCGGCGTCACCGAACACGGCATCGCCATCGACCAGGAGGCTGTGCGACAGGGCATTCAACGTGCCTTGGGTGGTGACGGTGCTGCCGGTCAACGTGGTGTTGTTGCCCAGCGTGAGCGCGTCCTTGTAAGTCTGTGCGCCGCTGGTGCTGACGCTGTCGCCGTTGATCGCCACCGAACCGGGAGCGTCGGTAGTGACGCTGACGGCAGCAACCGCGGCGCTGAACGTGGTGACGCCGGCGCTATTGGCGGTGAGATCGCCGAGCGCCTCGTTGCCGCCGACGGCGCCGGTGAAGGTGACGTTGCCGGTGCCGGTGTTCAGGGTCAGATCGCGCGGTGTCGTGTCGCTATCCAGCGTGCTGCTGAAGACGATGTTGCCAACGCCGGTATCGGTGCCCATGGCGACATCGCCGGTGAGTTTTACGCCGGTGGCGAAGGCAATATTGGTGTTGGTGGTGCTGATGTCACCCGCCAACTCGTTGAGGCCTGCGCCGTTCTGCGTGAAGGCGCCGGTGCTGGTGATGTCACCCGCTGACGAAGTGCTGAACAGGCCGCTATTGCTGACCGTGGTCGTGCCGCCGACGCTGGTGGCGGCGTTCACCGCCAGGTTGGTGCCGGTGAAGGCGAGATTGCCGGACAGAGTGGTGGAGCCGTTCAGGGTAGTCGTGCCGGTACCGGCCGATTGAGTGAGGCTGGCCGCCGCCAGCGTGCTGCTGGCGGTCACATCCTTGGCGGTGTTGACGGTCAAGCCGCCCAGGGCCGAGGTGCCGCCGATGGCACCGGTGAAGGTGATGTCGCCAGTGCCAGAGGTCAGCAACAGATCACGCGCCGTGCCATCGCTGTTCAGGGTGCTGCTGAAGCTGATGTTGCCGGCGTTTGCCCCAGTCGAAACGGCCCGGTTGCCACCTTTGACCACGACCGGGCCGGTAAAATTGATATTGCCGCCTGTGGCACTGGGGGAACCGCTATCCAAAGTGCCCGACAGGTTGATGGTCAAACCGGTCAGGGCCATGTTGCCGCCTGCCCCAGTGCCAGCCCCCTTCGACTCGGTCGAGGCCACGGTCAAAACGCCATCCGTGGCGGTGAGAGTAAGCAGTCCGCCGGTCGCTTCGGCAGCGGCAATATCGCCACTGGAAGACAGGCTGCCGGTGGTAATTGCGCCGCCATTGGCGGTGGTGGTGATCGTCAATGCGCCGCCATGCTTGAACTCGCCGGCACTCAAATTGATATTGCCGGTCGTGCTGACGGTCGAAGCGCTGGAATCGAAACTACGAATGCCGGTGACCGAGAAGGCGCCGCCCTTGGTGGTGATCGCTTCGGTGACCGATACAGCCACATCGCTGGCGCCGATATCGACATCCCCACCCTGGGTGGTAATGCCGTTCACGCCGCTCTCGCCGCCGCCGACGGTAAAGGCGCTGCCGCTGCGATAGGTGAAATCGCCGCCCACGGCACTGATCTTGGCCACCACTTGATCGGCCGCATTGCCGGTATCGAGCAGGCTGGAGGTGTTGAGGGCATTCACCAGCACCAGGCCGGCGCTGATTTCATTGCTGCCGTTGGCCTGGGTCACCGCACCGGCGGTGGCCAGTAGTTTGACCTTGCCATCCGCACCCGGCGTACCTGCGCCGTCTGCGGCGCCACCCAGCGCAGTGAGGGCGCCGACCACACTCAAGGAATCGCCCGCTGCAGTCAGCGTGATGTTGCCCGCCGCACCGCCACCGTTGCCAGTCGTGGGCGCAGCCGCCGCGCCTGATGTGGTGATGATGCCAACCGTGAGGTTGCCGTTCGTGCCGCTGCCGGTGGCGGTCAGGGTAACGGCGCCGCCCTGGGTGCTGGCGGTGCTGCTGCGGGTGTCGATGCTGACCCCGCTGGAATCGATCGAGGGTGCCAGAACAGTCAGGTTGGCGCCGCTGGTGGTGATGCCCGAGGGGTTGACCGTTCCGATGGTCAAGGCCAACTGGCTGGAGAAAGTGACATCGCCGCTGGTATCGGAAGCAAAGGTGCTGACCTGGTTGATGGGTACCCCAGCGTTGGCCGAGTTGAGTACAAAGCCGCCCGCACCGCTCAGGCCGAGCTTGCCTGACACAACGGCAGCGGTCTGGGTGACCGCGTTGGTGGAGTTGCCGCCCGAGGTCAGCACGGTGCTGCCGCCGGTCTCGATGCCGGAAATGGCAAAGCCATCGGTATCGGTGAATCGCAGGGTTCCGGTTGTAGCGCCACCGGCAATGGCGGTGTCAGCCGCGTTGCGGACTTTCAGATTGAGGATATTGACATCGTTGGCCTGATCAAGCGCCACACCGGCCCCGGCGTCGCTCAGGGCTTTCACGGTGAAGGTGTCGGCCGTCACGGTACCGGGATAACCGGTGGTGTCGGCGGTAATGTTGCCCTTAGCGGTCAGCGTGGCGTTGCCGTTGGTCAGGACCTGGCGCACGGCAAAGCCGTCGGCGTCCTGATACTGGATGACCCCGGCCGCCGTGGCATCACCGGCGGCATTCAGACTGCGCAGACGTATGGCATCGGCGTCGTTGCCGGACTCGGTGAGGGTGATCGAGGCGCCGCCGTCCTTGCGCGTCACGGCATCGATGGCGCCGACGGTGATGGCAGTCGTCCCCAGTTGCAGGATGTTGCCGCCGGCGGTGATGTTCAGCGTGCCGCTCGCCGACTGGGTGTTGGCCAGGGTGACATTGCCGCCCAGCGCCGTGATGCTGATGTTGCCCGACTCGGTCTTGTACAGCACGTCCGAGCCTTGGGTGAAGTTGCCGCTGGTGGCGCGGATGTCGATGCTGCCGGTGCTGCCGGTTTCGATGTAGTCACTGGCGCCGGCACGGCTGGCGATGATGGCCGCCTCGATGTCGATATTGCCGCTGGTGGATTTGATCTTCTCGGCCAGCGACAGCGTGGCCGAGGAATACAGCGTGATGTTGCCGCTGCCGGTAGTCAGCTTGCCCGGGGTGTTGAGCAGACCGCCCAGCGACTTGAACTCGATGTTGCCGGTGGTGGTGGTCAGGTCTTCAGTCGTCAGTGCGACAAAGGTGCCAGCATGCAGCTTGATCGAGGTCGTGTTAGCCAGCTTGCCGGTCAAGGCGTTCATGCTCAACTGGTTGGCATCCTGCACACTGACCTGGCTGCCGGTCGAGTTGACGGTGACCTGACCGGTGAAATCGTTGAGGTTGCTGAACAAATCGATGCTGCCCGTGCCGCCGTAGAGGTCGGCGGTAAGGGACTTGATCATTGAGCCCGTTGTTTGCGACAGGGCCACGCCCTTCAGCGTGATCCCCTGACCCGTGGCATTGAGGGTGTGCGTATCAAGGTTCTGCACCCCATCAGTGGTTTCGATCCAGGTGGTGCCGCCGCTGGTGACAGTACCGACATACTTCAGGCCGGCCGTGCCGGCGCCGCCCTGCTCTTTCAGGGTCAGCGCGCCGCTGGTGGTCAACGGCCCAAGGTTATCGATGTTGGCCTTGCTGACATCGAGCACGCCCAGGTCGCCGGTGAGCGTAGCCGCCGAGATTGTCCCGGTGGTCTCAACCTGACTGATGGAGCCAGTCAATTCCTTGGTATCCACACCCAGGGCCACCGTGCCGGCCATCGCGGAGACCACGTTAAGCGTCACGTCCTTGGCATTGACGATCTCGATGGCCGTGCTGCTAGCGTTGTCGGTGGTGACCGTGCCTGCGAGGGTAATCACATTCACACCGCCGCCACCGTCGATGCGGATGCTGCCACCGGTAGCGCTGCCGCCGTTCTTGTCGGCGTTGATGGTGGCGCCGCTGGATTGGGTTACAGTGAGGCCGCCCAGGAAGACATCGCCGCTGGCCAATACGTTACGGGTGTTCAGCGACAGCACGCCCGTCGTGGTGTCGGTGGTGCGAATGCGCAAGCCGCCGGCACTGGTGACATTCTGGGTCAGGGTCAGACCGCCGGTGGAGTCGTAAATGTCGAGGTCGTACTGACGGTCCGTATCCGGGTCCACAAAGATATGGTTTCCGGAATTGATCACCCCGAGTTCAACAATCTTGTTGCCGGTGTTAGCTAGCACAGCCGAACCGCCGACTGCATTGGTGGACGTACCTACCTTCAGTGTCTTGATGTTGAGGGAGGTGGTCGGGGCCTGGGTGATGTTGCCGGTGATCAAGCCAATGGTGGCGGTGTCGTCGCCCAGAACCAAGCCGCCGTTCACGGCGTTGATGCTGGGCAGTTGCAGATCGCTAGTACCGCGAATGGTGATCGCCGCTGCCGTGTTGTTCAGGGTCGTCACCGTGCCGCTAAGGCTGATCGCTCCGGACGCAGTGCTGTCATGCCCGGTCAGGGTAATAGTGCCGCCGTCGGTGCCGTTGCGCGGTGTGCCGGTCACGCCCCCGGTGGTATTGATGATGCTGCCCGCGCCCTGGCTAATGCCTCGGCCGGTCAGCGAAATGGTATTTCCACCCGTGGCCATGCCGCCGGCCAGGATATCGTAGTCACCGGTGCTGAGCGCACCGCCGGCCGTGCTGATGCTGATCGAGCCGTGCGAGTTTTCGATATCGCCGGCCAGGGTCAGGCCACCCGAGATGTCCTTGACGCTGAACGCGACCTGGGCTTCGTCGTAGATGTAGAACGGGCCGAGGTTGCCGATTTCGTTGTTGCCGTTGAGGGTGACGGCACCGCGTGCGGAAGGCAGGGTTGAACTGGGTGTGCCGCCGCTGGAATTGGGACCGGACAAGGTGCCGGTGGTGACAATGACACCAGCGGTCTGGTTGATGGTGCCGCTGGAGGTGAGCTTGACGCCATCCAGACCTGCCGTGACGTTGCCAGCCAGGGTCAAATTACGTTCATTCGTTCCATCCCAGAAAGTCTTGATTGCGATGGAACCGGTGGCGGTCAGCGTGCCGTTACTATCGTTGCTGAAGGCCCCACCCGAATTGACGGTGATATTGCTGTTGACCCCATTGGAGTTGATCGCTCCTCCAAGGGTCGCACCATAACTGGAATTGTTGCCGTTGCCGGCGTTGATGGTGATGCCGCCACCTGCTGTCAACGTGCCGGTTGTCGTGTTGCTGAAGGTGCCGGCTGCATTGACCGAAATGGCCGCCGTGTTGGCATTGACGGCTGCGCCAAGACTTGTGGCATAGCCTGTTGTCGTTGTGTAGTAGTTGCTGCCCGAGGTGATGTTGATGTTGCCCGTGGAGCTGAGCGTTCCGAGCCCACTGTTGGAAACAGAGCCATAGGTGGAGGCCAGCGTGATGCCGCCCGTGCCGCCCACAACCGGGCCTTGGATTGTTGCCGCGTAGCCGGAATTTCCGGTTGCAGCTGCATTCGCCTTGAGGGTGACCCCTTTGCTGGTCGCGTTGGCTGTCACCGATCCAGTATTCGCTACGGTCAGGTGGTAATAGTCGTTCTGGATCGAGACATTGCCGCCCGTCGATTCCACCGCGCCATTGATTGTCAGGGTGGTGGGCAAGCTTTTTACATTGAAGTCGCCTCCACTTGTGAAGTTACCGATATAACCAAAATAGTTGTTATTCGTCAGTGTGACCGTACCGTCGACTATGCCGGTGAGCGTGGCCGCATTGGTTCCAGATTCAAAATAATTGCTCTGTGTAACATTACCGGTAATGTTTTCCAGCGCCGTACCGACGCTGACGTCCCCTGCCGCCGTACCGCTGGTGGCAATCTGGGTGATGGTCGCGAAATACTTGCTGCCGATGGCCGTGCCGGCATTGACACCAGTGATGACCTCAGTCTGGGCGCGGCCGAACATGTCGGTACCGGTCACCGTAAAGGTAATCCCAGCGTCATTGCCGGCGCTGGTCACCGCTACCCGCTCCGCCACCGAGAAGGTGGCACTGCCACTGCTGGTGCTGCTGCCGTTAAGGGTCAGGTTGCCCGCACCACTTACAGGCTGGTTGTTGGCTAATGCTTGGGCCACGGCGGGAGAACCGAGTTGAATCTTGCCATCTAAGTCAAGGGTATATCCCAGTTGCACATTGCCGGCCTTGCGCACGATCAGGTCATTGCCAGCGCCATCGATGCGATAGGTGCCACTCAGGGTGACGTTGCCACCTTTGCTCTGGAATACCAAATCACGGTCGGTGCCGGATCCCTGATAGGCGCGAATCTCGCCGCTGCTGGTGATCGAACTTCCCAACAGGTAGACACCCTGACCGAAGATGTATGGGCCAGTGTGGTTCAGCGCGCCCAGGGTCTCGATACGGACCGGGCTGGAGGTAGTACCCTCATAAATGTAGCTATTGATTGCCAGGCCGTTAGCTTCAGCGTCATTGTCGAAGATGGACAGAGCACCGCCTCGATAGATGTAGCCCACCGTACCAATTTCGTTGCCTGCAGCGATCAATGAAAACGCGCCGCTGTTCGCTGTCTGGTAGCTGGAAAGCGTGCCGATCTTGATTTGAGTGCCCGTTGCTTGGGAAATGGCGCCGTTAACCCAACCGTATTGGTTGTAAGAGCCGTTGTTGTACCAACCGTTTGTGCCCAGGGTTAACTGCCCACGCGACCCCTGACTGCCGATGGTGATGTTGCCCAGTTGCACGGCCAGGGCTTGGTCGATGGTGACGGAGCTGGTCGAAGTCATCGAACCGCTCATTGTCACAGCGGCGTTGGTACCGTTGGAATAGTCGGCGCCGTAAATCGTGGTGGTACCGGCCGAGGTCAATTCCGAACCACTACCCTGGGTCAAACCACGGCCTTGCAACCAGAGGTTGCCGGTGGTCGAAGTGATGTCGCGATCCCCCAGCGCCAACGCCCCGTCGCCGGTCATGATGGTGACACTGGTCGCCGCCACATCGCCCGTCAGCACCATGCCTGTGCCGCGGCCCTTGGCGCGCACGTCGAGGCTACTGCCAACCGAGAAGTTGCCCAGTTGGTCAATGATGTTGGCCGTGCTGGTGATGGCAATGGCCTCGGTCGTGGCCGCCGAAAGGGTCTTGATGTCAATCTGGTTGTCGCTGTAATTGACGTTCACCGATTGATTGAGCGACCCCGCTACCGCATCGTTGCTGGCCAGTCCCACACTGACATTACCTGCCGTGTCGATATTGGTCGTAATGCTGGTGATGGTCTTGAAGGGGTTGGTCGTGGTCACAGAACCCGCATTGGCACCGGTGATGGTCTCGGTTACCGGTGTGCCATTGGCCAGGGTGCCCGTTACGGTGAACGTGACGCTCGAGTCGTCGCCCACACTGGTGATCTTCAACGCCTGGGCGGTGCGCAGACGGATTTCGGGTGTGGTGAGCGCCAAACTACCCGCCCCGCCCAAGTCTTGCGCGGCGGCCAGTATGTCATTCCCCGCAATCAGACCAACCTGGAAGGTGCCGGTCTGGCTTTCAACGGAACGGAAGTTGGCGGAGCTGCCGCCGCCACCCACGTTGGTGACCAGGATCGACGGTGTGCCAACGGTATCGGCATTGGTTGTGATCAGGCGACCCAACAGGGAAACCGTCGATCCGCCGCCGTCGATGCGAATCTTGCCGCTGCCGCTGTTAAGCACCGAGTTGGTTACGGACTGCGAAACACCCGTGCCACGCAGCGAGAGAAGGCCGCCGCCGGTGCTGATATCAGTCTCGCCTCCCAGAGTCAGGGCACCGCTGCCGGCCTTGAGTACCACCTGGCCGCCGGCAGTGGTGATGTCGGCATCACCACCCAGCGAGATCGAGGTGCCGGCGGCCAGGTTGACGGCGCCGTTGTTGGTTACCAGATCGGCATAGTAGTAGCCGCTGATGCTGCCATTGGGCGTGCTCACCGAGATCGGTGCACCGGCAAAGCTATTGGTCACGTTGCCATAGAAGTAGAAATTCTCGTCGGCACCGTACTGGTTGTGACTTCCCGTAGTGGCTACCTGCAGGCCCGAGGCATAGTCATAGAAGTGACTGTAATTGCTGTTCTGGCCCAGGTTGATACGTCCGGTGCCGTTGAGCGACACCAGGCTGCCGGCGGTGATGGTTTCGCCAATCGTGATGTCGGCAACGGTGTCAAAGAGGATGTCACCCAGCTTGGTGGTCGGTGTGGCCCCACCGCCGCCGATGCCCCAAGTCACAGTGACATCACCGCCATTGGCGCCGTTGAAGGTGAGGTCGTTGCGTTCGCTAGTATTGCTATAGAGATGACCACCAAAGCTGATGGTACCGGTGCCCCGTGTGAAGGTGACGTCGTCATCAAGATAAGTATAGATGGAACTCAGCGTAACGGTACCGTTGCCAGCTAGGGTGTTGAGGGTGACGGCACCTGAACCATTGGCAACATCGTTATCGCCGATGCGGATCTGGCTGGATGCACTGACAGAAATACCCGCAGCACTATTGGTGGTAACGTTCTTCTCGATGTCGATGCGGTAGCCGCTGGCGCTCAGCGAACTCAGCGGCGCAGAGCCGCCGATCACGCCATCAAAAGTGATGTCACCGGTGCCGGCGGTAACCGTGAGGCTGCGCGCGGTGCCATCCGAATCCACGGTAGAAAGGATGTCGATGTTGCCGGAGGTGTTGCCTGAGGAAATGAGACGATTGGCGGTCAGGATCGCCGGGGTGGCCAGCTTGATGTAGCCGCCCAGGCCTTGAGTCGCAGTGCCCACAAAACCGCCGCCAATGGCGTTCAGATCGCCATTCAGGTACATCGTGCCAGTCGTGGCTTCGAGGATGATGCTGCCGGCGTTACCGCCGTTGCGGTTGGTCGTGGCACCGGTGGTAGCCGCACCACCGGTAGTGGTGATGGCCCCAAAACTGAGGTCGCCGGTGGTCGCCGTCAGAGTCACAGCCGCCGCGTTACTGCCCACGCCCAGAGTATTGCTCGCGCCTGTGGTCGTGATGTTCTGCAGGGTAATGCCGTTGGCACCGGACACTGTGACCAGCCCGGAGGCGGTGCCGGTATCCGGGTCAGCGGTAGTGACGATGTGGGCATCCGGTGCGGTGCTGACCGCGCCGGTGGTAGAAGTCAGGTTGACGTTGCCGCCTTTGGTACGAATCGGGTCGTTGAGGGTGATGCTGGAGCCCGTGATGGTGACGATACCGCTGGCCTGGCCGCCGGCGGCATCGTTGCCGACGATGACGTTGTTGCCGTTGCTGGCGTGAGTGAAGGTCAGCCCCCCTGTATCGGTGTTACCGAGGGTGACGGCGCCACCCGCCTCGAGCAGGCTGACGGTAAGAGCACCGTTGACATCAGCAATGGCGATGCCGCCGACATCATGCGCCTTGGCGTTGAGCGAGCCAGCCGCGAAGGTGCCGCTGGAGGTGATGGAACCAGCGTTGGCGGTGGTCTCAAGGGTAACGCTGCCGCTGGCGCTGACGTTGCCGAGGGCCAGGGCGCGGGAGTTCTTGATGGCGATGTTGCCGGCTGTAGCTGTGGCCGAAACCGTACCGATGAGTTGGTTGGTTGATGAAGTGATCGAAATGTTGCCGCTGGTGCTACTCAGCTCAGTGGTGCCGCCGATCAGCAGTCGACCGGGGGTGGCGATACTCTGGTTAATGCCGCTGCCCGCCGTCAGGGCCAGCGAGCCGTCAAAGGTCTGGATGTTGACACTGTCGTTGATGGTGATGGCGCCGGCCGCCTGCAGTGTCAGCTTGTTGCTGCTGAACCAGCCGATCGAACTGGCGACGGTGATGTCGCCCTCTTCGACCCCAGTATCAGGCGAACCCACCGTGGTTACGACGACATCGGCGCTGTCCAGCGCCGTGGCCAGGGTGGAAACGCTCAGCGTCGACGCGGCACCGTTAGGCGTGAATGGCGTTGAGCCGGTAACGTTATTATTTGCTGCGGTAATGGTCAGATTGGTCGGATCCAGCAACAGCGTGCCGGTCTTGCCCCGCGCCGCGGTCAGATCGACCGTACCGTCGAAATCCAGCGTCCGCTTACCTGAAACTTCAGCGAAACCGCCGTCGCCGCCCGCAGACCCACCTTGGGCGCTGATATAGCCCTGGTAGCGCGTGAAATCATCGGCCCAGACGATGACCTTGCCGCCATCGCCGTGTTCGGTGGCATCGGCGCGTAGCGTGACGCCTTCACCGACATAGCTCGCTTGGGCATTGGTCACATCCGGATTCTTGCCCTGGTAATCACCGCCGACCAGCACCGTGCCACCGCCGGTAGCGCCGGAAACGTCTATGGCCGTGGTATCGAACAGGCCGACCCGCTCGCCGGTCAGGGTGATGTCGCCGCCCTGGCCGCTCTGGCTGCTGGCGCGAAGCTGGCTGTTGCCGAGAATGGCGACAGTTTTCGGGCTTTGTTCCGGGTTTACCGGTGTATTGGGCTGTCTGGGCTGAACGCCGCCTGCAACCTCGATAAGGCCGCCTTGACCGGAGCCTGAGGCATCGACAACGGCTTTCTCCAAGGTTATTTCACCATCGGCGCTGAGTTTGACGATGCCACCCTGCCCACTGGCAGCGCTGGCATCGACACGCCCGGCCAGCTTGAGATCGGTATCGACTTGCAGTTGGATGCTGCCGCCTTGTTCTTCGCCGGAGACATCGAGTTCACCTTCGGCTGCCTGGGTAAATTCACCGGCGCCGATCTGGATCGCCCCGGCATTGGCGCGAATCACGCCAAGATTGTCGATGTTGTCGCTGGCTTCCAGGCGGATCACGCCGCCTTTGTTGACCAGACCAGCGGCTTCCACCCGGCCGCTGTTGCGGATGACGCCGCCTTGCAGGCTGTTGGCGGCCTGCGCGGACAGGATGATCAGTCCGCCGGGCGCTTCGACGGCATTGCCGTTGTCGACCAAGGCCTGGATGGTGGAGGCTTCGACGCGGATGTTGCTCAAACGATTGCCGTCGAATTGCAGTTCGAACACCTCGCCGGCGGCCAGCGCGACCGTGCCGAGTTGGGCAAAGACCACGCCGTTGTTACGCACCTCGGGCGCCAACAGGGCGATATAGCCATTCAGATCGGCGGTCAGCTTGCCTTCATTGATCACCGCGCCAGTGGCGCCGTCGCGGCTGAAGCGCAGATTGCCGGCCATGAAATCGGCATTGCCGATGTTGTGTGTGGTGGCGGTCAGCGCGCCGACGTTGGCGCTGGAAGTGGGGCTGAAATAGATGCCGCTGGAGTTGGTCAGGAACACCTGGCCGTTGGAACTGATGTTGCCGAAGATCTGACTCGGATTGGCGTCGAGCACGCGGTTGAGAATCGCGCTGCTGGCGGAAGGCTGGATGAAGTTGACCTGCGCCTGGCTACCTATGTTGAAGGTCTGCCAGTCGATGGCGGCGCGATTGCTGGCCTGATTGACGTTCATCACCGCGTTGTTCTGGCTGATCACGGCCTGACCGGCGACCACCTGGCCGCCGGTGGGCAGTTGCGTCGGCACCGGCGGCGCGGCATGCGCCAGCCCGATACTGAACAGCGCCAGCGCCAGCGGACGCAGACCGAAGGCGCTGGCGAAACCGCCGCCGACTCTGGAGCTGGCGCGCTTGCCGCGCGCCTTGGTAATTTCAGCGACGGCGACGAAGGTGCGGGTGATTTCGTTCCAGATTACGCGGTGAATTTTGTTCATGTTTGTCTCCGTCTACCTTAGAAGGACAGGCTGGCGCTGAGCCAGATGCGGTTTTTGTTGAGCGAGCCATCCTGGTCGTCGCCATTGGCGGCAGGATTGGGGTTGTTGCCAATGCGACGCGCCCAGGTGCCCCTCAGATTGAGGCCGGAATCGGTTTGCCAGGCGGCAGCGAGGCCAGCGCCCTTGAGACTGTAGCTTGGGCTGCCGTCATCGTTGCGAACCCGGCCATGGTCGTAGAAACCGCTCAGCGTCACGCCTTGCGGCAATCTCCAGCGCAACTCGATATTCGCCAAGATTCCGCTGCCGCCGCTGGCCTCGTTGGTCGGATAGGCACGCACGCCGTAAGCGCCGCCCAGATAGAATTTTTCCGACGAATCGAGATCGTCCGATGTCTCCTGACCGGTCAGCGCGGCGAGCAGTGAAATCTGATCGGTGATCACCTGCTGGCGCGAAAAACCGTAGCGAAACTTGGAAAACCCACCGTCCACCGCTGGGTTCTCACGAATCTCCAGCGTACCGAGGTCGACTTTTCCATTGACCAGTACCAGGCTGGCGCTGTTTGCGCCACCACCCCCGAGGTTATCGAACAGATTGCCGTTAAGGCCTATCGAGATATTGTTGATGTCGTAGTCGCTGGAAGTGATACCCAGCGCTTCATTGTCAAAATTCTTGCGATCGACATTGAGCAACAAATAGAGATTCTTCAGACGCGAACGAATCAACGGATAGCTCGCCTCGACCCCGACGCTGGTGGAAGTACCCTCGGCCTGCAACGCGGAAAAATCCGACCCAACCAACTCATAAGCCAGACGCGAGGCATTTGCCCCCACCCGCCAGCCCTGCGCACCAATCGGCACGCTGTAGCCAAGTCGAACATAGTCGCTGCCACGTGAGAGGATCAGGTTGGCACTGACCTGATCACCGATGCCGAAGGGACTATTCAGGTTGAGGTTGGCGGCAAGACGCTCCTGCCCGGTGGAACGGGCGCCGGTGTTGTCGAGGCTGGCGTTGCCGATCAGCAGCGCCTCATCCACGAGCTTCAGCACCAAGTCGGTCTCCCCTTCCCCTTTGCCAGCGCGTAAAGCGCCGGAAACAGCAACTCCAGGCAAGTCATCCGCCAGCAACAAGGCCCGATCGAGCGCATCGGCGTTGAGCGCCTGGCCTTGGGCTTGCTGAGCATCGACGCCGCGCAGAATCTGGCTGGCCGTCATCCGCTGGGCTTGGCCCTCGATCTGGGTACCACCGAACACCGCCTCGACAACCTGTATCGTCACGATGCCATCTTGAATATCCTGTGCTGGCAGGTAAGCGCGTACCACCCAACCGGCAGCCCGGAACGTGTCGGCAACAGCGGCAGCGGCGGCTTGGAGCTGACTGAAATCGAGAGGTCGATCGAGATAGCCGACAACAGCCGGGGCCAGTTGTTCAGCATTCAATAGCGTATTGCCGGCAAAGCGAAACTGCTTGACGGTAATCACCACGCCGGAGGCGGGTTTCATCGCGGCGGGTTCCACCGGTTTATCGGGCGCAATCCTCTTCGGCAATTGAACGGCGCGCTCACGCTCGATCTGTTGCTGCAACGCACCCGCATCGGGCGGCGTTTGCGCCAGGGCGGAGGTTGCGGGCAAGGTGCACAAGGAGCACAAGGACAGACCAAGAAGACGATTGAAGTGGTGCATGGAAACCTCGAGTGGCAAGAATCGATAGTTTTAAAGTTTCCTTCACTTGGCACATCTGCACGCCGCCACCTTCTACTCGATATACCGACTTTTCTACGAATTTTGGAATTCCGGGTTCTTCAATGCATGAATACCGTTGATGACACACCCTGCACCCTGATAAACCCGAAATTTCCCACGCGCCGACTTTGACCGGCTTCCTGCCTCATGTCGGCAGGCACTTTGCTTTTTCGCCCATGAGTGCTAGAAGAACCTTCCTGCCGACCACGCACTGGATCACGTTTGTATTCTTTCCAACCGAGCAACGACGCTTGATGCTTGTACATCCACGCATGCACTAACGGATGCAGCCCCGTCATTCCAGACCCCAAAAACACGACATGAATGCATCCTTTCAGGAATTCGAACTCAACTGGCTGACTGCAGCCGAAGTTAAAACATCCACGATTACGCCGAGTGATCCCGATTTCGAGCGCTTACAGATTCCTGTACCGCCCGATTTTGGTGAAGCCTGGTTGGACATGCTGCGCATCGGCATAGGCATCACGTTGTTTCGGGGCACCCATCTTCTGGAAGCCGGCCCGTGCGGTCAGATGTTGCCGTTGATCGATAGCCAGGGTATTTATCCGGAAACCACCTTCTCCTCCCAGGTGACGCAAGGTGGGATGCTTTGCCACACCGAAGGCTCGCCACCATCCAGTTTCATCACCGGGCCTGGACGCGACTTATTCCGTTACCAGCAACACTGGCAAGCGAGAGTATCCGTGGAATGTGGCGTCAACAGCGAAATGACATCGGTGCTGATAGGTGAAACCACGCTCGTGACGCTGATGGGTTCTGAGCTGGCTGAACAGTTGATTGGCAAACTGACCCTCGGCCCAGCGCGCCAAACCATTGTCCGTTCCATTCCCGCCCTCGTCACAACACCGCTGATTGAGGCAATGTCGTCACATTTCTCCGGGCCAACCCGACAACTCTATGCCCAGGCAAAAGTCATGGAATATCTGGCTTCGCTCATCCGTCATGTCTGCGATGACACACAGGGTCTTCACGACCGCCGCCGGGCAGACCGTCGCAACCGTTCACGCATCCAGGAAGTACATGACTACCTGCAGAAGCTTGATGGGAACTTGCCGACTGCGGGCGAACTGGCGTCCAACTTCGGAATTTCGGCGCGTCAATTGAATAGCGAATTTATCTCTGAATACGGCAAGTCGATTTTTGCGTTCACCACTGATCTGCGACTGGAGCAGGCCCACGCGGCACTGCAAGAGACTGCAACCCCGATGAAAGTCATTGCCGCTCATCTGGGCTACTCACATGTGAATCATTTCATTACCGCCTTCAAACGAAAATTTGGCTACCCGCCAGGCAAAGTACGAACCAGTTCCGAGCATCGCTCAGAGGGCGAGTAGCAAGCCGGGCTTTCCTGGACTTCAGTATCGCCAACGGCAGATGCTGCCCACGGCTGACGTTCAATACGGCCAGACCCAGGCATCCGCCGCCGGCAGATCGACGCCGTTTTCATAGGCGTAATTGCGACATTCGATCTGCATGTCGCGCAGCTTTTCCTTGACGTGGGCGCCGGCCACACGCAAAGA
>Ga0208244_100783_pt1 | contig 24315 bp, 28 predicted proteins | sample SubbioCR12Aug_5A_FD_184828 | JGI IMG/M metagenome (GOLD analysis project Ga0208244, IMG submission 184828) | Serpentinite rock and fluid subsurface biosphere microbial communities from McLaughlin Reserve, California, USA - CR12Aug_5A (SPAdes) | ecosystem: Environmental > Terrestrial > Deep... | reverse complement strand
CAACTTTAATCGACCTCACCAAACCTTAAATTACCAAACCCCTATTGAATTCCATTTCCAACATCAAAAAGTGTTACCGATGTGCCCGTCAAGCGCATATTATTGACAAATTTTTTAAATTTGCTATGATAATAATAGCTTTGCTCTTGCCGTGAAGGACTACCTCCAGTTCAACCCGGTGATCGTGGAGCAAAGCTCCTTCCCCAGTACGAGACATCTCATGTCTCGAACCTGGATCAAGGAAGGTTTACTTTGGAGGATTTTATAGTCTGGCCCCAACCCACCCCGGGGCATAATGGGGTGGGCGGTCTTGAGGCGGTACCGACAAACCCGCCTCACTCTTTTTTTATTTGTAACTATTGGTTTCCGAAACCAATAGTGGTTTAATCAGCCATAAATGGCTGTTTTTTGTTTTCTTTACTAAAACCGATTTTAGAAGTAAAATGATAAAAAGCAATAAGATAAAAATATTTATAGTCAGTAAAATTGAAGTATGAAAAAAGAAATCATTATATATCAATCAAAAAAAGGCCAAATAGAATTTAAAGGCGATTTGCAAAAAGAAACACTTTGGGCGAATTTACAACAAATTGCCGATCTTTTTGAAACTGACAAATCAGGTGTCTCTCGCCACATTAAAAATATTTATCAATCAGGAGAATTAGAGCAAAAAGCAACTGTTGCAAAAATTGCAACAGTTCAAACTGAAGGAAAACGAAAAGTAAGAAGAGAGATTGAGTATTACAATCTTGATCTGGTTCTTTCGGTTGGATACCGAGTAAATTCTAAAACTGCAACTAAATTTCGTCAATGGGCGACTAAAACTTTGCGCGAGTATATTGTCAAAGGTTACACCATCAATAAAAAAAGAATCGTTAAAAATTACAATGAATTTTTGCGAGCCGTAGAAGTAGTCCAAAAATTATTGCCCGCAGGCGGACAAGTGCAAGCTGAAGATGTTTTAGAGTTGATTAAAATGTTTGCGAGTACCTGGCTTTTGTTGGATGCTTATGATAAATCGATTTTGCCTAATTCAGGTGTCAGTAAAAAACAAGCAAAAATAACTGCCGAAGAATTAACAGAGGCATTAGATCAGTTGAAGCAGAAGCTGATCGAAAAAAAAGAAGCCACTAAACTTTTTGCAAGTGAAACACAAAAAGACGCGATAGCTGGTATTGTTGGCAATGTTTTTCAGTCAGCATTTGGGAAAGATGTTTATCAAACTCTGGAAGAAAAAGCAGCGCATTTGTTATATTTTTTTGTAAAAAATCACCCCTTTATTGATGGCAATAAAAGAAGTGGCGCTTTTGCTTTTGTTTGGTTTTTGCAAAAGGCGAGACTGCTCAGAAAAGATAAAATGTCACCTGAAGCCCTGACTGCTCTAACGCTTTTAGTGGCCGAAAGCAACCCCAAAGACAAAGACCGGATCGTTGGACTTGTTTTGCAACTTTTGAAGAAATAATTATAGCGAAAAAATAAACTTGAGATTGTAAAAGACAAATAAAAAAAATGGAATCCGACTCCAATAATTATAAAGGGGAAATATGGCCATAATCGTGAAAATCTGTGTTTCGAATCTATTTTTCACGATTATGTTGACAAAATCGTGAAAAAATAGTATAATAATAAATATGACAAAAATACTTAATGTTTTTAATAAAGTGAATTCTCTTCGCGAGAGATATTATCGAGCGTTTACGGGCAAGGACGCGCTTATTAAGATTATTTCTGAAACTGAAGTTGCTGAGCAGGTATATAACTCAAATGCCATAGAAAACAGCACGCTTACTCTTGAAGAAACTGAAAAAATATTGCTTCAAATTGATTTGGATAGATTTATTACCGAGCGAGAAATTTTTGAAGCAAAAAATCTAGCGCGAGTCGTCTCATATATAGATAAAAAAGCAAAAGAACAAGAACTTACTCTTCCTGTAATTTTATCGCTTCATAAAATGTTGATTTCAAATATTCGCGACGATATTGCCGGAAGATTTAGGCAAGACAATGAATATGTTCGGGTGGCAAATCACATTGCTCCTAATTCCAAAGAAATAGTTGATCGGCTTACAAAAATGTTGGCAGAATACAATGCATCAAGTCATGAAAATATTATTAAACGGATAGCAAAAATACATCTTACTTTTGAATATATTCACCCTTTTGTTGATGGCAATGGTCGTATCGGGCGTGTTATCAATAACTATTTATTGATACGAGAAGGATTTGTGCCAATAAATATAAAATTTGTTGATCGGAAAATGTATTACCAAGCGTTCAAAGAATTTGATAAAAATAGTAAGACCACGACGATGGAAAAAATAGTGGGAAGAGCGTTGACAAATAGCTATCATAAACGATTGGCGTATTTGGAGGGCAAAAAAATTATTACTCTTGCTGATTACGCAAAGAATAACAAAATTTCGCATTCAAATCTTATCAATAAAGCCAACCGGCAAACCATTGAAGCTTTTTTAGAGAAAGGCGTTTGGAAAATCAGCGAAGATTATTTACCCTGTTAAATAATTTCGCCTTTAACGAAATTGCTCACAAAGAGCATTTAACGGGGTGAGTCCCTTTAAATAATTAAAAAATTCAAAAATTAGGGTATAATGGAAGTATGAAAAAAATTATTCCAAAGATAATTTAATGAAATAAAAATATGATTGAAAATAGCATTGTTTATCGAGATTTCAAAGGAAAATATGAGTATCTGCCACTTTCAAAATCATTGGGAGCAGAAATTTGGGATAAAAACGGTAAACGATACATTGATTTCACTTCGGGTTGGAATGTTACCAATTTAGGGTGGAATAACAAAGAAATAACTGATGCCCTGGTTAAGCAAGCAAAAAAAAATGTACAAGGTTTGCTTTGGGGCTCTGATCCAATTCAAGAAGAATATGCTGCGGCAATTACCGCCGCTTTACCAATGGGTCTCGACGCTTGTGTAAAAGTGACTGGTGGAACAGAAGGTGTAGAAGTTGCAATAAAAATTGCTCGGGTGTATACGAACAGAAAAAAGATTATTGGTTTTAATGAACATTACCACGGACAACTTTTTGCTTCGCTTGCGCTCGGTGCGTCAGGACACAAAAGTGAAAAGCTGACTCCGCTTGTGCCCGAAATTGCCCCTGTCGCTTTTCCTCACGAAGATATCGGGGCGGTGGGTTTTGAAAAATTTGTCGCTGAATTTGAAAAGACACTAGCTCAAAATGATGTTGCAGCGGTTGTCACCGAGCCTGGGATTATTACTGGCTGGGGTTCAACATTGTTAGCCTATCCAGGATTTCTCACTAAAGTTCGTGAATTAACCGCAAAATACGGCACACTTTTGATCATCGATGAGGTTGGTACTGGTTTTTCTAGAACAGGAAAACTTTTTGGCATTGAACATGAAGATGTTGTGCCAGATATGATTGTGTTTGCGAAGGGGATTTCCAATGGGGCAGCTGCAATTGGTACTGTAGTGGGTAAATCTAAAATTTTCGAACCGGCTTTTTCTGATGCCATGCTTATTTCTACATTTGGTTGGACCCCTGTAGCGTGCGCCGCTGCTTTAAAAACACTTCAAATACACCAACGTGACAAAATGTGGGAAGTGGCGGAGAAAAAAGGTACTTACATTACTGAAAAATTATCACCATTCATCGGGGATAAATTATTAAGTATTCGTGGCAAGGAATGGAGATTGGTTTGCGATGTAAAGACACAGAGACAGCAGGAAAAATTCAAAAAGCGACGCTTATTGATGGGCTCCATATCGTTGTTGGTAGTGCCCATAATATTCAATTGATGCCACCACTTACTATTTCACAAGAATTACTAGATAAGGGTTTAGCAATTTTGACAAAACATTTGAAATGACAATGGAATACACAGAAATATATAAATGATTTAATGAAGCGAAAATATGGCGACAATACATAAAAAAGTTTGGAAAGAATATTTTAAGCTGACCTTATCTAAAAAAAAGAAATTTGAATTGCGTCTGGCTGATTTTGAAGTTAATGAGGGCGATATTTTGGTTTTGGAGGAATGGGATCAAGAAAAAAAAAGAATATACTGGGCGAAAAATTGAAGTTGTCGCCACCTACATTTTCAAAACCAAAGGCCAAACTTTTTGGTCCCAAAATGAAGTTGATGAATACGGTTTTCAAATCATTCAATTCGAACCAAAGGAATAATAATTATGGCAAAAAAATTAATTTTGTGTAAAGGCATGATTAATCAAAAGACAGAAGAAACAAAAAAGAAAAACGTCATCTATATTTTTATTGATGCGTCAAATGTTTGGAATGCGATCAAGTCGGTAAAAAAGTTTATTGAATACAAAACCCTTAAAGATTATTTTAGAAAAAATTTTAACGCAGACAAGGTTGAAATTTTTTATTATGACGCTTATCCAAAAGTCGGAACAAGGGGTTATAGCCTAGATGAAATAAAACAAAACCACCCTCAATTAAGAGGGTGACTCTAGGATGTATAACCCTAACGATTCTATGGTAGAACCGAAAGACATTATTAGTATAAACTTTTTGCTTAAAAGATCAATGGCTTGCTTGTGGATAATTTTAAAAGAGAAGAAATTTACCCCGTTAAATTTTGCTTCCAGTGGACTCTGTTAAATAATTAAAAATTCAAAAATTAGGGTATAATAGTATATGGCATCAAATGAAAGACACAAAGGCGCTGGTCATAGAAAAAGATTACGAGACAGATTTTTACAATCAGGCCTTGATGGTTTTCTTGATTATGAAATTGTGGAATTGCTTTTAACCTTGGGCGGTTTAATTAAAGATTGCAAACAACAGGCAAAACAAATGATCAAAAAATTTGATGGATTGCGGAATACGCTTGATGCCTTGCCAGAAGAACTGCAACAAATAAAAGGAATCGGTCCAAACAGTATTTTTGGTTTAAAACTTTTTCAGGCGATTTCTGAAAGATATGCCAAAGAAAAAATTCCCAAGAAAACTCCTTTGACTTCTCCGCAAGAAGTAGCAAGTTATTTTAAAGAAAAATTGGGCAGGGAAAAGAAAGAACACTTTTTAATTTTATCTTTGGACAGTCGCAATAATTTAATTAGAGAAAAGATTATTTCAGTTGGTACACTTAACGCTAATTTAGTTCATCCGCGCGAAGTTTTCAAAGAAGCGATTGACGCTCATGCCGCTTCGTTAGTTGTCAGTCATAATCATCCTTCTGGCGACCCTGAACCATCAGAAGACGACTTAGCCATTACCAAACGCCTGGTTGAAGCTGGTAAAATAATGGGCATAGATGTTTTGGATCATGTCATTGTCACTAAAAAAGATTTTTATAGTCTAAAAGACAGAGGGTTAATATAAATTTACCCTGTTAAATTCATTTCTAGTGAACCCGCTTTGCGGAATTCAACAGGGGGAAACCTTAGATCTACAAAGCACCTGAAATGTTATTGGGGAAAATAAATAATTAATTTTATAAAAACAAGAAGATGATTAATAAAGAAAATAATTTTGCGTATATAGATGGCGCAAATTTACATAAAGGAGTTGCTAGTTTGGGTTGGCACTTAGATTATAAAAGATTCAGGGTATGGTTATCTGAAAAATATGGAGTAAGTTTAGCGTATCTTTTTATTGGTTTAATACCAAAATACAAAGAAATTTATAAAAACTTGCAAGAATCAGGTTTTACATTAATTTTTAAAGAAGTTGTTTATGATGGTGACGGAAAACCAAAAGGAAATTGCGATGCTGATTTAGTTTTACAATCAGTTTGTGATGCATACGAAGATAAGTGTGACAAAGCGGTTATTGTGACTAGCGACGGAGATTATGCTGGTTTGGTTAGATTTCTATTGGACAAACAAAAACTCGCAGTTATTGTTTCCCCAAGAGACAAGGGTAAGTGTTCGATTCTTCTTAAACGAACACAGGCAAAAATCGCCTATATTGACGATCAACGCTCTATTTTAGAGCTTTTCCAAAAAGAAAAAGCCCCCGATGGGGACGGAACCCCGTAAGGGTCTTTTTCGTGGTTATGTAAACATATTAACATGTCGATATTGTTAAGTCAATCAAGTTATCCACAACCAATTATTGACTAATTATTATACGTACGTTAATATGTACATATAATTAGAATTAAGATAATCAAATTATGAATACAAAAACAACCTTGTCTATTACCGAGGCAAGAAAAGAAATTTTTAAAATTACCGACGAAGCTCAAAAACCTGGTAATTATTATACTTTAACTGAAAAAGGTCGGCCGAAAGTGGTAGTTATGTCTGCCGAAGAATTTGAATCTTGGAAAGAAACAATAGAAGTGACGAGACAATTTCCCAATTTAAACAAAGACATAAAAGAAGCGGAAAGAGATTACCGAAAAGGAAATTATATTACACTGGCAGATTTTTTTAAAAAAGAAGGCTATGTTTTAGCTGATAAAGGAAAAAGAAAATATGGTGTACAAAATCGTTCTGCCAAAAAAAGTTCAAAAAGATCTCGATAAAATTGATAAACGATACAAACAAAAAATTCAAGCAGCCTTGTTAAGTCTATCGAATGACCCATTTCTGGGTAAGAAATTGGAAGGGATACATAAAGATAAACGATCTTATGAAGTTTGGCCATATCGTATTATCTATCAGATCATAAGAAATGATTTAGTGGTGCTTATTATCCGCATCGGCCATCGCCAAGGAGCTTATAAATAAAAAATTAATTTAAAATAATGACGAAAAGTGATCTTTCAGAACAAGATATTTGTTCAAAATTTATACTTCCAGCCGTAACTAAAGCTGGATGGGATTTGCAAACTCAAATTCGTGAGCAATTTTCTTTTACTGCCGGTCGAATTATGGTGCGAGGCAAAACTGTAGTTCGTGGCGAAAGAAAGCGAGCGGATTTTATTCTTTTTCATAAATCAAATTTGCCCCTTGCTATTATTGAAGCCAAAGACAAAAATCATTCCATTGGAGCTGGAATGCAACAAGCCCTTGATTATGCCGAAGCCTTAGACATTCCTTTTGTTTACAGTTCAAATGGTGAAGCTTTTCTTGAACATAATCGTTTATTAAAAAGCGGCAAAATAGAAAAAGAAATATCTTTGGATAATTTTCCATCGCCAGCCGAACTTTATCAAAAATATGTAAAACTTAAAAATATTCCCGTTAAGACACAAGAAATTATTGAACAAGATTATTTTCAAGAGCTTGGTGGTAAAGAGCCACGTTATTTTCAGCAAGTGGCGGTTAACAGAGCCGTTGAAGCGATTGCCAATGGAGCAAAAAAGATCTTGCTTGTAATGGTTACTGGTACTGGAAAAACTTATACCGCCTTTCAAATTATCTGGCGTCTTTGGAAATCAAAAACAAAAAAACGCATTCTTTTTTTAGTTGATAGAAACATTTTAGCTGATCAGGCGATTATCAACGATTTCAAACATTTTGGCGATAAGATGGTAAAAATTCAAAAAAGAAATGTTGATAAATCATACGAGATTTACTTGGCTCTTTATCAAGGTATTACTGGTCTTGAAGAAGAAAAAAACATTTTTAAACAATTTTCTCCTAATTTTTTTGATTTAGTTATTGTCGATGAATGCCATCGTGGCAGTGCCAAAGCTGATTCATTATGGCATGACGTATTAGAATATTATAACAACGCCACTCAAATCGGCTTAACCGCCACCCCAAAGGAAACAAAAGAAATTTCAACTCAAACTTACTTCGGTGAACCGATTTATACCTATTCTCTTCGCCAAGGAATTGATGATGGCTTTCTCGCGCCTTACAAAGTTATCAGGGTCACCATTGATCGGGATGTTGAGGGTTATCGTCCGGAACAAGGAACAACAGATGCTTATGGTAATGAAATTCCAGACCGGGTTTATAATTTAAAAGATTTTGATCGAAATATAATCATTGACGATCGAACTAAATTAGTCGCTCAAAAAATTACCGAATATTTAAAAGCAACAGATCGAATGCAAAAAAGTATAGTTTTCTGCGTTGATATTAATCATGCCGAGCGAATGCGTCAAGCACTAGTCAACGAGAACTCTGATAAAATTTTAGAAAATCGGCGTTACGTGGTGCGTATTACAGGAGAGAATCCCGAGGCGCCGAAAGAGCTTGATCATTTCATTGATCCAGAAAGTCCATACCCTGTAATTGCGACCACCTCAAAACTTTTAACTACAGGCGTGGATGCGCAAACCTGTAAAGTCATTGCCCTTGATTCCAACATCCAATCAATGACTGAATTTAAACAAATTATCGGTCGTGGTACGCGCGTTCGCGAGGATTATGGAAAATTATTCTTTACTATTCTTGATTTCCGGGGTGTAACCGAACTTTTCGCTGATCCAAAGTTTGATGGCGATCCAGTTGTTATTTATAAACCAAAACAGGACGAACCGATTGTTCCTACTGAAGAAGAGATTCTAGCCACTTACGAAGAATCAAAAGAATCAATTATTACTGATAATTGGAAAATACCGCTAAATGCAACTGTTCGCGAGCCAGTTAAAAAATATGTTCTTCGTGAAGGTAATGTAGAAATAAAAGTAATTAATGAGCGAGTTCAATATATTGGAGAAGATGGAAAATTAATTACTGAATCATTAAAAGATTTTACTAAAAAAAATATTCTTCAAGAATTCAGATCATTAGACGAATTTTTAAATGCTTGGACCAAGACTGATAAAAAAGAGGTAGTAATTAAAGAAATGGAAGATAGGGGGGTGCTTTTGGATGCTTTAGCCGAAGAAGTTGGAAAAGATCTTGATCCTTTTGATCTTGTTTGTCACATTGCTTTTGGCAAGCCGCCGCTTACCAGACAAGAAAGAGCGGAAAACGTTAAAAAAAGAAATTATTTTGCTAAATATGAAGGCAAGGCGAGAGAAGTAATTGAGGCCTTACTAGAAAAATATGCTGATCAAGGCATTACCGCCATTGATGACATTGGTGATCTTAGTGTCAGGCCATTTATTCAATTCGGTACGCCATTTCAAATCGTCAATGATATTTTTGGTGGTCGAGAAAAATATTTAGCAGTTTTACATCAAATTCAACAACAAATTTACGCTTAATTTATAAAACTATATGTCACTTCAAGCCGTTGTTAAAACAATTCAAGGCATCATGAGAAAGGATCAGGGAGTTGATGGAGATGCTCAACGCTTAAGTCAGCTTGTTTGGATGTTATTTCTTAAGATTATTGATGATCAAGAAAAACAATCAGAACTTATTGATCCGAAATATAAATCGCCGATTCCGACTGCTTTACGTTGGAGAAATTGGGCTGAAAATCCAGAAGGTCTGACTGGTGATGATTTACTTGATTTTGTTAATAATAAACTTTTCCGTGGATTAAAAGATTTAAGAACCAGATCAGATGATAAACTAGGACTTTTAATAAAAGAAGTTTTTGCCGATTCTTTTAATTATATGAAGTCTGGTACGCTTATTCGACAAGTGATTAATAAAATAAACGAAATTGATTTTAATAAAAAAGATGATCGTCATCATTTCAATGAAATTTACGAACATCTTTTAAAAGAATTACAAAGCGCTGGAAACTATGGTGAGTTTTACACGCCGCGGCCGCTGACCAGATTTGTAGTGGAAATGATTGATCCAAAATTAGGAGAAATTATTTATGATCCGGCTTGTGGTACTGGCGGATTTTTAGTAAATACTTTGGAACATATTCGAAAAAAGGAAGTTAAAACCAAGAAAAATGAAAGATTGTTGGAAAAATCAATTCGCGGCTTAGAACTTAAACAATTACCCTTTACTTTGGCAATCACAAATTTAATTTTACATGGCGTGGAATTACCAGATCAAATAATGCGAGGTGATGGGCTTTCTAAGCCACTAAGAGAATACGGACCAAAAGATCGAGTTGATGTGATTGTTGCCAATCCGCCTTTTGGCGGAGTGGTTAAAGATGGTGCCGAAGCTAATTTTCCAGCCGAATTTAGAACAAGGGATACAGCATTATTTTTTTTGGTATTATTTATTCATTTGTTAAAACCGACGGGTCGGGCTGGCATTGTTTTGCCTGACGGTGTTTTATTTGGCGAGGGCGTTGCCACATCAATTAAAAGAAAACTTCTTGAAGAATGTAATTTGCATACTATTGTCCGGCTGCCGCCAGGAGTTTTTACTCCTTATGCCGGCGTTAATACCAATTTATTATTTTTTGAAAAAGGCAATCCAACCAAAGAAATTTGGTATTACCAATTACCATTGCCAGGAGGAATGAAGCAATATACCAAAAATCGTCCGATTACCTTTGAAGAATTTGACATTATTAAGAAGTGGTGGAAGAATCGCATGGCGAGTGATAACGCCTGGAAAGTTTCCATCAAAGAAATTCAAGAACGGAACTACAATTTAGATTTCAAAAATCCAAATAGTAAATCAGACGTTTCTCATAAATCGCCAGAAGAATTAGTGGGGAAAATTGAAGAGAAAGAAGAAAAAATATTTAAAATTTTGGAGGAAATAAAAAAAGATATATGAATCTTTGGCTTAAAAAATTAAAAGAAAGATGATTAAACGAAATCAATATTAGGTTAAAAAAATTAAAACCAGAATCGATCAGGTCTTTTTTATTAGGTTCAGGATATTTTCCGGAAAATCAGTTTTTGCCAGATGACTTTTTTACAACCAGAGCTTTAATTAGTTATAAAAATTTAAAAAGAATTAAAAAACAAAAAAATATCATTAACGAAGGAACTCCAACTTTTTTAATTTTTTCTAAAAATCAACATACTATTAGATTTTTAGGAATACCTCCCATAGAAAATTATATTCGTTTATGTAATTTTATCGCTGATAATTGGAAAAAAATTAGCAAACATCTTTATCTTCAGTCTCAAGACATGATCATTCCATACAGCTATCCACTGTTTTTTGATGGTATAAAAAGATCAGAAATTAATATAACAAATTATAAAATTTATTCAGAATCAGATATACCTATAGCTGTTAGTCAATACGAATATTGTGTTTTTATTGATATCAAAAATTTTTATTCAAGTATCTATACTCATACAATAGCCTGGTGTCTTGATCCAAAAACACAAGAAAAAAAAGAAAGGGGGGATCGATAAAAATTGGGCAAATAAATTTGATTATTTAACTAGACAACTTTACAAGGGCAGAACAAAGGGTATTTTAATCGGGCCATATACTTCCGACCTAGCATCAGAAATTATATTAAGAACCATAGACAAAGAATTTTCCAGAAGGATGGAAAATAAGAAAAAAGAATTTCTTGGGTTTAGATTCAAAGACGATTACGTCTTTTTTACTAAAACAAACGAAGAGGCTGATTTTATTAGAAAAGAAATGCAATTCGTGTTAAACGAGTATCATTTAGAAATTAATGAGAACAAAACAAAGATTATTCGTGCTGGTGAATTTGAGGATAAAAAAACATGGAAGGCCGACGTCGAAAGATTAAAAGCGGAAATTGAAGACGCGTATATGAATATTGATGAAAAAAGAAATTTAGAACTCACTGAAAAAGAAATTCGATATTGGTTACGAAAAACTAAATCTCTTTATAAAGATTATGAAGACGAATATATTATAAAAACAATTTTAGGATCATTAATTAAAGAGAGTGTAGTATCTATTTCGATCATAAAAAATATCACAAAATCTTTTCCTTTTAATATTAACCCGGGTGAAGTATATATTTCAACATTTTCATATATTAATCAATTGTGTAGAAAATCTCCCAGTGCGTGGCCGTTATTTATGATGTTTGTGCTTTTTTGTTTTAATGGTATTAAAGATAGAAAAAATAAAGCACCAATAAAATTATATTTATTCGATTTAATTAATAAATTTTTAGAATTTGAAGACCCCTTTTCTTTAATTTGGACATTGTATACGCTTTGGAGATGCAAAATTAATATTCCCAGATTTCTCAAAAATAAAATAATTAAAAAGAATAAAGAAAACTGGTTAATAATGTCTTTAATAGATAGTAAGTTTGGGATTTGTTCAATTGGCGGAATTGATTATTCAATAATTAATAAGGAACGTCAAAAAATGTCGTCGCCAGCAAGTGTTATTTCTGTTTTTGGCTATTCATCAAAAAGATAATTATGACAACCCACTCAACAAAAAAATTAGGAGAAATTGTAGTTGGAATAATCTTTGTTATTTCGGCGGTTTACCTTTTTAGAGAACAACAGTTTGGATGGGGATTACTGCTTTTCTTTGCGTTATTGCCTTTACTTAAACTAGACAAACTTACCGAACTTGCTTTTGGTTGGAGAGATGGATTTAAAACAAAATTTGATAATTTTGGCCCTGAATCTAAATTTATCAATACATCAGGAGATCTTACCAGTAAAGACAATGTTGCTTTAGTTTCTTATAAGGTAGCCTCTCAATTACCCGGCACAGTTACTTTTAATTTTTTAAAAGACTGGAAGGTTTGGTTTTGGATTGCCAATCATGATCCGAAAAAATATAAAGCATATGTAAAAATAAAATTTATTACCGATAGTTTAGAAAAAGAAGTGTCAGAAGATTATTATGGTGGGTCGCGGGCTTGGAAACTTGACGCATTCAATGGCATTCAAGCGCCGGGTTTGGATATTCCTGACGAGATAAGGGCCGTAGTCAAGGAAGGAAAAAGAGTGAAAATACAAATTAACTGCGAAGTTAAAGATGAAAATAATAATTTGGTTGAAAATAAATTTCCGCAAACATATGTCTATGATCCTAAAAATAATAGCTGGTTTTTAGAGCCGTAAATTATGTCTTACCCAACAAAAAAATTAGTGGAGGTTTGTGAAAAAATAGAGATAGAAAAAGCTCCGATTGAGACTACGCCTTATATTGAGATAGGAGACATTGACGTTGAAACAAAAACGATAAATTACAAGGAGAAAAGATCGGTAAAGGGAAGTATTTTTCCACCCCCTGGTTGTGTTATTGTTTCTCGAGTAAGACCAACGCGAGGAGCCGCTGCCTTGCTGAATCAAAGGATCGCAATTTCCTCGGCTTTTACGATATTAAAACCAAAACAAATTATTGACTTAAAATTTTTATTTTTTTATTTAGCACGCAATTCTGATTTTTTTTATTATCTAGAAACAAAACAAAAAGGAAGCAGTTATCCTTCTTGCAAGGAAAGAGATATTTTAGATTTTGAAATTCCACTCCCTCCACTTTCAGAGCAAAAGAAAATTGTGTCGAGATTGGAAAAATTGCTTGGGAAAATTAAAGAAGCAAAACTTTTGCGCGCTGAGGCAGAGGAATCTGTCAAAAATCTTCTTTCCGCCGAACTATACAAAATCTTTTCCGAAGGAAAAAAGAAAGGCTGGCAAGAAAAAACATTAGGAAAAATTTGTGACATAGCCCGAGGTGGTTCACCGCGACCAATTAAAGATTATATAACTCAATCTGACGATGGAATAAATTGGATTAAAATATCAGATGCAACTAATTCAACAAAATATATTTATAAAACCAAGGAAAAAATAAAGAAAGAAGGTTTGAAAAAAACAAGATTGGTTAAATCAGGGGATTTTATACTTAGTAATTCAATGAGTTTTGGTCGACCCTATATTATGAAAACTAGCGGAGCAATACAGGATGGTTGGTTATTATTGCGCCCCAAGGAAAGTCTTATGGAAGAATATATGTATTATTTTCTTAGCTCAGATGATATATATAATCAATTTACTAATTTAGCTGGTGGCGCCGTAGTTAAAAATCTCAATAGTGACTTAGTTAAAAGTGTAAAAATTTATATTCCACCTCTCGTCGAACAAAAAAAGATTATAACGCGACTTGATGTGTTGTCGAAAAAAATCAAAAAACTGCAAGAATATCAAAAATCAACTAAAGATGATTTAATAAACTTAGAACAATCCATTTTACACAAAGCCTTTAAAGGAGAACTAATAAAATAAATTTATGGAAATAAATGGAAGATGTATGATAAGCATAATAACATCGATTGGAGCTTTTTCGGTTGCTGCTTTGTCAATATTCTTAGGTTATAAACTTTTCATTTTAGGGGCCACCGGAGGTTTTCATTTTTCCTCTAATATGGGTGGCATTAGCTTAGATTTAGTTAGCGTTGCGCCTGGTTTGGGTTTTGCATTTTTTGGAATGATAATATCATGGAAGGCCCTTGGCGTTCTTATTAAAAAAGATTGATCAGGTTTTAATTGAAATTAAATAAAAAATCTTAAAACTAATTGAAAAATAAAATTTAAAATTATGGCTTTAATAAAATGTCCGGATTGTCAATCTGAGATATCTGATCAAGCGCCAACTTGTCCCAAGTGTATATTAAACCGGGACAATCCCCGCGAATGAGTGGCTGAAAGACCTGATTAACTCTATTGAGCAAAGTAAAAATTTGAATTAAGGATAATTTTAATAATTATCGAAGTCGGACTTCAATAGGGGTTGAAAACAGTATGTTGAGTGTCAAAAATCACGACAAAAAATAATATGAATTCAGATAAATATAATTTATTTTATGCTAATTTTTATTGACGATTCTGGTGATCCTGGTTTTAAATTGGGGAGAGGCTCTACTTCAGTTTTTGTGGTAGCGATGATTATTTTTAAAGATAATTTAGTTGCCGAAGAAACATCATTAAATATTAAAAAGTTAAAACGCGAATTGAATTTTCGCGATGAATATGAATTTAAATTTAATAAATGCTCAAGAGAATTAAGAATAAAATTTTTAGAAAAAATAAAAAATTATGACTTTACTGCTCGCGCCATCTCAGTCAGAAAAGAGTTGATCCGTAGCCCAATTCTTCGCAGCTCCAGAGAAAAATTTTATAATTTTATTGTTCAAAACTTATTATCTCATTATGAAGATAATTTTTTTAATTTGGCGACGGTTAAAATCGATGGTCGTGCCTCAAAAATATTTAGAGCGGAGTTTGATTATTATTTACGAAAAATGATTAATAATTTAACAAAGAAAAAAATTGGCAAAATAAAACACGTTAACTCAAGAACCGATTCATTAATTCAGCTTGCTGATATGGTGGCTGGTAGTATAAGAAGGCTAAAAGAGGCGAGCAAAAATGATTACGATTTATACTATAATATTATTAAGAATAAATGTCATATTTGGGATTTCGAATAAATAAAACGACCCAATATTCTATTCTGCCGAGCGGCAGAAACGCGCACCATACGGTGACTATTCGAATATTGGATCTTTGTAGTAGTATAATAACACAAACAATTTAATTGTCAAAATTTGAATGTGGATAACTAAAAGTTGCAGAACATATGACAAAAAAGGGGATTAATTTAATGATCGAAGGCTTCGATAAGATTTGAAAGCTAATTTAAAAAATATATGAGCACATTCGTTATTATTTTGCTTGTGATTGCTGTTGTTTGGATCGTTTCTCAAATATCTACCTTGAAATCAAGGGTTGATTCTTTGGAAAGTAAAAAGCTTGATTCGGAAAAAGAAAATGAATCAATTGAATTGGTTTCAATAGAAGAAGAATCAGATGTACTTGATTCTCGAAAATACAAAATAGTACATTTTGAAGATGAGGAGATTTTAGCTCGAATGTATGCTAACAAATTTAAGAACGAAGGTTTTGAAATTAAAAATTTTTCAAATCCTCCAGCTGAACCAGAAAACCTGATTAAGCTAATCCAAACAGAAAAACCTGATTTAATTATAATGGATATTATTATGCCCCAGGTGGATGGTTTCACAGCAACTCAAGTTCTTAAAAACAACCCAAAAACAAAAGATATTCCGATTATTGGTTTTGATAATCTAGCCCAACAACCAGATTATGACGAAGCAAAAAAAATCGGTATGGATGATTATATTGTTAAGGCTACCCTTACCCCCATACAATTTGTTAATATAATAAAAGAATTTTTACAAAATCCTAAAAGCTATAAACCAATATTTGGCGAGTATAAAGAATAGAGTATTATGAAAAAATATATACTGTTTGTAATTTTGGCGCTTGTTTTGGGAGGAATTTTTTTCTGGTCAGAAATAGCAGATTTTTATTCAAGATTAACTTTTAGATTGCCACAAATAGAAGTAAGGGAAAAGGTTGTTTTGGTTGAAGAAATTGGAAAACAAATTATTGCACCAGCGCCCTTGCGAGCTGTAGAAGAGACGCCAAAGTCTTTTTTAACTCAGGCCGGGATAATTAAATGGACAAATTCTCAAAGAAAAGAATATGATTTGCCTCCACTTCGAGAAAATTCAGAGCTTAATGCTTTGGCTCTGATTAAAGCCAAAGATATGTTAGCTGAACAATATTTTGGCCATATTTCTCCTGCTGGTGAGGGAGTGGCTGACTTAGCAGAGATGATTGGTTATGAATTTATTATTATTGGTGAAAACTTGGCCTTGGGTAATTTTCGGGATGATCAAGCTTTAGTGCAAGGATGGATGGACAGTCCAGGTCATCGGCAGAATATTTTGAATGGACAATATTAGGAAATTGGCGTAGCAGTTTTACAAGGAATTTTTGAAGGTAGATCTACCTGGTTAGCGGTTCAGCACTTTGCTTTACCGTTAACAGCCTGTCCCCAACCATCAAAAGAAATTTCAGCTGACATCACAGCCAATCAAATTCAGCTCGCAGAGTTAGAAAATATTTTAAAAGAGTTACAAACTGAGATAAGGAGAGCGGGACCAAAGCAAGGACCAGCCTATAATGAAAAGGTTGACCAGTACAATGAACTGTTTTCTCAGTATAATCAGTTATTTGAGCAAAATCAGGATTTAATTAATGAATATAACAATCAAGTGGTTTTGTTTAACGAATGTGTTGCTAGTTTTTAAATTTCGAATTTTTAATATAAAAAATATAAACATGCGTATAAATCGGGACAGTCCCCGCGAATGAGTGGCTGAAAGACCTGATTAATTTTATTAAATAAAGTAAAAATTTGAATTGGGGATGATTTTGATAATTATCGAAGTCCGACTTCAATAGTGGTTGGATAAAATAATTTTAAGATTTTTCTTAAGGTCGCTTATAAAATTTAATATAAATTTATTTATGAAAAAATTTTTTATAAAAAGCACTGTGTTTTTATTTTTCATCTCCTCTTTTCTTTTGTTATCTGTATTTTTTTTAATTGACAAAACAAATGCTCAAAGAAAAACCTGCCCCGATTATTGTGAAGACAATACTTACTATTACGCTGGGACGTATGTTTTAAGAGAAGATAATTGTAAATATGAGAGGGTTCATTGTGAGGGTGGTTGTGATGAGAAAGGAATTTATTGCGCAACTGTTGTTCCAGAAAGAAAATTATCTGATGTTCAAAAAGACCAAGCATCTTCACCAGCAGATCTGACAGTGACCCCAGAAAGAGATATAAAAGTCTTGGATCAAAGGGCTTTGCAGAAGGAAGAATTGGTTCCCGAAAAACAAATTACGGATAACGTGAGAGTGGTAGTTGAAGAAAGGCGATTAGGGGAGGGGGTCAAGGAAGAAAAGGAAAACGAAAATATTGGAGAAGAAAAAGAGACGTGCATCAATAAAATTTTCTTTGATTTTAATAGGGAAATCAGTTTGATTACTGAAAAATACATAAAGTCTGACGAAAAAATAAAATCAATAAACCTCGTTATGAAAGAAAACGTTCCTTATTATGAGATAACCAAAGTTAAGGAAAAAAAGATTTTTGGCATCTTTCCTGTTCAAAAAGAGGAAAAGATTATGGTTGATATAAAATTTCTTGAAAAAGAGGTTTCTCCCGATAACAATAAAAAGAAGATAGGTGAAAGTTGTAAAACAGGTGAGTGTTATCCCGTTGGTTTTGCTTGCAAAAATATAGGCAAAATAAATTCCTCAGATCTTTTAAGGTGTCACGGTAATTATATAAAAAAACATCTTTATGCGAAGGAATGTTCTGGTCAAGATAGTTGTAAGCTGGATTGTTCAAAATTTGATCATCCTTGTGAAAAAAATGTAGGGTTGGGTTGTTATATCTCATATGGGGCAAAATCTAAAGGAATATGTTTGCCTCATGACTATGTTCAAGAAGATAAAGATATATTAAACAAAAATCTTTCTAAGATACCGGACATATTTTGTAAATCTCTTCCAAGTTCTTGGGATAAAAAGTGGCCGGAAAGTTTTACCTATTCTTCTAAGAAAAACGAAAAAGACCTTACTTTTACTTGCGGTCAAGTAAAAAAGGCATCTATTGAACATACAAATTGCAAAGGCCCTTTTTGCTACATGGAATTACCGGCTTTCTGTTATCCCAAATTTAGTTATAATTTTTATACTGGAGAATTCAAGTATCTTGGAGAGGGAGGAAAATGTTTTTTCGCTTGGGATGATCCAAAAAATGGGGTTCAATTAGAAGTTGCAAAGGCTGAAGACAACCCTTATCAACAAACAATAAAAGAATATAATTCTAAAGATATTTTTTGGTACTATTGGGAGTAGTTATTATTATTGGTTTCGGAAACCAATAAAACAGACTGACAGGACTGTTTTTGGTCAATGCGTGCCTGAAGTTGTGCCAGAAAAAATAGAAATAATTAATGAAACGAACGAAATCGAAGAAAATTAAAATAATATATATGAACGGACAAAACAGGGAAGATATAAAAATAGGTTTAGAGGTTGAGATTGTATTAAAATCAAATCAAAAAACCGGAAAATTAACTCGTGGCATTGTGGCGGAGATTTTAACCAGTTCGTCTGATCATCCACATGGTATTAAAGTTCGTTTAGAAGACGGGCAAATCGGTCGAGTGCAAAAAATAATTGATAAAAAACTATGAGAAATTTGTTGATTTATTTATTTTTTGTTTCTTTCTTTGGTTTGGTTGTTGGCCTAATTAGACCTTCGTCATTTGATAATATCTTAAAAAGAAAAATGACCAGAGAGAAAATATTGGTTGTTTTTGGTGCGGCATCGCTTATTTTTTTTGTTTTGATTGGGTTGGCGTCTCGTTCTTAAAAACTTTATCTGCAAATCTAAATTAATGATCGTTGTTAATTTTTAATAAAAAGAAAAAGATGAATTTTTATTTTATCTTTAAGAATTTATGCAAAAATTAGATCGAGAAAAATTTGAAAAAATCGTAGAAGAAGGGATCAGAGCGATTCCGGAAAAGTTTCTGCAAAAATTAGAAAATGTGGTGATTGTTGTTGAAGATGAGCCAACATTGATTCAGAAAAAGAAATTAAATATTAGCTCAAGTTGGACATTGTTTGGTTTATATGAAGGTGTGCCACAGGCAAAAAGAGGAGCGAATTACAGCGCAGTCTTACCTGACAAAATAACAATTTTTCAAAAGCCGATTGAGGCTCAAGCTGGCAATGAGGCAGAAATTAAAGAAATAGTAAAAAATACTGTTTGGCACGAAATCGCTCATCATTTTGGAATGGATGAATTTCAGGTGCGACAAGCTGAAAGTAAAAGGCGAAAAAATTCAAAATAAAAAATCGAGTTATTCGATAATTTAGGACCGGTTATTTAGTAGACTCAATAAACTAATTCGAGTAAAATATAATTAAGCTAGTTTAAATATTTAAATTTAAATTTATGCCAATTTTAATGCCTGTTCTTTTCGCTGGTTTTTTTGGTGGAGTAATGCGTGGCTTGGTCGGCTATATTAAATATCGCAACTCCTACAAAAGTGTTCCTTTCAGAACTAATTATTTTCTTTTAAGCGTGGCTGTTTCTGGCGTGGTCGGACTTTTAGCGGCTTGGGTAACCAAAGATTTGGGGATTAATTTTTTGGGTTTACCGAACATTACTCCGGCCTTAGCGATTATTATTGGTTATGTCGGGGGCGATTTTATTGAGAATCTTTTCAAGATTATTACTGGCAAGGCATCGCTTTATCAATTACCAATAAAATAGAATTTAAAAAATTTTATATAAATTTATCTAAAAAATATTATTTTGATATTTTGGAAAATGTTGAAAGATTAAAACTGATCGAAATTTATTTTAATAATCAAGTTATTAATTAAAACCATTATGAAAAATGTGATGATTAAAGTTTTTGCGGGAGTAACTTATGTGGCAATGATCGTGATGAATTTTTTAGCTAATAGTTTGCCGATTAATAATCGTTCGACCGGCGATATCTCAGAGGCTTACCCTAATCTCTTTGCACCAGCTGGACTAACATTTTCAATTTGGGGATTAATTTATCTTTTACTGGCCGGCTATGTCTTTTATCAATTTATTTCGCCGGGAAAAGATAATGACCAAAAAAAAGAAGGTCTTTTGAAAAAGATTAATATTCTTTTTATTTTTACTTCACTGGCTAATATTTCTTGGATTTTTGCTTGGCACTATGATTTTATTGGTTTGTCAGTGATTATTATGGCTGGATTGCTTTTTCTGCTTATTAAGATTGCCGACATTCTTCGTCTTGAGCAAATGACCGCTCGGGAAAAATTCTTTATTTTAACTCCTTTTAGTATTTATTTTGGCTGGATTACAATAGCGGCGATTGCCAATATCACTGTTTTTTTGGTTAGTCTTGGTTGGACTGGATTCGGGCTGGCTGATTTTATTTGGACAAGCGTGATTCTTTTGGTTGGCGCATTAATTGGAATTTTGCGGATGAATCAAGACAAAAATATTGCTTATAGCTTAGTGCTGATTTGGGCATATCTTGGGATATTATTTAAACATTTATCTGTTAGCGGTTTTGATCGACAATATCCAAATGTTATTTTTACGGTGATTATTTGTTTAATATTTTTTATATTTTTTTACAGCAAAACTGTCTGTTAAAAAAATAAAATAATGTATTAAAAATAAATTTATGGGAAAAACAGGCAAGGTTATTATTATTACGGCAGCGGCAACAGTCGTGCTTGTTGGTGGAGCCATTGCAGCCAAGCTTAATAATTGGTTAGGTGCTGATGCAACACCAAATTGGCCAGACGGTCCGGGCTCAGGTGATGAAATATTTGATACAGGCGAACCAACACCAAATTGGCCAGACGGTCCTGGTTCAGGCGATGAATTAACTGGCGATGAACCAACTGGTCCGGGCTCAGGCGATGAATTAACTGGCGATGAACCAACTGGTCCGGGCTCAGGCGATGAAATCTGGGCTGGTCCTGGTTCAGGCGATGAATTAATTGTTAGGAGTTCTTGTAATGCGATTGTTGATAAAAGTACTTGTCTTGATTACGTTGGTTCTTATTGGAAAAATGATAATTATAGTAAATTAAATTGTTCTGGCGCTGGCATTTGGTCTAAAAAAAATTGCCCCCAAGACTATATTGGCGGTTGCCTGATGAATTCTGGGACGGAGCAAGAAATGATTTCTTGGCACTATGGTTATGGTGGCGTGCCTTTTGATCCAGAAACAGCAAAGTATGCAGCCATGGCTTGCAATGCTAATCCAGCCGGGACTTGGATAAATAAATAATTATTTTTTATAAAAAAAAGGCTGGGAGGCTTGCTGAAACCTCCCAGCATGGCGCCGGACGGACCCCCTTAGTTTTATTAGAGGAGACTCTCTTGTTTCTGGCTCTTGGCGCTAGAGCCAGATTCAAAGGAGGCTCGGGAGGGGGGAGAGTCTCCTCTTAATAAATTATAATAATAAAATTTCTGTTTTTTATCAAAGACGTGGCTGTGGATAAATTATTATAAAAAATAAATTAAATTATAATAAATGAAGATTTAATAAAATTTATTTTAAAATTTTTTTATGAGTGAGTACTACAATGCCCAAAGAAAAAGTGGTTTATATCAACCTCAATCTAAAGAGACGTTTAGATTGTCACGTTCAAGAATCGAGTTGTTTATAAGTTGTCCGCGTTGTTTTTATTTTGATCGACGTTTGGGCGTTGATCGACCACCAGGTTTTCCTTTTACCTTAAATTCAGCGGTTGATGCTTTATTAAAACAAGAATTTGACATTCATCGAGCTAACGGCACTAAACATCCTTTGCAAGAAAAATATGGCATTGATGCCAGACCAATTGCTCATCAAGACTTAGGTAAGTGGCGAACAAATTTTACGGGGATTCAATTTTTACATCAACCAACTAATTTATTAATTACTGGGGCAATTGACGATCTTTGGCAAAATTCAGCAGGGGAGTACATGGTTGTTGATTATAAAGCCACTTCAAAAAATGAAGAAATTACTGAGTTAAATAAAAAATGGCAAGATGGTTATAAAAGACAAATGGAAATTTATCAATGGTTGTTGCGTCAAAATGGTTTTCGTGTTTCGCCAATTGGATATTTTGTTTATTGTAATGGACGGACTGACGTTCAGGCCTTTGACGGTAAGTTAGAGTTTGACATTACGTTGATTGCCTATCAGGGTGATGATGCTTGGGTGGAAAAAACAATTTTTGATATTCATCAGTGTTTAAATAGCCAAATTATTCCGTTAGCTAACCTTGATTGTGATTATTGTAATTACATTGAAGCAATTAATAAAAAAACAAAGTAATTTTATAAATTATTTTGTTTTTGTTATAATCTAATAATGAAAATAAACAAAAGAAAATTGGCGATATTTGACATAGATGGAACAGTTTTTCGTTCTAGTTTATTAATTGAAACAACTGAAGCCTTAATTCAATCAGGGGTTTTTTCTAATCAAGCCAGAAAAGAATATTTAGCTAATTATAAAAAATGGTTGAATCGACGAGGTTCTTATGAAAATTATGTTGATGCCGTGGTTAAGGCTTTTATTAAAAATATTAAAGGTGTTTCACGTCGAGATTTTTTAAAAGTAGTTAAAAAAACAATCGCCTTTCATCAAGGAAGAATTTATCTTTATACTCGTGATTTAATTAGGTTTCTTAAAAAAGAAAAGTACTATTTATTGGCTATTTCTAATTCGCCGAAAATAATTGTTGAAGAATTTTGTCGACGGCTTGGCTTTAATAAGGTTTACGGTCAAATGTATGAATTTGATAAAAAAAATAAATTTACTGGGCGAATTCTTTTTCCTGAATTAATTTCTAATAAAGCAAAAATTCTTGAAAGAGCGGTTAAAAAAAATAATTTTAATTTTAAAAAATCAATTGGTGTTGGTGATACTGAAAGTGACATTGCTTTTCTTAAAATGGTTGAAAAACCAATTTGTTTTAATCCTAATCAAAAACTTTATTGTTATGCCAAGCAACAAGGTTGGCAAATTACAGTTGAACGAAAAGATGTTATTTATCATCTTTGATTTTTGAAAAATTAAATAGCGTTATAATATAATGATTAATTATTAAAAAATTTTTATGAGCAAAGCGTTGAAAGTTTTTTTGATTGTTTTGGTTCTGGCAATTATCATTGTTGTTGTTTATTTTATTTTTCGAACCGAGGAAATGATCATTGAAAATGAAGAACCTGAGCCGATCGGTGGTCAAACCGATAAATACGGCTGTTTGGTTGCCGCTGGTTATTCTTGGTGTCAGGCAGAAGAAAGGTGTTTGCGTGTTTTTGAAGAATTTTGTCCGGACCAAGTCGATGGTTTAGTTGAAAAAATTAAAAATGTTTCTGGAGTTGAGCTTTTAGCTGGTGGTCAAACAACATTTAATTGGATTGTTCATGATGAAACAACCAATGCTGATAAAAAAATAAAAGGTTTAATTTATCAAGCTGAGGGGGTCAAATTAGTTGATTATGATAAATTAGAAAAATTTGCGAATGAAAATTACGAACAAGATAATTATAATTTAGCTGACGGCGTAGTTGGCGGTCAGCGTGGCTATCTTTTAAATTACGCTGTTTGTGCCTTAAATTTTAGGCACGCGAAAATGAAAACAAACGAAGAAGGATTGGCTGAACCAGCCGGGAACAATATTATTATTAAACTAGAATGTGGTTATTTTAATCCTAATGATGTAGCTAAAATTTTATTAGAGCAAAAAATTAAAGAAATTTTAGCAATGAAATACGAAAAACCAGTTGATCAGGTTTCAATTAAAACTATAAAATCAATTGATTCATATTTTGCTGGTAGCGTTTTTTTTAGTCAAGGCGAGGAGGGTGAGGGTGGTCAAGTTTTGGCGATGAAAAAAGATGGCCAATGGCAAGTAGTTTATGATGGCAATGGCAGTATTGATTGTCAAAAAATGAGAGAAGAATATGGTTTTCCTAATGAAATCTTGCAACCAAATTTTTGCGACTAATTAACTAGCCTGGTTTCTAACTTTTAACGCAACAGTATTCGAGAAAATAATCTAGGGTTTATAGTCATGGCAGCCAGTTTGGTTTGAGGTTTTTAGTCTAGGGTTTATAGTCATGGCAGCCAGTTTGGTTTGAGGTTTTTAGTCTAGGGTTTATAGTCATGGCAGCCAGTTTGGTTT